>Ga0255052_10003292_pt1 | contig 11273 bp, 12 predicted proteins | sample JV7_2_21_MG_FD_188632 | JGI IMG/M metagenome (GOLD analysis project Ga0255052, IMG submission 188632) | Seawater microbial communities from Jervis Inlet, British Columbia, Canada - JV7_2_21 | ecosystem: Environmental > Aquatic > Marine > Inlet | place: Canada: British Columbia | collected...
AAACTCCGTAAGTCTCGTAAGTGTCTTAAATTAAAAGGGTTATGTTGGTGCCGGAGGCGGGATTTGAACCCGCATCCCCTTGCGGGGGGAGAATTTTAAGTCCTTTGAAAACTCACACTCCACAGCAGACGACAGCACGCAACCGCAACAAAACAGGCGACTTACGTCCACAGGCGTAAATGCCGTCTGCTGCCAATTACGGCCTTCAGTTGTACTTCATTGTTACCAAAATTGTTACCTCTCTGTTGTCGGGTGCTGTCCTTGATGGCTCCCGTGAGTCCCTCAAAGGACTTCATCTCACTTGAGTCTGTAGATGCCCGATCGGCCGGAGCGCTCGGCTTCATGCCACGCCTCCTGGTCCTCACGACCCTCCCCCATCGCCGACCCGAAGGCCACCGGTTCGAGCGAGTTAATGGTCGTCATACCCTTCGAATGAGTGCGCCTCGCCGCGTCGGTCTACCCTACGGTTCGTATCCCCGGCTGCTCCTCTTTTACCTGGCCACCGCAGCGGTCCGGACCAGGAACCCCAGAATCGATCTCGGCGCTACGCCCTACGATCTGGCTCGCAAGCTGGGGCTGTCGACCATCAGTGGTCCCCGGGGTACTTCGCAGCGGCTCATGGCGCAGCTGTGCCGGCTCCTGTCAATGAGGCTGGATTGGGAGGCCTCCATGGGCCTCTCCCCGAGATCGTCTGGCTCTGCATTCGTGACTGCGGGTGGTGCTGCTTGGTTGAAGCCGTTGCGACAACTGCTCCCAAGCCGACCAGCATGGCGATCGCACATCGTCTTGGGCCAGGACTTTTTCGAAGAGATCACGCGTTCGGCCGTCCCCGTCGATCTCCGAGCGATCGGTTACCTGCAAAGATCCCCCCTCGCCATCGACCTCTACACCTGGCTCACCTACCGGATGAGCTACCTAAGAAAACCGACGCTGATTCCGTGGAATAGTCTCCAGGCGCAGTTCGGAGCCGACTACTCCCGCCCGCGAGACTTCCGACGCAAGGTCCTGGCTCACCTCACAAATGTCCTTCGCATCTACCCGGCTGTCCGGACGGGCCAGGATGACGTCGGCCTGCACCTCTACCCATCTCCGCCCCACGTGCAGGCCCGACCGCACAGGTAGGCTTGGGGTCAGTTTCCGCAGGATGGCGGTGCCGCCCTCGGCATCGTGACTGTCGCAACCAGAACACCCGGCGCTCTCACAACTCCTCGAGGCCAACGCTAGAGGTAGCGCTCCACAAAGCCCCGGGGCCTGAGAACTTCCACTCCCCCGTAGCCGGACGCCGCGAGTACCCGCTTGTCTCCGCTGACGATGACTCTACAATCGGCCGCAAGCGCGCAGGCGAAGAACTTGTCATCGGCAGGATCGCTGACGATCGCCTCTGGCAATTGTCGCGGTTGAACGATCAGCGCATTTGTGGCGAGAAGGGTGAAGAAGGGCTCGAGCGACACGCCCTCGAACTGCGCGCCCAGCCTCTCACCGACGCGCCTGTATTCCTCGAGAATCTCCAAAGAGGCGACGATGACTATTCGCCGATCCCGCCATGCCTCGAGGATGCGCCTTGGAATGCCGGAGAAAAAGACACCAGAAACAAGTACGTTGGTGTCGACAACAACCCTCATGAGGCCGCGCGAACCGACTTTACGGCGGCAGCGATATCGGAGCGCTTCATCCCAGCCCGCCGAGCTTGGCGGTGTGCCTCTCCGAGAATCTCGTCGAACTCGGACATCGAGGGAGGGGAGATTCGCTTCAAGATGACGACATCGCCTTCGCCGACGACCACGAACTGCGCACCCGGGCCGAGGCCGAGCGCTTCCCGAATCTCTTCAGGAATGACGACCTGACCTTTAGAGGACATCTTCGTTGTCGCAACCTTGTCCATATCACACTCGTCTTACCAGTAAGATCATACAGACTCTTCAGCCTGACCGCAAGCAGCAACCGTCGCCTTCGCGAAGCCGCATGAGCTGTGGGCCGATTATTGGCACCCCACGGCGTACGTATCGGCTCTCAACGGCGCACTGTACCCGGACGCAACCCATTTCTCTGAGCAATAGATGCGCCACGATCCTATTTTCGGACAGGACGGGTTCGAGGTCCAGATGAGCTCAATCGTGGAAGATCTCTATCTGGGCGAGGCGCTTGAGTACTTGCAGTAGTGGAGATCCCTCTGCCTAGGCTATTTGAATGCTTGTCGGCCGAGTTTTCGGATAGGACGCGATCTGGTCTGGGATGAGATCCTCCAGACCATTCGCGACCTGCCGCAAGAGTCGAGCCACTTTTCGGCCTCCGTGGCGGTTGCGTCGGAGCGAAATCCCGTCTATTCCTCAACCACTTCCAGCTCGACGTCCTTCATCGCCTGCTGGCACTCCGGTGTGACCTTGTCCTGGCTCTCCAGCAGACAGGTGGCGATGCGGCCTTCGCCCATTTCGACCTCGGCACAGTGTTCGATGATGTCGTCCCAGCAGGACTCCGCCACATAGGTCACGGCATCCATGAAAGCCTCGAGCGCATCCATGGCCTTGTAGAGCGCCCAGCCGCACTGTCCGGATAGCTTGTCCTCGTGAGCCACGAAACAGACCAACAAGCGGCCGTCGCCGGGCGTGACCTGGCTGCAGAAGGTCTCGATCTCGGGCTTGCAGGCCTCCAGGGCCGCCTCGACGGGATCCTCTTGGGCAACGGCTCCCGTGACGGGCAGCAATGCCAGAGCAATGATGGCAACCATGATCGGAATACGGCTCGTTCTCATCACATCCTCCTTGTCAGAACTTGACCATGTAGTCCTTCGCCTCGAGACAGACCGCAAAGGCCTTCTTGAAATTCTCGATCTGTTCTGCGGTGGCCTTCTGCACGGTCTGATTCTGTTGTCCGATCTGCTCTTGCGCGGCAGCCTGGCTCCGCTTCTTGTGACGCCGTCCGGCGATTGCTCCGGCCGCAGCGCCCCAGGCGGCCCCTTGACCTGGATCGTCGCTCGCGATCTCGCCAATCAGGGCACCGGCCGCGGCGCCCGCCACTGCTCCCTTGGCTGCCGTGCCCTTGCCTTTCTCCGCAACATCCTGCTGTTGGGCTGCCGCTTGCTCCGCGCTCTGTTGCGCCCGCTTGCTGAGGTCGAATGGGTCGAGACCGGTGGTCTTGACCGCCCAGGCGTAGCATTCGCTCTCCTCCCGGCTCTGCACCTCGGCGGTCTGGCCTTTCGCCGGGAAGACGTAGACGTTCATCGTGGCAGCTAGAGTCTTGGTGCCGTCCGGGGCTCCCATCGTCTGTGCCTCGATGACTGTGCCAGGGGTCAGAAGTGTCCCAAGGATCATCACCGCTGCTCGTTTCATCACTGCCTCCATGAGTTCCCGGAGTTGCTTGCTACTTGGCCGATGCCAGCGGCGCACACGCACCGAATGCCGTGACACCCCGGCCATCAGCGACGGCGTCCGCCGCCGCGACCACCCCTTGCCGAGGCCCGCGGCGCAGACCTCTGAAAGCTCTGATAACGCTGTTGACCGTGGTCTCTCGCCCGGGATTGACGATCGAGATCCCTGGTGCGCGCCTGGTCCTGAACGCCTCCCCACTGTCCCGAGCGCCCTGTCTCGCTCCAGTTCCCGTTTGGGTCACGCTTGTAGACATTACCGTCTTTGCCGGCGTAGAAGTCGTCACCAACCCTGACCGCGCTACCCTGTTCACCCCGCACCCAACCTGCTGACCCGGCGCGGCCAGCGTCGGGGTTGACCGCTCCCACACGGCCCACTGTCGCCTGTCGGCCCGACCCGGCGTCCCCCACGGTGACTCGACCCCCGGCTGCCCTAGTGCCGGTGGCGGGGTTCGCTGCCACCCCTCGGCCGCCGTAGGCGTACTCGCCCGAATAGACATTGCCGACCGCGCCCCGTTGACCTGCAGCGATGGTACCCGTGCGCGAGTTGTAGGCAGTACCCACCTGGCCTCGCCAGGCATTGCCGGTCCAGGCGTTGTAACCACCAGAGTATCTGGATACCGTGCTCACCGGGCCCCACTGGTTGTAGATATTGCCGGTGGTGCCCGCCCAGCCGCCCGGGCCCCAGGCTGCCCAACCACCCCCGGGCCCGATCGCGCCACCGCCATACCAGGGGTAGTAGCCCCAGTAGGGTCCCCAGTACGGCGGATAGTAGGGTGCATACCAGCTGCCCCAGTAGCCCCACGCCCAACCGACACCGAAGGAAAACGCCCAGCCGCCCCACGGGGTGTAGGTGATGCTGCATCCATATCCCCAGGTGGAAGGGTATCCATACCAGTAGGAGCCGATCCATGGATCGTGGTAGTACCCCGTGCCGTAGACGACCACATCTTCGCTCACCGTCGTCCCGTAGTACCCGGGTGTATATCCCACGACCACTGTCTCGTCGTCTGCGTCATAGACGCGCACATAGGTGACGTAGTGAAGAGGGCTGTCGGCAGGTATGGTGTAGATCTCCTCCGGCACCCTGACCGCCACGATCCAGGGACCGGTCACCACCGGAGCAACAAACCAGACCCCGTTGTGGACCGCGTAGAACTGATCCGGGGCGACTCGGATGATCGGTGTCGGTGAGTTCTCGACGTAGTCCAGAGAGGTGCCCTCGATGGACTTCCACTGGGGCTCACCATCGATGGTCGGACTGAATTCGGCTCCCTGACGATCGATCTCAGACGTTTGCGGCACCGAATTGGCGATCACCGCCTCCTGCGCCTGCGGTGTTCCGGCTACGGAGGCCTTGACGTTCTCCTTCGGGCTGTCGTCCGGGATCGCGCGGAAATCGGCGGCGAGCTCGGTCTGGGGCACAGTTCTCCATGGCCCCGCCAGTGAATCTGCCTCGAACCATCGCCCCGAGAGCAGCACATTGCACGGGCTGCCCGAAGCCTGGCGAAAAACGTTGCCGCTGGTGTTCTCGACGAACTCGAGCTCGGTTCCAGGTATCGCAGTCCAGGTCGGCTCGCCATCCGTGACGACGAGCTCGGTAGGCTCGCTCGAGACGACGATGTCGGGCACCGGTCCTTTGGCCAGGGTCGGCTTTTCGATGGGCTTGCCTTCTACGTCTAGCTCCTGTTGATCGGGGACACCGCCATCCAGCAGGTCGGCGCCTTGGGCCTGCTGGGCCTTGCTGGCGGCCTCCTCGATACCGGCTGGTGTGGCCTTGACGACCCGCCAGGGACCTTCGAGAGCCGGGGCTTCGAGCCAGCCGTCGAAGAGATGAAGGTACAAGGTGGCCGAGTCTGCACGCAACAACAGAGGGCGGGTGTTGAGTAGGCGCTCATAGCCTGACCCTTCCACAGACCTCCACACCGGTGAACCGTCGACATAGATCAGTAGCGTCGGCCGCTCGGCAAAGACGATCTTGGGAGGATCGTTCCTGACGGCGACCTGATTATCGAGACTCTGGCTAGCCTTGGTTGCGGCGAGAGCCATCTCGAGGCGGTCGAGCGCCACCACCCGCATGACATCGTTGAGCTGCTTCTGCAGAAATCCCAGCAGTCTGGCTTCGATCTCGGTCTGCGCGGGAACATTCGCTTCGATACCCTGGTATTCGTCGAAAACCACCAGTCGGGCGTCCTTGTCCACCCGCGTCCGGGTGAGGTAGCTGACAACTCCGTAAATGGAGCCTTCTTTGCCCTTCTCCCCGATCTCTACTGCAGAACGCGCCCTGAGCTGTCGTCCATCCCAGCTGTCGACCTGAGGTGGGTGGAGCTTGACCAAATAGCCGTCACCCTCCAGGACCCGTGGCCACGCCTCGGGATCTCTCTCCTCCACCAGGGCTGCAGCCTCGGCGGCTACGGAATCCTCGACTGACTCCTGGGTGGTATCGGCAGACTGTGCCCAGAGCGACTGGCTGCCGAGCAGCGCGAACAGTGCTGCACACATGCATGCGATATGAACGGACATCTTGGTTTGGAGCGTCATCTATGGTCTCCCTTGTGGCGAGTAGATCTCCAGAATCGCAGCTCGAGCCCGGCGACCCGGAGTCAGAGAGTCACCTCCGTCTTGAGGTGGATCCGAGCCAGAGCCGCCTTGCCCACCCGGCGGATGGCCAGCACAAAGGCGGCCGTCCGCCGATCGATGTCGAACTCGCTGGCGACCTCCCGCACTGCGTTGTAGGCCCGGCTCATCTTCTTGTCCAGCTCAGCGTTGACTCGGTCTTCGTCCCAGCGGAACTGCTGGATGTTCTGCGCCCACTCGAAATAGCTGACGGTGACGCCACCGGCGTTGGCCAGGATGTCCGGGATGATCAGGACATCCTTCTCATTGAGGATCTCGTCCGCCTCTGGGGTGGTGGGAGCGTTGGCGCCCTCGACGATGATACTCGCCTTGACCTCGGCCGCATTCTCCTTGTGGATGGCATTCTCCAGCGCGGCCGGCACCAGCACGTCGGCATCCCAGGTGATGATCTCGGTGTTGTCGAAGGCCTCGCCGCCCGCGAACCCCTTGACCCCTCCATGCTCGTCGACCCAGGCATCGAGCGCCGGCACATCGAGACCATTCTCATTCGCCACACCGCCGGTGTGATCGGCGACGGCGATGATCTTGGCCCCCTGCTCGGCGATCAGCAGCGCGGCGTTGCTGCCGACGTTGCCGAAGCCCTGGACGGCCACCGTGACCTCGTCGAAGCTCTTGCCCTTCTCTTCCAGAGCCGCAGCCAGCACATCCATCACCCCGCGACCGGTGGCGGCATCCCGTCCCTCGGAGCCGAAGAGGTCGAGTGGCTTGCCGGTCACCACAGCGGGCGAGAAGCCCGCGTACTTGGAGTACTCGTGCATGATCCAGCCCATGACCTTGGCGTTGGTGTTGACGTCGGGTGCCGGAATATCGGTCGTCGGCCCGATAACCTCCTTCATCTGCTCCACAAAGCTGGTGGTCACCTGATAAACGTCGCTCTCGGGCATCGAGCGGGGATCGCAGTCGATGCCGCCTTTGGCGCCGCCATAGGGAACATCGACCACCGCCGTCTTCCAAGTCATGAGGTTGGCCAGCGCGGCGGCGTGATCTTCATCCATCGCCGGGTGGTAGCGAAGACCACCCTTCATCGGCCCGCGGGCCGTGTTGTGCTGAACGCGATAGCCGTTGTAGGTCTGCAGCTCCCCACCCTCTCCTTCGATGACGATCTCCACCTTGACGCTGCGGCGGGGGGTCAGCAGGATCGTGCGGACGTTATCGGGCAGCCCGAGAACATCGGCGGCTTTGTGAAAGTAGATGTGACTCTCGGCTAGCATCTCGTCTTACCTCGTCTTTCTCATCAGCGGTCTTTCGTCATTGCCCCGCAATATCGGCCCTCGACGTTCAGTGTCCGGTTCTCAGTTTTCCGTTGCATCCTTTCACGATGTCGATGGACCCACTAATGGCTCTGACAATTCTTCCTCTACAGTAACGCGAAGCAGAGCCAGAGGAATGCAGTCGGTGCCAGGGCCGCCATCAACAACCCCTTTGGCGAGACGGCCGCACCGAAGTGTCGCTTGAGAATCGACTGACCCGCCGGGTTCGGCGCGTTGGCGATGATGGTCAGGCCACCCCCGGTGACCGCCCCGGCTACCACAGCGTACTTGAGACCATCCGTGAACCCCGGAACCAGGGTGCTCAGATACGTGATGGCTGCGTTGTCATTGAAAGCCGTCAAGATCGTCGCCCCCAACATCAGCGGAATCTCGGACAGACTGCCCAGGACGGGAGCGATCCACCACCCCTGCACACCCCCGTGGATCACCAACCCGGCGAGGAAGAACCCCACGAGCATCGGGGACTGGAGATTGATTCGGTTCTGATACTGGGGAGTCACCTGTGCAAAGCCCAGGAAGAAGAGCAGACCTAGGATGAACAAGCCGGCATGGTGGGAGTTGATGATGGTCCACCCCATGAACATCAGGTGGATCGCCGTCACCCACACCGGTACAGGGTCCTCCCGTCGATCCCAATCCGGATCCTGGAACTGCGGCCGCAGCTCCTTGGGCATCAGCCCCGGCAGCGAGCGGCGCATGTGATAGAGACGAACCTCTTCGAATCGCTTGTCGAGAGCCTCCTGGATGAGATCCGGGTCGGCCCCCTCTGCCTTCAGTTTGGGTAGAAGCTTGGCTTCCAATCGCTGACGCACCTGGGCTACGAACTCACGCGTCGCCTCATCGACCGCGTCGGCCAGATGGAGCTTCTTTTCGGTCTCCGCCACGGCCTCGGCCCACTCTCTCTCGATCAGCTCGCGGGTGACGAATCGCCTGCCGATCTCCTCCTTGAGATTGCGGAGGGCGAATCCCTCCTGCATTCGAGCCAGCTCTTGGCGAAAGACCCAGAAATAGAGGCCGTTGCTCAAGAGAATCCCGATCACAGCCTTCCAGCCGAAGTGACTCAGCATGAAGCCGGTGCCCCAACCCCACGGACCCGCCACCATCAGGACTGGCGGCGCAGCGAAATGGGTGAGAGTTCCCCCCACCGAGACATTCACGAACAGCAGCCCCAAGGTGGCGTACTTGAACTTGTTGCTGGGCTCCAGATCGTAGAACTTCTTCGACAGCAGCAGCGCCGTGATGGTCATGGCGGCGGGCTCGGTGATGAAGGACCCCAGAAGCGGACCCACCGTCATCACGGTGATCCAGAAGGCAGCGAGAGTTCTGACCCTCCCCCCGATACCGGATCCGGTTTGAGCGTTAGGATCTAGCGCTTCAGATGGGTTCGAGAAAGGGGTTTTGAGTGGCAAGAAAGTGTTACACAGTCGAGCAGATCATCACCAAGCTGAGGGAAGCCGAAGTCGAGCTTGCCAAGGGTGCGACCGCAGTCGAGGTGTGTCGCAAGCTGGGGATCTCGGAGCAGACCTACTACCGATGGCGTAAGGAGTACGGGGGCTTGAGGACGGATCAGGCTCGACGGCTGAAGGAGCTCGAGCGGGAGAACTCGCGTCTGAAGAAGCTGCTCGCCGAGTCGATGTTGGACAACGCCATATTGAAGGAGGCCGCTTCGGGAAACTACTGAGCCCGGCGCGTCGGCGCCGGGCTGTAGCACACGTCCAGCAGGTGCTGGGCGTCGCCGAGCGCCGGGCCTGTCGGGTTCTCAGGCAGCCTCGATCGACGCAACGCTACAGAGCTTGCGTCCCTGACGACGAAGCGGAGCTCGTGAAGCGAATGACAGAACTGGCATCGGAGTATGGTCGCTACGGCTACCGGAGGATCACGGCGATGCTTCGCCGTGAGGGCTGGAAAGTCAACCATAAGAGGATCGAGCGCCTGTGGCGTCGTGAGGGCCTGAAAGTGCCCCAGCGACAGCCCAAGCGGGGTCGCCTATGGCTGGCCGATGGATCGTGTGTTCGGCGCAGGGCCGAGCACAAGGATCACGTCTGGTCGTACGACTTCGTTCTCGAGCGCACGCAGGATGGACGGCCGGTGAGAACCCTGGTCGTCGTGGATGAGTACACGCGGGAGTGTCTAGCCGCACGAGTTGGACGCAAGCTCAACTCCGAGGATGTCGTCGATGTCCTGGCGGACCTGTTTGTGACAAGAGCCATTCCTGCGTATCTGCGCTCCGCGTGCTATGTGTAAGTTTGTCAAGGCTCAAGACCCGTTGGGTCGTCCAATCGAGTTGAAGATGCGGGCATAGACTCGTGGAGTCGCCCATCGTGCTTCATCCGGACTTGTACCCGAGGAGCGGAGGGTGCCAGGCGCAAGTAGGTCGAGCTGTCTTCGAGTCGAAGGGCTCAGGACAACGGTGGGCATCTCCTCCTCTCCGGCAAGAGCCGGAGCCTCGGGTGTTTAGGCTGCGATCTGCTGCTCCTCCTTCCAGATGTGGTCGATGTCAAAGGCTTCTCGGTTCTTGACGACAGCGAAAGCGTAGTGCAGGAGTTTCGTCATACAGGCACCGAAAGCGTGCATCTTGGTCAAAGGTCGCACCGGTCTTTGTTGGAGTCGCTCGTAGTGGGCCTTGATGCGAGGATTGTGCTGAATCGAAGACAGAGTCGCCATGTAGACGATCGCTCGCAGTTGCGCCCTCCCACGCTTGGTGATGGGCGTTCGTCCGGCGGACTCACCGCTCTCGCGTCTCGAGGGTTGGAGGCCAGCCAGCTTCACAAGCTGCCGGCCGTGCCGGTATCTATCGAAGGGACCTATCTCCGCAATGAGTGCGGCCACCGTGGTCCATCCGATGCCGGGGAGCGTGCTCAGATACTTGGCCTCATTGAACGTTTCGAGTTGAGCTCTCAGTTCAATCGCCACCTGATCGAGCTGCTCACTCACAAAGTCCATTCTGTGGACGATGCGGGTAACCTCCCGCATGGAAGCCTCCTGCCCATGGGGGAGAGCTACGGTCCGGCAGGCTTTCTCCCAGACCTGCTCGATCTTGAATCGCCACACCCTTCGGCCGCGGCGATGCTCGCGGACGATCCGAATGAAATTGGGTTGGGTGAGTTTCGCGATCTCTCTCGGAGCCAAACCCGTTCTGAGCACCGCGAGACAGCCCGGCGCCGCGACCTCTTTCCACTCCCCAACGATCTCGGGGAAGACGCCGTAGAGCTGATGAGCGAGGAGGGTCTTCAGTCGAGCTCGCTCATGGCGTAGGCGGTAGTACTCTCCCCACGCTCGGCGAAGCTGCATGTACTTCGGAGGCAGGAGCTGACACTGCGTCACGACGCCGGTTCGCAGCAAATGAGCGATCTCCTCCGCGTCCGTGAGGTCTCGCTTGTCTCGACCCATCTGCCGTGCTTCTCGCACGCAGAAGGTCGCGAACGGATTGATCACTTGATAGTCGATCTTTCGCTCCTCGAGATAGGCAGCGACGGCCTCCCAGATGTGGCCTGTGGCCTCAAAGCCAAAGTGTGCGCGGCCAACACCCTGCCGCAAGCCCGGAGAGTTACACTGCTGTACGAGCTCTCTCAGCCCATCTCTTGAGTGAGGGATCTTGAAGCTCGTCTTACGACGACCTTCAAGATCCAAGACCACAACCTGGTGCTGCCGGGTAGCTAGATCGATCCCGACGAAGATATCGTCGGGTGCTAGGTGTCTCTCATCCTGTTTCATGCTGACCTCCATGCTTTGTGGTGATTGCACGGAGACTACGCGGAGACGGGGTGAGGGCGCCTTCTTCCTCATCTTCTTCGTATCCTGGACAACGGATCGGAATTCACGGCCAAGGCTGTGAGGCAGTGGCTTGAGGTCCTGGGTGTCGGGACGCTCTACATCGCACCGGGAAGCCCATGGGACAAGGGCTACGCTTCACACTGCACCTCCTCCGTACGGTTCGGTTCGACGTCGAGGAAGCGACGTCGTTCCGAGAGTTTTCGGCCCTGCGCTTTGACGGGCGGGTCATC
>Ga0255052_10003293_pt1 | contig 11273 bp, 9 predicted proteins | sample JV7_2_21_MG_FD_188632 | JGI IMG/M metagenome (GOLD analysis project Ga0255052, IMG submission 188632) | Seawater microbial communities from Jervis Inlet, British Columbia, Canada - JV7_2_21 | ecosystem: Environmental > Aquatic > Marine > Inlet | place: Canada: British Columbia | collected...
ATCAGGAACCTCATTTTCATAACGCCAGTCGCAGAACAGAACCGCGCCGAGCCCGGCCTTGCCGGTGGTCTTCAGGAAGCGGGCCGGGATGATCTGGTCCGTGTCGATGTTGTCGACCACGAGCGGCACGACCTGAGATCTGAGTGTCGTAAATGTGTGCATCGACCCTCCCTCAGCTCCGCCCCGCACCGGAAGCCGCCGGCGCCAGGGTCCGGGCATCGGTGATCTTCCCGGTCACGGCGGAGGCGGCGGCGGTCAGCGGAGAGGCCAGGAATGTGCCGCCGCCCGGTCCCTGCCGCCCCTCGAAGTTGCGGTTCGAGGTGCTGACTGCACGTTGACCCGGCTCCAGCTGGTCTCCGTTCATGGCGATGCACATCGAGCACCCGGGCAATCGCCATTCGGCGCCTGATTCGGCAAATACACGATCGAGGCCCTCGGCCTCAGCCTGACGCCTGACCGCTTCCGAACCCGGGACCACCAACATCTTCACACCGTCGGCGACCTTTCGGCCCTCGACGACCGCCGCCGCTTGACGGATGTCGGAAATCCGTGAGTTGGTGCACGAGCCGACAAAGACCACATCGATCGGTTGGCCGGCCAGCGGTGCGCCCGGCTCGATTCCCATGTAGGAGAGGGCCTTCGCCAACGCCTCGCGATCACCCGGGTCGGACCCATCTTCAGGTACCGGCACGCGGCCACCGACAGGTATCGCCATCCCTGGATTCGTTCCAAAGGTGATCATCGGTTCAAGCTCGGAGACATCGAACGTGACCGACCGATCGAAGACGGCCCCGTCGTCAGTCACCAGGTTCTGCCAGTTCTTGACCGCTTTTTCCCAGGCGGCGCCGCTTGGCACGAACTCCCGGCCGGCAAGATAGTCGAAGGTCGTGTCGTCCGGCGCGACCATCCCTGCCCGGGCCCCGGCCTCGATCGTCATGTTGCAGAGCGTCATCCGTTCATCCATGGTCATGGCTCGAATGGCGTTGCCGCGGTACTCGAAGACCTGTCCGGTGCCACCGCCGATGCCGATGCGAGCGATCAGGGCGAGCACCACATCCTTGGCCGTGACACCCGGACCGAGAGCGCCCTCGATCCGGATCTCGGTCGCCTCGGCCTTTCGCTGCAGCAGGCATTGGGTGGCCAGCACGTGCTCCACCTCGCTGGTACCGATGCCAAAGGCAAGAGCGCCGAAGGCACCATGGGTGGCGGTATGGCTGTCGCCGCAGACGATCGTCATTCCCGGTTTGGTCAAGCCGAGCTCCGGACCGATGACGTGGACGATGCCGTGGTGATCACTGCCGAGCCGGTGAAGCTCGATGCCGTGGGTCTCGCAGTTGCCCTCGAGGGTCTCGATCTGTTTTCGCGCAATTGGATCGTGAACGACGAGACCGTCGGTAGGCGTCGAATGGTCCATCGTCGCCACTGTTCGATCGGGCCGCCGCACCGACAGGCCTCGAGACTCGAGCCCGGAAAATGCCTGTGGAGAGGTGACTTCATGGATCAGGTGCAGGTCGATATAGAGGATCGCCGGCGCGTCGGGCTCAGCCACCATCACGTGGTCGTCCCAGAGCTTGTCGAAAAGCGTTTTCGGTGCGGACACGTTCTGGTTCATATCCCATCCTCGGTCATGACGGCACCAGTCGAGGCGCTGGTCACCATCTTCGAGTAGCGTCGAAGCCAACTGCTGGTTGCGGACGTTTCAAAGGCCGGGAGACCGGCAATTCGATCAGCAATCTGCTCATCGCTCAGCCGAACGTTGAGAGTCCTCGCTTCGAGGTCGATCTCGATCACGTCTCCCGGTTCGAGGGCCGCAATCGGCCCGCCTGCCGCCGCCTCCGGGCTGACGTGACCGATGCACGCACCGCGCGTGCCACCCGAGAACCGCCCGTCAGTTATCAGTGCGACCGAATCTCCGAGATCCATGCCCATGATGGCGCTGGTCGGGCTCAACATCTCCTGCATCCCAGGACCGCCGGCCGGACCTTCGTAACGGATGACCACCACATCACCGGGTTCGACCTCGCCTGCGTAGATCCCGGCGAGGGCTTCGTCCTGAGACTCGTAGATCCGCGCCGGACCGCTGTGGCGGCGCATGGCGGCATCGACCGCACCCGTTTTCACCACCGAACCTTCCGGTGCGAGGTTTCCGAAGAGCACCGCCAGACCGCCGGTCATCGAATGCGGTTCGTCGTGCGGCAGGATGACCTCGAGATCGTTGACCTCGATACCGGCCAGACTCTCCCCGAAATCCACCCCGCCGACGGTCGGCCGGTCCCTGTGGAGAACTCCCGATGCCCGGTCCAGCTCAGCGAGAAGTGCCGGGATGCCACCGGCCCGGTGGAGGTCCTCCATGTGCCAGCTCGAGGCGGGGCTGATCTTGCACAGCTGGGGTACCCGGTCGGCGATGGCGTTGATCTGGTGCAGGTCGTATTCGATGCCCGCCTCGCGGGCGATGGCAAGCAGATGAAGGACCGTGTTCGTGCTGCCGCCCATCGCCATATCGAGAGCGAAAGCGTCGTCGAATGCTCCCCGGGTCGCCACATGACGAGCCGTCAGATCGCGTGCAATGAGCCGAAGGACCTCAGCGCCCGCTCGTTCCGCCAGAACACGACGTTCGTCACTATCGGCCAATGCCGTCCCGTTGAAAGGCAGCGCCAGACCGAGGGCCTCGCTGATGCAATTCATGCTGTTGGCGGTGAAGAGGCCGCTGCAGGAGCCACACGCCGGGCAACCTGCGTCCTCCAGTACCTTGAGCTCCGCCTCGTCGATGGTCCCAGCCATGAAAGATCCGACACCCTCGAAGACGCTGATCAGATCGACCGTCCTACCATCCGGCGTCCGTCCGGCGGGCATCGGTCCTCCGCTGACGAAGATCGCCGGGATGTCGAGGCGCATGGCGGCCATCAGCATCCCCGGCACGATCTTGTCGCAGTTTGGAATGCACACCATGCCGTCGAAGTGATGAGCGGAAACCATGGTTTCCACGCTGTCTGCGATCAGCTCACGGCTCGGCAGCGAGAACTTCATGCCACTGTGTCCCATCGCGATGCCATCGTCGACCGCGATCGTGTTGAACTCGAAGGGCACACCGCCAGCGTCGCGGATGGACTCCTTGACGATCTTTGCGAACTCGTTCAGGTGGATATGCCCAGGGACGATGTCGGCGTAGGAGTTGACCACCGCCACAAAGGGCTTCGACATGTCCTCGTCACGGACACCGGTCGCCTTGAGCAGAGATCGGTGGGGCGCCCGTTCGGCGCCCACCGTGATCGCGTCGGATCGAAGCGCCCTCCTCGAGTTTTTGTCGTCGTTCGCCCCAGCCATGTTGAATCTCCTGTCTCTCGCTCTCCGGAATCTCCACAAAAACCAACCGCCCCCCGGTCTGGGGGGCGGTGAAATCTCTTGCCTGCCCGACCGGGGTCAATCGCCGTAGCGAATAAGAAGAGTAATGAGCAACACCCCGGTGCGGTCGAACAAGCGGTTCAGCGTTTCCATCGTTGCCGACTGTATCCCCATCAATCCCTGAAGTCAAAACGACGACCAACGTAATCCACGGGCGGCTGGTCCTGTGAAATGGTTGACAGCCTCGTCGCCACGCGATAGCATCACTATTCGGAAATCGAAGAATGAACGACAACACCTCCCGCCGGGCACTCACCATCCTCATTACGGAGATCATCATGCCGAATGGCTGAACCCCGGCTGGGCACGCGTACCTTTTCACCGCCCCCCAGACCGGGGGGCGGTTTTTGTTGGTTTAAAAAATCGGAGAATTCCTATGACCCAGACACCAGAAACCCGCACGGCGCCGCTACCGGAATCGGGCCGCATGGTCCCCCTCGCTGCACCGGTAGAGACCTACGACACGACCCTTCGCGATGGAACCCAGCGGGAAGGGATCTCCCTTTCCTGCGATGACAAGATGCGGATCGCCAGGCGACTTGATGCTTTCGGGATCCCGATCATCGAAGGCGGGTGGCCGGGGTCCAACCCGAAGGACGAGGAGTTCTTTCTCCGTGCGCGTGACCAGGAGTGGGAGCATGCGCAGATTGCGGCCTTCGGATCCACCTGCCGGGTCGGATCGGCGCCAGAGGACGACGCCAACATCAAGGCCCTCCTCGATGCCCGTACACCGATCTGCACCCTGGTCGGCAAGACGTCCCCATTCCACGTCAAAGAGGTACTGCGGACGACTCACGACGAAAACCTCCGCATCATCGAGGAGAGCGTCGGGTACCTCGTCGATCAGGGACGCAGAGTGATCTACGACGCGGAGCACTTCTTCGACGGCTGCAGGGAGGATCAGAGCTATGCTCTCGAGACTCTCGCCGCTGCCGCGCGGGGTGGCGCCGATACCCTCGTGCTCTGCGACACCAACGGCGGTTCGCTGCCGTGGGAGATCGAGGACCTGACCCGGATCGTGCGCGTCTCTGTCGAGGGCCCCATCGGCATCCACTGTCACGATGACGGTGGATGCGCAGTGGCCAACACCATCGTCGCCGTCCGCGCCGGTGCCCGTCACGTTCAAGGCACCATCAACGGGTATGGAGAACGGTGTGGAAATGCCAATCTGTGCGTCGTCCTCCCCCACCTGGAAATCAACGTTGGGCGAAAGTGTATACAGCCGGAAAACCTCGACCAACTCTTCGATCTGTCACGCTTCGTGGCCGAGGTGGCAAATCTGACTCAGGACGAGCATATGGCCTTCGTCGGACGGAGTGCATTCGCCCACAAAGGAGGCATCCACGCTTCCGCTGTCCGGCGTGCCGTGGACTCCTATCAGCACATCAACCCATCCCTGGTCGGGAATCAGACACGGATCGTCGTCAGCGAGCTTGCCGGCCGCGCCAGCCTGCAGGCCAGGGCCGAAGAGCTCGGGATTTCGACCGGCGACGGCTCGCAGTACGTCGAGGTCCTGAATCGAATCAAGGAGCTCGAAGCGCGCGGATTCTCCTTTGAAGCGGCAGGGGCATCGGTGGCGATGATGCTCGAACGTCATACTCAGGACTACACGCCACCGTTCGAGCTCATCGACTACACCGCCGTTGTCGAGCACCGGGAGAAACGGGGCATGGTGACCGAAGCAACGGTCAAGGTCAGAGTCGGGGAGGACATTCTCCACACCGCCGCCGAAGGCAACGGTCCCGTCAATGCTCTGGACAAAGCGCTACGAAAGGCTCTGCTGCCCGCCTTTCCTCAGATCGAGAATTTCCATCTCGTGGACTACAAGGTGCGGATACTCGATGGTTCAAAGGCAACCGGTGCAACCACCAGGGTCCTCGTTGACACCCAGAATGCATCGTCGCGGTGGAGCACCGTCGGCGCATCGACCAACATCATCGAAGCCTCGTGGCTGGCCCTCGCGGACAGCCTCGAGTATGGCCTCGTTGTCGACCGGAGGAACTGAATGTTGCCCCCATTGATTTGGAACCGCAGAAATAACCTGTTGACAGCCGACGAGCTGGAACCCATAATCGGAACCGTTATGCATGTGGTGGCCGATCGCTCGATGTCCAATTCCCGCTCCGCGGATGCGGTCGCGCCCGTCGTGTCTCTTTCCAACCTTCTTCTGGTCCTCGTTCTTATTACCGCCATAGCGGGGGTTCAGACGTAGGTTTAAACATAACCACAAAACGTCACGAGCCCCCGGGATTCCGGGGGCTTTTTTTTTGGAGGAATGACAAGACATGGAAATGACCGGAGCCGAAATCGTCTGGGAAAGTCTGATGCGCGAAGGCGTCGATCTCGTCTTCGGGTATCCCGGCGGAGCGAACCTCCCGATCTACGACGCGCTCAGCAAGTACCCGCAGATCCACCACGTGTTGCCCCGGCATGAGCAGGGGGCGGCCCACATGGCGGATGGCTATGCCCGCGCGACCGGAAAGATCGGCGTTGCCATGGCCACCAGCGGCCCCGGCGCCACAAATCTTGTCACCGGTCTCGCTACCGCAATGTTGGACTCGTCGCCGATCGTCTGCCTGACCGGGCAGGTGCCGACCCCCGCCATCGGCTACGACGCCTTTCAGGAGGCCGACATCACCGGGATCACCCTTCCGATCACCAAGCACAACTACCTGGTGACCTCGGTCGCAGAGCTCGCCTTCTCGATCCGCGAGGCCTTCTACATCGCCCGCAGCGGGCGACCCGGACCGGTCCTCATCGACCTGCCGAAAGATGTTCAGACTGGGACCACGGAGTTTCACTATCCAACCGACCCGATCCGGCTGCCAGGATACCGGCCGGTCCCAACCGCTTCGCTGGATCAGGTCGCCGAAGCGCAAAAATTGATCCGCTCCGCCGAGCGACCGGTCATCCTCGCCGGGCGCGGCGTTCTCCTCTCGGGTGCCTGCGCAGAGGCAGTGGAATTTGCCGAACACATCCAGACGCCCGTCAGCCTGACGCTGCTCGGCAAGGGGTGTTTCCCCGAAAACCACCCTCTGTGCCTCGGAATGATGGGAATGCACGGCACCGGCCATGCCAACCACGCGGTGCAGGAGGCCGACCTCCTGTTGGCATTCGGTATGCGCTTCGACGACCGGGTGACCGGCAATATCGCAACCTACGCTCCCAAGGCCCGAAAGATCCACATCGATATCGACCCATCGGAAATCAACAAAAACGTCGAGGTCGACGTCGGCATTGCTGGAGATCTGCGGGAAACCCTGGATCTCCTTCTGGATGGCCTCGAGCCGCTCGAGCACGCTCCGTGGATCGAGCGCATCGCCAGATGGCGGGACGAGTCGACGGACCGGGAGCTGCTCAACCAGGTCCTCGAGTCGCCCGAGCTCAAGGCGGCCGAGGTGGTCCACGATCTGTGGACCCTGACCGGCGGCGAGGCGATCACGGTCACCGATGTCGGCCAGCACCAGATGTGGGTTGCCCAGTACTACAAACACAGCCAACGTCACGCCCTGATCACCAGCGGCGGCATGGGAACCATGGGCTTCGGCCTTCCCGCAGGGATCGGCGCCGCCATGGGTAGGCCCGACGACGAGGTGTGGGTCGTGGCGGGTGACGGCGGCTTTCAAATGACCATGGCCGAGCTCGCCACCGCGATGCAGGAAAAGGTCAACATCAAGATCGCCCTCATCAACAACGGCTATCTGGGAATGGTGCGTCAGTGGCAGGAACTCTTCTACGAAAAGCGCTACAACGCCACCCCCATGTTGAGCCCTGACTTCTGCGCGCTGGCGGCTGCGTACGGCGTCCCCGCCGTGCGGGTCGAGGAACGTGGGCAGATCGAGCCCGCCGTGCGCCAGGCTCAGGCCTGCGACAGCGGTCCCTTCCTCATCGAGTTCGTCGTCGAGCAGCACGACGTGGTCTTTCCGATGGTCCCGGCGGGGGCCGACCTCCACGACATGATCCGAAGGCCGATAAACGGCCACAGCCAACCGAAGGAGAGTTGAAAATGACCGAGCGATACACGATCACCGCACTGGTAGAGAACCGACCCGGAGTCCTCAACCGAGTTGTCAGCATCTTTCGCCGACCGGGCCTCAACGTCGACAGCCTCACCGTCGGCCGCACCGAGCGCCCCGACGTGTCGAGGATGACGATGGTCCTCGAGGGCACAAAAAGAGAGGCCGTCCAGCTCGAACGCCAGCTCGGTCGGCTCATCCACGTCATCAAGGTCGAGGACGTCAACGGCACTCCGCACGTTTGCCGCGACCTCGCGCTCATCAAGGTCAAGGCGACACAGGACACACGGAGCCAGATCCTGCAGATGTGCGGCCATTACCCGGCCCGCGTCGTCGACGTGGCCATGAAGTCTGTTCTCATCGAGATCGCAGGCGAGGAACACGAGATCGAGGGTCTGACGAAACTCCTGCAGCCCTTCGGCATCATCGAGATGGTGCGCGCGGGCGTGGTCGCCATGGGGCGCGCCGAGCACATCCTCGACACCCACCGCGAGCAATCTTCGTGGGCGGAGCGACGGCTTCGCTTCTCCAAGGCGAGCTGAAAGGAGCACAGAACATGGCACAACTCTTTTATGACAAAGACGCAGATCTCTCTCTCCTCGATGGCAAGACGGTTGCGGTGATCGGCTTCGGCAGCCAGGGCCACGCTCACTCTCTGAACCTTCGCGACAGCGGAGCTGAGGTCATTGTCGGGCTCCGTCCTTCCAGCTCGAGTTGGAAGACGGCCGAAAAACAGAATCTCAAGGTCATGACGGCCACCGAAGCAAGCCGCGAGGCCGACGTCATCATGGTCCTGGTCCCGGACACCGAACAGCCCGAAGTCTACGAGACGGCCATCGCACCCAACCTCGAAGAGGGCAACACCCTGATGTTCGCGCACGGATTCAACATCAGGTACGGCCAGATCCGTCCACCCGAATTCGTCGATGTTTCGATGGTGGCCCCCAAGGCGCCGGGCCACAGGGTCCGCGAGCTCTTTGTGGACGGCGGAGGGACGCCCGGCCTGGTGGCGATCGAACAGGACGCGAGTGGTAAGGCCCACGCCAACGCTCTCGCCTATGCGAGAGGCATCGGCTGCACCCGCGCCGGCGTCATCGAGACGACATTTTCCGAAGAGACTGAGACCGATCTTTTTGGCGAACAGGCGGTGCTCTGCGGCGGTGTCTCCGCCCTCATCAAATCCGGGTTCGAGACCCTGGTCGAGGAGGGCTACCAACCGGAGATCGCCTACTTCGAGTGCCTGCACGAGCTCAAGCTGATCGTAGATCTCATCTATCAGGGCGGGCTTTCATATATGTGGTACAGCGTCTCCGACACCGCCGAGGACGGCGGCTACATGGGCGGCGACGTGATCGTTTCCGATGAGGTGAAGGCGCGCATGCGTAGTCTGCTCGACGATGTCAAAAGTGGAAAATACGCGGATCGTTGGATCGAAGAGAACCGCAGAGGTCGTCCGGTATTCAACGGTCGTCGCGACTCAGAACGCCGCCACCAGATCGAGGGCGTGGGCGAACGCCTTCGCGCCATGATGCCCTTTCTCGAAGCAAAACACGCGCCCCGCTGAATCGGCGAGAAGAAATGGATGACACGAACATGACGTACCCTTCGACATCAGAGCACGTACGAATTTTCGACACGACGTTGCGCGACGGCGAGCAGTCTCCGGGCGCCACCATGACCACGAGCGAAAAGCTCGAGGTCGCGCGCGCTCTTTCCCGTCTCGGCGTCGACATCATCGAGGCAGGCTTCCCGGCAGCATCACCCGACGACCTGTTGGCGGTGAAGACCATCGCAGAGGAGATCGGCGCCGAGTCAGCGGCCGCGGGCCGCACGACGCCTCCAACCATCTGCGGTCTCGCCCGTGCGTGCAAGGGGGACATCGACCGGGTCCTGGAGGCCGTGGCCCCGGCTCGCCATCCACGGGTCCATACCTTTTTGGCCACCTCGCCCATCCACCGCCAGCACAAGCTGCGGATGACCGAGGAGCAGGTGCTGGAGAAGGTGCGCACGATGGTCGCCTACGCCCGCGAGCGCTGCGAGGACGTCGAGTTCAGCCCCGAGGACGCCGGGCGTACCGAGTTCGACTTCCTCTGCCAGGTGGTCGAGACGGCCATCGAGGCCGGCGCCCACACTATAAATATCCCGGACACCGTCGGCTACACGACGCCTTCAGAGTTCGCCCAGACCATTGCCGGCCTCAAGGAAAAGGTGCGTGGTGTCGACAACGCCATCATCTCCGTCCACTGCCACAACGATCTCGGCATGGCCACCGCCAACACCCTCGCCGGTTTGAAAGCCGGCGCTCGCCAGGCGGAGGTCACGATCAACGGAATCGGCGAACGGGCCGGCAACACCGCCCTCGAAGAGGTGGTCATGGCCCTCAAGACACGGGGCAAGCTCTTCGGCCTTTCGACAGGAATCGATACTCGCCACATCAGTCGCACCTCGAAGCTGGTCAGCGCCGTCACCGGCATGTTGGTGCAGCCCAACAAAGCCATTGTCGGTGACAACGCCTTCGCTCACGAGGCCGGCATCCATCAGGACGGCGTCCTCAAGCACCAGGAGACTTACGAGATCATGAAACCGGAGTCGGTCGGCGTGGCGCAGTCGCTGCTCGTGCTCGGCAAGCACTCCGGGCGCCATGGCTTCGCCTCGCGCCTGACCGAGCTCGGTTACTCCCTGAACGATGAAGCGTTGGACAAGGCGTTTCGACGTTTCAAGGACCTGGCCGATCGTAAAAAGACCATCACCAATGCCGACCTCGTGGCACTGGTGACATCGGAAATCGCGCAGCCCGATGAACTCTACTCGCTGGATGGGCTGCAGGTGGCCTGCGGATCGATGGGCATGCCCACCGCAACAGTCCGGCTCACCGGACCAGATGGCGCCACCCACGAACAGGCCGCGATCGGAACCGGTCCGGTGGACGCTACCTTCAAGGCCATCGATGGCATCGTCGGGGCCCATTGCGATCTTCTCGAATACACCGTGCAGGCGGTGACCGAAGGCATCGATGCCCTTGGAGAGGTCAGCGTCAGGATCGGCAACGGACACACCGAAAGCTCGCGGATCAATCCGCAGAATGAGGCGTCAAGGCGGCTCATCTTTCACGGTCACGGCGCCGACACCGACATCATCGTCGCCAGCGCCAAGGCCTACCTTGCCGCCCTCAACCGGCTCATTGCAATCCATGGGAAGGAAGTCGAGGCCGCTCCCGATCGCCCGAAGGAACAACAGCCGTCGGTCCCATCCGAGCTCGAACCCGACCCGGTGACAGCTTGATCGGTAGACATTATTGGAGTCGAGAATCATGACACATGACGAAACAAAAATGGATGCACTCAACGAAACCACCCGAGGTTCCCTCGAACGGGTCACGTTCTCGGACGAGGACGATGGCGAAAAGAGCCTTCTCACCCTCATAGAAGAGCACAGACCTCAACGATCCCAGGGCCTGCCGGCGATGGCCTCGGAGGTCAGCTCGAATTCCACTGCCGATCCGCTCGAAGTCAACGAAGAAGATGACGGGCACCGACTCGACCACCTGATGATGCGGCTCGGTGGGAACGGCTTCTGAGGTCTGTCTCAGTCGTTAATCGGGAGATTGCGGCAGCGACTCCGGCCAATGGGCGCTCGAATCGACGCCGAGCTCGCGAGAGCGTTCATAGGCCGCCCAGACGGCTCGAGAAATGGCGGTTCGGAAGCCGGCTTTTTCGAGGTAGTACAGGGCTGCCGCCGAGGTCCCGCCTGGCGAGGTCACTTGATTCCTGAGGCGCGCAAGGTGTAACGGATCGTCCGGATTCGAGTAGAAGTCCACCGAACCACGGATCGTTTTGGCGACCAGTACCTCGGCGA
>Ga0255052_10003294_pt1 | contig 11270 bp, 8 predicted proteins | sample JV7_2_21_MG_FD_188632 | JGI IMG/M metagenome (GOLD analysis project Ga0255052, IMG submission 188632) | Seawater microbial communities from Jervis Inlet, British Columbia, Canada - JV7_2_21 | ecosystem: Environmental > Aquatic > Marine > Inlet | place: Canada: British Columbia | collected...
CAGTACATTGTGTCTACCCGGCAGGTTGAGCTCGATTTCGAGCTTGTCGGGGTTATCCGGCAGGACGACCTTGAAAGCCGTCTTGCTGCCGCGTGCGGTAATATCGGTAATGCGCACATCGGCGTCCTCGGATTCACCATAGGTCAGCACCGGGCGCGCGATTTGCGCCATGATTTCGCGCACCACGGGATCATCGATACACAGTACCGCCAGCCCGTAAAACGGCAGGTGATGCAGGAATTCGACAAAGGTCGCCTTGAGCCGTTCGAAATCACCCTCGTAGGTCGACAGGTGATCCTTGTCGATGTTGGTGACGATCGACATCATTGGCTGCAGGTAGAGGAAGGACGCGTCGCTCTCGTCGGCCTCGGCGACCAGGTAATCGCTGAGCCCGAGGCGTGCATGGCTGCCCGAACTGATCAGCTGACCGCCAATCACGTAGGTGGGATCGATATCGCCGCGCGCGAGCACCGATGCCACCAGGCTGGTGGTGGTGGTTTTTCCGTGAGTGCCGGCGACCGCGATACCGCGCCGGAAGCGCATCAGCTCCGCCAGCATTTCGGCGCGCCGCACCACCGGTATGCGCAGTTCACGCGCATGCTTGACTTCCGGGTTGTCCGTGTCGATCGCGGTCGAGACGACGACGACATGCGCAGCGGCAACGTTTTCGGCGCGGTGGCCGATGTCGACGGCGATGTCGAGCCGGCGTAGATGCCGCACCATGGCGCTCTCGGAGATATCCGAACCACTGATCTGGTAACCGAGATTGTGAAACACCTCGGCGATCCCGCTCATCCCGGCGCCACCGATACCGATGAAGTGAATATTGCGAATACGACGCATGAAATGCTTTGCGCTCACGGTCATGATCGTGCTCCCGCGAGTACGCCTGCGGCCAGGCGTTCGCTCGCATCCGCCTGGAACTGCGCACGCGCATTGATCGCCATCTCCACCAGCATGGTGCGATTCTGCTGGAAGAATTTCAGCTTCAGGGCCAGGTTTTCGGGGCTGAGCCCGGCCTCCGGCAAAACCTGCGCCGCCTGGTTCTGTTCCAGGAAGAGCGCATTGTGGTGCTGGTGGTTATCGACCGCATAGGGGAAGGGAACCAGCAACGAACCCACGCCGACAGCAGTCAGCTCCGAAATCGTCAATGCACCCGCCCGACAGACCACCAGGTCCGCCCAGGCGTAGGCCGCAGGCATGTCTTCGATAAAGCTGACAACCTCGGCTTCAACCGCGCTATCGGCATAGTTTTGCTGGCAGGCCGGCAGGTGTTTCTCGCCGCACTGGTGGCGCACGCGCGGACGCTGGTCGCTGTCGAGGCAGGCGATCGCGCGCGGCAACAAGCTGTTGAGTGCGGCCGCGCCGAGGCTGCCGCCAATAACCAGTAGCTGCAGCGGCGCATCGATGCGCGCCTGCAAACGGGCCGCGGGCTCCGGCAGCCGGGCAAAACCTTCGCGCACCGGGTTGCCGATACACTCGGCATTTTGCAGCTGCGCCTGCGCCTGCGGAAACGCCACATAGGCACCGCTCGCGAAGCGATTCAGGATGCGGTTGGTCAAGCCGACGATGGAGTTCTGCTCGTGCAGGAACAGCGGAATGTCCATCAGCCAGGCCATCAGGCCGCCCGGTCCGGATGCGAATCCGCCCATGCCGAGCACAGCCTTGGGACGCGTGCGGCGTAGAATCCGCAGCGCCTGCCAGCAGGCGCGTAACAGGCGAAACGGCGCCACAAACAGCGTCGCCATGCCCTTGCCGCGCAAGCCCTGCACGTTCAACCATTCGATCGCAAAGTTCGCGGCCGGCACCACGCGCGCCTCGATACCGACGCGAGTTCCAAGCCATACAATTTGCTCGCCCTGCGCACGCAGGCATTCGGCAACGGCCAACGCAGGGAAAACGTGACCGCCGGTGCCGCCAGCCATCACCAGGATGGGTTTTTGCATATCCCGGCTCATGCGCTCACCCTCGTCCGCCGCGATGGAGGGGCGGCCGTATCGGAGGTCTGGCACTCGAGGTAGACGCGCAGCACCAACCCGACAGCAAACGACATGCTGAGTATGGAATTGCCGCCGTAGCTGACGAATGGCAAGGTCAGCCCCTTGGTCGGCAGGGCGCCCATGTTGACGCCGATATTAATGAAGGCCTGCAAGGTGATCAGCAAACCGACGCCGTAGGCGAGGTATGCGCCAAAGGCCCGTTGGCGTTGCAATGCAAGCTTGGCGATTGCGAAACAGCGCACCGCAAACAGCGCGAACATACCGATCAGGCAGAGCTGCCCGACGAAACCGAATTCCTCGGCGAATATCGCGAACATGAAGTCGGTATGCGCTTCGGGCAGGTAAAACAGCTTCTGTATACTGCCGCCGAGCCCCGTTCCGAACCAGCCGCCACCGCCGATAGCAATCAACGATTGCGTCAGCTGGAAGCCGCTGTTGAAGGGATCGGCCCAGGGATCCATGAACGAGGTGATGCGTGCCAGCCGGTAAGGCGACGACACCGCCAGCAAACCCATGATGCAAAGCGTGCCAACCATGAACAGCAGGAACTGACCGAAGCGCACTCCGCCGAGAAAAATCATTCCCAGCCCGGTCATCAGCAACACCGTCGCGGCGCCGAAGTCCGGCTCCAGCACCAGCAGCCCGCTGGCCATCGCCAGGATCAGCATGGGCTTGATAAAACCCATGGTGTTGGTCTGTACTTCACCACCTCGCCGCAACAGGTAACCGCTCAGGTATATAATCAGGAAAAGCTTCGCAACTTCCGACACCTGGAAGGTGAACAGGCCGAAATTCAACCAGCGCGTGGCGCCGTTGACGGTGTGACCTACTCCGGGAATCAGCACAAAGGCCAGCAGGATGATCGATCCCAGCATCAGGGTCATGCCGTTCCTGTTCCAGAATTCGAGCGGGATCTTGCAGGCGAACCAGAGCAAGGCGAGGCTCAGCAGAATCCGCAGAAACTGGCGCTTGGCGTAAAAGAAGGGATCGCCGGTCTGCTGATCGGCAATGCCGATCGATGCCGAGGCCACCATGACCAGCCCGAGACAGATCAGCGCCAGGTAGAGCAGCAGGATGACGCGGTCGTAGCCCGGCGCGAGCTCGAATACCGCAACGTTAGCCGGCTTGTCGGTTCTGATCGCCTGGCTGTTCATGCCTCTGGTTCCTTCACGCACTGCATGAAATCGTCACCGCGTGCCTCGAATTTCGGGTACATATCGAAACTCGCGCAGGCCGGTGCCAGCAGCACGCAATCGCCGCTTTGCGCCACCTCGCGGGCGCGTTGCACGGCCTCGCGCATGGTCTCGACCCGTTCGATCGGGGCCGCATCCCGCCAGGCCTGTTGCAGCAGCGGGGCGTCTTCGCCAAGCAACAAGACCAGTTTTACCTTTTGCTTCAGGGTGTCCACCATGACCGACATATCGGCGCCTTTCGACTGGCCACCCGCGATCAATATGACCGGTCGCGCACGGCCTTCGATCGAGGCCTGGGCGGCGCCGACATTGGTCGCCTTGGAGTCGTTAATCCACTCGACGCCATCGATCTCGGCAACCCATTGACTACGGTGCGGAATCCCGCTGAATGCCTGCAAGGCATCGACGATCGCCGGCTTTGAAATCCCGAGGCTGTCTGCAATCGCCATCGCCGCGAGCGCGTTGGCCCAGTTATGGCGACCACCGATTTTGAGCTGCTCCACCTTCAACCAGGCTTCATCACGGTGCGCGAGCCACAACCCCTGGTCCTCGAGCAATCGAAAGTCGGCCTCGCTGCGCGGGTCCAGGCTGAAGCTGATATCGTGCCTGTCGTGGCGGGTTGACGGATCGTCGAAATTACTCACGCAAATTTCAGCATTGCGGTAGACGGCGAGCTTGGCCTCGACATAGCCGGCATAGCTCTCGTAGCGATCGAGATGATCTTCGCTCAGGTTGAGCAAGGCCGCTACGCGGGGGCGCAGGGAATGGGTGGTTTCGAGCTGATAACTCGACAGTTCGAGCACGTAATACTCGGCATCGTGTTCCAGCAGGTCGAGCGCGGCGGTGCCGATATTGCCGCCGACCGCGACCCGGCGCCGATCGGCGCGAATCATTTCACCGACCAGGGTCGTCACCGTGCTCTTGCCATTGGAACCGGTGATTGCAACCACCGGCCTGTCCGCCAGGCGCGCGAACAGCTCGACATCGCCGACCACGGCCTTGCCCTGCCCCGCGGCCCGTTGAATTTCGGCCTGGCGCACCGACAGCCCCGGGCTCACCACCAGCACATCGGCCCAGGCGCTCAGCGCGTCCGTCAAGACTCCCGCGTGAAAATCGAGCGTATCGAATTCGGCGCGCAACTTGCCGAGATAAGGCGGGACATCGCGCGTATCCTGTACGCGGCAACGATAACCGTTGCGCAACAGGTAGCGTGCTGTCGAGTACCCGCTCAGGCCGAGACCGACGACCAGGTAATTCACATCGAGCAATGCTGTTGGTTGTTGGCTCACGTTTAACATTACCGAATCTTTAAGCTCGCCAGCCCGATCAACACCAGCACCACGGTAATGATCCAGAAGCGCACGATGATGCGCGGCTCCGGCCAACCCTTGAGCTCGTAGTGATGGTGTAACGGCGCCATGCGAAAAATACGCCGCCCGGTCAACTTGAACGAAGCCACCTGCAGCATGACCGAGAAAGTCTCGACCACGAAAATGCCGCCCATGATGAAAAGCACCAGTTCCTGGCGCACGATCACCGCCACGGTGCCGAGCGCGGCGCCCAGCGCGAGCGCGCCGACATCACCCATGAAGACCTGGGCGGGATAGGTGTTAAACCACAGGAAGCCGAGGCCGGCGCCGACCAGGGCGCCGCAAAAGACAACCATTTCACCCACCCCCGGAACATAGGGAATGCCGAGGTAGTTGGAGAAGTTGAAGTTACCGGTGAGATAGGCGAACACGCCGAGGGCGCCACCGACCAGCACGGTCGGCAGTATCGCCAGCCCGTCGAGGCCGTCGGTGAGATTCACCGCGTTACTGCTGCCGACGATGACAAAGTAGGTCAGCACCACGTAAAGCCAGCCCAGATCGATCAGGATGTCCTTGATAAAGGGCACGATAAGCTGGGTTTCGATCGGAAACTGCGCAGTGTGAAATAGCGCAAGGGCCGCGCTCAGGCCGATCAACGACTGCCAGAAAATTTTCAGCCTTGCCGACAGACCCCTGGAGTTGCCGTAGACGATCTTCTTGTAATCATCGACCCAGCCGATGGCGCCGAAGCCGATCGTGACAAACAGGATGACCCACACGAAACGCGACGATAAATCGCTCCACATCAGGGTGCTGGTGACGATCGCGACCAGGATCAGGGCGCCGCCCATGGTCGGTGTTCCCGCCTTGGATAAATGGCTTTCCGGGCCATCGTTGCGTACGCTCTGGCCAATCTTGTAGCTGCTCAGGTAGCTGATCATGACCGGCCCGACGATGAGCGAAATCACCAGCGCCGTGAGCACGCCGAGGATAGTACGCATGGTCAGGTACTGGAATACGTTGAATCCGCCGTGAAACTGGGTGAGATATTCCGACAAGCTATACAGCATTGCGATCTCCCGAAAGCGTGGCTTTTGACAGTAGCGCGACCAGGCGCTCCATGCCGGCGGCGCGCGAACCCTTGACCAGCAGGTTCACATCTTTGTGAATTAGCGAGAGGATGGCTTGCGCCATGCCATCAATATCGTCGTAACAGTATCCGGCGTCACCGAATTCCTCGCTCGCAATACAACTCATCTCGCCGACACCGAAGAATTTCTCGACACCGTAGCGGCGCGCCGTTTTTGCCGCCTCGCGATGCAGCGCTTCTTCCTCGGCGCCGAGCTCGCGCATGTCGCCAAGCGCCAGCCAGGGCGTACCCGTTAACGAGCACAGCACCTTGATGCCGGCCTCCAGCGAGTCGGGGTTGGCGTTGTAACTGTCATCGACGATACAGCTGTGAGCAGGGCCGGGCATGACCTGCAGGCGTCCCTTGACGCCCGAAAATCCCGCCAGGTTCGCGACTGCCGACGCCAGTTCATTACCGGCCAGCAGCGCCAGCGACACGGCCGCCAGGGCGTTGCGCACGTTATGTTCGCCGATTACCCCGAGCTCACAGACCTGGCTTTCCCCGCGATAGCTGAATTCAACGCGCAGCGCTTCAGCGTCGCTCGACCAGGTGGCGACAACATCGGCGGGCTTGTCGAGACCGCAACTGAGCTGGGTCTGCGCGGCGCAGATGCCACGCCAGAACTTGCTGGCGACTTCGTCGGCATTGAACAGTGCCTTTTGCTCCGGACCGCAGTAGGCGTAGAGCTCTCCCTTGGCCTCGATCACACCCTGTATGTCGCCAAATCCGGCGAGGTGAGCCGCGGCCACGTTGTTGACGTAGACGATGTCCGGTTCGGCAATCTCGGCTAGCCTGGCGATTTCACCGCGATGGTTGGCGCCCATTTCGAGGATGGCGAAGTCGTGGGCGGGGTTCAGTTCGAACAGCGTCAACGGCAGGCCGATGTCATTGTTGAAATTGCCCATGGTGGCGAGGGTATCGGCCTGGCGCACGAGGATCTGGTATAGCATTTCCTTGACCGTGGTCTTGCCATTGCTGCCGGTAAGCGCGATCACGCAAGGGTCACAATGCCGGCGCCAATGGTTTGCCAGGCGACCCATCGCGTGCTTGCAATCGGCGACCACGATCTGCGCGATCTGGCAGTCCTGGCGCGCTTCGACCAGCGCCACCAGCGCACCGTTACGGTAGGCGGTTTCGACAAATTGATGGCCATCGAAATTATCGCCCTTGATGGCGACGAACAGTTTGCCTTCACAAGACTGGCGGCTGTCGATGGTGACGCCACTGAAACGGGTATCCGCCAGATCGGCGGATTCAGCGCCGAGAACCTGCGCCAGCGACTTGAGCGACAGGCTGATCATTCGTCGACCTGCAAAATTTGACTAACCACGTGGCGGTCGCTGAACGGGCGGCGCTCGTTGCCGACAATCTGTTCCTGTTCGTGACCTTTACCTGCGATCACGACCAGGTCATCCGCGGTTGCCTGCGACAGCGCGTACTCGATCGCGGCGTGACGATTATGGACGACACAGGCCTTATCGGGTTGCCGCATACCCACCAGAATTTCGGAGACGATCTTTTGCGGCGACTCGTTGCGTGGATTGTCATCGGTTACGATGCAGCGATCGGCCAGTTCTTCGACCGCGGCCCCCATGCCACTGCGCTTACCCTGGTCGCGGTCTCCGCCACAGCCGAAAACGCACCATAACTGTCCACTGGTATGCTCGCGCGCGGCCTGCAGGCAGGCGCGCAGGGCTTGCTCGGTGTGCGCAAAATCGATCACGGCGACCGCCCGCGAGGGACTGCCGACGAATTTTTCCATGCGCCCGGGAATAGGCTTCAAGTCCTTGAGCGCGAGTTCCAGCTGATTATAATCAAGGCCCAGCGCAACCAGCGTGGCGATGCAGGCGAGTGTGTTTTCAACATTGAAACGCCCCATCAGCGCGGTTACCGCAGTCACTTCGCCGCGCGGAGTAGCGGCGCGAATGTTCTGCCCGTGGAGCGTTTTTTCACAGGCCAACAGGCTCACTTCGACGTCGGCCGCGGCATCGCCGGCTACCGAGTAACGCAACAACGAATCCCTGTCGACCGATTCACTGATCTGTTGGCCAAAACTGTCATCCGCATTGACGACCCGCCCGGACAGTTTGAAATCGTGAAACAGACGTGCCTTGGCGGCGGCATAACTCTGCCGGGTGCCATGGTAATCGAGATGATCGCGTCCCAGGTTGGTCAACACGGCGATATCGAAATCGCAGCCGTTGACGCGGTATTGCTCGAGCGCATGCGACGACACTTCCATGACCACGTACTCGCAGCGCTGCTGGCGAAACTGGTGCAGGCGCGATTGCAGGGTGACCACGTCGGGCGTCGTCAACGCGTCCGGGGTTAGCTGGTTACCAATGCCATAACCCAGCGTACCGATACTGGCGCATGACTTGCCGATACGAGTCAGCGCCTGGGTGAGCAAATGCGTTACGCTGGATTTACCGTCGGTGCCGGTGACACCGACGATGGTCATCGCCTTTGCCGGATCGCCGAAGAAACGGCTGACGATATGGCCGTTGGCGCGGCTCAGCTGTTCGACGCCGACCCAGCAGGTATCCACCTGCTTGCTCAACAGCGGTATGCGTTGCAGGCTGTACTCGTCGTTGGCATCGTAAATGATGGCCACGGCGCCCGCCTTGACCGCATCGATGGCGTAATCGATGCCGTTCGTTCGGATGCCAGGCAGTGCGATAAATGCCGAATCCGGACCGACCTCGGCACTGTTACTGGCGATATCGCAAATCGGAATCGACGGCATCGACTCGAGCACGGCAAAACCCGCCAACAGATCCGCCAACGGCATTCCGGGAACCCGCGGATTCGGCATCATGCCCCCTGTTCCCGGCTTTGCACCAACGTCGGCAGATCGTCGGGCGGAATATCGAGAATACGCAGCGCGTTGGTGATGACTTCGCGAAACACCGGCGCCGCAACCACGCCGCCGTAGTAACCGTTCTGCGTGGGTTCATCGATCATCACCGCCATCACCAGGCGGGGGTTGCTGGCCGGTGCGATACCGGCGAACACGGCGACGTAATCGTCCTTCTGGTATCCGCCGGCAATGCTCTTCTTGGCGGTGCCGGTTTTACCAGCGACCTGGTAACCGGCGACCGCGGCCTGCTGGGCGGTGCCTTTCGGTCCGACCACCTGCTTCATCATATCGATGACGTGGCTGGCGCTGGCCGACTTCATCACGTAACGCGAAATCTGGTTGCTCGTGCGTGTTTCCGCTTCCTTGCGCAACAGGCTGAGGTCAAGCAAACGCCCCTGGTTGGCGATCACCGCGTAGGCCCGCGCCAGCTGCGTAATCGACACCGACATGCCATAACCAAAGCCCATGGTCGCGTGGTCGAGTGGCTGCCATTGGCTGTGGTGGGGGAAGTAGCCGGAAGATTCGCCCGGAAAGGCCACGCCCGACGCCTCGCCGAAACCGTAGTCCTTGAAACTTTCCCATAAATCCCGTTTGTCCATCGACAGCGCGACACGCGAAGCGCCGACGTTACTCGATTTACGCAGAATATCGGCTGCACTTAGAACACCATAATTGCGCACATCCTTGACCGGGTGCCCGCTCACCATCAAGTGCCCCGGGGAGGTATCGATACTGCTGCCGGCGTGCAGGTTCCCACGGTCGAGCGCCGCCGCCAGCGTGAACGGCTTGATCGTCGATCCCGGCTCGAAGACATCGGTGAGCGCGCGGTTGCGTAATTGCCCATCGGCCGTCGAGCGGCGCTGATTCGGGTTGTAGGAAGGCTGATTGACCATCGCCAGAATTTCGCCGCTGCGCGCATCCAGCAACACCGCGGAACCCGCCCTGGCGCCATGGTACTGGATCGCGCGCGCGAGACTGCGATAGGCGATGTACTGCAGGCGCATGTCGATGCTGGTGTAAACGTCCTTACCCGATTCGGCCGGAGTCACCTGCGCCAGTTCCTCGATGACTTCACCGCGCTGGTTGCGAATCACGCGGCGTTGCCCCGGCTGCGCGCTCAACCAGTCCTGGTAGGCGAGTTCGAGACCTTCCTGGCCCTGGTCATCGATATCGGTAAAACCGACCAGGTGCGAGACTACTTCGCCGGCCGGATAGTAGCGATGGTATTCGCGCTGCAGGTAGACGCCGTCGATGCCGGAGACGACGGCGCGCGCAAACCCGGGGTCGAGCTGGCGTTTCAGGTAAACAAATTCACGATTGGCGCGTTGCTTCAGCAGGGTGACGGTATCGCGGTAGTTGAGCTCCAACTTGTCGGTAACCTGCTTCAGGGCGTCGAGGTTCTCGAGAATCTCACCCGGGTTCACCCACACCGAATCGACCGGTGTACTGATGGCCAGCGGCGTGCCGAAGCGATCCAGAATGGTGCCGCGGTAGGCCGGTGTTTCTATGGTGCGAATCTGCCGCTGCACGCCCTGGCTGGCGAGGAAGTCCTGCTCGACCACCTGCAGGTAAAGCGCACGCCCTACCAGACCCGCGAGCAGGCTGAACATCATCAGCAACACGAAGTAGTGGCGCACAGCCAGGAATTCCGGCTGGTACTCGGGTTTGTCGATGTCGTTGTTGCGCTTCATTGCAGACGCACCAGTTCGACGCCATCGGGCATGCGCATCTTCAGATCGCGGCGCGCACGCGACTCGACGTGGCTATGGGTGGCCAGCGTGGTGTTCTGTAGCTGCAGACGGCCCCAATGGATGACTTGCAGATCCTGCTGTTTTTGGATACTGCGCAGCTCGGCAAATAACACGCGGCTTTGATGCTTGACGTATATCACCGTCAGGGCACTGCCGAGAACCAGGGTTAGCAGCAGTGACAACCAGACCCGGCCGTCCATCAGGCAGCTCGCTCGGCGACGCGTAAAACCGCGCTGCGCGCGCGCGGGTTCGATGACAGTTCACCGCTGCCGGCCTTGATCGCTTTGCCACTACTACGCAGGCGAATCTGCGCATCGATCTCGCTGTCACGCAGCGGCAGGCCACGCGGTATTTTTGGGCCCGTGCTCTGCGCCTTGAAGAAGCGCTTGACCAGGCGGTCTTCGAGCGAATGAAAGCTGATGACGAGCAGGCGCCCGCCAATTTTAAGAATGTCCAGCACCGTCTCCAGCAACTGCTGAATCTGTGCAAGTTCCTGGTTGATGTGTATGCGAATCGCCTGGAAGCTGCGCGTCGCCGGGTGTTTGTTGTTTTTCGGGCGCGGCATCATCGCGCTGATGATCGACGCCAGGGTCGCGGTATCCTCGATCGGCCTGGACTGGCGCACTTCGACCAGCTTCCTGGCGATGCGGCGCGAGTGGCGTTCTTCGCCGTACTCCCACAGCACCCTGGCAATTTCAGCCTCGTCGGCATGCTTGAGCCACTCGGCCGCGGACTCGCCCTGCTCCGGGTTCATGCGCATGTCCAGCGGCCCGTTGTGCTGAAAACTGAAACCGCGCCGGGCATCGTCGAGCTGCGGTGAGGACACCCCGAGATCGAGCAGAATGCCGTCGACCTGTTCGAGCAGGCCCAGTTCGGCGATACGCGCATACAGGTTGGCGTAGTCGTCGTGAATGATGGTAACGCGATCGTCCGCGCCCAGGCTGGCGCGCGCATCGGCAATCGCCTGCGGGTCGCGGTCCATGACGATCAGGCTTCCATCCTGGTCCAGCGCCGCCAGGATCGAGCG
>Ga0255052_10003295_pt1 | contig 11269 bp, 8 predicted proteins | sample JV7_2_21_MG_FD_188632 | JGI IMG/M metagenome (GOLD analysis project Ga0255052, IMG submission 188632) | Seawater microbial communities from Jervis Inlet, British Columbia, Canada - JV7_2_21 | ecosystem: Environmental > Aquatic > Marine > Inlet | place: Canada: British Columbia | collected...
AGGCGTAGCTATTATACGTCGCGGATTTCGCGATTGAGAAGCGACTGAAGATGGCGTGAAGATGAGATGAGAAATGGATCAATCATTTATGCGCGGTTCCTAAGGAACCACGTCGGGCCCTTGGTGCGCAATGGCTGTCAGCACACGTTGGCGGTTATTCATTTGGCCGCTATCCCGAAAGACATGAAAGGACGAGGGATGAGAGACGAAAGACGAGTCATCCATCGTCCGTCCTCAATCATCCCTCATACGTTCTTGATCAGTGCAAGGTTTCCGTCTCGTGCCGCCTCCAGTATGGGCCCCATGTACTCGTCTATCATTTCAGCGGTCAGCGGCACGGGCATGTTCTGGAGTTTCATCTTGAGCTGAGGATTCTTCGCCGCGGCAAGGGCGCGGTCGATATGATGCGGGCCGAATCCATCGACCTCACCCAGGCGGGTGGGAAAGCCGATCCGGCGAGCCAGCTCAAACATCGCCTCGGCAACTGCGACTCCAAGCTCTCTTGCTCGCAGGCCTTCTACGTCGGCATTTGTCAGAGATGCCTCTTGATATATCTTGCCGACGACGCGCAACGGCCGCTCGATGGCCGGGGCGAAAAAGACCGAGTAGTACGGATTCATGATAGCACAGGCCCGGCCGTGGGACAGTATGTCCACCAGGGAGAAACTGGTCAGGTGTCCGCCGTTGGTTCCACCGACCATGATGGAATATCCGCCCAGGTCCGTGGCCAGGCAAAGCGCTTCCCGGGCCTGCGTATCCTCCGGATCGGCGACCACTGCCGGCAGGTAGTTGACTACCAGACTGATACATGCGCAGGCGATTTCTTCGATCTTGTCGTAGTCGCCCTTGCCGACGGCTCCGTAAAGGACTTCGAGCGAGTGTGCGATTCCATCGAGCGCTCCGTCCGCGGTCAGGGCGGGCGGTGCACCGTATGTCACCGCGTAGTCGAAAACAGGATATGCCGGCACAATCGCCTCATCCACGATCAATTTTTTCTGGCCCGTCGAGACCTCTGTGATGTTGGAATACTTGGTCAAGTGGGCCGCCGAGCTGGCGACGGTCTGAATCGCGACGTGCGGAGCCAGAGACTTGTCCTGGTTTTGCAAAGCTTTGGTGACAAGCCCTACTCCGAAATACTCGTTAATGTCACCGTCGAGAGTGCGAAGAACCTCGGCGGCCTTCGCCGCATCGATCGTGCTGCCGCCGCCGAAGCTGACCACTACATCCGCGTCGGTTTCTCTCAGGCTGCCGGCGATTCGAAACAAATCTTCCCGCGGACAGTTGGGCCCGGCTCCTCTGATTTCCGCTGCCAGGCTGACTCCTGATTCAGCGAGTGAATTGCGTATGACCGCCACATAATCATCGCTGCCTTCAAATGTGTCGCGAACCAGCGTGGCTTTCTTGCCGGCGGCGGCAGCCTGCTCGCCAACTCGTGGCAGGACATCGCCGCCGAACAGATATGAGCTGCCTCTGAACTCGTGCAGTAAAGTCCGTGCTTTTTCAAAATCGGTCATGCTTTAGCTCTCCTGATGATATGAAACCACCTTCGTCAAGTCATCTCGAACCCACCGTCCACATTCAGCGTCTGCCCCGTCATGTAATCGGAATCCGGCGAACACAAGAACGCGACAACACCCGCCACGTCGTCGGTGCTGCCGGGCCTCTTCAACGCAGTTCGTTCTATGAACGTCTTCATTGACTCTCCCGGAGCGAGGCCCGCTATGCGGCCCCGGTCCCGGTCGATCTTCTCCCACATCGCGGTGGGAACGACACCGGGACACACGGCGTTGACATTTATATTGTACGGCGCAAAGGCCAGAGCCGCGGACTGCGTGACACTTATAATCGCAGCTTTGCTCGCTGCATAGGCCACCTGCTCAGCTCTGCCGCGCCGGCCTGAGATTGAAGAAAAGTTCACAATCTTCCCGTGACTGCTATCTGCACGGCCTTCTCTTCGGACTTGCTCCGGCACCTGATGTATCATCCGGCGGCCGACAGCCTGAACACAGAAGGTTGTCCCTTTCAGATTCGTGTCGATCACGCGGTCCCATTGCTGCTCGGTGAGGTCCACAAAGAGCCCGGTTTGTGCCACGCCGGCGGCATTTACGAGAATGTCGATTTGGCCGAATTGGGCCACCGCGCAGTCGACCATCGACTGAATCTCACTGAGACTGGCAACATCCAGCGAGCAGGACAACGCTTGGGCGTCGAGAGATCGGATTTGCTCGCTGGTCCCAGCGGCGGTCTGGGTGTTGATGTCTGCAACGACCACATCTGCTCCTTCTCGAGCCAGACGCAACGCCACCGCCTTGCCGATCCCCTGACCGGCGCCGGTGACGATTGCCACTTTTCCATTCAGTCGCTCTTGCATGTTTTATGTCCTGATCGAACGGCTAATAATACGACAGGCGGAACGGTTTCTCAAGACATCTCTACATCCGCCGCCACTTCGCACAGGTAGCTGCAAATCCGCCTTTGATATTCGTCATAGAAATCCGCGCCAAGGTCATAAAACTTCTCGCGATGAACAAACTGCCCTTGCCGGTTGCGTTTACCCACCGAGGCGAAGTTGTAGTAGTGGAAGACTGCGTGCGCGGGCGAAGGGCGCCGATCGTCTCCGGCTTCATACTTGTGCAGGCATTCGGCAGCAAATTCGGATCCGGCCGCCGCCTCCCGACGTGCGTAGTCGAATGCATCATCCCACCAGAAAGCGAATCGCTCCGGGACAACATCATTCATCGTCTCGGCAAAGATGATCTGCAGAGCGGGTGACACCTTGAAATGGATGCAGCCTTGTGTCGCACGCCCGATAGTCCGCCGGGTCGCCGGCTTCAGGTCGTCACCGGAGTGACAATCCAGTATAATCCCGAACCGGCGCGAAACATCTTGAAGTCCCCGGATGCGCTTCTCCAGGCCTCCAAGGCCGTCCGGGCCTCTATAGTCCAGCTCCTTTTCGACCCCGAAATTCGGCGCGATATGTGTCACCGGTATCCGCCGCCTTTGTATCTCGCCGGCGAGGAAAGTCAATTCTGTCTGCGAGGTCAAGCATGTGAATGCATCTATACCCGCCGGTGTCTCGTCGATGCTGAGTTCGAGGTCGAAGGGCGCCCCGTTTCTCACGGCACTAATGTGGTCGGACAGTTGCTCCACTGCATCCAGGGCCGGCCAATACTTGCCCACCAGGCATCCGACAGTTGCCCTATCCAACTGAGATTGGTGTGTGTGACAAGTGACGACTTCGTTTTGCTGTTTCGACTGGCAAATATGATTGGCTATATAATCCTGAGCCGAAGCTTGCGAAGTAACGTTCATCGCGCCGTAGTCGAGAAGATCGGACACATCCAGGGTGAAAAAAGTGTAATGACGGGCTGCTTCAATCACCCGCATGGCACGGTCAATGTTGTCGTCGCCGCGCCTTACAGTTATATGATCTGCATCGGCGCCAAACTCCGGGGACGAATCGCTCTTGAGGGCTTCCAGCACGCCGGCAACCCAGAGCCCTTCGAAGGTGCTGCCCGTGTGTCCCTCCGGGACCCTGCCGAAGTTGGCCATGTAATTCAGACGCGGCGGCCGCCCCACCAGCACATCATCGAGCAGGTTGACCTCTCGGACCGAGTTCTGAATCGGATTTGCGCACAAGTTGCATTTGTTCATAGCCCGCCACACGCCGGGCCATGCGGCTGTGGTCATTCTCGAACCGATCCCCAATCGCGGCACTGCGCCGAGCGCTTTGGGGCCCTTGTCCGGTCTTATCGAAGAGACGTAGCGGTCAATAGCGGCCGCGTCCGTTCGGTATGCCGCAAGGCGACTCCCGTCCTTGAGGGTTCGCACGCCAATCGGTTCTCCCAGGGTGACATCAGTGTCTTGGGCTGCGAGTTCAACAAGCACGTGCTGACCGTCGTCAAGCTTGGCGAGGAAGAATACGCTTGTTCGATATTCCGCCGCCGAGCCGGAATAGACGTAGAAATGTTCATCCTCGGGCAACCGACTATTTTGTCTGACTGCTGTTTGCACTGACTCGAAGTAGGATTCGTCCACGGCGGATAGCGCAGCCCATGCCCGTCCAGGCTCCCATGTTCCGGTGTCCAACACAGCGGGATTCTTCGCCGGGTTCATTTTGATTTTGTCGAATTTCATTTTGCCGTTCGCAGGGCGCATCGTCACAAAAGCCTTTCCAACATGGTAGCCGTTGCGATCCGCCGCGTCAACTATCTCCGGGCATAGGCCACATTTGTGTTGCACAATACGTTGGCATGACCTATAAACTTTGTCAGGTTACGGCGCATGTGACTACGATCGTGACCCTGACTTGGCGTAATGCAAAAGAAGATGGACGAGAGACGAGATGGCCGTCGTCCGACCTCCATCGTCCGCCGTCCGCATGAATTGACGTATTGTCGCCGGAGGCAGCCACATGCCGGCAGAAGACAAATCTAAACCTGAGAGCGTCTGCGACAACACCGAATTGCCGTCAACGGACAGTTCATGTGTGACGGGGCCGCCGCGAACACTGGGAGCGACGCTTCTTCGGCTTGGTCCCGGCATGATAATCGCCGGCTCGATAGTCGGCTCGGGCGAATTGATCGCCACCACCAAAGCCGGCGCCGAGGCGGGATTCTGCCTGCTCTGGCTCATAATCATCGGCTGCGTAATCAAGGTCTCCACGCAAATCGAACTCGGACGTTACACGGTCACGTGGGGCCAGACTCCTCTCAAAGCGCTGGACGGCGTGCCGGGGCCGCGACTGAAGGTGAACTGGCTGCTCTGGTATTGGGTGCTTGTGATTTTGCTGGTGATATCCCAACAGGGCGGCATCCTGGGCGGCGTCGGACAAACGCTGGCGATCGGCCGGCCGCTGACAAGCAATGGCCGTCAGTACAACCGCCTGCACGATGAACTCGCCACGGCCAAGGTCGATCTCAATGTGGCTGTGGCCCAGGGCGCCGACAATGCCGATACGGAGCAGTTGCAGCAAAGAATAGCTTCGTTGACCACCGAGACCGCGCAGCTCGATGAGCCCAGAGATGCGTATCTGTGGGCCGCAATCCTGGCAATAGTGACTTCGGCACTGCTGCTTGTCGGCCGGTACGGGCTGATCCAGTTCGTCGCAACCGGATTTGTCATCGCGTTCACGATCGTTACGATAGTGACGTTGGTCATGTTGCAGACGAAACCGCAGTGGGCCGTAACAGGCGGCGAGATTGCGGGCGGTTTGAGTTTCCGCCTGCCGCCCGCTGTCGAGGGTTCCGACAAAAACCCGATCGGCACGGCGCTGGCCGCGTTTGGCATTATCGGCGTCGGCGCTGTCGAGTTGATAGCGTATCCCTATTGGTGTCTGGAAAAGGGCTACGCGAAATTCACCGGCCCGCGAGACGGCACGGACGGATGGATAAAGCGGGCTCGCGGCTGGATGCGCGTAATGCACATCGACGCGTGGTTGTCGATGGTCGTCTACACGTTTGCGACCGTTGCGTTCTACCTGCTCGGAGCCACGGTGCTCGGCAGAATGGGGCTCAATCCGAGCGGCAGGCACATGATCCGCACCCTGGCGGCGATGTACGTGCCGGTCTTCGGCTCATGGGCCGACGGTGTGTTTCTTTCGGGGGCTTTCGCCGTGTTGTACTCGACGTTCTTTGTCGCCGCGGCGGGATGCTCCCGCATGGTCGCCGATGCGCTGGGCTTGTTCGGGCTTACCGACTGCTCCGAGCAGGCGCGATTGAAGTGGACGCGCATAGTCTCCGCCGCCTGGCCGCTCGTTGCGCTGTTGTTGTATATCGGCGTGCGAGCCCCGACGAAGATGGTCCTGGCCAGCGGAATCGGGCAGGCGATCATGCTGCCGATGCTGGGAGGCGCGGCATTGTATTTCCGCTATTGCCGCAGCGACCAGAACCTGCGCCCGGGCCGGCTCTGGGACGCAATGCTGTGGATATCGTTTGCAGGTTTTATCGTCATAGGCTGCTGGTCGCTGGTAAGCTTGTTTTGGAGATAGAATTGCGTTGAAAGTAAATTAAAGATCAAATATCAAGATAGCGGAATCCGCCGTAGGCGGATAACTTCCTTAATTTTACATTTTAATTTTTGCATTTTGATATATTCTCAAGGGAGGATCTAATAATGGATCTGAGCGGCAAGGTAGTTTTAGTCACGGGTGGGGCAGGGGGTATCGGGCTGGGTATTGCGAAGGCTTTTGCAGCGGAAGGTTGCCGGGTGGCGATAGCCGGTACGACCGAGAAGAATCTCATCAAGGCCGCCGAATCCGCCGGGGCCCAATCACCGCTTCTCTGGCGCATCTGCGACATCGCCGATCGCGACCAGGTGGCGCAATTGTTCCAATGGCTCGGCGACGAACTCGGGACTGTGGACATACTGGTCAACAGCGCCGGCATAAATATTGCAAACAGGATGATGTCCAACATCGACCCTGCGGAGTTCGACCGCGTGATGGATGTCAACACGACCGGGACGTTCAATTGTATTCACGCGGTGCTTCCCGCGATGCGCGAGAAAGGCTCGGGGCTGATCGTCAACATCTCCTCTGTAGCGGGCAAACGCGCGATGCTTCTGGCCGGTCTGCCGTATTGCGTGTCGAAGTTTGCCACAAGTGCTCTCGGGACTTTCTTGAACCAAGAGGAATGTGCGAACGGAATCAGGGTTACGAACGTCTACCCAGGGGAGACAAATACGCCTATCCTCGATAAGCGTCCCACGCCGCCACCGCCCGAAAAACGCGCGAAGATGCTCCAACCGGAAGACATAGCGGCCTGCGTAGTGACAATCGCCAAACTGCCGGACCGTGCGGTTGTTCCCGAATTGGTGATAACCCCTCCGCATATGATGCTGGACTGAAAGAAGATCAAAATGCAAGAATCAAAATGTGAAATTGCGGAATCCCGGCAAGCCGGGACAACTTCCTCTTGTCGGATTTATCTCTGCACATTGCTGATGGTCACCGGCTGGTCATCCGTTTCAAGCGGGGCCGGCGCGGGCGTGACTCAGGAACCGTTCGGTCGGATGCCTGACGGTACGGAAGTGAATATCTACGAGCTGACGAATGCCAAAGGGATGCGCGCAAAGGTCATTGACTACGGAGCGATACTCGTGTCATTGGAGGTGCCGGACCGCGCTGGCAAATTGGGTGACGTCGCGCTCGGATTCGACGACCTGGACTCCTACCTCAAAAGGAACCCAATGTTCGGGAGCACAGTCGGGCGCTATGCCAATCGCATCGAAGGCGCTAAGTTCACTCTCGATGGCGTCGAGCATAAGCTGACCGCCAATTCCGGCAAGAATCACATCCACGGCGGCAGAGCCGGGAGATTCGACAAAGTCGTGTGGAAGGGCCGCTCGTTCAAAAGTGACGAAGAAACGGGCGTGCGCTTCACATATCTGAGCGCAGATGGCGTCGAAGGTTTTCCCGGTAACCTGAACTGCACCGTGACTTATACGTTGACGAATCGTAACGAGTTGAAGATAAGCTACCAAGCTATGACGGACAAGCCTACGATTGTCAACCTCACTAACCACAGCTACTTCAACCTCGCCGGAGCGGGCAGCCGGGACGTTCTGGATCATGAGATGACGATCAATGCGGACTTTTATACGCCCGGTGACAAAGCACTGATCCCGACGGGGGAGATCCACAGTGTCAAAGGCACCGCTCTGGACTTCACCGAGCCAAGAACAATCGGAGCGAGGATCGAGGAGCTTACTCAGACGCGAGGATACGATCACAACTACGTGCTCAAGAACTCAGACGGTTCGCTTGTTCTGGCCGCACGGGTATATGAGCCGACAAGCGGCCGGGTGATGACCGTACACACTACCGAGCCGGGGGTGCAGCTCTACACGGCCAACGGCATGAGGGCAGTCAAGGGCAAAGGCGGAAAAGTGTACGATAGACACTATGGTTTCTGTCTTGAGACTCAGCATTTTCCCGACTCGCCCAACAAGCCGCATTTTCCTTCCACCGTGTTGCGGCCCGGCCAAAAGTACAGTACCATGACCGTGTTCATGTTCTCAATACGTTGAATATATGCTGGCGGTCAGCATTTAGATATGGCCGGCACTAAATAGAATGACGGATCTTGCACGATCCGGCTTAGACGAGGACGAGACAAATGAGCAGCTTGACTCGCAGAGGCTTTATCAGGAACCTGGCGGCTGTTGCCGCCAGCGCCGGGGTCCCGTCAAGGATCAGGGGGTCAAACAATGACATCCGCATAGCCATAGTGGGCCTGCGCAAAAAGGGCAAGGAGCATCTCGATATATTCCCGAAAGTCCCCGGTGTTCGCATCGTCGCACTTTGCGACGCGGACACTCAGTTTCTGGACATCGAGGCCAGGAAGTTCGAGGACCGAAACGAAAAAGTCACCAAATACGTGGACTACCGCAAGCTGCTCGACGATAAGGAAATCGATGCTGTCGTTGTTGTCGCGCCCGATCACTGGCACGCGCTGATGACCGTCTGGGCCTGTCAGGCGGGCAAGGACGTGTATGTGGAAAAGCCGCTCTCCCACAATATCTGGGAAGGGCGCAAAATGGTGGAGGCGGCCCGCAAGTACGAACGCATTGTCCAGGCGGGCTCGCAAAACCGCTCCGATGTGGGACTGCGGGCGGCGGTCGAGTATGTCAAACAGGGCAACCTGGGCGCCATCAAACTCGTGCGGGCGCTCAGCTACGGCCTTCGCGAAAGCATCGGCCGAGTGAACGGGCCGCAGCCAATTCCGGCCTCGTTGGATTATGATCTTTTCCAGGGGCCTGCTCCCTTGGTGCCTCTGATGCGGGAGAACCTGCATTATGACTGGCACTGGTTCTGGGATACCGGCACAGGCGAGGTCGGCAATCTCGGCGCGCACAATGTCGACGAGAGCCGATGGGCGATTGGCCAAAAGGAGATCGCCCACAGAGCGATCACTATCGCCGGGCGTCTCGGCATGAACGATGACGGGCAGACGCCCAACACGCATATCACGTTCTTTGACTATGAACCGGCCCCGATTATTTACGAAGTGCGCGGCCTGCGCCGGCGCAAAGGCCTGCGCGCCAGAGAACACTACAGGGGGACAAGTTTCGGGATGGTGATACAATGCGAGGGGGGCTATTTTGCCGGCGGTAGAGGCGGCGGCTGGGTGTACGACAACGACGGCAAGAGAATCAAACAATTCCCCGGCGACGGCGGCAGCGAACATCAGGGCAACTTTATCGAAGCGGTCAGAAGCCGAAAGGTCAGTGACCTCAGGGCCGACGTTCTCGAAGGCCATGTCACTGCAACACTATTGCACATGGCGAACATATCGTATCGGCTTGGCCGCAAGGAATCGCCTGAAAGAATCGCCGAGGCGGTCGCAGGAAACGACCTGTTGGCAGAGGCGTTCGAGCGTTGCGTCAAGCATCTGAAAGCCAACGAAGTGGACCTTGAACGTGAACCGTTGACTGTTGGACCTTCTCTCACGTTCGACAGGAAGAGTGAGCAATTCGTAGGCGAGTTCAGCGATTTGGCAAACATGTATCTTCGCCGAAATTACCGCGAGCCATTTGTAGTGCCTGACGAGGTGTGATGGCCCAACAAATGTTCCCAACGGTATGAGATATGGGAGGACAGAAAAAATGAATCGCCGAGATGTGCTTCGTTCAATCGCCGGCGGGCTGACTGCGGCGACAATTGGGGACCTGACGAGAGTATATGGCGCCGGGCGAGGCGGGAAATCAAGGCTTGGCATAGCGCAGTTTTCCTACAGCGCCCGGCTCAGGGCGGACCGTTCGGCGACAGTGAAGAAACGGCTTGCAGATCCTCTGAACTTCATCGACCATTGTCACAAGGTCGGCGCCGGCGGTATTCAGATGAACATAGGCGTCCGAAACCGGGATTACACGGCCAAACTTCGCCGAAAGGCCGAAGGTTACAACATGTTCGTTGAAGGCTCGGTGTCTCTGCCGAAGGAACGGTCTGATGTCGAGAGATTCGAAGCAGCATTGCGAACGGCCAAACAATCCGGAGCGAAAGTAATCCGCACCGCGATAGGTGGACGGCGATACGAGCAATTCAGCAATGCCGGGCAGTTCGAAGCGTTTGCGGCGCGTACCTGGAAATCGCTGCAATTAGCCGAGCCGATCGCAGCTCGACAACGCATGCGGCTGGCGATTGAGAACCACAAAGACTGGCGCATCGATCAGATGCTCGATAGGCTCAAACGGCTCGGCAGCGAGTACGTCGGGGTCTGCGTCGATACGAATAACAGCTTTGCGCTCCTGGAAGACCCGATGGCGGTCGTCGAGGCGTACGCGCCGGTAGGTTTCTCGGCTCATCTCAAAGATATGGCGGTGGCAGAATACGAAGAGGGCTTCCTGCTCGCCGATGTCCCGCTCGGCCGGGGCGTGCTCGATCTGTCGAAGATGGTCGAAATTCTCCGAAATGCAAATCCCGAGATTAAGTTCAGTCTGGAGATGGCGACGCGGGATGCGCTGAAAGTCCCGTGTCTGACGGACAAGTACTGGGCGACTTTCGCCGACGTGCCTGGGTCTGATTTGGCTCGTGTTCTCAGATATGTCCGTGCGAATCCATCGACGATAAGCCTGCCAAAGGTAAACCATCTGCCGCTCGATCAACTGGTCAAGCTCGAAGAGGACAATATCAAACAAAGCCTCATCTTTGCGAAAGAGCACCTGAATCTGTGAACGGCGATTACGCGACGAAATTTGGAGACATGCTATGTTGAACCCGATCGCCATATTGATTATTGGCGTTGCCCTGCTCATCGCTATGATGCTCGTGCTGCGCCTAAACGCCTTTGTTGCGCTGATTACGACCGCGATGGTCATCAGTCTGCTCTCGCCGGGTGACTTTGCCGAGAAGATTGCCCGTGTGGGCAAGGCGTTCGGCGGGGTCGCCGGAGGTATAGGCATTGTAATCGCTATGGCGGCCATTATCGGCAAGTGCATGATGGACAGCGGCGCGGCCGACCGGATCGTGCGGTCTTCTCTAAAGTTATTGGGCGAGAAGCGGGCGCCGACGGCACTGATGCTGAGCGGATTTGCGCTCTCTATCCCCGTCTTCTTCGACACCGTTTTCTACCTGCTTGTCCCGTTGGCCCGCTCTTTATGGACTCGCACGCGAAAGAACTACGTGCTGTACCTTACGGCTATCGTCGCCGGCGCGGCAATAACCCACACGCTTGTTCCGCCGACGCCGGGCCCGCTGTTTATGGCAAGTGAACTCAACGTCAATGTCGGTCTGATGATGATGATGGGTATGCTAGTTGGCCTGCCAACC
>Ga0255052_10003296_pt1 | contig 11265 bp, 8 predicted proteins | sample JV7_2_21_MG_FD_188632 | JGI IMG/M metagenome (GOLD analysis project Ga0255052, IMG submission 188632) | Seawater microbial communities from Jervis Inlet, British Columbia, Canada - JV7_2_21 | ecosystem: Environmental > Aquatic > Marine > Inlet | place: Canada: British Columbia | collected...
GGCAGAGAAGGAAGAGCAGACACGGCTGGAGGAAGAGGGCCGCCGCAAGGAGGATGAAGCCAAGCAGCAGGCCGAGAGCGAAGCACGCGAAGCAGCACAAGCGGCGGCGGAAGAGAGCGTCCGGCTCGAGAAAGCCGAGCAGGATGCCCGAGACCGCCGCGCCAAGGAAAAAGACAAGAAAAAAGGCAAGCCGACGGATACACGCTACGGCCGCAAAGAATTGCACGTCGCCGGCGACAAGAGCGGGCGCCGCAAGCGCAAGGCGCCGATCAGGCGGCGGCCGGTATCCCTGAGTACTGACGGACAGCACGGTTTCGAAAGACCCACCGCACCCGTTGTGCACGAGGTCGAGATTCCTGAAGGCATCGCAGTAGCGGAACTCGCACAGCGCATGGCCGTAAAGGGCAATGAAGTCGTCAAGGTTCTGTTTAATATGGGTGCGATGGTGACCATCAATCAGGTCATCGATCAGGACACAGCGATTCTCGTTGTCGAAGAACTGGGACACATTGCGAAGCCGATCAGTGGCACGGCTGTCGACGAGGACTTACTTGCCGACGAGCAGCCGACAGGCGAAGAAGTTGCACGAGCACCTGTGGTAACCATCATGGGCCACGTCGATCATGGCAAGACGTCCCTGCTCGATTATGTTCGTCATACCAAGGTCGCGGCCGGTGAGGCTGGCGGCATTACACAGCATATCGGCGCGTACAATGTAAAAACAGACAAAGGGAGTATCACGTTTCTCGACACGCCGGGCCACGCTGCATTTACAGCCATGCGAGCCCGTGGTGCGCAGGCAACGGATATCGTCATCCTCGTTGTGGCCGCCGATGACGGCGTCAAACCACAGACTATTGAAGCGATCGAGCATGCCAACGCGGCCAAGGTACCGATCGTTGTTGCTATCAACAAGATTGACAAGGAGAACGCCGACGTAGAGCGAGTAAGGAATGAATTGTCGCAACACGAGATCATTTCGGAAGAATGGGGCGGTGAGCATCTGTTCGTGAATGTCTCTGCACAGACGGGAGAAGGCGTCGATGCGTTGCTGGATGCTATCGTGCTGCAGGCTGAGATCATGGACCTCAAAGCGGTCGCTGAGGGTCCGGCGGGTGGCATTGTTATCGAATCCAGCCTCGAGAAAGGTCGCGGCGCGGTAGCCACCTTGCTGGTACAGGCCGGAACGCTGAAGCAGGGTGACATGATCATCGCGGGCGAAGAATACGGCCGCATCCGAAACATGTTTGACGAGACCCAGAAATCGATCAAGTCGGCGGGTCCATCCAGCCCGGCCGTTGTGCTCGGCCTGTCCAAGACGCCCAGTGCGGGCGACGACTTCCTCGTCGTCAAGAACGAGCGCAAGGCCAGAGAGGTCGCGGAGTTCCGTCAGACCAAGTCCCGCGAGTCCAAGCTGGCTCAGCAGCAGGCTGCAAAACTTGAAGACGTATTCAGCCAGATGACCGAGGCAGAAGCGGCCACAGTACCTTTATTGATCAAATCGGACGTGCATGGCAGTACCGAGGCACTGCGTGACGCCCTGACAAAGCTGTCCAATGACGAAGTAAAAGTCAAAGTCATCAGTTCCGGCGTCGGTGGCATCACTGAATCAGACGCCACACTCGCTGACGCGTCAAACGCCATCATCATCGGATTCAATGTTCGTGCAGACAGCGCAGCCCGTGCTGCAATCAAGGAGTCCGGCGTCGATGTTCGCTACTACAGCATCATTTATGAAGCGATCGACGATGTAAAAGCGGCGATAAGCGGCCTTCTGGCGCCGGAGATCCGCGAGAACATTGTGGGACTCGCTGAAGTCAAGGAAGTTTTTATATCGCCGAAACTCGGCAATATTGCCGGCTGCATAGTCATCGAGGGCTACGTCAAGCGCGCAAATCCGATCCGCGTCCTCCGGGACAATGTTGTCATCTACGAAGGTGAGCTCGAATCACTTCGACGTTTCAAGGATAATGTCAATGAAGTTAAATCGGGCACCGAATGCGGTATCGGCGTCAAGAATTACAACGACGTAAAGGTCGGCGATCAGATCGAATGTTTCGAACGGGTGGAAGTCGCCCGTGCGATCGACTGATTCAGCCTCTTATACGGCAGAGTAAAGAACAATGCCCCGCGAGTTTTCACGTAACCAGCGATTGGCTGTGCAGGTGCAGCGCACTTTGAGCGAATTGCTGCGATTTGAAGTAAAGGATCCGAGCCTCAACGGTGTTTCGCTGACGATTGTTGAGATGACGCGCGATCTCAGTCTTGCCAGGGTCTATTTCAGCCTGTTAAACCCCGATGACGATCCGGATACCGCACTACAAGGCCTGCACCGGGCATCAGGCTTCCTGCGTGGCAAACTCGGCAGTGCGCTGCAGGTTCGCCATGTGCCGGAGCTTCGTTTCCTGCACGACGATAGCGTTGCCCATGGCATGAAGATCAGCAAGCTGATCGAGAGCGCCAACAGCGCAGACACCGACAGGTAATCGGCAATGACGACATGTATTGGTGACGGGCCGGGGAGAGCGTCAGTCGACGGCTTGCTGCTCCTGAATAAGCCGGCAGGCATCACTTCGAACCAGGCGCTGCAGAAGGTCAAGAAGCTGCTCAAGGCAAAAAAAGCCGGCCACACGGGGAGTCTGGACCCTGCGGCAACCGGCATGTTGCCGTTGTGCTTCGGTGAGGCAACCAAGGTATGCGCCTACCTTCTCGACGCGGACAAGATCTACCGGGTCACGGCACGTCTCGGCGTCGCCACCGATACCGGCGATGCCGACGGCAAGGAAACGGCGACAGCCGAAGTCCCGACGCTGGACCACCACGGCTGGGAAAAAGTCCTGGCAGGGTTCTGCGGCGAAATCGAGCAGGTGCCACCGATGTATTCGGCGTTAAAAAAGGACGGAATACGCCTGTATGAGCTGGCCCGCAAGGGAGAGGTCGTTGAACGCGAGGCACGTAGCGTTCGGATTCACGATATCAGCCTGCTCGAAGTGAGCGGCAACCGGCTGGTCTTCCGAGTGCATTGTTCGAAAGGTACCTATGTACGAACCCTGGTCGAGGATATCGCCGGGGCCGTCGGCACGGTGGCGCATACTGCCAGCCTGCACCGGGAATCGGTCGGTGAATTTCGAGCCGAGGATATGCTGGATCTGCCGAGCGCCGAGCGCTTTGCGGCATCCGGGCCCGAGGCGCTTTGGGAGCATCTGCTTCCCGCCGATGCGGCATTAGCCGGTTGGCCGAAACAGCAGATCGACCAGGATGCCGCAGAACGTTTTACCGGCGGTCAGCCGGTGTCCATGGGGGTAAAAGAAGACCCCGCACAAACCGGCCGGGTAAGGGTCTATAGCAATGGCGGCAAGCAGTTTCTCGGCGTGGGCGAGCTGGCAGGCGACGGCACGATCGCGCCGCGTCGGATATTTCGGGTTGCTGAAAACAGTCGGCCTGTGGGCAGGGAAGAAAACCCTGATTTTTAGCTGATTTAGGCTATCAACTGGCCCTTTCAGGCGCTAGAATAGCGCGCTGCAAAATAGGGCGGAAGAGTTAGAGAACGTTCGGAGCGTCGTTGAGATGTCACTTTCCACTGAAGAAAAGAGCAGCATAATTTCGGATTATTCCCGCGGGGATGCCGATACAGGCTCGCCTGAGGTACAGGTTGCACTGCTGTCCGCTAGAATTTCGGAACTCACCAGCCATTTTGGCGAGCACAAAAAAGATCATCATTCCCGGCAGGGTCTTTTGAAGATGGTGAACAAGCGACGCAAGTTGCTCGACTATCTGAAATCGAAAGACCAGGATCGGTATCGCGAGCTGATTTCCCGGCTCGGTCTCCGCCGTTAATTTATTATCGGCGCCTCGGCAATGAATTAAATCAACAGTCGGCCCTGAAACGGGTTCGCAACGGATTGCATTGCCAGTACAGATCAATAATCAGAGTAGAACAGTGAAAGCTATAACAAAGACGTTCCAGTATGGGGAACATGAAGTCACTATGGAAACGGGCGCGATTGCGCGTCAGGCGGACGGAGCCGTATTGGTCAAAATGGCCGAAACGGAAGTCCTCGTAACTGCCGTTGGCAGGAAGGAAGCAGATTCCGGCCGCGACTTTTTTCCATTAACCGTCAACTATCAGGAAAGAACCTACTCGGCCGGCAAAATCCCGGGCGGGTTTTTCAAAAGGGAAGGTCGGCCAGGCGAGAAAGAAGTCCTGACATGCCGGCTGATCGATCGGCCGGTACGGCCGCTTTTCCCAAAAGGTTTCAAGAACGAAGTCCAGATCATCGCCACTGTGATGTCACTGAATCCTGATGTTGATCCGGACGTCCCGGCGTTGATTGGCGCGTCCGCTGCGCTGGCGATTTCCGGCATGCCGTTTGCCGGTCCGATAGCTGCCGCCAAGGTAGGCTACAAGGACGGCAACTATATTCTGAACCCCGGCGCATCCGCATTGGTGGGCTCGGACCTCGAGCTGGTAGTCGCGGGAACTGCACATGCGGTTTTAATGGTCGAATCGGAAGCGAAATCGCTATCCGAGGAGGTCATGCTCGGTGCCGTAATGTTCGGCCACGAACAAATGCAGGTAGCTATCGCCGCGATCAACGAACTGGCAGGAGACGCCGGTAAGCCAAAATGGGATTGGGAGGCACCGGCCGTTGACGAAGAGCTTGAGAAAGCCGCTGCAGATGCTGCCGAGAGCGGACTGTCCGATGCGTATCGCATTACCGATAAGATGGAACGACAGGCCAGTGTCGGAGACAGCAAGGCAACTGCCAAAGAGTCTCTCGCCGGTGGCGACGATGCCCGCTGGTCATCGGACGAAGTCAATGGTGCCCTGTCGAAGCTCGAAAAACGCATTGTTCGCCAACGAGTCATAGCCGGTGAGCCAAGAATCGACGGTCGCGACAAGAAGACCGTCAGGCCGATCAACGTCGAAGTCGGCGTACTGCCGCGAACGCACGGATCAGCCATTTTCACGCGTGGCGAGACGCAGGCGATTGTTGTGACAACGCTTGGTACGGGTCGCGACGCACAGATCATTGATGCGATCGAAGGTGAACGCAAGGATCCGTTCATGCTGCACTACAACTTCCCGCCGTACTGCGTCGGCGAGACTGGTTTTATGGGTTCAACGAAGCGACGCGAAATCGGCCACGGAAAACTGGCTCGCCGCGGCATTCAAGCTGTTATGCCGAGCATGGAAGACTTTCCCTACGTGATTCGTGTTGTCTCCGAAATTACTGAGTCCAATGGTTCCAGCTCTATGGCCTCGGTTTGTGGAACCAGCCTTTCGCTGATGGACGCGGGTGTTCCAATAAAAGCCCCGGTCGCAGGTGTTGCCATGGGCCTCGTGAAAGAGGGCGATGATTACGCTGTACTCACCGATATTCTGGGTGACGAAGATCATCTCGGCGATATGGACTTTAAGGTTGCCGGCACCACCGACGGCATCACCGCGTTGCAAATGGATATCAAGATCGACGGCATCACCAAAGAGATCATGAGCGACGCGCTGGCGCAGGCAAAGGATGCGCGTCTCCATATTCTCGGTGAAATGAACACCGTCATCAGAGAGCCGCGAGAAGAAATGTCCGAATGGGCGCCAACAATCATCACCTTTAAGATCGATCCGGAGAAGATCCGGGACGTCATTGGCAAGGGTGGTTCGGTTATTCGCGCAATGACCGAGGAAACCGGCGCGACTATCGATATCGACAATGACGGCACGGTCAAGGTTGCATCGGTCGATGGTGCATCCGGCAGAGAAGCAGTTCGTCGTATCGAACTGATTACTGCCGATGTGGAAGTAGGCCGCATTTATGAAGGAAAGGTTGCTCGCCTGATGGATTTCGGCGCTTTTGTCACGATCCTGCCCGGCAAAGATGGCCTCGTCCACATCTCGCAGATTTCGAACGAGCGGGTCGAAAAAGTCAGCGACAAACTGTCCGAGGGCGACATCGTTCAGGTCAAAGTTCTCGAAGTCGACCGACAGGGTCGGGTTCGGCTCAGCATGAAAGAGGTTGAGGCAGCCTAGCCCAGGCAGAGTTACTCTGACCGCACATGTATCGGTGCATTGGCTGCTGGCCCTGCAAGCTCACCGTCAATGTGCCGATTTCTTCTGTGCCTCAAATCCAGCCCCGGATCAGAACCAGATTCACGAACTAAAGCGGTTTTCGGCGGTCACATGGCTTGTGGAAAAACCTCAGATTAACGCTATGCTATATGTATCAAGACCGGCATCGAGTCGGTTTATCTACTAAAAGCAGGGAGAAAAAAATGACGTTTTCAAAACTTTTGGCTTGCTTCACGGCAGCTGCGTTGCTCGTTGCATGCTCTGATCAACAGGAATCCAGTGTCGGGCAGGTCGCAGACGAGGCAAAAACAGCGACAGATACTGCATCGATGGAACTGGCGGCAAATGATGGCGGTATTCCCCTGTCAGCAGCCGGTAAGACTGCGATGTCACAATACAAAAAGGCCCGAAAGCTGGCGGATAAAGGTGACTTTATCCGGGCCAATCAGGCAGCTAGACAATTGACGGAAGACGATCCGGATTTCGCCGGCGGCTGGATCATGCTGGGAAACACCGCGCTCTCCGGTGAACAGTTTGTGAAGGCAAGCAAGAAAGCCAGTGAGTTGTCTGCCAAGGGCACGGAAGGTGAGCAACTATGGGCGGACATAAATATGACCTTCGTTACCAATGATGCGGAAGAAGGTTTGAGGCTTGGCAAGCAACTTGTCGATACCTACCCCGATGCACCGCGTGCATGGCTTGTCTATTCCGGTTTATTGACAGGGCAAAACAAACACGACGAGGCCCGCGCTTCGGGCGAGAAAGCAATCAAGCTGGCTCCGGATCAGGCAATTGGCTACAACACTCTCGGCTTTTCGTATCTGTACAACAGCCCGAAGAATTTCGCCAAGGCTGAGAAAAACTTCAAGCGCGCCATCAAACTTGAGCCCGGCGAAGACAACTATTTGGTCAACGTCGGGGATGTGCATCGCGCGATGGGCGATCTCGAAGTAGCACGAAGCGACTATTCCGGGGCTCTGGAGATTGACGCCAGTAACGCCGTAGCTGCCGTCAAGCGTGCTCATGTCAATTCCTTCCTTGGCAACTTCGATGAAGCCCGGGCGGACTACGATATGGGTATCGCTGCCGGTGAGGAACTCACCCAGTCAACCCTGGCCAATTATCGCGCTTTCGTCAATCTGCACGCTGGCGATCACAAGGCGGCCGTCGAAGAACTGAAGGGTGAACTGGAGCGCATCGACACATTGGAGATGCCGACAGATCAGAAAGTCGGTGCGCGCAATTTCCTTCTGACGAATATTTCTGATATCTGCTTCAACTACGACATGCTTGACGAGGCTGCAAGCGCCGTCGACCATCTATCCGCATCGCTGGCCGAGGCAGGCAGCAATTCCGGAGACGAGAATTTCGTCCGGCAGCAGAAGGCAACTGCGACCTACTGGAGAGGCAAACTGGCTGCAAGGCAGGGCGGCTATGCGGCAGCGGAAGCACAAGCTGAAGAGTTTGCGGCGTTGTTGGCTGAAGACGAAAATCCGCGCAAGCTGGAACGCTACCATGAGTTGCTTGGGCTGATTGCACTCAAACAGCAGGATTATGACGGAGCCATCGCGCACTACCGGCAGGCCAATCTCAGCACCAGCCCAGGTGCTGGTGACGTCAAGAATATCTACATGCTGGCAAGAGCATTGCAGGGTGCCGGAAAAACTGATGAGGCCAGTGAGCTGCTGCAGGAAGTTGCCGGCTGGAACTTCAACAGCGCCTGGTTTGCCATGCTGAGAAAAGAGGCAGCTGGCGCAAGCTAGTGTATCCACCAAAATAGAGCATCTGCCCGGATTATCCGGGCAGATGTATCTGTTGGCAGCCAAAACAGGCGTGCAAAGATTTGGATCCGACCCCTTTTTTGACTGAATTCGTCTGCTAGTACGTGAACTCTTTGTCTAGAACAAAAACCTTCACGGTCTCCCGCTTTACGCCATCATTAGCCATATTTGCCTCCTGAACCTATGCGAGTTCGAGCCATCATTACGGGATAACCCGTCGCTCACCATTCCCGCCTTGCGGCGAGCTTGGCATTCCCTTGAATCAAGCGTAGCTCAGATTTCCAAGGTTACTGGACCAGCATTGGATGGGCTGGGATGTCTGCCTCGGTCGAGGCCGACATTCTAAAGCCCGGGCATTGCATGGCCTGCTTCTTGCGGTTCTGTGATGTGCGAAGCCAGAAAGTTGGTTATTCGCTTTGGCAGGTAATACTCAGGTCGCCAGGGTAGGCCGCCGCTTACGAATCCGACATGACCCCCGTGTTCGCTTACCTCGAGCGTGACGCAGTCTGAGAGCTGCTCTTCATCCGGAATGATCTCCGGCGTCATGAAAGGGTCATCGAGCGAATTGATGATCAGTGTGGGGCGCTGAATCTGCTTGAGATAGCCCTTCGAACTGCAACGATCATAATATTCGTCCTTGCCCGAGAAGCCATGCAGTGGTGCTGTCACGGCATCGTCGAACTCGGCAAAAGTCTCCGCGTTCATCGCCCGGTGCCAGTCGAATGCGGCCGTGTACTGGTCAAATTTTCGGCGAACGGCATTCTTCATGCGTTTTAGTAAGTAACGCTGATAAATCCTTGAAAAACCGCGTGTTATGGCGTCCGCAGATATCTGCAAATCCAATGGTACGCTGACCGCGGCGGCCGCGTGCAATGGCGTCGAGACGCCGTTCTCGCCGAGGTATTTCAAGAGCACATTGCCACCCAGGGAATAGCCGGCGGCCATTATCGGCCCCTGGTGTCCCTCGGTGCGTAAGCGCTCCAGGAAGAAGCGGATATCGTTGGTTTCCCCTGCGTGATAGCGCCGTGGCAGGCGGTTCCGGTAGTCGCCACAGTCTCGAAAGTGCAGGACCGCTGCGCGCCAACCGCGGTCGGCAGCTGCCTGCAAGAGCATGCGTGCGTAGGAAGACTCGGCCGAGCCTTCGAGACCGTGCAATACGATCAAGGTCGGTGAGTTTGGGTCAGGATCAGATGTACCGGTCAACCAGTCAACGACCGTCAGGTCTCCGTCCGGCAGTTCGATATTCTCACAGCGCAGTTTCAGCCGGGGCGCACCGGCCCAGGGCAGGGCTGGATATATCGTTTGCGCGTGGCGGTTCCTGAGCCAGCGAGCAGGACGAAACTGGCTACTGCAAACGCGGCTGTCCTTTGAGAGGTGTGTCATTCTGGCCAAATTACCGGCTGAATAAAAAAGGCCCCCCGCTTGCGCAGGGGGCCGGCCGTGGAGTGTTAACTCCTTCAGGCATTCGCAACAGGGGGCGGGGGAGCGTGTCCCTGTTGCAATGCACAAGCTAGGACATCAGGCACCCTGCTGTCAAGCAAAATTTGGTATGACGCCAGCCATTACATGTCGCCGCACTGCGCTATCCAACCTTTTTCTGATCCTCGGGCACGGGACCTTTGCTGCCCCCATCACGGTTCCGACTGCCGCCCGCAAAGCGGCGCAGCACCTCGTCCTGCAGCGATTTCCAGCGATTGAAATTCTTTTGAGCAACATCGGTGACAGCAACGACAGGGTCGATGCCGACCACGCGCTTGACCTGGCTACGAAGATTCTGTTGCTGCGTCATGAACAGCTTCAAACTCTGTTCGAGATAATTACCGATGAACTCCGGCATGACATTGCCGTATGAACGAATCACCTGAGACAGGAAGTCCTGGCTCATGATGGCTTCGCCTTGCTGCTCCTGCTCGCTGATGACCTGAAGCAATATCGAACGGGTGATGTCTTCGCCACTTTTCTTGTCAATTACCAGGAAATCGATTTTGTTGAGCACCAGGTCTTTCACATCCGCCAGCGTGATATAGCGGCTTTCTTCTGTGTCGTACAGGCGGCGGTTCGGATACTTCTTAATTACGCGAGCTGCACTCATCAATTGTCTCTATCAACTCAAGTGGCAAAACGCAGCACAATTCCGCGATTTGTGCGCCGTTGTCCGGGCAAACGCGGGTGCGGATTTCCAGTGATAATGCGTAGGTACTACCAAGCCCAAGGGTGGCATGGCACCTAAGATAGCCCATTTTCGCTCGAAGCCAAAGCGTCTTCTGCCGCGAGAATGGCAGCCTGGTCAGCCAGGACGGCGGGCTGCCAGTGTTTAATCGACCAGATCCAAATATCGTCCAGTGAGCTCACGGCCAGCTCGGGCGGTGGCCGCTGGCCGAGCGCTTCCAGGGCAATGACGAGGGTCCGGTTTATATTATCCAGGGGAATCGCCGGGGCGCCCGTCAGCTTGCTGAGTTTTTGCCCCTCGGCGTTTTCGGCGACCGGAATATGTAAATAGGCAGGTGTTCGGTAATCGAGCAGTCGTTGCAGGTGAATCTGACGAGGCGTCGAATCGAGCAAATCAATGCCCCTGATAATTTCGCTAATGCCCTGGTCGAAGTCGTCGACGACCACCGCCAGATGGTAGGCAATCAGACCATCCCGTCGCCGGATCACGAAGTCGCCGGATTCGGATTCCAGGCGCTGGCATTGTGTTCCCTGAAGCACATCAACAAACTCGATTGGTGCATCATTTGTACGGATACGTATGGCAGATTGGTCGCCCTGACAGCCGTTTCGACAGGTGCCTGGATATATGGCACCGAGCGGTCCCCGCTTGGCCGTAGCAAGGTCCCGGCGGGAGCAGGAGCAGGGATAAGCGAGGCCAGCCGCTTGCAGCTCTGCAACGACCTGGTGGTGCCTTGCTGCATTTTCGCTCTGGTAGGTGACGGGGCCGTCCCATTCGAAGCCGTAGCGCTGCAGTGCAGCCAGAATCTCTTCGATGGCGCCTTCCTGCTGACGCGGCGGGTCGATGTCCTCGACTCGCAGGAGCCACAAACCGGACCGGGATTTCGCTTGCAGATAGCTGGCGACCGCTGCGAGGAGCGAGCCGAAATGCAGGGGTCCAGTCGGCGAGGGCGCGAACCGGCCGACATACTGAGTTGGCTTCGGCGCTGCCATTCTGATCAGGGCCTGATGATCGTACTAGCGGTATCGATCGTCCCGATCGCGGAACTGGCGTTCTGCCAGTTCCCGGCGTTCCTGGGCCTCTACGCAGAGCGTCGCAACAGGGCGCGCTTCAAGACGTTTCAGGCCGATTTCCTCGCCGGTTTCCTCGCAGAAGCCATAGCTGCCGTCCTCTACACGGCCAAGTGCGCTGTCGATCTTGCGCAGCAATTTCCGTTCACGGTCACGAGTCCGCAGCTCGAGACCAAA
>Ga0255052_10003298_pt1 | contig 11263 bp, 4 predicted proteins | sample JV7_2_21_MG_FD_188632 | JGI IMG/M metagenome (GOLD analysis project Ga0255052, IMG submission 188632) | Seawater microbial communities from Jervis Inlet, British Columbia, Canada - JV7_2_21 | ecosystem: Environmental > Aquatic > Marine > Inlet | place: Canada: British Columbia | collected...
TCAACTTCGTCCAGACTTTATCCGGAACCGCCAACGGCTATTCATACCGGCTCGCCGAAGACGTGATTGTCAAGAATGACAGAATCATCATGGACTATGTCCTGACCAACACCGGCACGCGTACATTCACCACCGAGCAATACCTGCACAATTTCCTGACATTCGGCCAAAGAAACGTGGGACCAAACTATAGAGTGTACTTTCCGTACGCCATGACGGCGTCACCGGAGCCCCAGCAATGGGAGCCGCCGGTGTGGATGCTGGCGGGCAGGGGGTTCAAGTGGGTGGACAACAATCCGGCGATGGTGAGCCTGGAGAGTATGATCCTGTATACGCAGACGATTTCCAGCGTTCCCAAGACCTGGATCTACAAGCCGGACGATTATCTCGGCCCCGATGCGATCGCCGTCGAGCAGAGCGATCTCGGCCAACGTGTCATCATTGATTCCTCGCTGAGATCGGCCTATGTCGGCATTTGGACCACTTCCTATCAGGTCTCGCCCGAACAGTTTGTCGTCATCACCCTGGCGCCCGGAGAGCGCGCGGAGTTTACGCGTACTTATGAATTCTCAGCGGACGAATCGACGCCGCAGGACTGCACGGGCGATCGGATCATAAACGGAAACGATCTGTCGGCAATGTCCTCGGCATGGCTCAGCACGCCAGGTGCGGTAAATTGGAATCCCTCCTGTGATGTGTCACCCGACGACATAATAAGCAACGATGATTTCGCCATCCTGGGGCAAGTGTGGGGTCAGGACGCCAACGGCCCGGCGCCGGCGGCACACTGGCCGCTGGACGAGACTACGGGCCTTGTCGCCAACGATGGTGTGGGCACTCACGATGGTTCTCTGTCAGGCTTTTTCACAGATGACTCTCAGTGGGTGGGTAGCCGCTCATGTCGGTGGCGGCCTGGAGCTGGACGGCGCGGACGATTACGTGGAAGTAGAGGGCTACGCGAGCGTCTGCGGCAAGAATCCTCGATCAGTCCTTGCCTGGATCAAAACGTTGCCGGACGCGACTGATGCACTTCCAATCGTCGCCTGGGGACAGAACGAGCCGCGTGCCTACTGGCTGATCGAGGTCGACGCCGATCAGAGACTCAGACTGTCGACCGGCTCAGGTTTCATTTCCGCATACGAGCAACAGATAGGCGATGGCAACTGGCATCACGTAGCCGTCGTGCTCGATCCGGCTGACGCCGAGCACCCTCTCATAAGCGACGTCTTACTCTATGTGGACGGCATGCGCCGAACGATTTACAGGATGCAGGAAGCAGAGATTGACACAGGCTGCGTTGAAAACCTGCGCATCGGCGCCGCGCACGGCCCCGGCGCCGATACCTTCGCAGGCACCATAGACGAAGTCACGATATTCGACGCGGCTGTGCACGCCACCGCCATCCGACGAGCCCACATACAATAGAGAGCCTCTCAGACAGCGATACTTCAGATGGCGGAAGTGACGGTGCAGCAAACGCTCTCTCGAGAAATCCTTCCCCGCATCTGGTGGTTGAATGCTTGCGAGGCCGGGATGATGTGTGGAACTGCTGAAAACCAGGTTTTTGGAATGGAGGGCAACGGTGAGATGTTCACAGATTTGGGGGACAATCCGTTTGCCAATCACAGCCTGCCTTCTTGGTCTTTCTGTCCAGGCCCGGACGAGATCATCGAGAACAACCGGTTCGAGTGGACAAGTTCCAATGCCATCATGGTCCGCAACTCGGTGGACTCGCCGGAAGATTTCCCCACGGGAAATCTGATAATTCGCGGCAACACGTTCGAGAGTTGCGGCTTCGATCATACAATGCAAATGGCTGGATGACCTATTGACACGTTGCTCGAAAGTGCGCGAGAAGAAAGCTGTCAACGTGTGTTGACGGCTTTGGTATCTGTTCTCATCTCATTCTGCCGGTGATCAGCGGTCTGCTCTGCAGACACCTTCCTTCGCCGTAGCCGCCATGAGGCCAAGCCGAGTCCTATGGCACCAAGCAGCCCTGCTCCGGGAACCGGCGTCATCACCAGTTGCGATTGTACGTCGCCCCCAACATCATATGCGGCGCCACTCCATAGATTGAGCACTCTTACATTGTTCCATCCGGCAATGGCATCGCTACTGGCGGTACTGCCGTCAATAATGCCAAGTATGTCGGCGTCGATCTCGTACGCAGTTCCACTACCGCTCAAATATGCCTGCGCACCCCAGATGGATTCCTGCACCACGTTCCCATCTACCCCACCTGGCTCAGTACCCAGCGCTCCGTTCAGATAGGCAGCATAGATCTTCTTTGTGTATTCTGCTAATGGGTCGGCTTGAGGATCGAATGCAGCAAGACTAGGATCGCCTCCGTACAGAATTTCGTCGTCAATTGTAGCCAGGTAGTCTCCAGGATGGGTGTGGAAAACCACCCATCTCTCTACGCAGTATGTGTCGAACTTAGCTGGCATCCAGCCCGGGACATCGGATGAACTATCAGGCGTGATTTCGTAGGGCGCAAAGGGCCACGATGATTCGCTGTTATCGCCGATTCCTATGTTGACAGATAGGTCAGCCCCAGCCGTACTGCAGATAATGAGAGTCAACAGTACGGTAAACAGCCGTTTAATCATGTTTCATCCTCCTCCAAACCTTCATAATGTAAACCGTCGCAAGACTCTGCGTCGGGCAACTTGACCGTGTAACCAACCAATCACAACCACTATATTACCTATTTTAACATTTTCCCGGTCGTGTGCAAACAAAAAAAATAAAAAAATGGTCACTGGACACGTCCGGCGAGAATTAGCTCTGGCAGACTACATCGTAACTGTTTATTTCACAATGTTTTATGGAATGGCCCACGCGTTCAAGGCAGCGTGAATTCAAGGCCGCCTGCGTGCTTTTTTTTCTATAGCCCAGCCCTTTGTACCCACTCTTTTCAGTGCTGTGATCGCCATCGGTTTACAATCGCAGCGTATGCCTCAAGCACTCCAGCCATTCTCTGCTCAAGGATCTTGAGTTTTCACACCTTCTCCGTGGACTCACCTTCGTACGTCCAACGTACATGCGTTTATAACGCGGAAAAATCGGTGATATTCGAATTTATCTACTTGAACTTGGCGTCGATGCATGGTAAGATGGGAAAGATAGGTTGATGAGGAGGTTTGTGTGCGTCAATCTTGCTGGCGTCATATATTAGCACTTTTGCGTTGAAAGGTTACAAGATGTGTACATTTTCGAAGAAGTGGACGGCTTTCGTCTGTATGGGATTGGCTGTTTGTGTTGCTCAGGCGGCCAAGGCGAATCTTCCCGGAGATACGAGCGCACGTCTGGCTGTCAAGGAATTACGGATCAGCGGCAACCGTCTGATATCAACTGAGCGGTTGCTCGAATACATGCCGGAAGTTTTCAACGCATCCGATCAACGATTGTCCGAGGCTGAGGATCAGTATCTCTATGACCTGAGAGTGATTCGCGAGATAGTGGCTCAGCCCGGTCAGCCTCGGAGCGTTTCGGTGAGAACCATCCAGGGTTTGACGCAATACATCTTGTCCGTGTACCGCGGCGAAGACTACTCCGGGATTTATGTGTATGTGCGGGAGGGTACGATCGTAAACGGCGTGGAGCTCGTGGACGGCATTTTGCCAATAGATATTATCGAGGCTCCCGTTGGTGAGGTGAGAATAAAATACTTCGACGCCGAAAGAAATGAGGTCGAGCAAGGCTACCTCAGACGCTCTGCACTTGAGAGCTGGTCACCGGTGAAACGTGACGAGGTGGCCAGTCAGAGGTCGCTGGACTATTTGGTTAACCTGCTCAATCTCAATCCCGACAGACATGTATCTGCGATTGTGTCCAAAGGCGCCGAACCCAACACGCTGGCGGTAGAATATGATGTTCACGAGACGCGCCCCTGGCATTTCTTCATTCAGGCGGACAATTCCGGTACGCGTGACAGGCAGTGGTCTCCGAGATTCGGCGTGATCAATACCAACTTGCTGGGTATAGACGACAGACTTACCGCCCTCTATCAAGTGGCGCTGGATAACTTCGACGAGAACTACTCGATTTTTGGAAGCTATGATTTTCCGGTAATGGGTCCCCGGCTTCGCCTGAATGTTTATGGCGGGTACAGTGAGTTCGATATAAATCCCGAATCCGGAGTGATTGATTTCATCGGCAGCGGCAAATTCTACGGAGGTGTCCTGCGTTACAACCTGCTCCAGCGACGAGGATGGTTCATAGATGTTTCCGGATCCCTGAGCCATGAGGAAAGTACGATCACTCCGTCACTGTTTCCGCAGTTCTTTGCAAGTGATGTTGAGATGGACTTGTGGGGGCTTGGCATCGGCGCGCATCGCAGGAACGACATGTCGAATATTTCGTTGCTGCTCAACGCAGTGCAAAGCTTTGGCGGTTCGAACCGCACCGAGTTTGAACAAGCGCGAACAAACGCGGATCCTGATTTCACCATTGTTGCGGCTGCGGCCAGCTACAGTGAGTACGTGCGTCCAGACAAAGTCCAGCAGGTCAGGGGCACCGCCCGGTACATACTTCCTACCGAAAGATTAGTCCCCGCAAAAATGACTTCCTTCGGCGGCATGTACTCGGTCAGAGGCTACGACGAATACGAAATTGTTGCCGATGGCGGCATATTGGCTTCGCTCCAATATGAATATGACCTGGTCAGGCATCGCCGGATCGGCGGAGACGAGACATTGATACACGAAGATCTGAGAAAGCTCGCGCCCCTGATCTTTGTCGATTTTGGCCGGACCAAGATAAAGAATCCGGTGGCGGGCGAAGAAGAAGGTCAGACGCTTATCTCGGCAGGCGTCGGGACAATCTTCGAGATCGGAAATAATTTCAGCGGAGCCATATATTATGGCCATCCGTTGAAGGACACTGCCGGCACACGCAAGGGCAAAGGCCGCGTGAACGCCAGCGCGATGATCCGTTGGTAAGCGTTTAGCCGAACCACGTGGCGGAATAAATACGTCACACGTGCAGTCACAATAATAGTAGACGGAGTTGATTAGTACACGGAGGAATATGATTTGAGAATTGCTGGTTTTGTTAAGGGGATGGATGATGGAAAGAGTAAAGGTAGATACAAAAAAGAAATATTGGAGAAGGGCCATCGCGTGCTTCCTAACGTGTTCTCTGATTTTGAACATGTCGGCGCCCATAACACTGGCTCTTGGGCCTGGGGACTTGGATCCCCTTTCTCCCGCTACCGGCGTTCTGGGAACCGCGTGGGGTGCTAACACAGTCATAGACACCGGCCACGGTGCAATCATCGACTGGAGCAATTTCAACACAATCTCAGGCGAGAGTGTCAGGTTCAATCAATTCGACGGTACGGTCCTGAGCAGCACATCGGCGGTGCTTAACAGGATCACTTCCGGGACTTCGACGCAGTTTGACGGTGGTCTGATTGGCAATGGTCGCGTTTTTGTCGTGAATCCCGCCGGGATAGTGTTCGGCTCTACGGCAACCATCAATGTTACACAATTAGTCGCTTCCGGCCTCGGAATGTCGGACACGGCATTCCAGAGTGTCCTGGCTAGTGCGACCAACAAGATGGAATTCTCCGGGGGCACTGGCGATGTAACCAACAACGGCACAATCAACACGACCAATAGCGCTTATCTCGTCGGTGTAAACGTTACGAACAACGGCTCCGTCGTTTGTCCGGATGGTCTGGTGGTATTGGCTGCCGGTGATTCGGTCAAACTTGGTCAGCCCGGAAGTTCCGTCATTGTCGATATGGCCGCCGACTTTACAGTCGATACCGATAACGATCTGGCTAACAGCGGCGGAATCGGCATCCAAGCAAAGAACGTGGTCCTTGCCGCAGGTGATATTTGGTCCCAGGCTCTGATAGGCACTGAGACCTTTAGGGCCGAAGCAGTCGGTGATGTCACAATCGACGGCGAAATATCAGCTTACCATGACGGTAGTTCTGATGCCGTTGCTACGATTGATATTATCGCCGGTGGTGATGTTTACATAGAGAACGAGGTAACAGCCAGAGCTGAAAGTGATGGTGTTAATAATGCCAACGCAACTGTTACCGTTGATGCCGGTGGCAGCGTTTATGTCGAAGACGGCTCCCTGGAAGCCTGGGCTTTGACCCCTGGAGAGACTTCATTGACTTCCGGTAATCTGACTGCCCTTGTCGATATTGACGCCGATAAAGACGTTTTTGTAGGCGACGATGGAGGTCCCGATGGGTATGTAGTGGCTGTGGCTAAGACCGCCGATTATGCCACCGGTGCTCTCGGAGATATGACTGCAACTGTCGATATCGATGCCGGCAAAGTCGATTTACTCGATGGTAACATAGTTGCTATAGCCAAAACCGGTTTAGGTTCCAACCTTAATGCCGGCGATATAGAGGCGACGGTCAATATCGACGCCATCGGTTACAGCCAAATTGAGGGTCCCGATGTTGACGGTGATGTATATGTGAGTTCTTCCGATTATTACGATGAGGAGATGGATATTACTCTAAGTCCCGTAGAAGCCCATGCTGAAGCCGGAAGCGGAGTAGCAGGTACTGCCGGTAATGTTACTGCAACGGTTGACATTTACGCCGCTAATTATCTTGATGTAGATGGAGGCGGGATACAGGCTGAAGCTTTGGTTGGCTATCAAAATTATGCTCAAGCCGGTAATCTTACCGCAACTGTTGATATTCTTAGCGGTGATGGTGTTTACGTATATGAAGGCTACATAGAGGCTTTGGCTCATCCCGATAACTCCCCGGCTACTATAGGCGATGCGACTGCAACAGTTAATATTACTGCCGCCGATAGTGTTCAAATAGAAGACTCTGACGTATATGCTGAGGCTTATGATGGCGCTAACAACACCGCTACTATTAATATTACCGCTACAGAGGGTAATGTTGATGTGCTCTACTATAGTGACGAGACCTATGTAGAAGCTGACGCTTATGGCGGCTCTACTAACATTGCCAAAGTAAAGATCGACGCAGGAAACGATGTTTTGATAGGACAGGAAGATTATGAGGCAGACGACTATGAATATGTGGAAGTAACAGCTGATGCCTGGGGCGATGGAGCTGTCTTGAACCAGGCCGATGTTATAATTCTTGCAGGCGGCGATGTTACCGTATCACCCGATGGGGAGTATTATGGATTGTACGACCCTCTCTTAATAGAGGCTTCTACGTGGGGGGGGGGTACTAACCGCTCCACCGTTAAGATTGACGCCGAAGGCGATGTTAAGCTAATAAATGATGATTACGAAGAGTATTATGAGATTGAAATAAATGCTTACGCTTCCGGTGGTGAGGGAACCGTTCTAAACGAGGCGAAAGTTGATATTGACGCTGCCAATGTTCTTGTACAAGCCATAAATGAAGACGTTCAAATATACGCTGAGGCTTATTATGGCGTTACGAACAATGCCACAATTGAAATTGACGCTCCTGGTTATGTTAATGTGCTGGCTGATGGCGATTGGCTTGATGCTGGAATATATGCTGAGGCTTATGGTGGCGATGACAACACTACCAAGATTACAATAACAGCAGGCAGTGTTGAGGTAACAAGTAATGCTTACGAGTCCACCGTACAAATAGAATCTGAGGCTTATGACGGATTAACTAATACCGCCGATGTTACGATTACCACCAATGGCGATGGCCAGGAAGGCAACGAAGATGGCAATGTTAAGATAGCAGCTTATGATAATGGCGAAGCTTGGGTAGAAGCTTATGCCACAGATGACAATGAGTTTAACAAAGCCAATGTCACGATTAACGCCAGTGGCCGTGTTGAGGTAACGGCCGAAGATGGTAGTGACGCTGAAATTTATGCTGAAGCTTATTACGGCTATGATAACACTGCTACTATTGACGTTACAGCCAATGACGGCAATGTTGACGTGTATGCCTCTGGCAACAGCTATGCATCTATAGAAGCTCAAGCTTCTGATGCCGAAAACAATAACACCGCTACTGTTGACGTTACAGCCATAGGTACTGAGGACGGCAATGTTAATGTAACATCTGAAGAATACGGAGGGGAACAAGATAGTTCAGCATGGATATATGCCGGGACTAATAGCGCTGGAAATATTAACGAATCCACTGTTACGGTTAACGCCGATGGTGACGTCCTTGCAAAGGAAGATGCCGGATTCTTTTCGTGGGCCATCGCGACGATACAGGCTGAAGCTGATGAAGGCCCAACTAACAACGCCAAGGTGATGGTTGACGCCGGTGGCGACGTTGAAGTAATAGCCAACCACGGCGCGGCTGAAATAAGGGCTGACGCCTATTATGGCAATATTAACGACGCCAGTGTCGAGGTTCTCGCAGTTGGCGACGTTACGGTAAAAGCCGATAGCGACAACGGGATATCGTCTGGTGCAATGATATTTGCCGGGGCAGAAGAAGGGCTCAACAATACCGCTGAGGTAGTAATTGGCACAGTCGACAACTCCGTCGGTGATTTGCTGGTGATGGCAACTAACGGCTATAACGCTGATGCGGAAGTAATCGCAAAGGCCAAGAACGACTTTGAAGACGCAGAAGAGGGCCCCGATGGAATCCCGGGTATTACAAACAAGGCCACTGTTGATATAACCGCTGCAAGCGTTGAAGTAAGAGGCGAATACGACGCCGAAGCCGAAATACTGGCCGAGGCCGGGAACGATATTGATATTTATTCTGATGCCGGCGGTATGGAGGGAACAATTGACGGCTCGCTTGTGAACACCGCCGGGGTCAAGATTGTTGCTACCGGCACTGGAGGAAGCGATGGTGATGTTCTGGTAGAAGGCATCGACGGTGGTGAAGCCTGGATAGGTGCCGAGGCCGGGAACGACATCAAAGTTAATGATGAAGATTATGATGTCGATATAACAGTGAACGGCTCGTTTTTGAACACCGCCAAGGTCGATATTACCGCAACAGATCAGGTTAGGGTAAATGCAAATGGCAGCGACAGCGAGGCCTGGATATATTCTGAGGCATCGAATGACATTGGTAATGAATCTGATGAAACGGCGACTCTGATAGTAAATGGCAACTTCAACAATCAGGCCGACACGCTGATTGATGCCGGTGATGATGTTGAAGTCTTGGCTGAAGATGGCGGCGAGGCTTCTATAGCTGCCGAGGCATATAATTACTTTTATGATTTACATGAATCGCAGCCGTCTGAGACTCTCAATGTTACGGTGAACGGCTCTGCTGATAATATCGCCAATGTTGAAATTACCACAGGCGATGAGGTTTGGGTAATAGCTGATAACTATTCCGGCGGTGACTACCGCGAAGCCGGCATTTTTGCAGAGGCCAGAAATGAGATAGAGGCCTACGATTGGCAATGGGATGATGAACTACAAAGAGAAGTCTTATATACAGGTACTGTTGATCTGACAGTGACCGGTTCTGTCACGAATAAGGCAGATATGGTAATTGAGGCTGGTGACAATGTTGAAGTCAGCTATGGCGGCCTCAGCGACGCTGTTATTGGAGCCTGGACAGGCAATGAGGATTGGGATGCAGACACCGGCGGTACCGTTACTGTAACCGTGGAAGGTTCCGTTACCAACCAATCCGATGTTCTGGTTTGTACCGAAGGAGACGTTGAGGTTCGCGGCGTGTCCGGCGGCAGTGCCGAAATAGCCGCCTATGCCATGGCCGGCCAGTCCAACACCGCCAATGTTGCCGTTGGCGCCGGGGGCGATGAAGGAGTAATAGTCCAGGCCGAAGAAAACGGCGCGGCTTTCATAAGATCCTCGGCCCTGGACGGTCATACCAACACCGCAGAGACGATAGTTTACAGCGAAGGCGGCGTTCAGGTAGTGGACAAATCCCAGGTCTTGACCTCAGCCGGAATAATCGCCGAGGCCCTGGACGGCTATATCACCGATGCCTACGTGGGGATTTGCGCAGAAGACGACGTTTTGGTAATGGCAGGCATCACCCCCGAGGATTTGATGGAGGAGGTATTTGACGCCATCGGCGGTCATGCTATGATAAGAGCAGAAGCCTCATCAGGTGAGCCAGAGGAAGAAACATCAGCTACTGCTGAGGTTGCAGTCGTCTCCCGTAACGGCGGCGTTGCGGTAATAGATGCAACGAATGTAGAACAACCAGGCACGGCTGAAATAACATCCAGCGCACACGGCGGCCGGACGAACACAGCCTATACGGGCGTTTCAGCCGGCGGCGATCTTTTGAGCGAAGGACATCCTTTGTATGACGAAATCCAGGGAACAGGTGTTGTTGTACTTGGTATTGGCGATTACAGCCACGCCACGATAATGTCTGAGGCCTTCGGCGGCCTTACGAACACATCCGATACGGTTGTGTGCACACCTGCTGACGTTGTCGTAGAGGCAGAAGGTGAAATGAGCCTGGCCGAAATAGGATCCAGTGCAGAGGAAGAAGGGGCAATCAATACTGCTACTGCACAGGTATACGCCAGTGAAGTTGATGTGTACATTCCGGGTTTTTACGGCGAGAGTGGAATATGGGCCTATGCCGGAGTTCTGGAAGTAGAACCACATGTGCCGTACACAGTTGATTCGGGCAATTACGATCCGGTGGATGGAGATTATCTCCAGTTTGTTCTTACAGAATATGACGGTGATTATGGTTATCAGGATCTCGTTTGGACCGAAGGACAAGGAGACGACACAGCACGATTGCTGATTAGAAATTACAGCGAGCGTCAGGATTGCCCGGAATGCCCCCCCAGTCCATGCGATGATTCTCCGATCATTCCGCCGACGTCGCCGGGGCCGGGACTTACGCTGCCGTTCATTCCGGCGGCCCCGCTTCCCGACGACCCCACGTTCGAACTCCTGGGCTATCCGGCCCTGATGCAGTGGGTGGCGGCAGAGCTTGGCGCCGGTGATATAAAAGTCCAGATTTGGTTCGCAAAGAGTGTGGCCTCGTCAACAGAGATACAGCCTTACGAGGCGTACACAAGGTTCAGGACGGCCGCGATGGTTCTGCAGGATTCCAGCGGTGCTTATGTCGCCGCACTGACGCAGGTGGTCAATGAGTTTGCCGCGGATGTGACACCGCCAAGCGAAGAGCAAATGGCATCCATGACGGGTGCAATCGCGCTCGACGCCGGGGCCAACAACCAATACGCCCTCGCGGGCCAATATCTTGATGCCCTGGCGATGTATACCGACTTCCTGACAGGCGAAATCGGCTATTCTTCCGAGGAGGCGGTTCAGTTTGTGATGAACAAGTATATTATTCCTCTAGGCCAGGGCGAGAATGCCG
>Ga0255052_10003299_pt1 | contig 11261 bp, 7 predicted proteins | sample JV7_2_21_MG_FD_188632 | JGI IMG/M metagenome (GOLD analysis project Ga0255052, IMG submission 188632) | Seawater microbial communities from Jervis Inlet, British Columbia, Canada - JV7_2_21 | ecosystem: Environmental > Aquatic > Marine > Inlet | place: Canada: British Columbia | collected...
GTAGCCCGGACATCATAGGGCAGTTTTGGCCATGGAATACTACCTGCCAGATAATTAATGAGCATTTGTGACCACCTTGATAATTCAGAGTTCGTTTCATGGATATCTGCATTTTTAAATTCATTTTTCAGCTCATCAACCAAATCTTTCTCTGAATCACCTATCCGCACGGCACAAATACCTTTTTTTGTTGCTGCCAACAGAAGTAAACCAAGGGGCGACTTGACCACTGAACAATGAATTTTTTCCCCTTTACCATGTTCCTTGTAGGTTTTGGGGGTCATCCCCAGGAAACGAGATGATTTTTCATAGAGCCGGCTACTCGAACCATAGCCGGCATCAAAGGAAGCGAAAGCGATGTCTTCTCCGGTTTTTAAGGCCTTTTTCAACCGCAGTTGTCGATGCGCATCAGCATAGTTTCTTGGGGTTATTCCCAACATTTTTTTAAATACGCGTTGCAGATGAAAAGGGCTCGAGTCGACCTGTCGGGAAAGTTCTTTCAGGGTCGGGATGTAGTCGCATGATTCAATATAGCGGCAAACCTGAAGTACCCTAGACGCTGTTTCGTCAATCCCTGGCTCCTTTGCTTTATCCGGAAGGCAACGCCTGCAGGGTCTGAATCCGGCTTTTTCTGCGCCTTTTACAGAAAAGAAAAACCTTGTATTTTCAAACAGGGGTTTTTTGCTCGGGCAATGAAACCGGCAATAGATAAAGGTGCTCATCACACCATAGAAGCATATTCCATTATAACGGCGGTCGCGTTTCAAAACAGCCTGCCACAAGTTCTTCTCTGATAAATCCATGATATTTCTCCTTATATTTTAAAATGATATGCAATACCAGTATTCTTTATTCAGTCGGTTTCATTGAACCGATTATCACTGCCTCCCTCTTTTGTTTTGACATAAATATAATACCGATAAATATAATATTTCTATCCGATTCTTGCGATGGAATTATTTTTTTTGAGAGAAAGCGGTAGGAATGTGAATTTAATTGAGATTACCACAGATTGTTAGATTATGTCACCAATGGAAAGGATGCTATAAAATTATCATTTGATTTTGAAAAGCGAATTCATTATTTTTAGGAAAAATATAAAATCAAACCGTGCAAAATTTCAAATATATTGGATATTTTTCTCAGATAAATCTGTGGATCGGCTTGAAGATAAAGCCGCAATAGCAGTTGTACTTTTTAAAAACAATTTGACGGGGGATTTTATGGCGTTGAGTCTGATGGAAGGAAACGAGGCGATCGGTTGGGGTGCTATCTCAGCCGGGTGCAAATTCTTCGCGGGATACCCGATTACACCGGCAACAACGATCTACAACACCATGCTTAAATTGTTGCCACCCGTGGGTGGGGTGTGCATGCAGGGGGAGGATGAAATTGCGTCCATCGGATTCTGCCTTGGCGCATCCATGGCCGGTTTGAAAGTTATGACCGCTACTTCCGGTCCCGGTATCAGTTTGTACAGCGAACAGATTTCTTTTGCCATCGGCAGTGAGATTCCCATCGTTATTGTGGACGTCCAGCGCCTTGGGCCATCAACAGGTTCTGCCACCAAAGGGGCTGATGGCGACATCCAGTTTCTGCGCTGGGGGAACAGCGGTGGGTTACCGGTCATCGTCCTGGCCCCGGTCGATGTGAAGGATTGTTTTGTCCTGACCATGCACGCGTTCAATTTGGCGGAAGAATATCGCTGCCCGGTGTTCATCGCCGCTAATAAGGAAATTTCCATGACCCGGGAAACAGTCGACCTGGATGCTTTACGGGTGCCTGACCTTAAAGATCGAAAAACAGTAGATTCTGCTAGATCATTTCTCCCATTTGAAACAACCGAGGGTCAGCTTATACCGAAATTTCTTCCCATTGGAGGCAAACACCTGGTGAGACAGACCTCTTCCACCCATGGTCCCGACGGGTATATCACAACGGACCCTGAACAGATTTCCCGCAATCAAGAACGCCTGCAACAGAAGCTGCTAGGGGCTGTGGATGATTTTTTATTGTATGACTGGCAACCGGCTGAAGCAACAGAAACTCTGATCATTACATACGGTGTGACCGCCCGGGCTGCCCGCAGCGCCATTATAAAACTTTCGAACATGGGTAAACCAGTATCCCTTCTGGTATTAAAAACCTTATGGCCTGTACCGGAAAGACTTATTAAAGAGTTGGCAACACCATACAAACGTATCATTGTAATTGAAATGAACCTTGGACAATATGTTCGCGAAATCGAGCGTCTGCTATCCGGAAAAAATATCATTTTCCTGGGGCAGATGAATGGCGAGCTCATCAAACCCGGTAAGATTCAGGAGGTAATCGAAAATGAATAGTCTGTTGAATCGCGATCGTCCGCCGGTATTTTGTCCGGGCTGCGCCCACGAACGAATCGTCCAGGTTCTCGATCAAAGTTTCCTGGAAATAGGACTTTCCGGAGAACAGATTGCCATTGTGACTGATATCGGCTGTTCCGGGCTTTTCGATACTTTTTTCAATACCCATGCCTTCCACGGACTCCATGGCCGTGCCCTAACCTATGCAACCGGCCTCAAAATGGCCCGGCCCCATCTGCATGTGGTGGTAACAATGGGCGACGGCGGTCTGGGCATCGGCGGCGCCCATCTTCTCAGTACCTGTCGCCGCAATATCGACATAACACTACTAGTGTTGAACAATTTCAACTATGGTATGACCGGCGGGCAGTGTTCTTCCACAACCCCAGCTGATGCTCAGGTCAGTTCGGGATTTCTAAACCGACTGGAAAGGCCGATCGATATTTGCCAGGTGGCGGGAGCCGCCGGCGCTGCATTTGTTGCCCGCGCTTCGACCTATGATAAGGATCTGGCCAAAAAAATCGGGAATGCCATCCGTTTTGAAGGGTTTGGCATGGTCGATATCTGGGGCATCTGTCCCGGCCGGTATACACGACGCAACAAGCTCACCCCCAAAACCATCGACGAACAGCTCAAACAGGTCCCACCGCCCGATGATTTTACCACCCGAAATGCGCGTAAAGAATATGGACGCGCCTATCGGGAGGAAGCTTCAAAACTGCCAGCAGCGCCCTCACCAATGCGCATAGAGGCAAAATTTGACGCGCTTGATTCCAATCGTCAAGAGCTCGTGATCCTGGGCAATGCGGGCCAGCGGATCATTACGGCAGGAGAATTGGTCTGCTTGGCCGGGGCCTCGGCGGGGTTGCACGCAACCCAGAAAAACGACTATCCAATAACGGTGATGCGGGGACATTCAGTCAGCGAACTGATCCTTTCAAGGAAAGAAATCGGATACACAGGTATCGAAAAACCATCGACAGTGATTGCGCTGGGACAAGAGGGTGTCAACCGGCGAAAAAAAATCTTTGCCGAACTCACGAAAGAGACCCTGGTACTCAAGGCACCGGGTGTGGACCTGCCGACAACCGTCGCAAAGATTCAAACGATCGATTTCAAAGCCGGTAAGATAAAACCCAAGGATTGGGCCCTTGCGGCCATCGTGCAACTCGCACGCGCGAAAAGAATGCTGAGCATGGATATGCTCCGTGAAGCCCTGGAACTTCGTTTCAAGGGAAAAGCGTTGGAGCAGGTCAAAGAAGTTGTGAATGGCTTTTTTGAATTTCCTGGATAACGTTTCAGACGGTGACTCCATAATATTATTACTCAAGTTTCGCACCCCCAATGGGGCAATCAATTTGAACCGGTATCCATAAAGTAATCACCGTGCACAGGCACGCGATGGTCTGGTTTCTTTTGTAATATCAGTTGCTTCTGAAATGATAACTCTTAAAAGGTTTTGTGCCGTTGTCAAAGCGCTCATTATTAATTTTTTCCAGAAAAATTTCTTTTTACCCTATGCCTGATGCGACTTTCCTTAAAATATCAGGTGAGAAACTTGAGTAAAATAAACGTCGAAAGCGATTCAATGATCAATATAAAGCAAAATAAAATGTACCGTTTCCTGGTGCTGCTCACCATCAGTTCGACCCTGGGGCTAGAGGCCTGGCTAACATTATTTAATAATTTTGCTGTCGATGTCGTCGGTCTGGAAGGCAACCACATTGGTATAATTCAATCCATACGGGAGATCCCCGGATTTTTGACATTCCTAGTCGTTTTTGTCCTTCTGCTTCTCAAAGAGTATCGCCTGTCAGCATTGTCAATCGTAATTTTAGGGCTCGGAATGGCGGCAACCGGATTGTTCCCCTCATACTACGGGCTGGTTTTCACCACCTTGATCATGAGTTTCGGATTTCATTATTTTGCTACAACATGTGATTCACTAACCCTTCAATACTTCCATAAGGAAACATCTCCATGGGTATTCGGGAAATTGAGCAGCCTGGCTGCCGTCACAAATATAGGTGTCGGTATCCTGATATATTTCACATCTTCGCTATTGAATTTTACTCAAATCTATCTTTTGATTGGATGTTTAATTATGGCGGCGGGTTTCGGGGGACTATTTCAGGATCCGACCGACAGGGATATTATCTCTCAGCGCAAAAAAATGATCTTCCGTAAAAAATACGGGTTGTATTATTTTCTCACTTTTATGGCCGGCGCCCGGCGCCAAATTTTTATGGTATTTGCTGTTTTACTTATGGTCCAAAAGTTCCATTTCTCGGTTAAGGAAGTTACCACCCTTTTCGTGATTAACAACGTGATGAATTATTTCCTGTTCCCCCTCATCGGCAAGGGCATCATAAGATTTGGAGAAAGAAAAATACTGTCAATAGAATATTTTAGCCTAATATTTGTTTTTGTGGCATATGCAGCCGCTCAATCAAAATTGCTAATTATCGTTCTTTACCTTCTTGACCAAGCTTTCTACAATTTACATATCGCCATTCAGACCTATTTCCAAAAAATCGGGGACCCCGAAGACATCGCAGCAAGCATATCAGTGAGTTTCACCATAAACCATATTGCGGCAGTTGTTCTGCCGGCATTAGGTGGTGTGTTATGGATGATTGATTACAGGATTCCTTTTATCGGTGGCGCCGTATTTAGCTTCGTCTCTTTGATGGCCGTGCAGAAAATCCAAATTCAAAGGCAAAACACAAACTGAAAAAATTAAGCATTCAATAACTATTATGAATATCTGTCCATCTTTCAATTGGAAAAAATCTTAAAAATGATACTTAAATCTTAAATTTGAGATTTATTGAAACTACCCTTTCTTTTTCTCCTTTTAGGTTGAGTCTCTTGAAAATCGAAGTAATTTTGTCTCATTTTTGCGACGATTCCACTCGATCGGGTATTCCTCACCCGTTTACAAACGAAATGATTGAGTACCTTACGTTCTCTTGTTTTTCCGTCCTGTGGCCGGTAAACCTCTGAGTCCGAAACGGGTCATTCACGACACCAAGCACGATTTTTTTGACCAGGCTGAGGTGCTGCTGAGTGCTCATGGAATCGAAATTTCCCCCCGAGATGAAGGAAGAGTTTAACAACCTGGAAAACCAGCCGAATCACTGGAGCTTCGGCAGCGGTCTCCGCGATTGCCTAAACAGAAGATCAAAAAACAGGTCGGTGAAATGCTGGAATTGGTTCGCCTGTCCGGCTTCCTAAAACGGCGCATGTGGCAACTATCCGGCGGCCAGCTGCAACGCGTTGTACTGGCCCGAGCCCTTATCAACCGGCCGGCAGTACTGCTGCTGGATGAGCCGCTGGCGGCACTCGATCGTAAGTTGAGACGAGAAATGCAGATGGAACTCCAATCTCTGCAGCGCGAAGTTGGTATCACATTTGTTTTAGTTACCCACGATCAGGAAGAAGCGCTGTCCATGAGCGATACCATTAGCATCATGCGCGACGGCCACATCGTTCAAACCGGGATACTGCTATCGGCGCCATATCCTGAGGGAGGCAACCCCAGGTGTTAAGATAGGGGCAGATTACCAGTCCCCCAATCATATCTCCTTTTAATATATTTTAAAATCAGCGATGCATCCGTCCGAATGACACCATCGATCATATTTATTTTTTGGTAAATTAATTCATCAAGCGCCTCAAGGGAACTGGCAATGAATTCGGTGTAAATATCCGAACTACCTGTGGTATGGACAATGAACCATATCTCCTTTATTTTGTCGAGCGCATCGGTAACACCGTCTATTTTTTTTATATCCACATTAATGCGAATAACACCGGACGATGGATAACCGATTTTTAAGGGGTTGCTCACCGCCACAATTTGAATAAATCCTTCCCTTGTAAGCCGGTTAAGACGGGTTCTGGCCGTGGCTTCCGAAATTCCCAGTTTTTTGGCAATCATCGTATTGGAAATCCTTCCGTCTTTTTGCAACAATTTAATGATGTTGCAGTCGGTTTTATCCAGATCTCGCTTTTTTTCCTGCGTGGTCTGGTTCGCCATAAGTCCTCCTTTGACCGATTTGAAATAATTTAACTTAGTTCGCTTTCCACACTCCGATTACAGCCGGAGACCATGAAAAGCAGATCGGATGTTCCGCCGAGACGGGATTAAATTTTCAATACATTTAATCGCTGTTGTTATAAATGTGAAGCTCAATACCTAACAAATCATAATAATATTCGAAAATCAATTATTATTTCAAAAATATTAGTATGTATCGTTAATTTTAGCGTGTTAAATTATATTTTCCGTAGAAAATGTATTTTTTTCCTTGACTTGTAAATTCATAGAAATTAATTAAAACGAAAAACATAAAAATAGAATAAATATTTTATTTAAAATGCAATTTAACGCTGGCATGATGCAAATTTGCCCAAACATTCTTAATGAAAGGAGTCAAACATGTCGGAAGAGCCTAAAAAACTGAAATACTTTGTCGATGGCAAATGGTTGGAGTCAAAAACCGATGAGTATATGGAGTGTTACAATCCATCTACGGGAGATGTCATTGCCTTAGCCCCCCAATGTACACCGCAAGAGGTGGAATCCGCCGTTCAGGCTGCAAAACAGGCGTTTCCGGCCTGGGCTGACACACCGGTAAGCAAAAGGGTGCAGGTACTTTTTAAGACGAAGGCTTTAGTGGAAAAACATTTGGAGGAACTCACTTATCTGCTGGCTAAAGAACAAGGAAAGAAATGGGACGAAGCTATGGGCGATGTCCTCAAGGTCAATGAGGTACTGGAGTTTGCCTGCGGAGCGCCCCATCTCATGAAAGGTGAATCCCTGATGAACGTTTCCAACGGATACGACACCGTTTTGTATCATCATCCTGTCGGTGTATTTGCTGGAATCGCACCCTGGAATTTTCCGGCCATGATTCCGCACGGATGGATGACGCCCATCTGTGTGGCGACCGGCAACTGTATGGTACTCAAGGCGGCCAGTTTCGTGCCGCAATCGTCATTGCGCCTGATGGAATTGTGGCAGGAGGCCGGCATCCCCGACGGCGTCATTAACGTTGTGACCGCAGGACGCAAAGAGGCTGAGTTGCTCTTAAAGCATCCGGATATCAAAGGGATCACCTTTGTTGGATCCACCAAAGTTGGCCAACATATTTACAGCACGGCTGCAGCCCACGGCAAGCGTGTTCAGGCACTGTGTGAAGCGAAAAATCACGCCCTGGTGCTGCGCGACTGCAAGGTGGAACGTACGGCCGCCGGCATCATCAACGCCTTTTGCGGCTGCGCCGGGGAGCGGTGCATGGCCCTGCCGGTGATTGTGGTGGAAAATGCCGTGGCTGATGAACTGATCGCATATATCAAGAAATTCGCAGCCGAAATGAAACTGGGTCCGGCCTGCGAGAAGTCAACCGATATTGGTCCGGTGGTCAACAAAGGCCACATGGAGTTTATCCTAAACTGGATAGAGACCGGTATAGATGAAGGTGCCGAACTTGTAGTCGACGGCCGCAATCCCCAGGTTCCAAGCGGATGTGAAAAAGGATTTTTCATCGGTCCCACCATCTTTGATCATGTGACCGAAGAAATGTCGGTGGGAAGAGAAGAGATTTTCGGCCCGGTTTTATGCATCAAACGGGTGGATAGTTTCGAAGAAGGCTTGACGATCATGAACGCCAGCCGGTTTGCCAACGGATCGGCGATCTATACCCAAAATGGTTATTATGCCCGCGAGTTTGCCAAGCGGACAGATTGCGGCATGGTGGGAATCAATGTCGGAATACCGGTACCGCTGGGGATCTTCGGGTTTACCGGTCACAAACAATCATTTTTTGGCGATCTGCATGTAATGGGCCGCGACGGGTTTGCTTTCTTTACCGAAACCAAATGCGTCACCAATACGTGGTTTTCGGAGGAAGAAGAATTTTCAGGCAAAGTGGATACCTGGGACGGAACGATTACCTCCATGCCCAGCGACGGTTCGTAAACACCGTCACAGTATGAATTTAGGAAGGCACAACGATCATGAACACTCAGGAAAAGTCAGACATACGCGAATACAAGTTTTGTGGCAGCAGCCGAGCCGGTTGTTGTTGAAACAGCCAAAGACGCAACTTTACATGATGCGGATGGAAAAATCTATATCGATTGTTTTTCTGGAATTTCAGTAACCAATTCCGGCCATGGGAACGAAAAAGTTATTTCCGCTACCTAAGTTCTTTGAATAATTTGATTGGAGGAAGTATGCGGACAAATGATAGCTTTAGTGGCTGTTTAACCGGCGCAACTATAAAACAAGGAACATTTGGATAGCTTTCATGAAAGGATTTTAGACCGGATAAGTCACTCGAAGATGGATTTTGCGACAGTTTGCATTCGATAGCATATAAAATTTTTCTACCGCGACTAATTAATATATCAACCTCAGCACCGTGGCGTGTTCTCCAAAAACAAAGTTTCCAATCCTTTTGGTAATATTCATTATGGCGGATAATTTCTTGAAGAATCCATTGTTCAAAAAGTCGTCCCTGTTCTTTAAGGCCGGGTTCATCTTGAAGCGTTCCTAATATTGCTCGAGTAACGCCATTATCGAAGAAATAAAATTTTGGTTGATGACTCATGCGTTTCCGTTGACTTTTCAAATATGGGAAAAGGAAAAAACCGACTAATGTATCTTCTAAAATGGAATAATATTCTTTGACGGTTGATAAAGCCACCTGGCAATCTCGAGAGACAGCGGAAAAATTTATTTGCTCGGCATATTGTGCAGCTGCTATATCCAAAAAGTTTTGAAAACCGTGAAGGTTGCGCACCAGGGCTTCGGCTTTAATTTCTTCTTTCAGATAGGTGATGACATACGCTCTTAAGAGATCCCGGGCCGTTTCAGTTTTTTTTTGTCGAAGTGTGCTATAGATTTTTGGAAGAGAACCGTATCCAAGAATCCATTTAAGATTAAACGTATTGGATAATTCTTCAAGGGTTAAAGGATGCATTGTTCGATACAAAGCTCTTCCTCCAAGAAGATTGGCCGCACCATGTCGTAATTTTCTGGCAGATGAGCCGCATAGCATAAATTTTAATTTTGGTTTTTGTTCCATAAGGGAATGGATAATGTCAAGAATTCTAGGAACACGTTGGACTTCATCGATAAAAATTTTCGCTGATGATTTTATCTCATCTACTTGCTGGCGCAGAAGATTAGGGTTTTTATTGTAGGCAAGTTGAAGTTCTGGATCGAGCAGATCGATGGTTAAATCTGCCCTCTCTTTTTTTAAGAGCGTACTTTTGCCGACTTGCCGTGGTCCAAACAGAAAGAAACTATTTTCAGGTAGTCGGTTGTCTAAAATTCTTTTGTACATAGTTGTTAATATACCGTGCATATTAACAATTTGTCAAGTAAAAAATGGGCTGAAATTAAGATTTTGATAACCGATTCATTAGAAAACAATCGGCGTGATCTGCGGCTGAGGATTTGGATTTCACCCGAACAGGTATTTTAATGGAACCAGTCAGAGCTTTTCATCAAGCAGCTGCAAAATGGTGGCAGAAAAGGAAAAGGAGTTACACGAGAAAAGTGTAACCCCTTGATATCATTGGTACGCCCGGCCCGATTCGAACGGGCGGCCTACGGATTCGAAGTCAGTTTATAGCCAAAATGAAAGGGTAAAAACAAGTAAGAAAAAGTAGGAATTTATGAATTAATTCAAGTAATTATTTACCATTTACCTTTCAGCTGATTTTCACCATTATTACCCCTTATTACCCATCTTTTCAACCAGTTTTGGCAAAATTATGGCAAAAAATTCTTACGGCTAAAATGGAAATAGGGATCGGTATCCTGATCCGGGCAATGAATTCTTTAATACGAGCGCAGCCGAAAGGTAGTTGGTCCATCTTTATCCCTAAAATAAACTGTTTAAGACCATTTTCAGCGTTATTTTAGAGGTTATTTAATATCATGTCAATCGATTAGCGTGGTCCGACTCTCGGTACCATGGATGTTGCCATGATGATCGGTAATTCTTTGAGGACTCGCTTTCTTTCAGTTTGTCATTGAGCTCCTTTAAACGTATCGGGCCATTACGGTCATTGGGGACCAACTGGATAAAACGATTAATATCGGAAATAGCCTTCCGAAGCTGTCCTTGCGTTTCATAGGCATAACAACGGTTGTAATAGGCCTGGATGAACCGGGGCTTAAGTTCAATCGCTTTGGTGTAATCCGTTATGGCGTTGTCGTAGTGACCTTTTTGGTGCCAGGTAACCCCTCGGCTGAAATAGCCGTTAGCATGATCGGGCTTAAGAACAATCGCTTTGGTGTAATCCGCTATCGCCTTATCAAATTCGCCTTTTTGGTGCCAGGTCTTCCCTCGGTTGTAGTAGGCGCTGGGGTCCACAGGGTTGATTTCAATCACCTTGGTGTAATCTGCTATTGCTTTGTCGTCTTGACCTTTCCTGCTCCAGGCAAAGGCTCTGTTAAAATAGGCATTAGAATACTTTGGATTCAGTTCAATCGTCTTGGTGTAATCTGATATTGCCTCATCAAATTCGCCTTTTCTTCCCCAAGCATTCCCTCGTTTGTAATAGCCGTCGGTGTATCTGGGGTCCAGTTCAACAGTTTTTGTAAAATCAGCTATCGCTTTTTCGTATCGACGTTTCTTTTGCCAGGCAAGTCCCCGGTTGTAATAGATCTTAATTTCTCTGGGGTTCAATTCAATCGCCTTGGTGTAATCCGCTATGGCATTGTCGATTTGCCTTTTCTTGCCCCAGGTATTTCCCCGGTTGTAGTAGGTGCTGAATTCCATTGGGTCCAGTTCAATCGATTTTGTAAAATCGGCTATCGCTTTGTCATATTGGCCTATTTTGTCCCATGTGTTCCCTCGGCTGAAATAGAATAAGGATTCCCTTGGATTCAGT
>Ga0255052_10003300_pt1 | contig 11259 bp, 9 predicted proteins | sample JV7_2_21_MG_FD_188632 | JGI IMG/M metagenome (GOLD analysis project Ga0255052, IMG submission 188632) | Seawater microbial communities from Jervis Inlet, British Columbia, Canada - JV7_2_21 | ecosystem: Environmental > Aquatic > Marine > Inlet | place: Canada: British Columbia | collected...
ACTTCCGTGTCTTGATGCAGGAGTTCGCCTATTGGGTCATCTCCACGGCCTGGAATCTCCAGGAAGCCTACGGGCCCGTGGGAGAGGCCGAGTGGAACATCCTCAATGCAGCCGATCTCGAGGAGAAAATGCCGGCCCTCTATGACATGTACGAGCGCACCGTAGCTACGGTCATGGTCGCCCCGAGTCTCGAGACTCTCCAGAAGATCGGTCCCACGAGGGCCGAAGAACGAGCGGCCGACGACGAAGCCGGGGAGTGACACCGGCCAGCTTCAGTCCGATGGAGGCAAGGCAATGAAACACGTGGCGCTGACCTTGTCCACGTTGCTGCTGCTGCCGCTGGGAACTCTGACCGCTGCCGCAGAGTGGACCGTTGTCGACGCGCCCATCCTGATGCGTAACGAAGTGCGCAATCTCGTGCCGGAGAGACGCCAGGTTGAGGTGATGCAGAGGTGGATCGAGTGGCTCGAAACATCCACGGCCGAAGGGCTGCAATCGGCACTGACCCGGCTTCATCTCGAGGCCATCGCGGTGTCGGAGAACGGCCGAGAACGGTTGGAGGAGATCATCCCGACTGGCATGCGTTCGCGCCTGCAGGATTCCCTGGTTCTCGAAGCGACGTTTCTGCAGGAGCAGACACCGGAGGCCATCAGCGTCTTCGACCATGTGGCGCGGGTTGCCAACGAGGTCTACGCCCTGGAGCTGGATGTCCTGTACTCGGTGCCCGAATGGGGTGGCCAGGATGTACGGATGATGATGGAAACCAATATCGCAGTCACCGACAAGGACGCCCGCTTTCTAGGGGGGCGTCAGGAGAGCTGCTTCCTCATTCACTAGCGGCCAGAGAGAAGCCCATGCATCTCAGCCTGCGACGCATCACCATCCTCGCCGCCTTCGTCACGACCTCAATGGCAGGGTTTTCTCAATCACCGGGATATGCAGTCCAGTCTGCACCGTACAAGGATGCAAGCCTGCCCATCGAAGAAAGGGTCGAGGACCTCCTCGGCCGCATGACTCTAGAGGAGAAGGTTCATCAGCTGGCGACGCAGTTTGCCAACGCCAACGTACGGCTGGGAATCCCTCATATCAAATCGGCGGAAGCCCTCCACGGACTGACGCTCAAGCATGCCACCAGCTTTCCGCAGGCCACGGCGATGGGCAGCACCTGGGATCCGGCGTTGGTGGAGAGGATTGCAACCGTCATCGCCGCCGAAGCCCGGGCTCTGGGTGTGCACCAGGTCTATTCCCCCATGCTGGGAGTCTTGATCGACCCGCGCTGGGGTCGTTCGGAAGAGAGCTACTCGGAGGACCCCTATCTGGCATCCCGCATCGGAGTCGGGTTCATCCGTGGCCTCCAGGGAATGGGTGAAGGGCGTTATGGTCCTGATCGGATCATCGCTACCGGCAAACACTTTGTGGCCGACGGACAGCCCATGGCCGGCATCAACGCCACGGACATGGATGCTTCCGAGCGGCGTCTACATGAGCTCTTCTTGCCCCCGTTTCGAGCCGTGGTCATGGAGGCCCAGGTCGGCAGCATCATGCCCGCCCATCACGCTGTCAACGGCATTCCCATGCACGCCCACACCCGGCTCCTACAGGAAGTGCTACGGGACACCTGGGGATTCGACGGACATATCATCTCGGACAACAACGACATCCGGGGCCTCAACGACGAGCGGTTTACGGCACCCACCTGGGCCGACGCAGCGCGTCAATCACTAACTGCCGGTGTCGATCAGGAGCTCTCCATCCAGGTGCCTTGGTCGGGGAGGATCTACGGCCAGAGTCTCCTCGACGCGGTTGACGACGGTTTGATCTCCATCGATCTCGTTGATGCTGCAGCTCGCAATGTCCTACGATCGAAGTTCGCCCTGGGACTCTTCGACGACGGCACGCCGATCTATCCCTGGCAGGACTACCTGGTGGGGAGCGACGAGGGGCAAGGGCCCATCGAGGGCTATCCCGAGTATCAGGATCTTCCCAATACCACCGCTGTCCGGGGCATTGACGAGCCACTGAACGAGTACTTCAATTTCCTGCACCGCCTCGGTGTGCCGAGAGACAACTGGCGAGAAGTTCTCTACAACGAAGAGCACGACACCCTGGCGCTCGAGGCGGCCCGCCGGGCGATCACTCTGCTCAAGAACGAAGGAGCGCTCCTACCTGTCGATGCCGAAAAGTTGCAGCGGATCGCTGTGATCGGGCCCAACGCCAATGCCGAGATATTGGGTTCCTACTCGACTCCTGAGGCCAAGCACTTTGTCACTGTTCTCGATGGAATCCGCGCCCGGCTCGGAGAATCGGTGGAGGTCGAATACCTCGAGGGTTGCAGCTTGACGGACTACGTCGATGAGAAGCTGGACTATTCCCGGGCCGACATCGGCGCCGCGGTCGAGGCAGCCGAGCGGGCTGATCTCGTGATCCTCGCCATCGGCGGCAACGAGCTCACCGCCAAGGAGGGCGAGGACTCGGATGAGATTGCACTGCCTGGTCGTCAGGTGGAGCTCGTCCGTGCCGTGCACGCCACCGGCAAACCCATCGCAGTGGTGCTTCTGCATAGCCGGCCGCTAGCCTTTCCCTGGGTGGCTGAGAACATCCCAGCGATCCTCGACGGGTGGTTCCTGGGGCAGGAGACCGGCACCGCCGTGGCCGAGGCCCTGTTCGGTGATATCAACCCTGGGGGCAGGCTGCCCTTTTCCATCCCTCGCAACGTGGGGCAGATTCCAGCCTACTACTACTGGACCTTTGGCGCCGATCGGGGCTACCGCGACAACCCTGCAACACCACTGTTTCCGTTTGGCCACGGCCTGAGCTATACGAGCTTCGAGTACGGTGAGCTGGAGATCCAATCGCAAGATCGAAGCCTAGTCGCCATCCAGCGCACCGATGGCGGAGGCTACCTGCTGGGCGACGGTGAGCTCGATTCCGGCTCCTACGGGCAGGTCAGAGTGGAGGTGAAGAATGTGGGCTCCCGCGCCGGGGACGAGGTGGTGCAGCTCTACATCCGCGATCTCTTCGCCTCCGTGGTCCGGCCACGAATGGAGCTGAAACGATTCGAACGGCTCTCGCTGGAGCCTGGTGAGAGCCGGCGGGTCACCTTCGAGCTCGCCCATGATGCCCTGGCCTTCTACGACATCACGACCAGAAGCTGGTTGATGGAACCCGGGGAGTTCGAGATCATGGTCGGCAGCTCAGCAAAAGATATTCGAACCAGAGGCACCTTCGAGATCAAGCCCTGACAATAGGAGGAGGCACCGGAATGAGACTCGCAGAGTCCAGAATTGCCGCTGTATTGCTGATCGTCACTTTCTTCGCTGTCTCGCTATTAGCCCTTTCGCCTCTGAGCGCTGCGGAGGCCGGATCGTCGAGCATCGACTCCATCCCCTCGATGCGCCAGCGCGTCGAGATCATGGAACGCTTCTGGCTATGGAAGCGAGAGATCGTCCTGCCGTCGGTCATGCGGGAACAGGGCGTCGATATGTGGATCATCCGCAGCGACGAGGGGGAGCTGTTCTTCAACAACGAGTCGCCGGTCTTTGTCTCGCTGTTACCGGCAAATGCCGAGGGCATGACCATTCCCAGCCAGTTTGCTCGACCGGGCTCTCAGCGGATCCCACGATTCCTGCTCTTCCACGACCGCGGAACCGATATCGAGTACATCGAGCCTGAGGACTACGGAGAGATCGGCAGGATTGTCAGGGAGATCGATCCCAAACGGATCGCCATCTCCGACTTTGCCAACGAGACGATGCTGGAGTCCCTGGGCTCCACGTACGCCGATCGGACGATCCCTTCCTGGACGCTTGGCGTGCGCTGGCTCGAGACCGCATCAGAAGAGCAGATCAGCATCTACAGCTTGGTACAGCGCGTCGCCAGCGAGATCATCGCGGAGGGGTTCTCCAACCGGGTGGTCATCCCCGATGTGACCACGACCGCAGATCTCAACTGGTGGTTTCGCCATCGCATGCTCGAGCTGGGCCTGGAGCACGAAAACCACCCCACCATCGGTGTCAAGCGCCGCCCGGCCAATATCGCCAGGTATGACGATCCACCCGAGTACTTCGAGCGCGGACGGACCGACAACGACATGGATGTGACGATTCGGCGGGGAGATATCATCAGTTGCGACACGGACATCATGCTCTTCGGGTTGGTTACTGACTCTCATCAACACGCCTACGTTCTCGAGGAGGGCGAGATCGAGGTGCCCGCGGACCTGCAAGAGGCGCTGGCCAAGGTGAATCGAGTCCAGGATCTACTCGCCGCCGAGTTTCAGACCGGCCGCACCGGCAAGGAGATCGTCGCGGCAGCCGAGGGAATCGCCTTTGAAGAGGGGGTCTTGGAAGTGGACTTCGGCTTTCATCCGCCACCCATGTTCATTCGACGTTTTCTCCTGGGAGGGTTCTTCTTCACCACCAAGCCCTACGTGGCCGGGATGACCTCGGGCCCAGGCTACTACCCCACCTCCATCGTCACCAATGATCACCAGCTCCACTTCAACACTCTCTACGCATTCGAGCCCCACACCACTGTCTCGGTTCCGGGTTGGGGTCCTAGGGGAGTCGAGCTGGGGTTGGGCCAGATCGTAGCCTTCACCCCTGACGGCTTCCGCTACCTGGCACGAGCACAAAAGGCTGAGTGGCATCTGATCCGCTGAGTCCCGGCGATGAGATCCCCTCTACCCGAGCACTGTCGGCCAAGTTGGGGGTCAACCCCATGACCGTCAGCAAGGCGTTCGCCCTGCTGGAGGAGGAAGGTGTCCTGGCGAGGCGACCCGGTCTGCCGCTGATCGTGCGCCAGCGCCAGAACGAAAAGCTGCGCGCCACGAAGATCAAACAGCTGGAGAACACACTTCGCCCGATTGCCACCAAGGCAAAACAGCTCGGGCTGAATTCCGAGGAAGCGGCGGCGGTGTTTCGTCGCCTGCTCGATGATGACGAGAGGTGAGCTATGGAGTGTGTATTCGAGACCCAAGCGCTGACCAAACGGTTCGGCACCCTGGCGGCGCTGGGCAACATCGACATCCAGATTCCTCGACCGTCAATCCTCGGTCTGCTCGGAAGAAACGGTAGCGGCAAGACCACCCTCCTTCGACACCTGATGGGGCTGTATCTGCCGACGGAGCGTACGGCCACGACCCTTGGCAAGCCAGCGGGCCAGTTGGGTCATGACGAGCTCATCCGGATCGGCTTTGTGATCGTGGTCTGGGTCTGGACCGCCCTCTCATCGAGACTCTTCGCCACACCACTGACGGAACTGACTGTCTCGACCCTGCTGTTTCTCGCATCTCACGACATTCACCGGCGAAAGCTGAGAAACTACTACTCGACATCCGACCTGGTCTGAGGCCGGGGAAGTTGGCAGTAGCACTTTCAAGGAGATCGACAATGACAAAACGTATTGCTCTCACGATTGTCTTATTGCTGATCGCAGCCAGTCCATCATTTGCCCAGCGCGACACCGGAGGGCTCCCTCAGCAGGTTCAATGGGGAATGGAGCACGCGATGCGGGACCTGGAGGAAAAGAGCCTGGGCATCACCGTGGAGAGCATGGAGGAGAGTGTCGGCAAAGAAGCGCTCCAGGACTTCATCGATGGTGCTGTGATACGCCTGATTCTGTCGCCAGAAGGCCAGTACACCTCCTATGCCCTCGAAGGCGGGGACCTGATGTCGTTTACATTGGGGAAGAAAGAGTTCGCTATCGGCAGTGAGTGGGAGTCCGAGGATGACTGGATCAAGACGACAGGTGAGTTCAGCGTGCCGAAGAAACCCCAGAAGCTCGCCTTGAAAGTGAGCGCCCAGGGCCAGGAGATCTCTGTCGAGTGTTACAACAAGCACGGTCGGGAGGAAGGTAACGTGACCTACTACATCGGTCCTCTGAATGGCCTCTTCTGTATGGGGCTCTCTGACACCGGTACTCTGGTCGAGTAGCGCAAGGCATTACCCATGGGCACTTCATCCATCGACACCGCCAGGGAGCGGATCAACTCCATCGATCACGACATCCTGACCTTGCTTGCCGAGCGTATGCTGCAGGTGCGCACAGTGGCGGAGCACAAACGGTCTGCACCTGGCCAACCGCTACACGACCTCGCCCGGGAGCGTCAGGTCTTCGCTGCCTGGGTCCACGAAGCGGAGTCTCTCGGACTTTCGCCCTACTACATCGGTCGCATTCTGCGCGACATCCTGAACTACTCACGTCGCATCCAGGAAGGCCTCCTCGACCGGCCCCAGGAGCGCCACGGTCTAGGTAAGACGGCCGTGGGTTTCCAGGGCATCGTCGGCTCCAACAGCGCCCTGGCCGTCCGCAAGCTGATGGTGAGCCGTGGCGAGGAGGCGCCCCACATGATCGGCTTCCGCACTTTCGCCGCTGCTATCGCCGCACTGGAAGCCGGTGAGATCGAATACGCTCTGCTGCCGATCGAGAACACCATCGCCGGCAGCCTCCAGGAGGTCTACAAGCTCCTCGATCGCAGCGAGCTCTGGATCGTCGATGAAGAGGTTCTGCCGATCGAGCACGCCCTGCTCACCCTGCCGGGGGCCAGCCTCGAGAAGCTGCAAGTGATCCGCTCCCACCCGGTGGCGCTGCAGCAATGTGATCGCTTCCTCTCGGCCCTCGGTCACTGCCGTAGTGAGAGCTACTGGGACACCGGAGCGGCAGCGCAAGCAGTGGCAACCAAGGGCGATCCTCATGAGGCAGCCATCGCCCCCGTCGATTGCTCCACTCTCTTCGGCCTGGAGGTCATGGCCACCGAGATCTCCGACAACAAGGGAAATGAGACCCGCTTCGTCATGCTGGCCCGGGAGCCCGAGCCCGTGGAAGCCGATCGCTTGGCTCGGATCTCATTGGTCTTCTCAGTCCTGCATGAGAAAGGCTCCCTGTCGAATTGTCTCGAGACCTTCGCCATGCACGGTTTGAACCTCAGCAAGATCGAGAGCCGCCCGCAGCCCGATTCACCCTGGGAGTACCGCTTCTATGTCGATCTCGAGGGCAGTCTGGACGATCCTCAGGTGTCCAGTGCGCTGGATGCGGTTCGCACCCACGTTCGGAGTCTGCGGATCCTCGGTTGCTATCCGCGACGGGATCGCATTGCCGAGGATCTCCCCGCCGCGCAAACGCTGCCAGAAAACGACTCAGCAGACGGGACGGCCGAGCCGCCTCCCCCCGAGTTCACTCCGACCTCAGAAGCACCTCCGCGGCGCCGGGTGAGAATCGGGCCTGTCGACGTCGGCGGAGAGCGGTTCGTCCTCATGGCAGGGCCATGCGCGGTGGAGAATCGCCAACAGATCCAGGATGCCGCCGGCCTAGTCAAGTCCTGCGGGGCGACGGTCCTGAGGGGTGGTGCCTTCAAACCCCGAACCTCTCCCTATTCCTTTCAAGGGTTGGGAAAGGAGGGGCTCGAGCTCTTGTCCCGGGCCGGCGAGGCCCACGACCTGCCCGTGGTGACCGAGGTCATGCGACCCGAGGATGTGGAGCTCGTGGCCTCCCATGCAGACGCTTTGCAGGTCGGGGCGCGCAACATGCAGAACTACGCTCTGCTCAAGAAGCTGGGCACCGTGGACAAACCCGTGCTGTTGAAACGGGGCCTGAGCGCCACGATCGACGAGTGGCTCTCCGCCGCCGAGTACATCCGAGCCGGTGGGAATCTCCAGATCATCCTCTGCGAGCGCGGCATCCGCACCTTCGAAACTGCAACGCGGAGCACCCTGGATGTCAGTGCTGTGCCGGTCGTCAAGGAGAGGAGTGACCTGCCGATCGTGGTGGATCCGTCCCATGCTGCCGGTCAGCGGCACCTGGTTGTGCCCCTGGCGCTAGCCGCTGCAGCGGCGGGCGCCGACGGTCTGATCGTCGAGGTCCATCCCCGACCCGACGAGGCCTTGTGCGACAAGCAGCAGGCCCTCGAAAAGGAGGATCTGGAAAGACTGGTGAGTCTCCTGGGACCGATCGTCGCGGTTTTGGGCCGAACGCTGTGAAATACACCGCCCTTACCGCGCTTGACTTCCCGTCATAACCCCCATAGAGTGCCGCGCCAACATGGTCAACACGCGAAAACGACCGACAACCAGGGTCCTCGTCGCCTCGACGAGCAATCTGACCTGCCCTGTCCTGGTTTCGAGCCTCGCTCTACTGGGACTGCTCTTGCTTACCTACCTGGGGGTCAGGTAGCGCCAGATCGACACCACTGCAAGCGTTTACCGAGCCCCCAGCCCAAAAGCTGGGGGCTTTTTTCTAATCCATCATCCCAACGGAGAGAAGACTATGACCTCGGCACACCCCGAATGGATCTGGCACGACGGCGACTGGGTTCGGTGGGAGGACGCGACCGTTCACGTCACCGCCCATGCGCTGCACTATGGCTCCAGCGTCTTCGAAGGGATTCGAGCCTACGAGACCGAGCACGGCCCGGCGGTATTTCGGCTGCCGGAGCACATCGCCCGTTTCTTCGACTCGGCGAAGCTGATGCGCCTGGAGCTCGGTAACCTGACCCACGATCGGATGGCCGAGCTCTGCCTGGGAATTGTCGCCCGCAACCAGCACAAGTCCTGCTACATCCGACCGCTGGCCTTTCGGGGTACAGGCAATCTCCAGCTCAACCCCGCTTCGTGCCCTCCGGTGGTGACCATCCTCTCTTTCGAGTGGGGCCGTTATCTGGGCAGCGAAGCGATCGAGAAGGGAATCGACGCGGCGGTCAGCTCCTGGCGCCGGTTGTCTCCAGGGGCCGCCATGCCCCGGGGCAAGATCGGTGGCCAGTATGTGAGCAACAGTCTGGTGTCGGCAGAAGCTGCCAACAACGGTTATCACGAGGGCATCATGCTCGACCAGAGCGGGGTGGTGAGTGAAGGAGCGGGAGAGAACCTCTTCCTGGTCATCGATGACGAGCTCGTGACACCACCGCTGGGATCCTCTATCCTGGCCGGCATCACCCGCAATTCGATTCTCCAGCTGGCTCACGACCGCGGTCTTGTCATCCATCAGGAGGTCGTCACCCGCGACATGCTCTACCTCTGCGATGAGCTCTTCATGACCGGCACTGCGGCCGAGGTCACTCCGGTGCGCTCGGTCGATCAGATTCCTGTGGGCGACGGCAGCCCGGGTCCGGTAACCAGGCTCCTGCAGGACGATTTCTTCGGCATCGTGCGAGGAGAGCAACCAGACCGTCATGGCTGGCTGATGCCGGTGCCGCAGCCACAGACCACAGTGGCCTGAAAGGGAGGGAGATAACCGTGAGTACAGACAAACCAGCCGACGTCGTCCGCATCTTCGACACCACCCTACGCGATGGAGAGCAATCACCGGGAGCAAGCCTCACCAGTACCGAAAAGATCGAGATCGCCCGGCAGCTGAGCCGTCTGGGTGTCGACATCATCGAGGCCGGCTTCCCGGCAGCCAGTCCTGACGATCACGAAGCGGTAGCACGCATCGCCCGGGAGGTGGGCACAGCCGACGGACCGGTCATCGCTGGCCTGGCCAGGGCCCATCGTGGCGATATCGATTCAGCCTGGAGCGCCGTCCGCGAAGCAGCAAGCCCAAGGATTCACCTGTTTCTCGCCACATCCGATCTCCACATGGAGCACAAGCTCCAGATGACGCGCCAGGTGGTGGTGCAGCAGGTTCGTGAAATGGTGACCCACTCCCGTGCATTGTGCGAAGACGTGGAGTTCAGCCCGGAGGACGCCAGCCGGTCAGACCCTGCTTTTCTGGTCGAGGTTCTCACCGTTGCCATCGAATCCGGAGCCACCACCCTGAACATTCCCGATACGGTGGGATATGCCATGCCCGAGGAGTATGGGACCTTGATCCAGCGGCTCATCGCCGAGACTCCAGGCGGTGACCGGGTCATCTGGTCGGTCCACTGTCACGACGATCTGGGGGTCGCCACCGCCAACACGATCGCCGGAATTTGCGCCGGCGCCCGCCAGGCCGAGGTCACTGTCAACGGTATCGGTGAGCGGGCGGGCAATACCAGCCTCGAAGAGGTCGTCATGGCGCTTCACACCCGTGAACCGCTCTACGGCCTGACCACGAACATCCATACCGACCAAATCAGCCGCACCAGTCGTATGGTGAGCAGTCTGACCGGGATGCCGGTACCGCCAAACAAGGCTATCGTGGGCTCCAACGCCTTCGCGCACGAAGCCGGAATCCACCAACACGGCATGCTCAAGCACCAGAAGACTTACGAGATCATGACGCCGGAGACAGTCGGTGTGCCCAAGAGCAAGCTGATTCTGGGCAAACACAGTGGCCGGCATGCCTTCCGAGCTCGCCTCGAGAAGATGGGCTACGACCTCAGCGACCAGGAGTGCGACGAGGCCTTCCGACATTTCAAGGACCTGGCTGACCGCAAGAAAACCATCACCGATGCAGACCTCCAGGCCCTGGTCACCGAAGAGATCGCCAGCCCCGAGGAGATCTTTGGCCTGAACGATCTGCAGGTGGCCTGCGGACGACCCGGCATGTCCACCGCCACCGTCCGTCTTCACGGTCCGGATGGTGTGGAACACGTGGCCGCCGCCGTGGCTGCGGGTCCCATCGACGCCGCCTTCCAGGCCATCGACGAGGTGATCTCGGTGCCCACGACACTCGTCGAGTTCGATGTCCACGGTGTCACGGCGGGGATCGATGCCCTTGGAGAAGCAACGGTTCGGGTGGCAGCGGCACAGGGCGACGATCGCTCGTTTGGCGGCTATGGCGCCGACACCGACATCATCGTGGCCAGCGCCAAGGCCTACCTGGCGGCCCTCAATCGTCTGCTTTCGAGTCTCGGGCTGGGCGCCCGAATACCCAAGGCACCAGCCATCGGAATCGTCGACGAAACCGACTCCGAGACCACGACTACACCCACCGTCATCGGATAACGATCTCGCGATGGCCGACGCGAAACCGCAGACCCTCTTCGCAAAGATCTGGGATCGACACCTGGTGTCCGAGCCGGGAGAGGACGGCCTTCCCGGTCTGTTGTATGTCGATCTCCATCTTCTGCACGAGGTGACCTCGCCCCAGGCCTTCGCCGAGCTCGACCGGCGCGGTCTCTCCGTGCGGCATCCTTCCCGGACCCTAGCGACCATGGATCACTCCACGCCCACGGATGAGGGCATCACCCTGGAGAAGCTCCGAGTCCTCGATTCGGCGGGTGCAGCGCAGCTCGAGGCACTGGCGCGCAACTGTGATGCCCACGGTATCCCTCTCTACGCTCTGGGTGACGAGCGGCAGGGCATCGTGCATGTGATGGCTCCTGAGCTGGGACTGACCCAA
>Ga0255052_10003301_pt1 | contig 11258 bp, 11 predicted proteins | sample JV7_2_21_MG_FD_188632 | JGI IMG/M metagenome (GOLD analysis project Ga0255052, IMG submission 188632) | Seawater microbial communities from Jervis Inlet, British Columbia, Canada - JV7_2_21 | ecosystem: Environmental > Aquatic > Marine > Inlet | place: Canada: British Columbia | collected...
GCCGAAGATTGGCAGCTCCTCTTTAAGAGCCGCAATGATATTAATTACATAATCGGCTCTTAAGGGGTCGCCGGGGCCGTTTGTCACAAGCATCCCGTCAGCTTCAAGCGCAAGAATTTCCTTTGCGGGCGTTGACGCAGGGACCACGGTGACATCAACTTTTCGGTCGAGCAGACAGTTTTCGATTCCAAGCTTCATGCCGCAGTCGAGAATTGCAACGTGCTGTTTCCCTCCGATTTCATGTTTTTTAGGTTCTCTTGCTGTCACCTGATGCACGAGGTCCATTTCGGTGATATGTGGACTCTGTCGCACGGATTCAACGAGTCCATCTGTGTCAATCTTTTCCGATGAAGTCTTGAGCATGGCCTTCATCGTGCCCTCTGCGCGGAGGCGGATTGTGAGCGAGCGCGTGTCAACGCCTGAAATACCGGGTATCCCTTGGTCGCGGAGGAATCTGTCAATCGTTTTTCCCGATGCGTGATGCGATGGCTGGGCACAGTTTTCCCTGACCACGAATCCTTCGACCTGAATTTTATCAGACTCGAAATCATCGTTGTTGACGCCGTAGTTTCCGATAAGCGGATAGGTGAGTGTGAGGATTTGGCCTTTGTAGCTTGGGTCTGTTAGCGCTTCCTGATAGCCGCTCATGCTTGTGTTGAAAACCGCTTCGCCGTAGACCTCTGCTTCCGCTCCGAATCCCTCTCCCTGTAGGATTGTGCCGTCTTCAAGTACGAGTACTGCCTGCATCTCTTGCACCACAAGCATTAAGTATGTGTCAATTATTTAATATTTCTGTCACATTTGACTCAAAACAAAGATAAATGAAATATTTGGCGGTAAAATGAATCTATCTGAGGCAACCAGGCGAGCCCTTGAAAAATACCCCTACCTCGACCGATACATGGCAATGGGAATAATAAACAACCGCGGGCTGGCAAGAGAAATCAAAGGCGAACTCGCAAAGCAACAGGAGTCGGAGCCAAACATTCAAAGCATAGTTACATCTCTTCGAAGACTCCCCCAGAAAAAACGCCATGCTAAAGCGTCGGACCTTGAAAAAATACTGGCCAGAAGCGTGGTAAATCTTAAATACGATATGGCCGCTGCGACCATCGCTGTTGGAGAACGCGGCGCGCAAAAAGCAATAAAACAGGCGCTCACCGAAGGAACTTACATCCTGCTGCAAGGCATGGAAAGCCTCACAATAGTTGCCGACGTTGCATCCATCAAAGAGCTTAAAAACACCCTGGAAACAGGTATTTTAGAGATTTATTCAGACCTGGCAATCGTGGTTGTGAAAAGCCCAAGCGAAATCACCGGCACATCAGGTGTGCTCGCCCATCTGGCAAATATCCTCGCACTGGAGCGAATCAACATCGTGGAGATGATGTCAAGCCACTCTGAAACCGCGTTTATCGTAGCTGAAAAAGACGCCCTTCGAACCGTTGATGTGCTGCGCCGGGAAATCAAACGCTCAAGACCGCCAGTAATTTAAATTCACGTCTCCGCAGCATCTGAAATGTCAGGGGAAGCTGCCAAGCACTTTAAAACCCTTTTCAGGACCCATCCATTCAAGCAGCCGTGCGCCCGATGAATCAATTACAACAACCGTGTTATTGGCAATTTTGCTATCATCCTCAACCCATGAGCCGGTGTTAATCAACGTTTTACCTAGTTTTTCAGAGATATGCTGCGGCGAAACCTCCGGCACATGTGTGTGGCCGTAGACAATCACATCAGCAGAAATCGTGTCCTTCTTCCGATTGTAATACTGCTTTTCAACAATTGTTGCAATGTCTTTATGCTTCGGTCTGTTCGTCAGAAATTGTCTGAAAACCTTCCAAAAAGGGCCTTGAAGATATGTAAAAAGTCGCGGAATTGAAAGGATAAATGTGACATATAATACGGAGGCTGGCGGCCATGAGGTGATGAACTGAAGAAGAGCGAAAAATGAAAAAACAACTGGAAGAATCCATCCATCAAAAGGAATAAAACGCGCGAACACACGGTTGAGACCCGCCATAAAAGAAGGGATCTGCGAGAACCTGCCAAGCCATAAAAAAAGCTTGTCAAACTGATGGCCGTGAAGAAAGAAATACCGATACTCGCCGACCTGAATATACCGCGGCTCAGCCTCAGGATAATGTCTACCTCTGATTTGAAACAATGGGTTTTTCATTGGATATACTGCTTGAAATGTTTCCAGCGCTTCGTCGTGATTACCGGTTACAAAAATGATCTCCTCTGAAACTGCAAACAGAGATTCAAGGGATTCGAAGAGGTGGAGAGCCGTGTTTTTCAGGTCATCGCCCAGGGGATCCCAAAGCTCAAGTATATCGCCAAGCAGAACAAGCTTTGAAGGAGCGTCAACGTGTTTTTCGCCTTCTATAAATTGACCTCGGTCTTCACAAACAGCCTTGAGAAACTCTGCAAAAGCAGTGTGATTTGAACCTGCACCACCCAAGTGCACGTCAGAAACAACCCAGATAACTTCATCCATCCCTGCCACAGTCCCACATTATTATTTGATATTTCAACCGAACTCTATATAAATATATTATACTGTAATGATGGCCTGAGGCCGAAATTCATATGAAAACTCTGATTATTACTGAAAAGCCCAAAGTTTCCCAGCGGATAGCCTACGCGCTGCCTGGGACTGCGACTCGGAAGAAATATGGTCGTGTGTCTTATTTTCAGGTTGAGCAAAACGGCGATGAGATCTATGTTGCGTCAGCTGCAGGGCATCTTTACAGCCTGAAAGCTGGCAAAGATGGATTTGATTTTCCCGAGTTTGACCTCTCATGGCAGCCGCTTTATGAAATCGAGAAAGGCAAATATTACACCAAAGGCTATATCGATACATTGCACAGTCTTTCAAAGGACGCGGACCGTTTTATAATCGCGACTGACTGGGATATTGAAGGCGAGCTTCTCGGCTATAATGCTCTGCGCTTTTCATGCGGTGTCACCGAAGCTGAGAGGATGCGTTTTTCAACGCTTGTCTCCCATGACCTGCGCCGCGCCTTTGAAGAGCTTGACACAGTTGATCACGGCCTAGCCGACGCCGGTGAAGCACGGCATATAATGGACTGGTACTGGGGTATCAACATTTCACGGGCACTAATGCATTCCACGCGGATGAAAGGCGGGAGATTCTCGATTTCCGCAGGCCGTGTTCAAACACCTGCGCTATCAATTCTTGTGAAGCGTGAGCGCGAGATAGCTGAGTTTGTGCCAGAGAAATTCTATGAATTATTTGCAAATCTCAAGGCGGTCACGTCAAAGGTTAAAGCCGGTCATCGCAAAGGACGTTTTTCAGACAAGGCTGAGGCAGAAGCAGTTCTTGAGCGCTCGCGCGTCTCTGAAGGCGAGGTTACCGGTGTTGAGAAAAAAGAGTCGCAACGCTATGCGCCTGTTCCCTTTGATCTTGGCGAGCTTCAGAGCGAGGCCTACCGGGTGTTTAGATTTAATCCGAAGAAGACGCAGGAGCTTGCGCAGACACTTTATGAAAGCGGGCTCATCTCATATCCACGTACGAGTTCGCAGAAGTATCCGCCGGCAATCGGTTTTCGCAGGCTTATCGAAGCGCTTTCAAAGATCAAAGGCTTTGAGATTGCGACAGGGCTTTTGGAGAAGCAAAAGCTCTATCCAAGGCAGGGTAAAAAAGACGACCCCGCGCACCCGGCTATTTATCCGACCGGCGTTTCTCCAAAGAAGCTTGGCACGCTTGAAGAAAAGCTTTACAAACTTATTGTCCACCGTTTTCTGGCAACCTTTGGTGAAACAGCAGTTCTGGAAACAACAACTGTTGACACATCACTTGGGCCTGAGCCATATTTCTTCTCGGCAACGGTGATTATGTCACGGGGTTGGCTCAATTATTATCCTTATGTGAAAATCGATGAAAAAGTGCTTCCAAGCATTAATATCGGCGACATGCTGCCTGTGCTGGATGTGGATATTTCCGAGGGTGAGACCCGTCCGCCTCCACGGTATAATCCTGCGTCGCTGATTCGGGAGCTTGAAGCGAAGGGACTTGGCACAAAGGCAACACGCGCAGAGATAGTTGACACTCTTTACCGCAGGCGTTACATCAAAGAAATCCCGATCACGGTTACAGGTGCTGGAATGGCTGTTATCGGCGCGCTTGAACGCTATGTGCCTGAGATAATTGATGAAGAGCTTACCCAGCGTTTTGAAGATTCTGTTGAAAAAATCCGTGTGAAAGAGACTTCGAAAGAGGTGGTTTTGGCTGATGCGAAAAAAGAGCTTGTTAAGATTATTGCTGAATTTAAGGAGAAGGAAAGCGAAATCGGCGCACTACTTTTCGAGGCATTTACTGTTACGAAGCGCAAAGAGGAGTTTGTTGGTGATTGCAGTGAGTGTGAAGGTGAGCTTCGGATTGTGCGTAACCCGAAGACTGGCAAGCAGTTCATCGGCTGCAGCGGCTATCCCAAGTGCAGAAACTCTTTTCCCTTGCCGCAGAAGGTGCCGGTCAAGCCCACGGATAAGAAATGCAACGTCTGCGACCATCCGATGGTGAGCCTGAGTTTTGGCAGGAAAAAGATTTTAAGCTGTATCGATCCAAAGTGCACTTCAAAACAAAAAAAGGAAAAACCAAAAACTTCAAAACCAAAAACGGCAAAACCAAAAAAATAAGTATAGCAACATCTAATAAAAAGATACACTGGAGGATTCTGATGGAAACTAGCGTAAGAATACGAGAAGCAATGTCAACAAACCTTGTTACAGCCGGGCCGGGCGCAACTGTGGTTGAGGTTGCCAAGACTATGGCTGAAAACAATGTTGGCTCAATAATTATCACTGAAAACGGGGACAACGAAGGAATACTCACCGAGCGGGATATCTGCTATAAAGTCGTGGGAGCAGGTAAAGACCCGAAAACCGTTTTTGCACGCGATATTATGTCAATAGATCTTGTCACGATTTCAAGCAATAAAACAATTACCGACGCCGCGAAATATATGGTGAAAAAAGGTATTCGCAGGCTTGCTGTAACAGAAGAAGGGAAGGTAAAAGGCATTCTCACATCATCAGACATACTCGCAGTATCACCAAACACAATCGAAGTCCTTCGTGAACTTTATGAAATCTATGCAAACCCTGATGAAGCGATTAAATCCGCGTCAGACTCGATTTCCGAGGGCGGGACATGCGACGAATGCGCAACCTTCACAGACAACCTCTCAAATGTAGATGGTAAATATTTCTGCGACGACTGCCGAGAAGACCTTGAGGGATAGGATGCTGGGCTGGTCGAACTCAGGCTCAATAATGAGTATCGCAACATTAGAGGTTGTCTCAACACCGCCAACATCTACGATTAAATCTGCTGTGGAGGCTATGGTAGAAAACGGTTTCAGAAGATTGCCTGTAACCGACTCCGGGACCGGGCGGCTTCTTGGAATAGTTGGTTCAAGCGACATCGTTGATCTCATCGGCGGCGGAGGGAAATACCAACTCATAAGTAAGGCGCATCGCGGCAACTTTCTATCAGCAATCAACGACTCTGTAAAACGGATTATGAACACCGATGTTCTCACAATAAATTCAACTGCCTCTGCACGGGATGGGCTGAAAAAAGTCCTAGCGTCAAAGAGAGGCGGACTCGTAGTAGTTGACCGGGAAAACAAAGTCCAAGGAATTGTTACAGAACGGGATTATATCGAGGCTGCGCTTGAACATGCAGGGTCTAAAAAAGTAGCTGATCTCATGACGCTAAAAGTGGTTTTCACAACTCCTGGCACAACCCTTGGCGATGCTGCAAAGATTATGGTTCGAAACAGTTTTCGCCGTCTTCCAATCGTCTCAGAAAATCGGCTTGTAGGCATGGTTACAACGCGAACAATCATTGATTTCATCGGGCAGAACGGGGCTTTTGAGCGGCTTGTGAAAAATGACATCTCCGAAATCCTGAAAACACGTGTGAGCGAGGTTATGGCACACACTGCGGCAACCGTTGAACAGGGCGCTGAACTTAAAGACGCGATTGAACTTATGCAGTCAACTGGCGGCGGAACAGTCTGCATTGTTGAGCGCGACGTTCTTGCAGGTATTCTCACTGAGCGCGACGCAACACGAAGCATCACATTATAACATTTTTTTATGGCTATCCATCCAGACCTTGTCACAATCGGGCACACGAGCATAGACCAAGTTGAGATAGGCGGCGTTGCAAAAAAACAGCTTGGAGGAGCAGCTGTCTACTCTGCGATGGCTGCCAAGGTTTTCGCTCGAACAGGAATCGTGTCACGAGTTGGTCGCGACTTCCCACCCTCTTTTCTAAAAATCCTCACTGAAGCAAATATCAGCACCACAGGCATAAGAAAACTAGAGGGTAAAAGCACTTTTTTCGATATCGTTTACGACGATGATTGCGCCGCGCACTACAAAGACTTCAAGCTCAACGCAGGCCGAAACATCGCAGCATCTGATATTCCACGCTCCTTTCTCAAGGCCAAGGGTTTTCACATTGCGCCCATGAACCCGGGCAAACAGCGCAGAATAGTGGATTTCCTGCGGGAGAAAACATTTGCAGTAGTCTCGCTCAACACCTACATGGGTTATGCGGAGAAATATAAAAAAGCCCTCATCGAGCTCATGGGGATGGTGGATATTTTCACGATAAACGATGACGAGGCAATCAAGCTTATGGACGCGCGAAACCTTGAAGAGTCGCTGAAAAAACTGAAAAAAACACCGCATAACTTGGTAATTGTTACGTTGGGCGTTTTTGGAAGTGTTGCGGTCTCTGGCGGGGAGATAAACTTTTTCCCAGGAGTGTATCAGGAAAGCCCGGTGGATTTCACAGGATGTGGCGACAGTTTTGCAGGCTCCTATCTCGCGTCATATCTCAAGTCTGGCGACCCCTATAAGGCGGCGAACATTGCAAACGGTGTTGCCAGCCTGAACGCTACAGACTGGAACTTCCAGCCACTAAAACCCAGGGAATTCAAATCTATCGAAGCCTTCCAACTCTTCATCGCAAGCAGACAATGCCGTTTGAAAAAGAAGCAGAAGATGCTGGAATCCTATTATGGATAGACCCTCTATTTCGACAGATAAATCCGGGCAATCAGCACTCAAAAAAGCGGTTTCCGATTTTCAGGCAAGTGAGCCTTTTGAGATTTCTCGGAGGAGCGGAGTAAGGTTTGACGAAGGAAACAACCGTTTTCAGCTCAGGTTTTTGGGCGAAGATTATTTTATCACTTTCCCCGATGGCTGTGTGGCATATGTGAACAGTTCAGTTGATGAGCTTTTGATAACTAAAATCCTGTTGCTCCATTATTTAACTGGTGCCAGAGACATTTCACCAGCCGGTGAACTCGTGTCATTTCGAGACCTGCCAAGCGGCGTCGCCTACAACGGTGCGTTTTTGAATCGCGCCGTTTATCCTGTTGCCGAAACCTTTGCCTCTGATACTGACAGGTTCAAAAATGCGGCGGCCAGCCTCGATGGAAGACCGATCAATCACGGAGACATTGCATTTTCAATCACGGCTCTGCCCCGGATACCGATTTTCTATGTGATGTGGCAGGGCGACGATGAACTGCCTGCGTCGGCAAACATTTTATTTGATTCAACTGCACCGCTGCATCTGCCAACTGAAGACCTTGCATGTCTCGGCGAGATAACAACAGCCCGGCTCATCTCAACTCGCAGGCAGCGCGAAGGTCTGGCAGAAGAAATATAAATTTGACCGGGGAGTTATGGGTTATGAAGATGCGGGCATGGATTCAGGCGTTTCGATTGAAGTTTCTGCCTCAGGGGGTTATGCCGGTTCTCATCGGAACAGCCGCGGCCTACCGGGCAAACGATATTTTTTTCCGTGACTTATTCTTGCTCTCATTTTTTGGGATGACTCTTGTGCAGTTCAGCCTCACAATGCTTGACGATTGGCATGACTACACTCGGGGAACCGACACAACAGCGACAGATGAGAAAAATCCCTACAGCGGCGGATCTGGCGCGCTTGTGGACGGGAGCATCACACCCTGGGAGATGATTTTTGTTGTCACCGTGTTTTACATAATCGCAGCAGGCATCGGACTCTATCTAACAGCAACCCGTGGAATCGAAATCCTCTATATAATGCTCGCAGGATTTTTCATATCTATCTTCTACTCACTCAAGCCTTTTCAGTTCGCATATCGCGGAGCAGGCGAGTTTATGATGCTTCTTGGATACGGCCCCACGATTACACTCGGCGCATATTTTGTGCAGGCACAGCACCTTTCAGCGCAGGCAGCATTTGCCGGCTTACTTCCGGGTATGCTCATGTGGACGATGATAATTGTAAACGAAATCCCAGATTATGAAGAGGATAAAAAAACGGGTAAGCGAAATCTCGTGGTGATATATGGCCGGGAGACAGGTGTAAAATTATTTGCAGCAGGGCTTGCAGCAGTCTATCTTTTTATCGGCGCGGCCGCTGCTCTGAGAGTGTTTCCCGCGGGGACGGCGCTAGCGCTGCTATCACTTCCATTTGCCGGTCGGGCGATTTGGCATTTGAAAGCGCATTATATGAATCGGCTTGATGTTGCAGCCGCGAACCGGGAGATGGTGAAGGTTTATTCGGCGGCAACGATTTTATTTACAATTGGGTTTTTGATTTGAGGTGAGTTGTGTATGAAATTTGAGGAGAAAAACAGGATGAGCCGCCGAGGACTTGCGCGGTTTTTCAAAGGGCTTTCTGAGCTTGTAGAGAAGGATATGCTTAAACACAGCGGCGAGCGCCTTCGGCTGGGCGAGTCGGTGGATGTTGAGGTTGGATATAAGGAGAAAAAGGGCAGAGCGAAATTTGAAATTGAGTTAAAATGGCAGATTTCTGGAGGTGTTGAAACAAAGGATGGCAGCGGCGAAAAAGAGACGGTGAGTGCGATCATTGGTGAGTCGGTTAGCGAGGTTAAGCAGGATTTGAAAAAGTCTTTTAACTCGCTTCGAAAAATCGTTGAAAAAGGCACATTGCTAACGGCGGCAGACGTTGAAAATTTCGTTAGCATTATAAAACGCTACAAAGAGATTGCCGTGGGTGATGGATATGAATCTGACCTTCTGGCTTTTGCAGAACTGACCGACCGATTCAAAAAAGCGGTGAAATCTGGAAATCTCGATGAAACTCAAAACCTGATCGGCAAGATGCGTGCGGCCAAGAAATCCTGCCACAAAACCTATCGATGGAAAGAAGAATAGCGCTAGGTCACGAGCTTATCGAGTTGATCCGATTCGATTGCGTTTTTGATTTCCAGTGCGATGCGTTTGCCCATGCTCATGTTGTCGCCGTACATGAGGTAGCTGTAAGGCGAGCCCTGGACATAGGGATTTGTGCCTGCAACGATTCGCGCCGAGATTTCGAATACGATGAGATCAAGCTTGTCGTTTACCATAGCCTCAAGGCAGAATGCGCCGATCATCCCTGGACTGCAGATGTCCTTTGAAATCTTTACAACACTATCGCCCATCTTAAAGATTTTGTTCAAAAGTGATTCGCGAACAACAAGCGGAAAGTTTCCAGCTACAACATAGCTTGGCACAAAACGGGGGTCGCCATAGAGCTCAATTTGATCCACCGCTGAAATCCGTGTCACACCATCGATATTTGACTCATAACGCCTGTCCATTCCAAAGAGTTCCACCTCGTCTTTCAAGGGCGAGTAGAAATATGAGACATACATGTTCACGCCTGAAATGTACTCTTGAATCGTGACGTTATCGATGTCGTGCTGCGAGATTTTGCCTTCTTTAAAGAGCTTGTCAGTTTTTTTCTTATATGATTTCGGGGTTCGAGCGAGGAAGTAGTCGCGTCCGCCCCGTGCGCCTGGGAACTTGATGAGACATAACCGGTCAATCTCGCTTGGGTTTTTGAACTCTTTGGGAAGCTTTATCTTTGAGGTTTCCAGCCAATCCCGCTCCATCTTACGATCAGACTCCCAGCGCATAATCCCTCGTGTTCCAAAAATTGGTATTTTGAGCTTATCTTCAATGTTTTTCACTCCTACATAGGCTACAAGCGAGCCATGTGGAATGAGGATTGAATTGTGGGCGCGGAGCTCATCTAAAACCTTGTCTGTAACAAATTCCTTGTAGTCTTTTACGCTGATAATCGTATCTGCTACACCAAAGCGCTCGTACACCATCTCCCTGCCTTTTTTGCACACCGCGATTGTGCGAAAACCCATCTCCTTTGCGCCTTTGAGTATCTGAAGCGCCGAGTGACTGCCAAGCACTGCAATCGTGATGTTGTCTTTATCATATCCCTCGATGATTTTTAAAATCTCTTTTTGCTCTATCATGCTATGCTACCTCAGGTCACAATATCTTTAAGCCGCCCCAATTCCACCGCGGATTTAATCTCCATTGCAACACGCCGACCAGGACCAACTGAATGGCCGTATTTATACTTCATATAAGGTGATGTTGTCTCTACACAGGGGCAGCCGGGAATGCGTGGCGACAGGTCGAAAACATAGAAATCAAGGTTTTTATCAACTGCGCCTTGAAGCGCAAAAAGCCCGATCATACCCGGTGGCGCCTCATTTTTTGTGGCCTTCACAAACTGCTCGCCAGCCTCGAATATCTTGGATATCTGCGACTCGCGCATCGTCGCGCCGTAGTGGCCGATTTCAATATTTCTAACCGTAATATCTAAGTCGAGCTGCTCTTTTGCAGGCAGGTCCATGTAGCCATCGTAGCTGGTCTGAATCCGCCGATCAAAACCGAGAAGGTCCACTTCACCAGTGAGCGGGCTCCAGAAATAATTGGCGTTGAACTTGGCGCCAAGCACGTATTCCTCGATTGTAGCCGCGTCAAGATCGCCGATGTCGATAAGCCCTTGGGCAGCCATCTTCTCAGCTTTTGCGTCCAGGTCCTCTGGGCTGTCAGCAAGGAAAAATGCCCGCTCGATACCGTCTTTTTCCATAATCTTTACGATGACCAGCCGGTCCACATCGTCAACGGATTCAAAGACGCGTGGCACCTTGATGTCTGCTGCGTAGAGCAGGTCGTATTGGTTTGGCGAGGCTGTTCGCTCCTCCATTCGAAGTATCCATCTATTTCCCATAAGTGGAACGCGAAAATCGTTTTCAATCGCGTCGTAGCCGAGGTAGACTGAAAAACTCCTGCTTGGAACAAAGATTGTGTTGAGCTTGCGAAGCTGCTCCTGCACATCGTTATCAGCGAGCTCTGAAAATTTGTCGAGCACTATTACTGTGTCAAAAAGATTCCTTTAGTGTTTT
>Ga0255052_10003302_pt1 | contig 11255 bp, 4 predicted proteins | sample JV7_2_21_MG_FD_188632 | JGI IMG/M metagenome (GOLD analysis project Ga0255052, IMG submission 188632) | Seawater microbial communities from Jervis Inlet, British Columbia, Canada - JV7_2_21 | ecosystem: Environmental > Aquatic > Marine > Inlet | place: Canada: British Columbia | collected...
TGGCATTAGTTAATATAACAACAACTTTAGATGACCCTGGTGCGTATGCCACGCATAAGGATATCACTATCGCTGGAAACAGTTCCTCTTCTGTGACTTCTTTGGGTACAGGGCTAGAGAACTTAACAACTGAAATTAATAATTTTGTTTATGTCCAAAGTGCTGACACTCTTTTTCTTACTCATAATACGGGAAGAATGAAGCCGTTAGTAATCGCTAGAATAGCATTAGATAAGTTTTATATTTCTAATATAGAAGATTATTTCTGGACTACCGGACCTAAGAAAACAATGTTCACTCCTTATCTAGATGCGAATACAGATAGCGGTAAACATATTACGGTCGGTAGTGGGTCAGGCGCTACGGTTGCTTTGTCGATGAGAACGACTACGGGTGGTGCTGTTCATGTACCTTTCTTTTCTGCTGATGCTATTAACGGGCATCATGGTGCTTATTTTATTATAACAAATACTTCTACTGACGAATGTTTCAAGATTAATTGGGATGGTATCCCAGAAGCATTTACAGGAAATTTTGGAGCCAGTGTAGCTAACCAAATAGCATCAACTGCCCATGGATTAAATACAGGTGATGTTGTTAGGGCATCGGGGACACTTCCGGTAGCTCCGAATCCTTTAGTTGTTGATACGGATTACTATGTTATACGAATAGATGCAGACAATATAAAACTTGCGACGACTCTGGCCAATGCTAGGGCCGGGACAGTTTTAATTGTGACTAATTCTACAGGCACAACGATAACCCCTAAGTTTGTTTCCACAGTGACGTCAACCGATTCGAGTAGTTCATCAAGTACCCATAACTTTAATTCGGATAACTGGCATGAAAGCGGCTTTAATAACTACCGTGGTTTTCCTAGGACTATCTCGATTTTTGAACAAAGACTTATCTATGGCGGTACTATTCTTAATCCTGATACTCTCTTCGGGTCAATGACTGGGAACTTCTTTCACTTTTTAGAGGAGCGTGTTTCTTCTGGCACATTAGGAACAGACACAGAATATACGGGGACGGCAGTTGTAACAGATCCGTTTCAATTTACAATTGCTTCTCAAGAAGTAAACGAGATAACATGGTTAGCACCACATACACATTTAGAAGTAGGGACACTTGGAACTGAGTATATAGTTACAGGTGGAGACAATGCTATATCGGCAATAACTCCTCCTTTTATTAAATCCCAGACAAGTCATGGCGGATCACCTATTCCTATTAGAAAGGTAGACCAGTCTACTATATTTGTATCGAGGGATGGAAAACGCCTAAGAGAGTTTAAATATAACAATGACAACGGTTCTTATGTATCTCGAAGTCTGTCAGTTGCTGCTGAGCATATCGTTAGCCATTTGTTTGATGGTGATAGTTCGGATGCTAGTGCAGGGATCGAAATAGTTCAGTTTGTTTATCAATCCTCTTCAGGGATTATCTGGTGCCTAACGAGTAGAAATGCTCTTATCGGTTTAACCCTAGATAATGATACTGGGACAGTCGCTTGGCATAAACATGTACTCGGTGGAACAACTGTTAAAATTAACTCAATCAGTGTTATTCCTAATTCTAATGGTACTCATGACGACTTATATTTGTCATTGTCTAGAACTATAGATGGAGCAACTAAACATTACTTAGAAAAGATGGGAGAAGAATTTTCTCATACTAAACTAAGTAATAGTTCTACCAGTGAAGATGATCAGGCCTGGTTCAGCGATTCGTCTAAACGAGTACAGATATCAACACTTACGAAAGTGTTCACTTCAGTATCATCTGATGCTGCCGCTATTACAGGTCATGGGTTAGGGACTGGTACTAAGCTTAGGCTAACGACTACAGGAACATTACCTACCGGATTAGCATTATTAACTGATTACTACTTGATAAAAAAAGATGCGAACACCGTACAGTTTGCGACTACAGCTAAAAATGCTTTTGATCATATTCCTATTACTATATCTGGCGGTTCAGGCAACCATACTATCACACCAAGTTCAGCTTATATTTTCCCTGGTTTCTCACATTTAGATGAAGAAGATGTTGAGGTATTAGCAGATGGTTTCTATGAGCAGAATGGACATACACCGCCAACTCTAACGGTTCTTTATAATAAAGTTAATGCTAGTAACGATCGAATAAACTTAGTTTACTCAGGGTCAGCTTCTACAGTTATACCCCATTACTTAGTAACAGGTAGTGAGATTTATTATAAGTCTTTTGCCAATGCTACGATAGGTGGAATAACTGAAGGAACTACTTACTATGTTATAAGACATGACGACGATTATTTTAAACTAGCAACAACGTATGCGAATGCCTTAGCAGGAACGGCCATAGACTTAACCACTTCTGGGATCACAAGTGGTCACTTTGAGTTCTATCCTAGTAATGCTCCTACTCGTATTGATGAAGGTGGGTTCTTACGATTGAACGAACCTGTTGCGGAAGTTATAGCAGGATTAAAGTATACGTCTAAGCTTAAGACAATGAAGCTTGAAGCAGGAGCACAATTTGGAACATCTCAAGGAAGCATTAAAAGGAATGATTCGATCGTACTCCGATTTCAAGGAACGTATGGCGGAAAATTCGGCATTGCTACGAATGAAAATAACCTTGAAGAGATTGTATTTAGGCCAGCAGGACACGGAATGGGCAGCGATCTTGAGCTGTTTACTGGTGATAAGTTTCTCGATTTTCCTGGTGATTATGAGCGATTCTTCCAGGTAATAGTAGAGCAAGATAAGCCGCTACCGATGAACCTGTTGGCCATCGTTCACAGGGGGCAGACATATGACTGATGCTATTTTTAGCTTCTCTCAGAATCATGTCAATCTTATAAACGCTCCCGAGGATAGCAAAGCTGCAATCCTAGCTAATCATGGCATCAAAGAATTCATATTTGTTTCTGTTTTTAAAGGGGCAAATATATTAGGAATACTAGGGTGTAGATATTTAAATGCTAGAGTATGCGAACTTATGGCAGTTCCTGATGTCCTCAATATTCGAAAGTATAACAAAACTTTTCATAAGGCCGTCCTAGGTATGCTCAAGAAGCTGATAGATAAATCCTCGTTTAGAAGATTTCAGCTATTAGTTGATGTTGATTTCAATGAAGGTCAACGTTGGGCCAGAGGCTTGGGGTTTGAATACGAGGCCACACTAAAGAAATATAGTGAGAAAGGTAAAGATCAATTTGTTTATGTGAGGTTTAAGTAATGGGAGCATATGCAGCGATAGCGGCAGCAGCGGTAGCTGCAACAGGGTCAGCATTACAAGGAATAGCTGCGAATAAGCAGCTAGCAGCAGAAGCTGGTGCTCTCGGAGATGAATACAAGCAACTCCAAGAAGATAAAGAGTTCCTTGCTTCGTCCAGAGAAGAAGAGATTGAACTATTCCAGAAAGAAACACAAGAACTGTTGGGGTTACAATCTGTCGGCTTTGCTAAGGCCGGAGTGGAAATGTCTGGATCTGTATTAAATGTATTAAATAGAACGATGCTAGAAGCTGAGGAAGAAGAATCCCGTATATTACAAGAACATGCTAGAGAGGCTTCTCTTCATGAATTACGCATGAGAAATACACGAAGAGAGATCGGAGCAGTTAGGGATCAAAGAATGATGGGGCCGATCACAACAATATTAGGTGCAGGAGCTTCTGGTATGTCGTCATATTATACCGCAAAAAAATACGGTAAAAAATCAGGCGATGATTAAAGCAGTAGTCTCTTAGCAAGTATTATGAAACTCACAGATAAGGAACGGTATAATGGTTTATATACCAAAGCGGCAAAAAACTAAGCGTTTAAGTTCACGGATTGGGCAAAGTCCCGGTATAGCTGCTGCTCCTTCAGGTGCGCATACATTAGATGCTGTAGGTAGAGTTCTTGAGACAGTATCGAGTAAATTAGTCCCGGCTATTTTAGGATATTATAAAGAAGAAAGAGAAGAAGAGACTCGAACAAAATCTTTAGCGTTTTTAAATGAAGTGCAAAGTCGGTTTAACAACCGCCCCTCAGACGCATCCTTTGAATGGTATGATGAGAATATCGGGGCATACTATGAGGAAGTAAATAAAAGTGAGTGGGCGCAGGGGTCTGTATGGCAGAAAGCGACTAATCATTTTTTAAAACTTGAGAATGGTTTTAAGCGTACTGAGATTCCAAAAAGAGAAAACAAATTATTAATAACTAAGATTACGAATATAAACACTGAGGTTACGAACGGGTTAAATTCTGTAGAGATTAATAAAATAGCGAATGTTAACTTTTTAATTGGGGAAGCAGAAATAGATTTGATGAAGAGTTTTAGTGATAAAAGAGCTAGGGAGTTAGGGGTAGATAAGTTAACTCGTGAACAAGAGCAAGCACTTTTAGATGAACCTGATGTGGCATTAGCGTTCAATGGGCTAGAAAAAAATATAAGAGCATCTTTAATGAAAAATGCGTCAAGCCATATAGTTAAGCATGGTGGGACAGCGGCCAATGTGGCAAACACTCTTGATAACTGGGATAAAAGTAAGAGTAGTCTCGGGAACGAGTATCTGGAACTATTGGATGAGTACAATATAAATAGAAATGATTTCTCTCGTAAAGTGGATAAAGAATTAGATCTTAATGAAAAGTTAGAGTCTTTGAAAAAGACTCGAACGGAAGATGAAGAAAGGCAAGATCATAATAACACTATGAGAATGCAGGAATCGGATTTGACCGATGCGGTGATAAACAATAATGAAGAAGCATATAATAAAAAACGGAAGCTCTTAATAGAATTCTGGAAAGAATCAGACCCCAAAAATAGAAGTAAAAACCTCCCCGATTATTACTTTCAAACTTTTAAGCAGGCCGTAACTAAATTAAAAAATGGGACGGACGCTACCGAGTATGTGACACATTTAAAAAAGATGTTAAACATACCAGAAGAAGATCAGACATATACGGTTGGTGGAAACAAAGAAGAGGTTGATTGGACAAATGACTCATCTGTTCTGTCATATGTAGCAGAGAAAGGGATTCCCACAAAGCACCAGGCGAGACTTGCCCGAGGTCTGATGGGGATAAATTCAAAAAAACTCTTTCGTTATAAATCAGTGGTTGTTGGTTTTGTTGATCAAGTTGGGACTGAGCTTGAGCGAATAGAGCTTCACTCTAAGTCGATGGGTTCGGATTCGCTTCCTGAAACACTTGGTGCTGACGGTCAGGTAATTTCAACTAAAAAGAAAACTCCTTATGCCTTAATGAAGATAAATTTAAAATCCGCTATGAATGGCCTGATGACTCAATTAATGAATGGCCAATATAACTTAAATGAAAGTAGCGACAATTTTATTGGTCATGCTATTTCTAAAGTTTATAAGGACCAAATCCACACACCTATAAAAGATATTTTTTTACAAGGCTATAAAGATGAGTTCAAGCATCGATTAGTTGATAGGTTTCCTTCGAAAGGCCCTTTGGGGAAAAATCTTGAGCATCAATTTAATAAATTTGTGTCTGGTTATAGTATGCCTTTTATAGACAAAAGAGACCCTAAAAATAAACAGAGTGTGGCGGAGTCAAACGAGGCTGTAGATGAGCTATTCTCAGCTATGGTAAAGGTCAAAGATAGTGAGGTTGATTCAAACGCTAAAGCAAGAATGAAAGCAGTTATAGCAAACTTAGTGTTGTTAAAAAGTGTGGGTTCTGATTTATCTCAGGCAAGCCAGGACATTGCTAATTCTTTACGACAACCAAACCAATTTGTAACGAAACGCTCGGAGAACAAATAATGTTTTTATTAGATGAGTTTGAGAAATCCGGGCAACATAATAAGGTCCCGTTAGATTCGGATGAACACCCAGGAGATTATGCTGACGCTGTAATTAAACAAGAAGCCGAACGCATAGAGACTGAAGATACAATCCGTTATATGGAAAATCTATCAGACTATGATAAAAAAGAAATTAAGAACAAGACCGAACAAGACCAAATGATTTTCGCTGATTCTCTTCGAGATAAGATGAATCAGTATATGACAGAAGTACCCGAACAAACGGATATCGGTGCACCAGAAGAACCAGAGGTTCCTCAACCAGAACAAAAGAAAGATCCCTCTATATTAGAAAAGCTTCAGAAAGCTGGTGGGAATCCTATCACAACAGGACTAACACTAACGAAGTCCTTGGCCGATTCAGTTGCAGAAACTCAAGAAGGACTAGGCGAAACAACTAGTGGGCTACCAGTTGCTAAAATAGCAAAGGGAGTCAGCAATTTCGCAGGTGCTCAGCTAGACTTTTGGAATGGTATGCAAAAGTCAGTCGCTAAAACTATAGCGGCCATCCCTAAAGCTATAGAGGACGGGCTAGATGATATCAACTCCGCACCGGACTTACTTAAGAGTTTTAATGAACAAGCATCGGAATCTATAGAGCACACATATGAATCGAGTGGTGAGTATAAAGTTAATAATATCGATGTTCCTCATTTAGCAGGAGAACTCGCTGGGCATTTTGTTGTTCCTGGGGCAGCGGCTTCGAAAGCGTTTGCTTTTGCTAAGGCCAAAAGTTTAGGCGCTATTGGGACAGCGGCTACTGTTCTATCAACAGAGGCCATTGTAACTGGTTTAATGACAACAAAAGAAACAGGGTCTATTACCAACTTCTTTTGGGAAAAAAATGAAGAGGCGAGAATACCAGTATTAGGTCTATCATTACAAATGATTCATGTTGATGAGGATGATACGGCATTTGAGGCGAGATTAAAGGGCGCACTTGAGGGAATGATTATTCCTGGTGGAGTTTATACGGTTCAGGGGGCGGCACATATTATTCGGGCGACTATTCAGGGTCTCAAATCTACGAAGAAATTAGTAAGCGGCCTTAGGGATTTAGCAGTAGTTAAGCATATTGATAAACGCCCTAGCATTGTGGATGATTATATGAAGTCCACAACTAAAGCCGACTTTGATGAGGTCGATTTTAAAACGTATATATTTAAAAGATACTTATCCGATAGCATCGATGATGCGTATCAATCTTCTTTTTTTAAATATCTAAGAGACGAATCAGGTTCGTTTAATCCTTTGGGTTCTATTTTAGATCCTTACCCTAGTAAAGCTGAGGAAGTGTTTGGGGAAATTACAGGGCAATTAAAAAAGAATGTTGGGGATTCTTCAGTAAAATTAACTAAGCTATCCCAACAACCTAAATCTTCTAAATTATCTAAAGAAATAGCTACAACAAAAAAAGCGGTGGAAGAAGCTAAGACTGCTTCAAAAGAAGTGGAAGAGTTCAATACCGTTTTAAAAAAGGGTATCGATGACGGGGATATGTCCACTGCAAAGAAGGCCTATAAAAAGATTGAAAAGAACCCTCATGTAAAGAAAGCCGAACAAGAAAAGCTTAGTGAGGTTATGTCATTTTTAGATGAGAACATTGATTTCTTTCAAGGCATAAAAAATAGAGATCTAACTCTATATAATATAATGAAGAGTATTGTTAACAATGTGAATACTAAGGGGATTGACCCATCTGAGATAACCTCGTCTAATTTTTTATCAATACTAAACAATGAAGCCAGTACATTTGATGATTTAGCACGATCAGTAAAAGATAACAATCTGGCTTTCAAGGCCCAAGACGAGATTTATAAAAAGTTTTTTGGTTTTAAAACTGAGAAATGGTCTAAAGAAAGAATATCTAAATCGATACAGGATTTTGTAGATACTTATGGGTTAGATCCTATAGCTTTTAATAAATTAAATAGTGATCAACAATTATCTGCTGTCGAGTCAGTAGCAATAAGAAGATATGTTCTTGAAAAGGGCATGACTGACCTTTTCGAAAAGGGCCAAAAGTATGCTGAGTTTATGGCCTCCGGGGGCAAGCACAGTAAGAGGGAAGCCCAGATACAAACTTTGGCTTTTGCTGAAACGTATAGAGGATATGAGAAGTTAGCAAGAGAAGCAGCTCAAGCTTCTTCTGAAGCTGGTAGAATACTACAGCTTCAAAGAGGAGATATTAAAGGGCAGATATTTAAGAAAGTAATGTCTAAAGAATTAGATGTTAAGAGTTTCTTTTCTCCTCAGATGAATGAAAAGTTCATGGATAAATTATTAAGTGCTGAACCAGGCGAAATGAAGCGAATGGCAGATGAAATTAATAATATTTATGGGGCCATCAAAAAAGGTAAGCTTACGCAAAACCAAGCGTTCTTAGCTTTTAGTCGTCATAAAACAGTTAAAAAGGCACTCAGAAATTTATCCCAAATGGGATACAACAAGATGTTGTGGGGGCCAACTACCTTAGTAAAGAATGTTGGCGGCCTAATTGTAAACTCTGCTGTAGATGCGTTAGAAACATCGATGGTGAAAACATTCAGTCCAAGATCATATTATGAAGCTGGGAAAATGAATGATGAAACATTTAGAGAATTAGTTGATGTTATAAATAGAATTGATTCTGAAGTGGAAACAAGTTTAGAATTAATGGCATCGTCTAAAAGATTGTCGGGACTAACAAACGCTGATGGTTCGATAAAAACTCATAAACAAATACTTGAAGAATCTTGGAGCAGTGGCAAATCTGTTGTCGATCCTGGTAGTGAAAAGTATGGAATAGGTTATGAGGGATGGACAGATACAGAAAGGGCCATAGTAAAAGACCATAGTCAATGGTTTGGTAAAGGTAATCCCAGTGATGAACTCTCTAGGAGTTACTTTAACAACCATATATTAGAAGATAGTCGGAAGGTAAAAAAATCTGGTTTCATGGACAAATTCGGAGACATCCATTCGTACCCGTTAAGAGCATTGAACGCAACGGATGATGTGGCGAAGGCGAGAATAGTTAAGTCTAGAATGCTTTTGTTTTCTAAACAGGCGGTTAATAAGAAAATAGTTAATATGAATGAAGGAAAGTTAGCTACTTATAAAAAGAATTTCTATAAAAATTACACGAGAGATTTAAAAAAAGAAATGGACAATATGGACCATTTCACTCGGGCCATGGACGAAGGAAGAGAGGTTACTCTTACTAAACAATATGGAAAAGGTGCCGAACAATATTCTCCTCTGGGTGTTCCAGTAAGTGGTTTAGTTGAGGCGATGCAGAAATGGCCTGTTGTTAAGTTCTTTCATCCGTTTGCTAGAATGTCCGTTAATATGGCCGACTATATGACCCAACATGTTCCTCTTGCTAATATCGCTCATAATAAAATAAGAGCAGATTGGAACGCAGGTGGGTTTAGAAAAGCTATGGTAAAAGCAAAAACAGGAACTGGGATAGCGTTATCGGCTACTGGTTGGATGCTAGCAAGAAATAATATTATAACGGGGGCAAAACCAAAAGATCGAGCTGGTAGAGAATATTGGAAACAAGCTGGGCTTCAAGAAAATAGTCTTAACTTCGGAGGGTTTTCTATTCCTTTAAATCTGGTTGATCCTTTTGGAAGGTTTTTAAAATTAACGGCTGATATTCATACATCCCATAATCTCCACTGGAATAATGAAGACCACACCGCACTTGAGGCAACGGGACAATTCTTATTTGAGTCAGCAGCGTCCGTAGGACATATGGCCACACCAGAAGTTCTTGCTGAGTTTGGTGTGGTAATGGGCAAGATATTAAATACTGAACACACTGCTATTGCTCAAGGTGTGTATGAAGGTTCTAAGAAGCTCAGTACGGTACTATCTAAAGCCGTCCCCTTTTCTGCTGCGTGGCGATTTATCGATCAGACTGGGGTTTTCTTTGAAGAAGGGCAGAAAGTTCAGTCATCATTTGAATATGATAAGGATGGCGTGGCCAAATGGGATACAATGATAAATACATTTAAGAAGAATACGCCCCACTTTTTTGGCCTACCTGAAAAATATCTTGGTTTTGGGGGACGCTTAACAAGTACGGTTAAAAATTTCTTAGGTGATGAGATCTATTATCATAACTTACCTAAAGACATCTTAGGTCATGTGGATCAGTCAGCTATTGATCGTATTGCTAGAATACCGGACGTTCTTTTTAAGGTTAAGCATAAGAGAACGGAACCGATTTATAAGAAATTAAAAGAGCTTGGCCTTCATTTACCTGAAGAGGTTTATGAGAGTAAAGAACTGGCCATCCCTAAATTGAGTAGGACATTAGTTCTAGCTAATGAAAGGGTCACTCTTAATAACGAACAGTATAATGAGTTAATAAATTATACTGTAGGGGTTCTCCCTAGCGGTAAACGATACATGAAACATATGAAAGAGTATCTAAACGGCTTGGTACAAAAAGAGTGGTTCGATAAGAAACCTCCTCTCATGCAGTCTTTGTATATTAGGAACGCTATAAGTAAGTACAGGAAAGTCGGAAGAAAAATGTTCAAGCGTTATAATGAGCAGTTTCGAGAAGATATAGTAAATAAAAGAAATAAAAGAATGGGGTTAGAATAATGACTGTAAGTAGTGAAACTTTTAAAACAAGTCTCAATGGGAATGGTTCGACAACCACATTTGCTATTGGGAATATATCTTTTACTGATAACTCTGAAATAGACGTTTATATTAGGAATGAAACGGCCAGTCCTCCGACTGAAGTGTTGCAGACTATTACGACTAATTATTTCATGACTAATTCGGCAGGTGCTCAGATTAATCCGGCCACTCATATATATTTTGATACTTCAGCAGGGCATACTGTACCGACAGGTTCCCCCGTTAACAAAGTTGTTATAAAGCGAAAGATTGATCTAACCCAATCAACAGACTACGCTTCGGGTGATGCCTTTCCTGCTGATTCTCACGAGGCCGCACTAGATAGACTAACTCTTCTCGTTCAACAAATGCAGGAACAACTAGATCGGTCTTGGCTATTCCCTGAAACTTATTTCCCAGGGTCACAATCACCTACCGTGAATACCACTTTGCCAGAACCTGGAAACAACGCTGTTGTTAGATGGAACTCAGATGGCACCGCCCTTATTAGTGATTTATCCTTAGCAACGGCCACTTATAAAGTAAGTCCTTCTGCTGATGATACGACTGCTGATTACTTAGAAGAAAAACTTAAGCCTGGTACAGGGTTATCAGCATCTACTGTTAACCCAGGTGGCGATGAAGAATATACTTTTACAATTGATTCAACTGTAACGACTCTTACAGGAGCTCAAGTATTAACTAATAAGACACTTACAAGTCCTACTCTGACAAGTCCTGTTATAAACACATCGGTGTCAGGTGATGCGATTGATACAGATTTGGCGAGTACTAGTAGTAGTGATGATACTTTAG
>Ga0255052_10003303_pt1 | contig 11253 bp, 16 predicted proteins | sample JV7_2_21_MG_FD_188632 | JGI IMG/M metagenome (GOLD analysis project Ga0255052, IMG submission 188632) | Seawater microbial communities from Jervis Inlet, British Columbia, Canada - JV7_2_21 | ecosystem: Environmental > Aquatic > Marine > Inlet | place: Canada: British Columbia | collected...
GATCGCGACGATCCGGTCATTGGCAACGAATACCTCGCTGACGACGGTGCCGCCCACGCTGACAATCCAGCTTGCGCCGGCCTGGGCGGCCCCTGAGCCGGGGAAAGTCCCGGCTGAGGCATCCCAAGTGCCTTGTAGCACGACGGCGGCGTCGAGGGCCGCCACGTCGCTTTCTAGCTGATCCAGATCAACGGCCTGGGTGATCGTGATATTGCCAACCTTGGTCCGCTCGGCCGCCGTCAAGAAAAGGTTGGTAGCGCCCTCGGTGATGTCATCCGAGTCCGTGAGCGCCGCCTGGATTCCTGCCTCGGCTAGGGTGTTATTGATCCAGGCGCTGCCGTTCCACTTCAGAAGCTCGCCGCTGGCAATGCCGGTAATCGTAGCGTCTGCCAAAGCCGACAGGTTGTCGCCTGTGATGTCCGAAATCTTACCGTCAATCTGCGTCTGGATCGATGAGGTCGCGTCGAGATAGCCAAGCACGATCGCAGTCACCCCGGATGCCGTAAAAAACCCCGAAGCATCAGCTACCGGGACGCGACTCGCGGTGATAGCGGCCAATTTGTTGAGCGCGATCGCCGCCGCCGCCTTGATCGAGGCATTAGCGATGTTGGTTATGCTGTTGCCAGTGCCATCCTGATCGATGCTCTTGTTGGTGAATGTATCGGTTGTTGCCTTGCCGACCACTGTGTCATTGGCATCGGGCCAAGTCCATGTCCGCGTCGTAGCCGTTGCAATTCCGGAGCATTGGAAATTGAGGACTTTCGTCAGATCGGCACTGTCCTTAACGGCAAAAAGATTGTCGAGAAGATTGCCTATCGCATTGTCAAATGTGAGCCGCTTGGATGTGCCGGCGTGATTGACCGCAAATTGTATCCCGGATACGGGCGCTGTGAGTTCGGTAAGGGCTGAGGTTTTGGTATCGGCCATGGGTCACTCCAGAAGCAGCTTGTCGCCGCTCTCCAGCAAGAGATAGTCGCCGCTCTCCAGCAAGAGCGCATCGGTCGAGGCTACCACTTCCTCCCAGCCGCCGCCAATTCTGATCGGGCATACGTAGGCGAAATTGGACCCGTTGACTTCGAAGGTGCTGATCGCGTCGAAAATCAAGAAGTCCGTGCCGGCGGCATCCGTGATGATATCCCCGGCCTTTGGAACGTATTCCAGGCCCGAAGCGGCAACAATGCACTTCCTATCATTGGCGTGAATTCTCGTTCCGTCGATCTCATCGTCGCGGTACGAAATAACCACGCCTTTGCCGGCATGATCTGTTTCGCTGGCCCCGGTATATCCCCCGGTCGTGTGATCGTAAGTGCCCTCATCAACATCCGTCACGGTGATGGCCTGGCCATATTCCGTCATGGCCTGCAGAAGTGACGTTTTGAGATCGTCGGCAAGGGCCATTGCTAGGCGCTTTCCTCAGTTTTCTGGATCGTATCGTTGCCCGGGTAGGTGTGCTTGCCGATTTCGAAACGCGACGGGTTGCGATCCGTGTCCTCCCGGACCGAATCCATTTCTGAGATTGAAATGCCGGTCACGACCGGCGAGGCATATGCGCCGGCCACACTTCCAGCCGAGGCCCGAAGGCGCTTTGCCAGTTCCGAATACTGGTCGGCCCGCTCCTTGTAATTGATCGAAAAGCTATCGATTTTGAGCGTGTTGTATCTGGCGTATTTTGCGGCCAGGGACTCGGCCAACTGGGCTGATGTCTCAAAAACATCGTCATCGTTGACGGTCAGAAGCGCCTCGATCTCCTCATCAGAGAATAGTTGGTTACTGGTATCGGTGTCGCCGATATAGAGCCGGACTCGGTCCTTGTCCGTGGCGAGGGATGTGCTGTATGTCCAGGCCAAAGCGATTGCTCCCTAAACAAGATCCTGCGATAAATGCTCCCACGCCAGACCGGCCCGAAACTCGTCCTTGGTCCACTGGGCATAGGATATCCGGTGCGCCCATTTCTCCCGGTCAGACTTAACAGGGTCGGGCAAATCTAGCAATGACCGGCCCGAAACGCCCCGCGTCATCGTCCCCTCTTGATCCATGGCGATTGTTGGAATTCCTTGGATGACGGCATCCACCCCGACATTGCTTGAATGGGTGACAACAGCCCAGGCGCCGGCCAAATCATCATCAAGGGATCTGATCACTGTTTCACGTGGAACACCATAATCGACCCCCTTTTTGTGGGCATAAGGGTGCGGGCGGAACCGGGACTCATATCCCATTGACCGGAGCGATTTAATCGTTTGCCGGCACCATTCCTTGTGGTCCGTGTCTTGAACCGTGACATCCCAAGGCACCTGGCCGCAGACCAGCACATAATCACCGCTGGCCTTCCATGGCCGTAACTCCAGGCAATGCCGGTCCCAGCGATCGCAGGGGACGTCGTAATTCTTGAAATCAGCCCGACCGTTGATGCCGCCAAAGCCTGCGGAATAGTATTTCTCACGATTGATATAGCCGCGCTCAACGACGATCACCGGCCCTTGGTGCGCGTCCAGTAGATGCCGCTTGGCCCATGATTTCGGGAAGACGTTCTTCACCAGGCCGAAGATTACCATGATGCGGCATGGGATGTACTCGGAGTCTGGGTGGATCGTGCAGCCCGGAACGCCCTCGGCGAAGGCTCTAACAGTGTTGGCGTTCCCGGAGTTATAGCCGGGATAGAATGCCCGGACCTGGATCATATCGCTGTAAAAACCAAAGTCATGCCGTCTGTGTTGTTTTGAATTTCCGCCGCCTTTCGCCGCTTCCCGTGCTGCGACATCATGCCGGTGACGGTCCATCCGGCTGAGACCAACAGGGTATGGATTTCGTTCGGGGTGTAATGCCTAGCGTGCCACTTGTGGCCCGATTTGTTGAATGGATTGACATCCTCGTTCGGAACGGAGCCGATCAATTCCTTGACCGCCTGCCGTAGCCGAATGAGAAAGCCGCGGGGATGGTCGAGATGCTCAATAGTTTCGAAAGATATGGCCACATCAGATTTTGGGAAAACCACATCATACAAATTGGCGTGGTGATAGACGGTCCCGGCACCCTGGAAATAGACCCTGGCATGGGCAATAGCCTCGCCCGAGATGTCGTAGGCATCCACCGTGCAGCCCGAGTGCTGGAGAATCGACGATCCGTACCCGACCCCACAGGCGGCATCTATTACTTTTTTGTTGGAGAACAGGGTGGCGGCGTGCCGGTATCTGACCAGATGATCGTCGCGGATATGCTCAAGCTTTTCGCCCCATTGAGATCCGTTTTTGATACTCATGGCCCGGCCCACTCCTTTTGGATCCATTGGACCCCGCAATTCTCCGGGGTGTGCCGGCCGGCGAATACGACAACCGAGCACCCCTCGGGCCGGCTATGCGGGTGCTTCTCGACATCCCGGCGCCCCAGGAAAAAGCCCTGCGGCATTATGTCCTGCAGCAGCGCGGCATAAGGGTAGACCAGCTCGAACGCCTTCTGGTCGCCATACTTGCCGCAATGGGCCATGATCTTTTGCTGATCGGCCCAGAATTTATCAAAGAACTCCTGCCCCCAGCCGTCCCGGAAAGTCATGACGCAAGATCCGTAGAGGCACGGCCAATTGGGATGGCCGGCCCGGACCGTGAAATTGGCGCAGGCGGCAAAGTCGTGGGCAAATGCCCCGAGGAGCGGCCCCAACGGCGCGCAAAGCACGGTGTCCAGATCGAAATAGATGCAATCGCCAGCCCCCCGCACGGTGGGCGTCAGGAGCAGCATCTTGGCCCACCAACCGGGGAAATCGTCGTGGCAGGTGTGGAACATTTCCACCCCTTGGATTTCAACATCATGGTCCGTGAGGCAAACGAATCGGAACGGAAGCGGGAAATAGCGGGCGACCATGGCCCTCAGGCGCTCGACATAATGGCGGGGGTATTTGTCGCCCATCCAGACGCAGGCAATGGTGATCGTCCTATCCATAGGCAATGCAGCCCTCGCAGACCGATCCCCTGATTTTCCCGAGTAGGTGGGTCGCCCTCAGCTCGCGGAATTTCTCGCTGTTCCAGGCCTCCATGAACCCCTGGCTGGTCAGATCGCCCATTTCGAATCGCCCGTCGTGATCGAAACAGCACGCGCTGAGTTTGCCGTCCCAGGTGATGTGGCCCTCGGTAAAAACCGCCCAGCAAGGCACAGGGGGGCGAAGAGCACCGACGCGGCCCCTATTGCCGGCGCTGACCTCCCAGCCCCGCTCAGCCTCATCCTGGCCGGTTAAATCGGCCTGTGAATAGAGCGGCAGGATGTAGATCTCATCCAGGAACGGCCTGACCTCATCAACCAGTGATTCCATCAACCCCGCTTGGCGCCCATCATATTGGATATACGAGGCATAGAGACCGCACCTGTGGCTTGTCTCGTCCTCGACCCTGTCCCGGATTCCCTTTGTCGCCTTGATATTTTCAATGATCTTTCCGAACATGGCCCGAGGGGCGTTTGCCACTTCCGCGAACTGATCAGCGTCGGCATAGTTGAGGGAGAATTTCAGGCTATCGAGCCCAGCCCGGATGATGGCTTCGGTCTTCCGTGGCTTCGCCAAGGTGCCATTGGTGGTCAAAAAGACATACGGGAACCCAACGGTCTTAGCAAACTGAACGGCCCAGTCTAGCCAGGAAACCATGAAAGACTCACCGAGGTAGAACAGCCCGAGTTCTTGGACCCCACTCATGGCAAGTTCATTTGCTAATCGTTGGAAAAGAGGACGGCTCATCTCCTGCTGGTCGCGCAAATTCTGCGACCTGGCGCAATAGCCGCACGCCAAATTGCATTTCCCGGTCAATTCGATCTTGACCGATCTGGGGGCCGGCCACATCAAGGCCTCCAACGTGGGCCGAATATCCGTGATGGCATCGATGCGGTCAGTAATCATGGGGCGGGACTCGGTATGGGGCATAAGGCGGGAGCCGGAGCGGGGGGATGGGATCGCCCTTCGGAATCAAGGCGAAGCGGCCCCGGTATGGATCCTCGACCTTGACCAAGCGTAACGGGCAGCGGCAGTGGAATACCCGAGCCGCCTCGGGGTCCATAATGATAACATCGCACCCTATCGCGGAATCATGGGTTTCGATGGGGTCGCCTTTGTGGTCGGTGTCGATGTAAATCCGATATTGTTCAAAAAGCATCATCCGCAGGATTTGGCGCTGCTTATCCTCGGAATATCTGACGCCATCTTGGGGGCCTGGGTAATCCATAATGCCTTAGCCGTATTTGATCCAGTCCTGCAATGTCAACCGCCACTCATTGGCATATGGCGAATCCTCCCTCCCCGGCATTGATGGAATTCCCTCGGTAAAGTGGACGATCTGGGGGTCCGCGCCTTCCGAGTAGCCGACAAGGTGATTCCACCTTTCGTCCAATTCGCCGATCTGGTGATCCTGCAGCCAGGCAAACTGGTGGAGGTGTAGACCGCGAGCACTGTTGATGAAGTTAGGATAGAGTGCCTTGTTTGCGGGATGATCGCAATTGAATAGGAGGACGGACGACCAAATCTTACGCTCATATTTGGTCTGGACCTGCGAGTCCATCTTGGTTTTGGCTGTAGGCGTAAAGTCGTGCTTGACGACCATCACGGCTTTGGACGGATCGGCTTGCTCGAACAGCGGCATCAACGACCCCCGGATGAGCATATCGCAATCCATGAATAGCGCCCATCCAGTTTGCGCTAAATGGGGCACGAGGAATCGACTCAAGGCGAATTCCGTGCTCATAGGGGCTTTGGATATGACATCTTCCATCCGCCCGCCCTTGCGGCGAATCGGGCGGGTATAGAGCCCCCGCTCAACTAGGTCCTGGAGGCTAAGGCCACGGACCGAGAGCGGCGCGCTGGTGTTACGCCTGATCGAGTGCCGGGCGACCACGAATCCGTCAACCTCCCTGGGATCATACCCCACCCAGACGCTCAATGGCCTCATCTTGGCTCATCCTTTCAAAGGCCTGGATTCCACTATCCGGGGAGGCGTTATAGACGGGAACCCCAATTTCAGCGAACTGATCGGCGGCGGTCTCGTATGACCTCGCCCATTGCTTCCACCGAATCGGGCTCTGATTCCGCTTCTGTCGATAATGCCTTGCCTCGGCGTGCCATTGTCCCTTGATTTGGTGGTGGTCAAACCCGAATAGATAGACCTCGGATGGCCGCTTTATAAAAGCAACATTGAGCGCGCCAAAACCTGATGAGCCACCACTGTTGACCGAGTCCGGACCGGGATGCATCTCCGTGCCCCGCTCGCGCCGCAGGAGGCGAACGTTCGGAGGGATATTGTGGCGGATCAGGGACGGATTCTCATCGGGGACAGCCCAGTAGACGGGAAAGCCCAACTCCCCTATGCGCGTATGCCATTCTCTGAACCTGGGAATATCGAGCCCGAATCCGGCATCAGCAAACGGGACATCAAACATGGCCGCCTTGACAGCCAGGATTCGGCAAAGCCCCCTGAGGCGTTCGCAGTCAAAGTCTTTCATTGTGGGGCCGGCGCCGACGATAAGGGCGGGCCGGCCGCCCCAGTCGTCTTTGATCTTATAGAAGCGGTACGGCACCTTTGAGTCTCGCCAATTCGGCATCAGCCTCGGCTGCCCGCATAGCATTGCCGGTTCTCTCGCCATCCTTGGTGATATACTTCCAACCTCCGGACGCTTCAATCTCATAAACCGGCTCGGTTGGGGTTTTATCGATCTCGGTCGGCTCCCCCGCAATGGCCGGGTCTTTGGTTTCGACGATCTTCCGGTTTTCATAGAGACGACGCAACTTGTGATCCGGGATTGCCCCCCGCTTGATCAGATCGCCAGCCCGATATGCCTTGCCAGCCACCTTCATTCTGGACCGGGCGATGAAATGCATCGTCGCCGGGTCGAATTTGGGGAGCCAGATCTTGGCCATTATCAGGCAACCGCGGTGTCGAAGAAGTAGCCCAGATCGGCGGAGATCAGTTTCTGATCGAAGGCATCCTCGATCTCGACGCGATCGGCCTTCTTGAGCGGCATGGGGATGACGCTGACCCGGGCGCCGCGCTGGGCCAAGCTGGGCACACCGCTGAGTCCAGTCCAGTTGAAGGTGTAGCCAGCCGAGGGCGTCATCAAGCTGGGGTTGGGCGGCGAATAGGTCAGGAGGGCCTTTTTCCCGCCGATGAAAGCATGAACATTGGTGGCATTCTCGTTGGCCGTGTTCTGGATAGCCCCAGCGACCAGGACCTCATCAAGCTCAAACAGTGCGGCCAGCGCCTCCTTGTTGACCACGGCCGGGTTGTTGTTGCCCGAGGTGTACTTGATGCGGTCCACGATGTCGGGGTGATCAACCAGTTTGTCGTAGACCTCCCGCCCGACCGTCAGTTTGTTCGGGCGGAACCCGGTCAACTGCTGGACGCTGGTTCCGGCGGCGCGGATGTCCTCGATCGGCGTCGAGGCGGCGTCGTTCCACTGCAGGAATTCATTCGTTCCCACGCTGGCGGCAACGCCATCATCATCGCCGGTCCAAAGGCCCCCGGCAAAGAATCCGGCCACCCATTTGACCTCGCGGTGGATGAGCGCCTTCTGCGTGACCAGCATCGTAGCGTCACGGTCCGGATTGACCACCGGATCGGCATTGCCCCTGACCTGCCACGGCACATCTTGGTGCAGTCCCTTCTCGATGCAGAAGTAATTCGGGGAGTTATCGACCGTGTAGCCAGTGCCGGCCGATTCCGAGGCGGGCGCGCGCTCCTGCATATCATCCCGGTTCCAGTATCCGCGATCATAGGTGTAGTAGCGATCTGATTGCTTCAACACCGGAACGGCCGGGAAAACCCTGTCGGCGATGAAGTCGGCGGCGCTTTGCATGTAGGCAATCGAAATGTTCGTCAAGGGCGTATTGACGTGGACATCTGCGGGGGTCGGAAGGGGCATCTCAAGTGTCCTTCTAGGGGATGGCCGTCGCTATCGCAGCGGGGCAATTAAAAGTCAGGCTATCAGGCGGCTACCGTCGCGGCCCGGCCCGGCTGGAAGATGATCGATCCGATATCGCCGTTGGCACCGCCCTCGACGCAAATCCCGAGAATGGCATCGCCGGTAACAGAGGGCACGCATTCCCCTGCGGCATCCGAGGCGACCTCATCGCCGGCTGTCAAGGCGAGACCGATGCTGACTTTGGTCCGGCCGCCAATGGCAACCGATGCCTCGCGGCCAGCCGCCGCCGGATCGTTCTGGAGAACGCCAACAGCCTGGGCACCATCGCCGGCAACAGCCGCCTGGCCCGATGTGTTGATATCGACGAAAAAGAATTGCTTGGCCGACAGATCGGCGGCGGCGGGGAGCGTGACACACTGGAGTGCTTGATCAACGGCCATCTTGAAGGTCCTTCTAAGGGATCCGGCGCCAATCCCGGCGCTGGGTTAAAACGATCGGGCTGTCAGGCCGCGGCTTCCTTCTCGGCGAGGTATTCGTTGTAAAGCTCCGGGTTGTCTTCCCATGCCTTAGCCACGGCAGAGATGTGGTCACCGCCGTCCCGCTTGACGATCTCAGCCGCCAAGGCCTCAACCTTCTTTTCGGCCTTGGTGGTGTGGCCCTCATCGGTGCCGCCCGTGCCATCGCCACTTTTCCCGATGGCCTTCATGGCCTTGCCGATTGCCGCGTTGCCGGCGGCCAGCATAGCTGAAAGCGCAACCCGATCAGCCTCGATCATCTTGTCGATGGCCTGGAGGCACTTCCCTTTCGCGACCGGCTCGCCGGGAAGATTTGCGAAGTCGTCCTCGGCCCGCTTGGTATATTCAGCGCTCCGTGCCTCGGCCTTTGCCTTGGCGAGATCGTCCGATTGCGCCTTGAGCGCGGCAAAGGCGACATCGCCGACAGCCGACTTTTTGATTTCCTGACCGTTGACCGTGACGGTTTCCTCGTTCTTCTCGATGGCGGCCTGTTCAAAGGCTTTGAGCGCGGCCTCGGCCTTGTCGGCGCGATCAACGGCGGCGGCGAGATCCTTTTTCAGATCTTCAAGCTTTTCGGGCATATCTGGGTCCTCGTCTTCGTCGGGGTCGGGCTTCTTCCCCTTCGCCGCATCATGCGGATCAAACAGGAATTTGCGGAGCACTTGCTCAGCGTCCGGGATCTTTTCTACCACCGCGGACAGGAAATCGTCAACCGAGGCCGAAAGCATGGAGCGTTTCGCATCGATTGTAAGATCCATATCTGCAATGACGGATCGGACCGAATCATTCAGCGCATCCAGGATTGGCCAAACCTCCTCGACTGCATTCCAATATTCATCGCGCCGCTCGGTATCCTCGAATACCTCCTGGAAGGACATAGCGCCATCGGCCGGGTCGATATATTTCAGGATGTTTTCCGCGATGGAATCGGCTCGCTTCATGATCAACACCCGCGCGCCCTCCTGGGCCGGGTTGTCGACCGCACTGATCTCAAGCAAGGAAAAGTCGGTGAATATCTTCTTGGCCGGGGGACTCATCAGGCTTCCTCTCGTTTTGCATGGCCGCCGATTGAGAAACCGGAATAGGTGCCATCCTTGAACTTCGCCAAGACCTCAGGGTCCGGCTTGATCGCAATCATCAATCCGGTCTGCGGTGTCTCGATATCCATGGCCTTAGCGATATCCGTTGTCATCGGCCAGGCATAGATGACATCCCCAGCCTTGACCGGCTGATCGAATTGATCGCGGCCATGCATATCGCCAGCAATCCGCTTGGAGGCCATGAAGTCGGTAGCCGCCTTGAGCATGACATCCTCGGGAATATGATCGCCCTGGACATCGAAATATTGCTCGCCGTTGATCTTGGAAATGATGGCCCAGCCGAACACCAAGCCGAGGGATTCGTCCACCTTGACTATGCCGGATTTCATCGGGGCGGCTCCTTTCTTGATCCAGTTCCCTTGCTCATCGGCCTCCCATTCATGCCTGATCGCCCACCAAGCCTCAGCCATTGCCTTTGTTTCAGACTCCGGAGATCGCCCCACCACAGCGTTATATGCGGTTCGGAATGTGTCCTGCGCATCGCGCGGGAGGGCTTTGCGGATATGCTTCGGCAGATCCTTGTTTGTCGCGAATATTGGCATCGGTCCCAATCTGACCTATGGAGGTGGCGATGACAGGTATATTCCAAAATCCGACATCCGTCGAATCCGATCTGCCCGAGCCCTATGGCTCGATCCTGGGGTGGCTGGGGGACTTTTGGGAGCAGGCCGAAATGATGCGAACCGCCTACAGAGGGGATGAATTCTGCCAGGCGGCATGCGACTTGGTGCAGAACAACATCGCCGCCGTCAGCGCTGTCGTGCAGGCCGTTGGGGAGAAAGAAAAGGCCCCCGGAACGAGGCGAACCGGAGGCCAATAGTCGCGTCTTTGCGAATTTTTCACTATGTATGATTGCTAACTCATATCGCGTGCCCCCTACTCCTGTTGCTGGATACCTATGCATTGTAGATACAAACCTTGTGGGATGCAACAAACGGCAAAAGCCACCGCCTAATCATCCAACACAGCGCTGAAAAGATCGCTTTCGATAATCCCATCCATGAGCAAGGAGACCAGCGCGGCGACAGTCATCCCCCTGGCAACGGCGGCCTGCGATAATTCATCGAACTGCTTGGCCGTGATTTCGATAGGGAACCTGCCGCTATATTTTGAGTTCCGTCGGGCCACAGAGATCATACTTGAAACGGCGCCCCTGGACGTTCCCAGCGCCTCGGCGATTGCCTCATAGGACAAGCCTCTGTCGCGGAGGGCCATAGCGGCGGCGGTCCGGCTGGGAAATCCAAGGGCTGGTTTTGCCATATTTCCCCCGTTAAAAAAGACCCCCGACGACGGGACGCCAGGGGCTGAGAGTTATCAGGGAGGTAACAAGCAATGCGAGGACATCATAAGCCAATCTATTTGCTGAGATCAAGCCCCGTCCTGCTGGGTATTTTGTTTATGAGCCTATTTCCAAAGTCAATCAATCAGATCCGCGATTTTGCGCAGGTTGGATGCCACCGAGCCCTAGCCAGCCCGCAATCTCTAAATCCGATCTGACCTGATCCGGTACAGAACACTGCAGCGGCAATTAACGACATTTTCCGCCACTGCCGCCGGATCCCCCGGGTACATGATCGGGCCGAGCGGACTTTGAAACGGCTCCATCAAGCCAACCATACCCAGTTCCTCGCTGTCCGCGTCGCCTTGGTTCATGCTGGGGATTGAGCGGTGCGAATGCCTGGTTCGGCCGTCCTGAGTGTAGATCCATTTCCGGCCGATTTGATCCTCGCGAATCAGCCCCTCCTGGACAGCCT
>Ga0255052_10003304_pt1 | contig 11251 bp, 8 predicted proteins | sample JV7_2_21_MG_FD_188632 | JGI IMG/M metagenome (GOLD analysis project Ga0255052, IMG submission 188632) | Seawater microbial communities from Jervis Inlet, British Columbia, Canada - JV7_2_21 | ecosystem: Environmental > Aquatic > Marine > Inlet | place: Canada: British Columbia | collected...
ACAGTAGGCCGTTCCGCGATACTCGACACCCAGTGCGTACTTCACCCGTCAGCCTCCAGTCCCGACTGCTACGGCAATCACAGATCCGTACATAGTTTCATCCGCACCCAAAAAAAAGGCCTGCAGTTTACACTACAGGCCCGCAAACTTCGCTTGCTAGTTATCTCGTTTATAAAGAGTACTAGACCTGATCGAGCAAGGCCTTTGCTTCGGCCTTTTGGTCGGCGTTACCCTCGGATATGACTTCTTCGAGGCTGCCACGCGCGCCCTCGGTATCACCCATGTCAATAAATGCACGCGCCAGGTCGAGTTTTGTCGAAACCTCGTCTACGTCATCGGGCAACATCAAATCGTCGATGTCATCGACGTCAGCGATCGAAGCTACTGCCTCGGTCGGCGCATCGAAGTCACCCGGCGCGAAAGTACCCGTCCTGATCTCTTCAGCCTCATCGTCATCGATCACGAAGTCATCGTCATCGGTATCGTCGATCGTTGCTACAATATCGGTCGGCTCGACAAAATCGTCGCCACCGAAGTCGATGATCGAGATATCCTCAGAATCTTCATCGTCACCTATATCGAGCTCCAACTCGCCAGTCGCTTCAGCGATATCATCAGCGGTGCGCATCGCCGTATCATCCATGCCGAGATCGATATCATCGCCTGCGTCATCTATGATAGATGCGTCGACGATGGCAGTGTCTTCCATGCCCAGATCAATCTCACTGGTATCTTCGGAGCCTGCATTATCGTCGGCGCCGAAACTAACACCCCGGTCGATGACTGCGGTTTCTTCGTAGTTTGGAGTAATTATCGAGGTTTTGGCGTAATCGAGGTCATCTTCATCCGGCGGGCTCAACTCTACTGCATCGTCGAGATCCAGATCGTCGTCAATATCGAAATCGATTGCATCGTCATCCGCGCCCGATTCCTGCACGGCCGCGTCATTGTCGTCTTCGTCTAGAATGTCCAGCTCGGTTTCTTCGCTAGCTGGCCTCGGTTCCAGATCGAGATCCGCGAGCGCATCGAACTCGTCCGCTTCGGGCTCAAGATCCAGATCATCCGACAGCTCGAGGTCATCCGCTAACGACAACTCGTCGCCAGCCTCTTCTGAATCCATCGAGAATTCGAGTTCTTCACCTACGTCGCTCGGGAGATCCAGCAGATCGTCTCCGATTTCCTCACCGGCGTCATCATCGAGCGATGGCAAATCATCAAAATCTGAAACCTGCTGGGTTGCCGCGAGGTCACCTGCTTCGTCCGCGGTAGAGATTTCGGGGAAATCCGAACCGGTATCGTCTTCGCCGAGATTGAAGTCAGTAGACGAAAAGTTGGTGTTGTCTTCATCTTCCGAGCCGAGATCGAAATCGGCTTCCTGGGGCTTGGCGATTTCGAGATCGGCGGCACTGAGCCCGCTATCCTTGGCATCCGAGAACAGAGCGTTATCGGGAGCAAGCTCGTAGCCCATGATCTGCACACGATCCCAGTAGGAAGCGGCCGAATCCCCCATCCCCTTAAGTTTTTCCGCTTCACCGACAAAGGCGTTCGCATTTTTGGTTGCGAAGTAGGTATCCAGCAGCTTCGACCGATAATCCGGTCGATCCGGGGTTTCGCCCAGGCTGGTGACCAGCAGGTCCTCGGCGTTGTCATAAAGACCATAGGCAAGGTAGACGTCAACCTCGTTGAGGACATCATCCTGCTCGGCAACAGCCGGGGCGGATGCCGGAGCTTCGGATTCCGGCATGTCGGTTGCCTGAATGATCGAGGTAGAAGCAAAATCGTCCTCTGGTTCCTCTACCGATTCTTCCACTGCCGTCGAATCCGTCCCAGATAGATCCATGTCTACCTCGGACGGCACCTTGATATCAGTATCGAGTTGTTCATCGGCATCCGCCATGTGAATCGGAGTGAATTCCTCCTCGTCGTCGCCCGCGAACAGATCGTCTTCAGCCGATGCCATAACATCCGCATCATCGTCCTGCGCGGCTTTCCTGCGTTTTACAACGACCAGCACCAACAGCAGCACAATGACGCCACCGATTGCCGCCAGAACGATCGGATTACCGAGAAGACCGGCAATCGGCGCTATCATGTCGATAATGCTCTGCGGCAATATGCCATCAAAAATTGAACTTGAGCGCGTGGCGGGTTCGGTGACAATCACTGGTGCCGGTGGCGGAATTACGCTACTGGTCTGTGCCTCATCATCCGTCATCTGATCGCTTTCGGACTGTTCGACAGGCGCAGTCTCGTCCACGAGCTCGTCGCTCACCATGTCATCTTCCGTGGCAGCGCTGTCACCAGCATCGGCGACCATATCGCCTTGCTGTTGCACGGCCTCTTCTTCCGCCTGGGCCGCAGCCTCCTCGGCCAGCAACTCTTCGAGCAAGGCTTCTTCATCGGCCTGGATAGTCTCGCTGATCACATCGTCTCCGATGAGCGTTTCCAGGCTATCCTGACTTTCGGCTTGCGCGTTGTCGTCTGCCTGCTCGGCTTGTAACTGGGCGAGACTATCGTCTTCGATCTCGACCATTTTCTGTAGTTCTTCGATCTTGGAGAGCCGCGCCTGAAGTTCAGCAACACGCGATTCAAGGTCCTGGTTTTCGATGCGCGTGGCTTCCAGTTCTTCCTCGGCAAGCGCCAGCTTGGTATGTAACTGATCGACATCGGCGCTGTCGCCAATTCCGCTAGACTCACTATCGCCCTCTCCCGGCATCAGCAGACTCAGTTCACCACCCGTTTGCGTACCAGAGTCGCCGCCCGTGGTTGACGCTTCGGAACCGCCAGACGCGACAAATCCGCCAGTGACACGGGCGACGTATTCGTCCCACAGACCGTTTTGCAACAGTGTCTCGGCATAGGCTGCCTGCTTGTCCATCGCATCGAGTTCATCGGCACTGGGCGCACGCAACACCGAACCAGCCTTGAGGTTATTGATATTTCCATTCGTAAACGCATCGGGATTGGTCCGCTGAAACGCCAGCATTACCTGGGCCATGCTGTGATCGTCGTCCTTGTAGCGCGATGCGATACTCCACAAGGTGTCCCCCTTAACGATTAAAACATCACCTTCGATGATGTTTGTGGATTCGTCAGCGACATACTCGCTACTCGCTGGTGGACTCGTGGTTTGGGAACTCGATGTGTCTTCCGAGAGCGCGATGGGTTCGGTTATGGTTCCACTCGATGAGCTCGGTTCGTCGGTTACGCTGGTAGTAGCTTGCGTCGGTTCGCTAGCCTCGCTGACCTCGGCCTCTGCAATGGGCGCGGCGGTTTCGCTCGCTGGTTCAGCCGCGGCCGGCTGGTCCGCAAAAAAGGGCGGGTCCAGTAATACGGTGAATTCACGCAATAACCGGCCCTTCGACCAGTCGGCTTCTATGAGGAAATTAAGAAAGGGTTCCTTGATCGCGGCTCTGCTGCTGACGACGATTACAGCTTTATCGCCTGCTTCATTCTTTCTTACCGCAAACCTGAGGCCGGTCAGGTGTTGTGGGCGCGCCAGACCTGCCCGAGTGAATGCTTCGCGCGACGCCAGGCTGACCAGCAAATCGTCGACTTCTCCGGGGCGAGCGGATATCACTTCGATTTCAGCATTCAGGGGCTGATTCAGGAATGAATAGACTTCAATCTCGCCAAGACCCAGGGCATGGCTGTTTAACGGCAACAACGCCGTTAACCACAATGCTACTATAAGACCCAGATTACGCACGTTTCGTCTCCCAGCTCCCCGACCGATTTCTTATTAAAAGTGCCTTAATCCATGCACCTAGGATGATAGTCAGAGAATTTACTTTAAAGAAAGCACTTTCACAAGTAGATGTAACTATAGATTACAAAAAAGATTTTAGCAAAAAGTCTGTAACATTCACGTAATTATTTGCCAATCCGTATCTCATGGGGTCCGCAACCATCCAGAATTGCAGGCTGGAGGGTTGATTCGGCGCCTGCTCCAGGTGGGTTATTACACAGCTAAACGATTGATTACAATCGGATATTGGGCTTGCATCCGACTCCTTGACTGTCACCTTATGCAATGCTGACAGGCGTTTCCTGCAATCATCCAAAACTACCTTCGTCGCAAGCTGAATCTGCACCGCAGCGGCAAAACCATGGAATATCGGTACATTAACCGTTTGCAACGCTATCGGATATGAACTAGTTCCCAAATAGTGCCGTAGATCGGCCTCTAAGGTCCAATCCGACGCCTCAGGTAGCAGGTTGAAAGCCATCTGCTGTGAGAACACCGAAGATTCGACCGAACGGCCATTCAGCAGGTTCACGGTTTGCGAGGCGAGCTCATCGACTCCAGCCTTACCGTGAAACTCGGCACTGCGTAGCAGGGTTATATTTAACTGCGTAATTCCAGCCAACCTGTCGAGCTCGATCAGTGACGGCAACAGGCATGAGAGCTCGGGTCCGGCGAGGCGTATTCTGGTCTCGGTATAAGACAGCTCAGGCCCTTCCCCGTCGGCTGCGAGAAAAACAGCCGGACGCGGGTCCGAAATCGAGTGACTCAACAGCAGGCAGCCCTGCTGCAGCGCCACCGCTTCCAGGTCCGCGTCGGCCTGCGGCATCAATAACAACGCGCAAGTCGATATATCGTACTGCGCCTGGTCGGCCAGACGCAGGTGACTACCACCATAGGGCAGGCGTTTACCGACATTCGATTCACGATCCAGTAAAACCAGCGAATCCGGCGCAACACCGGATTCGGATAATTTTTCCAGGATCGCCGCGGCGGCGACGCCGCTGGCATGGGAGAGTGCGATTCGATGCGTCATGCTAAGCCTGCATATTGCACCAGTATCCCGGATTCTGTGATACGGCATCCCGGCGCAGGACAGATGCGTCTGAACGCCGGTCTGGACTGAAAGCCATAGCTTAAGCTATGGCTTGAGGGAAGACCAAGTTCAGGCGTATCTGGACAAGTCAGGGCCGGGATAGGGCTCGGACTGGTGACAAACTGTATTTTTATTTTCATCTCTAAAGTTAACCGTTTACTCATTATCTTTCAGATAGTTATATCCAGGTCCGAGACCGACTGGTGCAATATGCAGGCTAATGCTCCCGCAGAATATTGAGCATACGACGCAAAGGTTCCGCGGCGCCCCAAAGCAGCTGATCGCCAACCGTAAAGGCGGCAAGATACTCATCACCCATGTTCAGTTTTCGTAATCTGCCCACGGGTATGTCCAGGGACCCGGTGACCGCCGCCGGTGTAAGTCGATCCATAGAGATCTGCCTGTCGTTCGACAACACGCTGACCCAGTCATTGGACTCGGCAAGCATCTGCATGATTTCATCGACGGGGACGTCGCGTCTCAACTTCACGGTCAACGCCTGCGAATGACAGCGCATCGCACCGATGCGCACACACAGGCCATCGATGGGAATCAGGTTTTGCTTGCGCCCAAGAATCTTGTTCGCTTCGACGCCGGCTTTCCATTCTTCACGACTCTGGCCATTGTCGAATTGCGTGTCAATCCATGGAATCAGGCTTCCGGCGAGGGGTACTCCAAACTGTTCGCTGGGATAATCCGGGGAACGCAAACGCTCGGTAACCAGGCGATCGATTTCGAGTATTGCCGACGCGGGATCGTCCAGCAAATCTGCCACGCTCTGCTGTAGGCTCCCCATCCCGGAAATCAACTCGCGCATATGGCGCGCGCCCCCGCCCGAGGCAGCCTGGTAGGTCATGACGCTCATCCACTCGACCAGGTCGTGATCAAACAGACCACCCATTGCCATCATCATCAGGCTCACCGTGCAATTGCCGCCGATAAAATCCCGGCAACCCGAAGCCAGCGCAGCGTCGATCACGGAACGGTTTACCGGATCGAGAATGATGACACTGTCATCCTCCATGCGCAGTGTCGAAGCGGCGTCGATCCAGTAACCCTTCCAGCCACTGGTGCGCAGCGCTGCATGTACCGACTTTGTGTAATCGCCGCCCTGGCAGCTAACGATCGCATCCATCGATTTCAACTGTCCCAGGTCGCTGGCATCCTGCAGAAGAGGGATGTCTTTTCCGATATCCGGCCCGCGCTCACCCGCTTGCGACGTGGTAAAAAAAACTGGCTCGTCGATACGGGTAAAATCCTGCTCATCGAGCATACGCCGCATCAGCACCGATCCAACCATGCCTCGCCAGCCCACAAATCCAACTCTTTTCATTTCTTTCCTCAATGCTCTAACGGCTGCCAGCCGTTCGAATTGCCGCTACCACCGCATCACCCATCTCGCGTGTACCCACGCAGCTTGCACCAGCCGCGATATCGGCCGTGCGCAAGCCCTGATCGAGCACCGTACCGACCGCTGTTTCGACCAGGTCGGCGAGTTGCGGCTGCTGCAGGCTGTAACGCAACATCATCGCCAACGAGAGTATGGTCGCCAGCGGATTGGCCATGTTATTGCCCGCGATATCAGGCGCCGAGCCGTGCACCGGTTCATACATCCCCTTGCCGTTCGCGTCGAGCGAGGCGGACGGCAACATGCCAATCGACCCGGTCAGCATTGCCGCGGTGTCGGAGAGAATGTCGCCGAACAGGTTACCGGTAACAATGACATCGAACTGCCTGGGCGCCCTCACCAGCTGCATGGAGGCATTATCGACATACATATGGCTCACCGTAACGTCGGCATAATCGGCGGAAACCCGATCAACCACCTCGCGCCAGAGTTCGGAAACTTCGAGTACATTGGCCTTATCCACGGAACACAGGCTGCGATTACGCAGGCGCGCGATATCGAATGCGGAACGCGCGATGCGCTCGATTTCATGCTCGGCATAAACCATGGTGTTAAAGCCTTCGCGGCTGCCGTCTTCACGCTCACGAATTCCACGTGGCCCACCGAAGTAAATACCCCCGGTCAGTTCACGCACAATCATAATGTCGAGACCGGCAACCAGTTCGGCTTTCAGGCTGGAAGCAGAGGCTAGCTGCGGATATAGAATAGCCGGGCGCAAGTTTGAAAACAGGGACAGGGACGAACGCAGGTTGAGCAAACCCTTTTCCGGGCGCAATTCACGCGCAAGTCCGTCGTATTGCGGGCCACCGATGGCGCCAAATAATATCGCGTCCGCCTGTTTGCAAATATCCAGCGTCTGTTCAGGCAGGGGTTGGCCATGTTGATCATATCCGGCGCCGCCGATCGCGGCGGGCTCGAGCTCGGCGGCAAAAGCGAATTCCTGCTGCAAACACTCGATCACCTGTAGCGTCGCGGCAATGATTTCCGGCCCAATGCCATCACCCGCCAGGATTGCAATTTTTGAAGTCATCGATTTGTGCTCCTTATTTCAACCACGGCAGCTTCTCGTAATACTGCTGCTCGAATGAAGTGATCAGGTCTGACTTTTGCATGGTCAGGCCAATGTCGTCGAGTCCGTTTAACAGGCAGTACTTGCGAAACTCATCGATCTCGAACGTCATTTCGATTCCGTCCGCATTGGTGACTACCTGGCGTTCGAGGTCCACGCTTAACTGGTAACCCTGCTGATCTTCGAGTTCGGCAAACAGCTGATCGACCTGCGCGTCGCCGAGCGCGATCGGCAGCAACCCGTTCTTGAACGAGTTATTGTAGAAAATATCGGCATAGCTCGGCGCAATCACGACCCTGATACCGAAGTCCATCAACGCCCAGACCGCATGCTCGCGCGATGAGCCACAGGCGAAATTTTCCCGTGCCAGTAATATCTGCGCATGCCGGTATGGATCCCGATTGAGTACGAACTGTGGATTAATCCGACGCTGCGAATGATCCTGGCCAGGTTCACCCGGATCGAGATAACGCCAGTCATCAAACAGGTTGACGCCAAACCCGGAGCGCTTGATCGACTTCAGGTACTGCTTTGGAATAATCGCATCGGTATCGATGTTGGGTCGATCGAACGCGGCTACGACGCCGGTGAAATTTTCAAACCTGTTCATGATTCACCTCCTGTCAGCTTACGCACATCTACAAAATGTCCCTCGACCGCGGCGGCGGCCGCCATCGCCGGCGAAACCAGGTGAGTGCGACCGCCCTGGCCCTGGCGTCCCTCAAAATTACGATTCGAGGTCGAAGCGCAACGTTCACCAGACTCGAGCCGGTCGGCATTCATACCCAGGCACATCGAACAGCCCGGTTCGCGCCATTCGAAACCCGCGTCAACAAAAACCTGGTGCAGACCTTCTTCCTCGGCCTGCTGCTTGATCAAACCCGATCCGGGAACCGCCAGTGCGAGCTTGATGTTGTCGGCCAGTTTTCGACCCTTGAGGACAGTCGCCGCGGCGCGCAAATCCTCGATACGGGAATTGGTGCAGGAACCGATAAATACCTTGTCCACAACCACCTCGTCGAAGGGCATGTTCGCCAGCAAGCCCATGTAATCGAGCGCCGCCTGCATGCCGCCAGCCCTGATCGGGTCCGACTCCCGCGCCGGGTCAGGAATTCTGTCACCAACGGCGCAGACCATTTCCGGTGAAGTACCCCAGGTTACCTGCGGCGCAATATCGGCGGCATCGATGACGACTTCGTGATCGAAAACAGCGTCTTCATCGGAATGCAGGTCACTCCAGAACTCGACCGCCTGGTCCCAGGCTTCACCGCTCGGCGCAAACGGACGCCCCTTGATGTAATCCAGCGTGGTTTGATCGCATGCGATCAGGCCGGCGCGCGCGCCGGCCTCGATGGTCATGTTGCAGACCGTCATTCGTCCTTCCATGGAAAGATCGGTAATGGCTTTACCGGCAAACTCGATGGTACAGCCGGTACCGCCGGCAGTGCCTATCACACCGATGATATGCAGGACGATATCCTTCGCGGTAATACCCTCGGCAACGGCTCCGTTTACGCTCACGCGCATGTTTCTCGACTTTTCCTGAATCAGGCATTGGGTCGCCATGACATGCTCGACCTCGGAGGTGCCTATGCCAAACGCGAGCGCAGCAAACGCTCCGTGAGTCGAGGTATGCGAATCTCCGCAGACCACCGTCATACCCGGCAGGGTTGCGCCCTGCTCCGGGCCGATAACATGCACGATACCCTGGCGCACATCGCCCATCTTGAATTCGGTTAATTCATACTTGTCGCAATTGGCGTTGAGCGTATCGACCTGCAGGCGCGCCACGGGATCTGTAATACCGTGTTCAAGCCCGGTCGTAGGCACATTGTGATCGGGCACGGCCAGTATCGAGCGCTTACGCCAGAGCGGCCGCTGCGCGATTTCAAGCCCTTCGAAAGCTTGTGGTGAAGTCACTTCGTGCACCAGGTGGCGATCGATATACAGCAGTGACGAGGCATCGTCGTCGCCGTGCACCTGGTGCAAATCCCAGATCTTGTCGTATAAGGTTTTTCCAGTCATCGTCAGTACCCGTAAAAAACTTGTGCGATTTTACGCCTGGATTTAAAATAACTCTAATTCATTATTTTCATTAATTTGATTCCATTATGGAATAGTTATGCAAATCAGCCAGATCAACGCATTTCTCGCGATCGCCGAACTCGAGTCCTTCTCGCTCGCCGCCGAGAGGCTGCACGTTACCCAGCCCGCGGTCAGCAAGCGAATACGCCAGCTGGAAAGCAACCTCAAGGTGCCGCTATTCGATCGCATCGGCAAACGCAGCATCCTGACGCCAAACGGCAAGGCCTTTAAACCGCACGCCGAACGTATCCTGCAGGAACTGAAATCCTTTCGTTCCGGCTTGAGCCAGCAACAGGGAGTGCCGAGCGGAAACCTCGGTTTTGCCACCAGTCACCACATCGGTTTACATCGATTACCACAGGCGCTGCGCGATTTCAAAATCCTCTATCCGCAGGTCGACCTCGACCTCCACTTCATGGATTCGGAAGATGCCTGCGTGGCGATCGCCGCTAACGAACTGGAACTCGCCATCGTTACCCTGCCCGAACTGGCGGACGAGCGCCTGCACTGCGAACCGGTATGGATAGACCGGCTGGTCGTCGTGCTGGCCGCCGATCACGAACTGGCAAACCAGGCTGACATCGTTCCTGACAGATTGTTGCAGTACCCCGCGATTCTTCCATCGATCGGAACCTTTACGCGCAAAATAATCAACAACCTGTTCGCCGCTAAACAGGATCGGCTCAATATCGTCCTCGAAACCAATTATCTCGAAACCATCAAGGTAATGGTGTCGGCCAACCTCGGCTGGAGCATTCTTCCGGAGAGCATGGTCGATTCGAGCCTGGTCGCACAGAAGCTGCACGGGTTGGACGTACAGCGCCCTCTCGGCATCGTTACGCGCAAGGGACGGACCCTGTCATTGAGTGCCGCGGCGATGATCGACCTGTTGCGCGAGCAGCGACTTCGCGAGCTTTCCGCCTGACGTCACCTACGAGGCATGCGATGCTACTGCAAAACCCGAAATTTGTTGCTATAGTCAAAACGATAACAGTCACGGAGACTTCAATGCGTATACCCCTGAAATCCCTGGTACTTTCGGCCGCGCTGGCCTACAGCGGTACCGGCTTTGCCGGTGATGTGAGTCGCGCTCTTTTTACCATTGGTGTTGATAACCGCGAGCCGGTAATCATGGTGGATGCCATCGACAGCAGTTCCTATACGTCGATCTCGTTTTTCACTGAACTGAACGATATGTCGGGTCAAACCGCGACGCATCAATGGACCTATAACGACCAGGTCATGTTCGAGAAGAGCTTCCAAGTGAAGGCCGCGCGTTGGCGCGTCTGGACCAGCAAAACCCTGATTCCCGACTGGAAGGGAACCTGGACCGTTAATGTGCTAGACGACGACCGCGCAGTAGTAAGCAGCAAATCTTTCGAGTACCTGTAGCACCGCTGCCAGTAGCAGCCTGCGCATGAACGCGCTGCGGCGTCTTTTCTATGGGCTGATTGCCCTCGCCGCAGTGCAGACACTGTATTACTAACCGCAAATGCCCGAGGTGGTGGCATCGCACTTCGACGGGCGCGGCGCGCCCAACGGTTGGTCCAGCAGAAACGCCGCCTGGCTGGTTCATTTCTGGAGACATTTCAGTAAAACATGAGAAGCTCAAAAGTCATTCACATGGTCTCCTGTCACGCCGAAGGCGAGGTCGGTAACGTGATCGTCGGCGGCGTCAGTCCACCGCCGGGTGAAACCCTGTGGCAACAGGCATGCTGGATCAATGACGACAAGACTTTACGCAACCTGGTATTGAACGAACCGCGCGGCGGCGTTTTCAAGCACATCAACCTGCTGGTGCCAGCGAAGCATCCGCAGGCACACTTCGGATTTATCATCATGGAACCG
>Ga0255052_10003305_pt1 | contig 11240 bp, 7 predicted proteins | sample JV7_2_21_MG_FD_188632 | JGI IMG/M metagenome (GOLD analysis project Ga0255052, IMG submission 188632) | Seawater microbial communities from Jervis Inlet, British Columbia, Canada - JV7_2_21 | ecosystem: Environmental > Aquatic > Marine > Inlet | place: Canada: British Columbia | collected...
GAAGGACTTGCCATCGACCATCTGGCGCTCGGTCGCACGCCAGTTGATCGTTGCCGGCCACTTGCGGTCTGACGCCGCTCGTTTTGGTGCGCTGGTCCTGACGGAAACCAGTCGTGGTGTCCTGCGTGGAGCGACGCCATTACGATTTCGGGAAGATCCGAAACGGTCAGTTGTGGCATCGAAGAAATCAGCCAGGGAGCGAGTTGTTGTTGAAGAAGATCTTGGTCTATGGGATGCGCTACGCGCGTGCCGGCAGTCGCTCGCGAGCGATCACAATGTGCCTGCGTATGTGATTTTCCACGACAAAACTCTGCACGAGATGCTGGCGCATCGACCCCAGACGGCCTCGGAGATGCTGGGTATCAGTGGTGTCGGGCAAACAAAGTTGGATCGCTACGGCGACCAGTTTCTCTCGATTCTTCGTGACGAGTCTCCCGCCTAGGAGTATTGCCGACCATTCCTGCTCATAGTCGCCACAGTGGCAAAGGGGTACACGAGAGCTACACCTTTGGACGGAAATATGTGGGTATGACCTGGTGTGAGAGGCGCAGCTGCACGTCAGGTACTATATTCCGCACATGCATTGCACTGTATTGCCGGCGCCTCTTATTGCACGTTCGCAATCACTTGCGAGTAATCACCGAACGGCGGCAGGCCGACAATTTCGCGATCGCGATTCAGTGTCATCAGCATGGTTGCCCGGGCCAGCTCAAACCGCGGATCGTCTGCCATCAATGTAAGACGCGGCTCGACGACGGTGGGCTCGCCTGCGGTGGTCCACCCTCTGTCTATCGCAGAACTCAAATTATCGAAGGCAGAATCGATGTCACCGCGCATCGCGTTATGCAGCGCCACGCTGGCGGAAAATGCGAAATTATCGACGCCTTGTGACTGCATTTTTTCGAAATGCTGGTCGATCCGCATCATGGCGTCCTCGAAGCGTTCGTCATTGCCCTGGCGCATATAGGCGAACGCGACCTGGCTGAGGGTATCGTATTCGAATTCACTGCCGCGGTTTTCCTCGGCGAAGGCCGCGACGCTGGGCCAGCGTTCTTCGAGAAAGTGGGTGAGGTCGCGATCGCGGCCCTCCCGGATAAACAGAGTGAAAAGATCGCGCGGAGAACCTTCGCCGGCGAATCGGTACGCTAACTCGTACGCCTCGTCCTTGCGCCCTACGTTATAGAGCGGTAACACTTTAAGAAAGGGCGAGCCCTCTTCGGTCGCGCGCTCGAACTGGCCCGTTCGATTCAGTCCTACACTCAAATATACATTAGCAATGCCGCTCATCTCACCCATCTCGCGGCGCTTCTCCATCAGGCTCAGGCTCTCGCCGGCGCGCCCGGAAAACAGGTAGTGAGTGGCCCTTGCCAAAACGATGTCCGGGCTGTCCGGGTCAAACGCTGTCATCCGTTCTAACAGTGCCTCGGCCTTCTCCGGCTGTCCAGCGCTGTTGAACATTTGCATCGCGTTGCTGAAAGCTGGTCGGTAAAGTGGATCACGATTGGTCAATTCTTCGAGAATTTCGAGCGCACCGGTCAAGTCGCCGACCTGGGACAATGAAATCTGCAGCCAGTTGCTCGCGTCGATGGAGTTTGGGTTCAATTCGAGCGCTTTGGCCAAAGCATCAATCGAGTCCTCGAGCGTCGCTGTGTCCTTACCGTAGTAGAGTCCGAGCGCCGACCAGGCATCTGCATGATTGGGATCAAGCTTCAGCGCATTGTCAATGAACCGTTTGCCGCGACGGTTTGCTTCCAGGTTCGGTATATCACCGTACTGCTCTTCGGACAGCAGTAGTGTGGCTATACCGCGTTGCGCAAATGCCGGGGCATATTGCGTGTCCAGTTGTATTGCCTGATCCAGCTCCTCGACGGCCGTTTCGATCTCCGAGCCGATGCGCGTATAAATGCGCTGCTTTGCCTTGAGGTATAAAGCGTATACGACCGGATCGGTTCGCCTTGCCTCGGCGGGTTTGGCAGCGTCCCCCATGAGACGTGTTTTCAACTGCCGCAGAATCTCGTTGGCGATCTCGTCCTGAATGGCGAATATGTCGACCAGTTTCCGATCATAGGTCTCGGACCAGACGTGGAAACCGTTATCAACCTGGACCAGCTGTGCCGTGATTCGAACCTGATCCCCGGACTTGCGAACCGATCCCTCGAGGATGTGGTTCACTCCTAGCGCATCGCCGATTCGACGCAGGTCGTCGTTCTGTCCTTTGAAAGCGAACGAGGAAGTTCTGCCAGCCACCTTCAATTCCTTGATGGATGCCAGCGAGTTCAGGATTTCTTCGGTGATCCCGTCCGAGAAAAATTCCTGTTCTTCGTCCGAACTCATGTTGACGAACGGCAAAACCGCGATCGAGTTGGTCACGTCCTGTGTCGATACGGCGGTGTCGGCAGCCGCTAGCTGCACTTCGTCAGGGCCACCGGTAAACCGATCGGTGAGCAACAGGGCAACTGCGAGGACCAGAGACATTGCAATAATGACATTCAGCATTTGGCCCTTCTCGCCTGCAACTGAAGTGGAGCGATCGATCTCGCTCTCTTTCTTTACGCCCTCCGGAGTAATCTCGTAAACCCAGGCAAAAAACAAGGCGAGTGGTAGCCCGAGCATCAAGACAACAACAACACTCTTTAGAACCCAATCCGGAGCACCGAAATTCTCGAACGCAAATTCAGCAACCTGGGCAAGAAACCAGCCAATAACGACATAGGCAATGCCGACTCGTACTACGTTTCGTCGTTGTAGCTCTGCGAATAGTGTCATTTCTTATTATCAGGCCCCAGCCGGAAAGGGCACAGTATACCGGGAAATGGCTTCAATCCTCGGCGGTCCAGGAGGAGGGGCATCAGCGGTGCCCACTCTGGTGCCCAATTCAGGATCACCTATCGTTGCTCAAGAGCATCTACCGGATCGCATATCTGACGCATTACGTGCTCCTGGGTTATCTCAGGTTACGGTGGATAGTGAAATCTGTTCACTGAAAATCCGCGTGTCGGTGGAGGTCACCGCTCGCCCGGTTTGCGCACTTAAGATCAATCCGCACTCACCACGTCCGGTCTTTTCATCGGTGCGGGCGGATTGCCCCTGGCCACCATCTTCAAAAATAGTTATTCGGCCATTACCATTTCCAGCACTTCCGGGTCATGCCAGCGTCCACCCTTTAGGCGCAGCGCATAAACCAGGGCGATGGCGAGAACCAGTGCGACAAAAGCTATCCACGACACCTTGGGGCTGAGCTCGAACACCCGAATGATGAAATACTGAGCGACGAGCATCGCCCAGTGCAGGGACACCGATGCGACCATCAACCAGCGCGTGTCCCCTGCGCCCCGCAGGATACCGCCGGACACGAGTATCACCGCATCGGCCATCACGTAGCTGGACAGGCCTATCATCATGAACGCAGACAATTCCCGAATGGCAGTAAAATCACCGCTCGGCGGCGCAAAAACCTCGACGAGTGGATATCGAAACGTGCTGTAGACGGTCGCGAGAACCACGGAATAGGCCAGAGCCACGGCGAATGCGGCGGTCATGACTTCGTTTACACGCGCCATATCTCGCGCGCCAACGAATCGGCCGATCAGGCTGATGATACCGACGTTCAGCCCAATCATCGGAACGAAGGAAAGAATGTCCCAATTGAACACGACGGCGGCCGCGGCGCCCGCAGCAATGCCATAGGACTGGAACATGAGTAAAAACAGGTTGAATGCTGCCACGTTCAGGAACAGTTCCAGTCCGGATGGAAAACCGAGCCGCCAGAAGCGTCGCAAGATCTTTACGTCGAGCGAAAACGAGCGCTGCACACCAAACTTGTCACGGTGCTCTTTACGAAAATAGAATGCGACAAAAAGCACGAAGGCAAGGACCGTGGAGACGACGGTGGAGACGCCGGCACCGACGATCCCCAGTGCCGGAAAACCCAGTTTTCCGAACACCATCACATAACAGAGCGGTACGTTGATGACCAGGCCGAATACGTCGCAGATCATGACCACGTGGGTCCGGCCGATGCCGGCAAAGTATGACGAGATGCAGGTCTTGGCCAGGGTGATAAGCACACCGGACATCAGGATCAAGTAGTAGGTACGCTCCAGATCGACCTGCGCCGGCTCGTGCCCCATGCCCTCGAAAATTCCCGCGACCAGAAACGTAATCAGTGTCAGAAACGGCGCGCTCATTACCGTCATGATCATGCCCTGGGTGACGACTTTCGGGCATTTCTCTGACTCGCCCGCGCCCAGGTACTGTGCGGCTAGCGCGTTCGCGTATGAGAACAGTCCAATGAAGAAACAAAACGAGAAGAACGACGCCACACCGCCACCCAGCGCCGCCGCCATGTGAACGGGATCGATTTGCGACATGAAGTAGCGGTCGGTAAATATCATCACTGCGAAGGCGCCCTGTGATACCACCATGGGCAGGGCAAGCCGCAGCAGCTCGATCATCGTTTGCTGGTTGAAATTGAGGAGACGTGACAGCATAGATCCTTGCGACGCAAATACTAACTAAGGCAAGCAAGTCTACGCACTACGTGTTTTGAATGAAATTTTGGGGTCGAAACAGATTTATCTGCCCAGTTCAGATTTGCTGTTCGACCCCATATCAATCAGGAGGGGCAATTCGTAGAATAGGGCGCAGGAGGCTGTGCATGGCGAACGACCCCGATTTCATCGACTACGTTTGTGACCAAATCGATGACGCATGCGATGTGTCTTACCGGCACATGTTCGGCGGCACTACGCTGTACTCAAAAGGCAAGGTCGTCGCGTTAATCTGCGACAACCAGTTGTTCGTCAAACCGACCGACGCGGGCAGAGCCTACGTTGGCAATGTCACAGAGGCGCCTGCCTACGAAGGGTCGAAGAACTTCTTTCTCGTTGAAGACGAAATCGACGACACCGAGTGGCTCACCGGTCTTATCCAGCAAACCGAGCAGGAACTCCCGCCGCCAAAACCACGCAAGAAGAAGAAACGATAACGCTTATCTGTTCCTGATTACGGCCTCGATTTCTGCGACCTGGTCCACGGTTACTTTCTGGAATGTGCCGAACGAGCACGGAACGCTCATGCCCCAGCCCAAGTATAGGAAATTCTATCGGGCCGTCCGTGGCCCTTGCCCTCACTTCGTTCGGGTCGCTGCGCGCACCAAATCGGCTATCCTGCCGATCTGTGATGCAGGCCATGCATAGCCTGCATCCTCCGGGCGCAGTGTGCCACAGGCCAGATCAGTCGTCTGATCCAAATTCAATGGTTCCGTCCCAGGTATTAACCTTGTCCGAGGCCATTTCTTCCGTAAACCAGGTAGCGGTGACACACTTTAGTTCGGTAAAAAATCTTACACCATCTTTTCCCATGGTATGTAAGTCACCGAAAAATGATTTTTTCTGTCCAGTGAACCCAAAGATCCCCAGAGGTACTGGAATACCAACGTTCACACCAACCATGCCGGCATGAGTTCGTTTGGAAAATTCACGGGCGTAATGGCCGCTTTGAGTATAAATCGCTGAACCATTCGCAAACTCGCTGTTGTTCATAATTTCCAGCCCTTCTTCAAAGTTCTGGATTCGTTTTATGCAGATAACTGGCCCGAAAATTTCATCCCGCCCAACCGACATTTCTTCAGTCACGTGATCAAAAATGGTCGGTCCAACATAAAATCCACTTTCATATCCCTTCACTTCAGCGTTTCGACCATCAAGAACGAGTTTAGCTCCTTCATCAACACCCGTTTGAATCCAATCGGTAACATATTTCATATGTCCCTGGTTCACTAGCGGTCCAAGGCCAGTGCTTTGTTCATAGGCCGGTCCTAATTTCAATTCGGAGGAGATTTGCACCAAATGTTCAACCAAATCGTCGGCAATACTATCTTCAACACAAATAACCGGAAGCGCCATGCACCGTTGACCGGCACAACCACAGAAGGCATTGACAATTCCTCTGGCTGTCCTTTCCAGCACACAGTCTTTCAATACCAGGGCGTGGTTTTTAGCTTCAGTCAGGGCCTGAACCCGTTTGCCATTGGCGGCGGCTGTCGAGTAAATATGCTGGCCGACTTTGGTTGACCCAACAAAAGAAACACCAGCGATGTCAGGGTGCTCGAGTAGAATTTCCGCTTCATTCCGGCTGGTGGTCACCATGTTCAGAACGCCTTTAGGGAGCCCCGCCTCATACCATAGTTCCGTGATTCGCATTGATGTTTGAGGAACAAAACTAGCGGCTTTCAGTACAAAACAATTTCCCGCGGCGATACAAATCGGAGCCATCCAGCCCTGGGGGATCATCGCGGGAAAATTCCAAGGGGCGATTCCAGCAAAAACACCAACTGGATGATGATACATAGTCGTATCATAATCTGTGCTGCAATCCATCAGGGATTCGCCTTTCATCAGATGAGGCATACCACAGGCAAATTCGACGACTTCAATTACTTTCAGGACGTCTCCCTTTGCTTCTTCCCAAGCCTTTCCCATTTCCCTGGCTAAAATCTCGGTCAATTCATCCAAGTGTTTTTCAAGTAGTGCTTTTAGCTTAAACAATACCTGAACACGTCTAACCACAGGCGTATTAGACCACGCCGGATAAGCTGCCTTGGCTGCCGCGACTGCCGATTCCACTTCTTCCGCTGTGCATTGTGGAGCCTGAGCAATCACCTCGCCTGTGGATGGGTTGTAGCAGTCCATATAAGTCTCGGTTTTGGATGTAAGCCACTCACCATTCACACAGTATCTTAGTTTCTTGGGTTGTTCCGACGTTGATGCGAGCCACTCACCGTCGGCATAATATTTTGAATGAGCTTGTTCTGACATTGTTGACCCCTAAAAGAACCTTATCTAAATCTATCCTGGTTGAGATTATAGATCTTTATGATCGCGATGTAGTCCCTGAATGATTGGAATCTCGATGTCAGTCCGGATCAAACGGTTTGTCCTGGCGGACAACATCACTTTGCTCCAGATCGGTTCCTGATTCCCGGGCGTAACGATGTCCCTGGGACAGGGGAGCAGATCAGACACTACTAACAAGTGGCGATGAAGAATGCCTGCGTGAGTTTTGCGTGAATGAGTTGTTCGTTGTCCTGCATCGTGCTGCAGATTGGGCAACAGACGCCCCGCTAACTTGTTGAAATATAAAGCCAGAAGCATACCGACGCCGGTCTGAAAATCCGCGTGTCGGTGGTTACGGCACCTGTCCTAATTACCCACTAAAGATCAATCCGCAACGACCACAGCACACGGTTCGTCAAAGCGGCCGGATTGCCGTACTCATATTGTGCTCAGCCAATCGGCTGCTGCTCGGTATCTATCGGGAGGGCCACCATTACAAATTGGTGAATTCCGGACACATAGCCAACTCTCCAGCAACCGCGTTGTCGATCGGTTCCAGCCTTTTCGGTATGCCGATTCGAAACAACACGCCGTGCCTGCCAGACGAGCAACCAGATCAGGTGAGTGCGGAAACTACTTGCCTGGCTCCTGCATGCGGGCCTCTATCTCGAACAGTTCTTCCAACAGGCTGTTCCATTCGAGGGAACCCTGTTCTACCCAGCCGTCGAGCTCCGCAACCCGGATTTCCATCGCCTCAACGGTAGCCCCGACTTCGTTATTGAAGGCAACTGCAAGGCGATCCTGTTCCTGGGCCGTAAATCGATCGTACTTGTAGGAGTCGTACTGATGCTTAATCGCCGCCCAGCTGCCGCGCTTGAAATCACCTGCTTTGGCTTCCGCAAACTTGATATTCCCGGCCTCGTAATCGACAAACTTGCGACGGTACTCCCGCCACACCCGATAGGTACGCGTGAGGTCCGCATTAAATTCCCTGAACTTTGCATCCACTGTGTCTGTAATCAGGAACTCGGTATTGCGGATGGTTTCGATGCGAATGAGCATGGGATCGTTGCGCGCTGGCAATCGCAGCAAACGCAGCGTTCCATCGTTGGTTTGCTCCAGATATCCGCTGAATGCAGTCGGTGCAAGCTCGCTGGCGTAACGCAATAGTGACGTGCCCTTGATGTTCGACACCGTTGCATCGTCCATACGATCGCGCACTGCCGCAAGCTCGATAACGATTTCGGAGTAGATCGCCTGAAACTCCGGCGTGCCCTTGTCACCCTTGTGCTCAATCGGCTCTTCATTCGCCTGGCCGGAAAAGACCTTGTCGAGCCAGATATTGCCTGTCGCATCGACGGCACGGATCCTCAGATCCAGCCAGTCGCCGTCCGACCGGACAATGGTTCCAATCAGTTGCAGTTCTGCTGCCGCGACCGGGTTTGTCACCACTCGCACCGCGCCCCACCGTTCCGACTCCACCAGGCTCTCCCGTAGTAGAAACGGCATCATCTTTGCTTCGATCTGACGAATGCGGGGAAACACCTGCATGTCACGATACGTCGAAGGATCGTCAGGTATGCCCGGATCAAAGATCGGAATCGTCACGTTCAATGCGGTGCCGTCGCTGGTTGCGGCAATCAAAGTCGCGGCGGACTGAGCCACTGTGGCAGGTGAAGCCGTCGTGGCGACGAAAGCCATTAGTGTTGCAACGACCATACGATGTTTGACACACGCGGTCACAGCGCCAACTCGCCGGTGCTGCAGACTCGTTTCATGCTAAGCGTCTCGATGCATTCGTACTGGCCTCGAATTTTCTCAAAGCGGCGGTAATAGTAGGTCACCGTGAATGGCATCGGCGACGTATCCGACGACGCGGTGGTGATGACGCGCAATTCCCGTCGATCTTCGGACGTATTGAATTGATGGATTACGCGCAGTCCGTCCGGAAACTCCTGGACGGAGATAAGCCGCTCACCATCCCAGCCGCAGATTTCCCTGCCGAAAGCACTCTCGGTGGGTTTCGCAACGCCATTGAAGAACGCGCACAGGAGGGCGAAGTCATCCCGTCGTTCGACAAGAATCTCATGCTCCGTCTGCGAGATCGCCAGTACGTCCGTTCTCGTAATGAGTTCGACCAGCCGGGCGAGCGGCATGAGCCGCGACATGTCTCTTTCCGACGCCATTGGTCCCGCCGGACCGCCGTGGCCACTTTTTCTGCCCAACTCGTAGGCGGTATTCTGCAACACCTTATTAATGTTATCGCCGCGCGAGTAGTCACGGGCCCAGGATCCGCTGAAGTCAGCGGGCATATCGCCCTCGAAATACTTTGTGTCTTCGATGAGGAGCGGTTCCTCGTGGGCACAGCCGGCCACGCACAGCCAGGCTGCGAGCAGGAGCGAGGTGAACCATCGGAAACTTGGGTAGCTGGGTCTTGGCAAGATAGTCGGATTACGCGCTGGTGCGGTGTCAATGACAGGAGATTCTACCGCGATCGCGAGTGCTGATGGGTTAAGAATGGTTCGCGAGCGCTCGCGCGGAAACGGGATGGAGAGGGTGAACTGCCGAGCTGCTTCGAAGTCGGTTATTCCCGAGATTTCGGCGCTTCCGGCGGACGAATCAGCTATGAAAACATCTCAATGCCCCGGAGAAAATTGGGGGTCCAACCGATTTTCCGGCATTCTCCGTGCCCGCTTTGGTGCCCAAACCAGGATCACCTACCGTCACTCAAGAGCATCAACCGGGTCGCGAATCTGACGCATTACGTGCTCTTGGGTACTCTTGGGCCATACTGGATAGCGAAATCTTCTCACTGAAAATCCGCGTGTCGGTGGGGTTTGGCGCCCGTCCGGCTAGTGCACTGAAGATCCGCGTGTCGGTGGGGTTTGGCGCCCGTCCGGCTAGTGCACTGAAGATCCGCGTGTCGGTGGGCTTTGGCGCCCGTCCGGCTAGTGCACTGAAGATCAATCCGCACTAACCCACAGCGCTCATATCGTCAGAGCAGGCGGATTGCCCCTGGTCACCATCTTTCCTTAAGCAATTCTGCTACTCAGGGTCGATGTCAGTCAGGCCCGCAAACTCCTTATAATGATAAAACCCATAGAGGAGACGACGCCATGATCGAAAGTGAAGTCAAGCCGCAGGTCGTTAGTGAAGACAATGTCAAGATGGTCGGTCCTGGCCATGACGACAGCCATTACATCTCCGTTCCCATCAAGTCACTCTTCGAGATCAAAAACGTGGGCCATATCGGAGTCTGTTGCATGGAACCGGGTGATGAAACCTGTGTATTCGCACTCGAAGACGAAGACGATGGAACGGCGCCACACCACTATGGCCCATGTGATGAGTTCTACTATATCTTGTATGGTGAATTTACAGTTTGGTGGGGAAAGGACGCCGCCAACCTGGACGAGTTCTACAAGCTCAAAGAGGGCGACTGCGCCTATTACCCGACGGGCTGGAAATACAAAGTGAAGAACACCGGGAGCGTGCCGGGCAAGTTTTTCTACTACATGTCATCGCCGCGCCACGGAGACCAGCGGCTTGATAAGGTGAGTAAAAGAGTGAATTAGAGAATGCAAGCGAACCTTGTCCTTTTGAACGGCAAAATCGTGACGATGGACGCCGCAGGCTCTACCGTCCAGGCGTTGGCGGCCAGCAGCGATCGAATCATCGCGGTCGGCAGTAATAGCGATGTCGAACCCCTGAGCGGCAAGAACACTCGAACGATCGATCTGAAGGGCCGCGTCGTTCTTCCGGGATTCATCGATACCCATGTCCACGTAGATTGTGCGGCAGTGAATACCAAACTCGCCACCAGTTGCCACATCCCGCCCGTCGACTACGTTGAAGTATTGGGAAGCACCGGGTCAAAAGAAGCCATCCTGAACTTCGTGGAGCAGGCTGCGCAGGAGAAAGACGCCGGGGAATGGATTATTGGCCAGGGGCGGTTCACGCTCGAAGTCGAAGGAAACTCACCCAGCAAGGATGAACTAAACGCAGTCGCGCCGGACCACCCGGTCATGATCCGCTACAGCGCGCATTCACAGTTGCTCAACAGCGCGGCGCTGGATATCGCGGGCATCACCAGAGACCACCCGACGCAACAAGAGTTAGACAAAGTCGCGCCCGGGGCGAAAGTGCGCCGGGACCGCGCATTCGGTGAGCCGACAGGTGTGGTGAACGAGTGCATCGACTGGATTTTTCCGAAAAGCAGCCCCTGGAAATATGAAGACCTGCGTCGCGCCATTCGCCAGACTTGTGAGGAAGCCAGTGGCTTCGGTGTGACGGGAATTCACGAGTTCGTGAGCTGGCCCGAGAGCACGCGCGTCTATCAGGAACTCCATCGGGACGGGGATTTGCCCTTGCGAGTTCAGCTCTGCCCCTGCGTGTGGGGCATGA
>Ga0255052_10003306_pt1 | contig 11239 bp, 10 predicted proteins | sample JV7_2_21_MG_FD_188632 | JGI IMG/M metagenome (GOLD analysis project Ga0255052, IMG submission 188632) | Seawater microbial communities from Jervis Inlet, British Columbia, Canada - JV7_2_21 | ecosystem: Environmental > Aquatic > Marine > Inlet | place: Canada: British Columbia | collected...
ACTTGCCCTTTTCCCTGAGCTGACGGATGACATCGAGCCCGGAGATTTCAGGCAGCCCAAGATCGATGATCGCGAGATCTATCGGGTACTCGAGCGCAAAGTAGAGCCCCTCCCGGCCGTCGGCGGCCTGTTCGACACCGAAGCCGGCGTCGGCGAGCTGGCTGCAGAGCGTTTCGCGCAGGGTTGCGTCGTCTTCGATTACGAGCAATCGCATGGGATTGTCCTCTGACCGTCAGGGTCGCGTCGTGCGACCCTGGATCTTCACAGTCTTGACCTTGCCGTCCTCGGTCAGGACCTTGATGTGGTGGACTTCGCGATTGCCATTAATTTTGGTCTCAGCACTGACGATTCTGCCGTTGTATTGCCGTTTAACCATTTCAACGGCCTGAGACAGCGTGGGACCGTTACTCTGGGCAATCATCAAAATGCGCTCATTTCTGCTGTCACTGACAGCGACTTCTGCGACCTGTCCAGGCAGGTCGCCGAGCTCAAATCTACCGGCCAGCGCCTGGGGGGCAGCGCACAAGGCAAGCGCGAGCAGCAAAATTTTCAACGAAGATTCCATCATGATGTATCCGAAATTCGGCTTCAAATTCGTTCAGAAGGCAATCATCCAAACAAGTGACGCCGATTGCAACGAAGCCGGTCACATGGACCGGCTCGCTGCCTGCGCCTGCTTACTGGGCCGGCCTCACGTCAACCCGGATCCGCATTCGCTTGCCCGGATCAGTTGGCATCCTTGTCGCATATTTCTGACCCTTATACACGTAGAGTACGTTATAGCCGTCAATGCGCTCCTCTTCGTGAGTCTGGTAATTGGTTTGACAGCGGCGCACTGGTCGTCCGTATTGCGTCGTGACATAGCCACCCGCTTTCGCAGTCGCCACTTCGCTGCCGATCGCGGCCCCGGCCATGGTGCCGAATACGGTTGCCGCGTCACGGTGATGTCCGTGACCCAGCTGATTGCCGATGACGCCACCGATGATAGCGCCGATAATCGTGCCGCCTGCCGTACCCCTGGGGCGCTGTGCCACGGAGTAGTACTCGGTGTCATTCCAGCACTCCTGTACCGGCGTTCTTACTGTCACATAGCGAATAATCGGCTCGGACCTGATGACACGCGCGTAGTCATAGATCGCATCTGACCGACCGTATGAGGCGTCCTCATGCTCTGCCATTGCTGGTGTCGCAGCCAAGCCAATTGACAGCACGGCAGCGCTCGAGATGGTCGCAATCCTGGCTTTAATGTTCATGGCGATACTCCATTTTCCTAACACTGGGCCCCCTATTCCGCGGAGCCTGGTACGGAGAATAGACCCGAGCCAATGAACGCTGCCTGAATACACGAGCCTGCTGGAACAGCAGTTTTTCCCACAAACTGAACGGCTTATGAACGAGTTGGCCGGCACCCGTATTCGGGCTAGCCCGATACTCTGTTCTTTGCCAACTGCCATTTTGCTTCAAGCGAATCGATGTCGAAGTCAGTTAGCGATGCACCGCTTTCCCGGACGTCAGCCTCCATCTGCCGGAACCGCTGCTCGAATTTTCGATTGGCGCTAACAAGAGCCTGTTCCGGGTCAATGTGTAAGTGCCGTGCGAGATTGACTACGGAGAACAGCAAATCCCCGAGTTCCTCTGTCACTTCCTCCGCCCCCTGTCGCTGTAGCGCCTCATCCAGCTCCGCCAGTTCCTCATCGATTTTCTGCCGGGCACCACTCTCATGCGGCCAGTCAAAGCCTGTAGTCGCGGCCCTTTTACCCAGTTTTTCAGCCCGTTTCAAAGCCGGCAGCGCATTCGCGATGCCATCGAGGATGCTGGCTTGTATATCCGTCGTGGTCTTCCTTTCGGCAGTCTTGATGCGCTCCCAGCTGCCCGGTACGGCTCCACGAGCCCGCTCTGCTGGGTTACCGAACACATGCGGGTGCCGCCGAAGCATCTTCTCGCAAATCCCTGAAGCCACATCGTCGAAATCGAATGCACCGGCCTCAGCAGCCATTTGTGCATGAAAAACCACCTGGAACAGCAAATCTCCCAGTTCGTCACACAGACCGGTCATATCAGCCCGGGCGATCGCATCCGCGACCTCATACGCTTCCTCAACCGTATAAGGAGCAATGCTGGCGAAGTCTTGCTCGCAGTCCCAGGGGCAGCCTGCTTTCGGGTCCCGCAAGCTTGCCATAATCTCACGTAGATTCTCTATTGAATTCATAACTAACGGTTAAATATCATAATAATGTTTGTCTCAGCGCTACCAACATGCTGGCCGTGGCGCCCCAGATGCGCATGGACGCATAGTTGAACTCGACAATTGGCACGGTAACGCCGTGGAATTCTCGCTTGGACTGCCGCTGGTTGCTTTCATCCAGAAGGAATGACAATGGCACTTCGAAGGCATGTTCGACCTCGCTGTGGTCCAGCGTCAGGCTTATGGTGGGCTGAATAAGCCCAACGATCGGCGTTACAGCATAACCGGTCACAGTCAACATCGGGTGAAGATAGCCTGCTATGTCCACTTGCTCAGGCCGGATACCGACTTCCTCATGGGTTTCACGAAGCGCGGTCACGGTAATGTCTGCATCGGCCGGTTCCATACGGCCACCCGGGAAGCTGACCTGGCCGGCGTGAATTTTCAGGTCCGCAGACCTTTGCGTCAGCAGAACGGAGAGACCGTCGGGATACTCGAGAATCGGGATAAGGACCCCGGCCGGCTTCAGGTTTTCGCACATCTTGCGGCGCAGGGCTTCGGGCCACGCGCGGCTGCCCGGTGGCATGACGACGGCCAGCGGGTCGGTGGGCATGCGCGTCGTGGCCATGCGCTCACGTATGTGTCCGGCAGTGACCCGGGCCCCTTGGGTTTTGGCGGACATCAGCTCAGTTCTTGATGCCGCCCTGGGTCAGCGAAGCCGGATCGAGCAGCCGATCCAGTTCCTCGTCGCTGAGGTCGGTCATTTCACGTGCCACATCTTTGACCGCCCGTCCTTCTGCGTAGGCCTTCTTCGCGACCGCCGCCCCTTTTTCATAGCCGATCACCGGATTCAGCGCCGTAACAAGAATAGGATTTCGATCCAGCGCGCGGTCCAGATTGGCCTGATTCACCGTGAAACCGCGGATCGCCTTGTCCGCGAGACAGACTGTGGCATTTGCCAGCAATTCGATGCTCTGCAGCAGGTTATGGGTGACTACCGGCAACATGACATTGAGCTGGAAATTGCCGGACTGGCCGGCCATCGTGATTGTCACGTCGTTGCCGACGACCTGTGCACAGACCATCGCGACCGCCTCGGGAATCACAGGGTTTACCTTGCCTGGCATGATGCTGGATCCTGGCTGCAACGCAGGTAACGCGATTTCGCCGAGACCCGCCAATGGGCCCGAATTCATCCATCGAAGGTCATTCGAAATCTTCATCAGACTGACGGCGAGTACTTTCAGTTGCCCCGATGTCTCTACAGCAGCGTCCTGACTGGAGAGGCCCTCGAACAAGGAGCCCGCCTGCGTGAACTCGAATCCGCATCGCTCGCTCAACAGGTCGGCGACTTTGCTGCCAAACTGCGGGTGCGCGTTTATCCCGGTGCCCACTGCGGTCCCGCCCTGTGCAAGCGCACACAACCGTGCCATCGCATTGTTCAGACGGTCAATCCCATGCTCGACCTGTGCCCGCCAGCCGTCGAGTTCCTGGCCGAGCGTCACCGGCATTGCGTCCATGAGATGGGTGCGCCCTGTCTTGACTATCGAGCGGCATTCTTCGCCTTTGTCCTGCAATGCGAGGGCCAAATGGCGTAACGCGGGCAACAAGCGGTCGTGAATGCCTATCGCGGCACTAACGTGAACGCATGTCGGAATCACGTCATTGCTGCTTTGACACATATTTACATCATCATTTGGATGGACTTCCGAGCCAAGTCCCTCAGTCGCCAGTCTGGCGATGACCTCGTTTGCGTTCATATTGGAACTGGTGCCGGAGCCGGTCTGAAAAACATCGATCGGGAAATGTTCGTCATGACTCCCCTCTGCCACCTGAAGCGCTGCCGCTTGGATAGCCACAGTCTTATCCTTCGTTAGCAGTCCAAGCTCGGAGTTGGCGCCGGCCGCCGCCCACTTGACAAGGCCCAGGGCTGCAATGAACTGGCGAGGCATGGCGAGTCCACTGATGGGAAAATTCTCGACCGCCCGCTGGGTCTGTGCGCCCCATAGCGCATCCGCCGGGACTTTTAGTTCGCCCATGCTGTCGCGTTCCGTACGATATGACTTGTCGCTCATCGTTTTTCGATCTCCGCGCGCCCGCTTGAGGTGATGCCAGCAGCCGCAAACTGTATACCTTTATATTGTACGGTCCTTTGGGCGTTTCAAGCGTCGCTACGCCGCATGGCCGATGGTGTATGATTCGCGGTTTGCGCCCCCAAGTCCAGCCCGCATATGGAACAAACAAGTCTCAGAGCACTGTCACCGGTCGATGGGCGGTACGCGGGGAAGGTTGAGGCCCTGCGCGACATTTTCAGCGAGTACGGCCTCATTCGCTACCGCGTTCTGGTCGAAATTCGCTGGTTGCAGTGGCTTGCCGACGAACCCGACATCGGAGAAGTTGCTCCATTGTCGTCGGTCATGAAAGATATGCTTAATCGCATAGTCGACGAATTCTCTACCGACGATGCCAAGCGCGTCAAGAAGATCGAAGTAACGACAAATCACGATGTGAAAGCGGTCGAGTACTACATCAGGGATAAGATTGGCCGCGGCGCCGACATCGGGAATATCGGAGATTTCATTCATTTCGGTTGCACGTCAGAGGACATCAACAACCTTGCCTATGGCCTCATGTTGCGCAACGCTCGCGACGAAGTCTTGCTGCCGCAGATGAAAAATGTGCTCACCAGGCTGCGAACGATTTCCACCGAATATGCCAACCTGCCAATGTTGTCCCGTACCCACGGGCAGATCGCCAGTCCGACGACTGTTGGCAAGGAAATGAAAAATGTTGTCGCCCGCCTTGCACGGGCACGCGATCAATTTGCCGGCGTCGAGGTACGGGGTAAGTTCAATGGGGCCGTCGGCAACTTCAATGCGCAGGTCGCAGCATATCCCGATGTCGACTGGCCGCAAATTAGTCAACGGTTCATTGAGTCATTAGGCCTCCACCCCAACCTTCTCACGACGCAGATCGAACCACATGACTGGACCGCCGAGTATGCTCACGCATTGGTTCGTTTCAACACGGTTCTTCTCGACCTGTGTCGCGATATCTGGGGCTACATCTCGCTTGGATACTTCCGTCAGCGCAGCACCAAAGACGAAGTGGGATCATCAACGATGCCCCATAAAGTGAATCCGATCGATTTCGAAAATGCGGAAGGCAACCTGGGGCTGTCGACGGCTATGCTGAATCACTTCGCGAGCAAATTGCCTGTGTCGCGCTGGCAACGGGACCTGACGGATTCGACGGTACAGCGGAATTTCGGGGTCGCGATCGCCCACCTGTTGATCGCCATTGACTCCTGTTTGAAAGGACTCGGTAAACTGGAAGCCGACCCCGCGGCGATTCAAACGGACATTGAACAAAGCTGGGAAGTCCTTGGCGAGGCCATACAGACCGTCATGCGCCGCTACGGCATACCGGAGCCCTATGAAAAACTTAAGGCGCTGACGCGCGGCAAGCCAGTGACCAAAGAGTTGCTGCACGATTTCGTGAAGACACTGGACATTCCGGATGACGCAAAGCGGCGGCTTCTTGATTTGACGCCTGCAACCTACACAGGACTCGCCAGTTCACTCGCAAGAATCGACGGCTGACTTTCACCGACACTGCTCGTGTTTCAGTTTCCGGATTCAATATCGACGGAGGGCTTCCTCGACCGTTATTGGCAAAAAGCCCTGCTCCTTATGCCACAAGCTTTGCCAGATGAATTACCCGAACTGAGTGCGGACGAACTCGCATGGCTCGCCACGCTGGACGATGTCGAATCGCGGCTTATTTTCACGGAACCGAAAGATGACGCGACCCACTATCGGGTCGAACACGGACCGTTCGAAGCAAAACTGCTTGCCGCACTACCGCCCGAAAACTGGACACTTCTCGTCCAGGATGTGGAAAAGCATTTGCCTGAATTCAGGAAACTGCTTCAAGTGGCGTCATTCATCCCTGACTGGCGCATTGATGACCTGATGGTGAGCTTTGCAGTGCCGGGTGGCAGCGCCGGTCCTCACCGCGACAATTATGACGTGTTTCTGTGTCAGGGAACCGGCCGACGTGAGTGGCGGATCGCGCCGGCAAATGATGCGCTGAAGACAATCGAGTCAGGGGGCTTGGCACTACTCGAGCCATTCGCCGATAACAGTCCCATCACAGCAAGCTGCAGTGACGTGCTGTACCTGCCGTCGGGCGTCGCTCACTGGGGCATAGCGACGGAGGCTTGCATGACCTACTCAATAGGAATGCGCGCGCCAACTTTATCGGAATTTGCCGCAAGCCTGGCCCGTGTTCATGACGATGCCAGCATCGAATATGAAGGGAACGATAGTGCTTTCTACAGCGATCCCGACCTCACGGCGGACGAAGCAGAACCCGGCCTGATTTCGGCCCGGGCGCTTGACCGCGCGCGAACCTGTTTTGTGACGGACGCGAGCCTTCCGGATGACGATTTTGCTTATGCGTTCGGTTGTGTCGTGACTGATGTCAAAGCGTGGCTTGCACCGGAGCCTCCGATCGGTGCAGAGGTCGACGCATTCCTGCAATCATTGACGCAAGGGTCCGAAGTTCGGGTCCACGGCATGGCGCGCCTGGCTTTCCTGACTTCCGGGAAGCAAAATATTGTCTTTGCCAACGGATTCGGCAAAGCGGTCTCCCCGGCACAATATGATGTTTTTCGCCGGCTCTGTGCGAATCGAACGGCACACGGGGACCTGGTTCGATCCGTGCTCAAAGGCGCGCGAGGCGGCGCCCTGTTCAGGTGGCTCGTTGCGAAAGGGACGTTTGACGTACCGATGGAGCAGCCGGGCGATGTTACATAAGCCATTCCTCATCCGAAGCGCGAGTTGGCAGGCAGACCGTGCCAGGCTTGAGTATGTGCGACGCCAAGTCTTCATTATCGAACAGAAAATTCCCGAGTCCGAGGAGTGGGACGACGTGGATGAGAATAGTTCTCATGTGCTCGCATTCTCCAAAAAACGTGACGTAGTTGGCACTGGGCGTCTGGAGCCGACCGGTAAGATTGCAAGACTAGCGGTAGTGGGGGAATACCGTGGACAGGGCGTGGGTTCGGCGATGCTGATTCGACTGGTCGAGGAAGCCCGGCAAAAGGGGCTTTGGCCAGGTTTACCTGCACGCACAAACGCACGCGCTGAATTTTTATAAGAAATTTGGCTTTGTCAGTGACGAAGAATTCTTTTCTGAAGGCGGCATACCGCATGTCGTGGCACGCTTAGATTTGTAGCACGGTACATCATGGAACAAGTTCGCGAAAAAGGTCGTCGCTGGGTTATATCTTCGCAGGAAGAACTGCGTAAGGCGATCATCGAGGTCGCTTCTGAAACCACCCGGAAACTGTCGATCTTTACGCATGATCTTGAACCGGGAATCTACGATGATCCGGATTTTCTCGACATCATCAAACGTCTTTGTTTGTCGCAGACCTACGCGAGAATTCGCGTCCTGATAGCGGACCCGAGCCGAGCCATAAAAAACGGTAACAATTTTGTTCATCTAGGCAGGCGCCTGAATACTTATATCGAATTCCGCCACGTGAGAGAAGACTTACGCACCCACGCAGAATCCTTTTGCATTGCCGACGAGACTGCCCTCGTCTATCGTCTGCAAGCCAGTCGTTGGGAAGGCATTGCAGATACCTATGAACCCGCAGTCGCCAAACTTTACGGAAAGATGTTTGACGAGATCTGGCAAGCCAGCGAAGTCGAAATAGAATTCCGTCAACTCGGCATATAAACGCATAAGGTTGCCACCTGGCAGGCCAGCGTCAGCTCGGACGGCTTTGCTCGCCGGCCCGATGCTGTTCAAGACGTGGCGGCTGTCATGGCGAACGCCGCACTCGTCCAGGCCACGACAATCCCGGACTCTCGCAGGACGATGAAAAAGTTATCCATCACCTGCTAGCGGAAAATTCGCGCTAGAATCGCCGATCTATGGCGACCTCCCATATCAATCCGAAAGGCAGGAAAGTGATCCTCGGCTTGTCCGGCGGTGTCGATTCCGCCGTTGCCGCATTGCTCCTCAAGCAGCAGGGTGCCGACGTGCAGGCACTGCACATGTCGAATTGGGAGGACGACGATGGTTATTGCACGGCGGCCGCCGATTTACAGGATGCACGCCGCGTCTGTGAGCAACTGGACATTCCGCTGCACCACGTGAATTTCGCGAAGCAATACCGTGACCGAGTGTTCAAGTACTTTCTCGATGAGTACCGGGCCGGGCGCACACCTAACCCGGACGTACTTTGCAACCGTGAGATAAAATTCGGCGCGTTCCGGGACTACGCCAAACGACTTGGTGGGGAATTACTGGCAACAGGACATTACGCGCGCACCGCTGTTTCCGATGGGCAGGTACAACTATTGAAAGCTGCCGATAAGACCAAGGACCAGAGTTATTTTCTGCACGCGGTCTCTGCCAGCGCGCTGGCTGAGACGCTTTTTCCGCTGGGGGACCTGTTGAAGGCGGATGTCCGTCGTATTGCCCGCGATCAAGGCCTGGCCATCCACGACAAGAAGGACAGCACAGGCATCTGCTTCATTGGCGAACGGCCGTTCAGGGAGTTCCTGGCGACTTATCTCCCGGCAGATCCGGGGCCCATCCGGACACCGGATGGGAAGGAGGTCGGACGGCACCAGGGCCTGATGTACTACACGCCGGGGCAACGGCAGGGTCTGGGCGTTGGCGGCCGGCAGGATTCCGGCGACGCACCGTGGTATGTCGCGGACAAGATCCTGGACGACAACACTCTGGTCGTTGTGCAAGGCGAGCACCCGATGCTCTACAGCACCTCAATGGAGACAAGCGCCGCCAGCTGGATCGGCAAACCGCCTGAAAAGTTGTCGCGGACAGGAGCCATGAACTGCAATGTCAAGATTCGTTATCGGCAGCCTGACCAGGCATGCCTTGTCAGACAAGAGGGTAGCGACTTGCTCGAAGTCTCGTTTGCCGCGGAGCAAAGAGCTGTCGCGCCCGGCCAGTTTGCCGTGTTCTACGACGGCGATCGGTGTTTGGGTGGTGCCGTCATCGACCGTGTGCTTGCCCGGCACGAAACGGTCCGGGCGGCGATATGAGAGGTCCGAATCCGCTATAATGCCGCCCCGCCCCGGGCCGCGAACCGGCTCGGTCATTGAATCACTACTTCTCTGGGAGAGGCCATGACGGACAGCTTCGGTGCTCGTTCAACGCTTGACGTTGGCGGCAATCAGTTCGAGATTTACCGCCTTGATGCGGTCACGGAAGGACATCTCGAGAGCCTTCCGTACTCGCTGAAGATTCTGTTGGAGAATCTTCTCAGACACGAAGATGGTCGCGATGTCACGCGTGACGACATACTGGCGCTTGCCAAGTGGGATGCGGATGCCGAGCCGAACACCGAGATTTCATTTACGCCGAGCCGCGTGATCCTCCAGGATTTTACAGGTGTGCCAGCGGTTGTCGATCTGGCCGCAATGCGCGACGCGGTCGTAAATCTGGGTGGCTCTGCCGACAGTATCAATCCCCAGTCGCCGGCCGAACTCGTTATCGACCATTCCGTGCAGGTCGATCGATATGGAACGGCTGACGCGCTCGACCTGAACAACAAAATCGAATTCAACCGAAACAAGGAACGTTATTCGTTTCTCCGCTGGGGCCAGACAGCGTTCGAGAATTTTCGTGTAGTCCCGCCGAACACCGGCATTGTTCACCAGGTAAACCTCGAGTATCTGGGACGCGTCATATTCGACGCGGACAGGAACGGGCAAAGGTCCGCCTATCCCGATACGGTGGTTGGCACCGACTCGCACACGACGATGATCAACGGACTGGGCATTCTTGGCTGGGGCGTCGGCGGCATCGAGGCTGAGGCCGCAATGCTGGGACAACCCATCACGATGCTTATCCCACAAGTCGTCGGCTTCAAATTAAGCGGCACACCCGCCGCGGGGACGACTGCGACCGATTTGGTTCTCACAGTGACCGAAATGCTCAGGGAAAGAGGTGTCGTCGGAAAATTTGTCGAGTTCTTTGGAAACGGTCTGGAGCATTTGACGCTCGCAGATCGGGCAACGCTTAGCAACATGTCGCCGGAGTTTGGCAGCACCTGCGCGATCTTTCCGATCGACAACGAAACACTGCGCTACCTGACGCTATCCGGCCGCGATGCCGAACACATTAAACTGATCGAGGCTTATGCGAAGGCACAGGGGCTGTGGCATCACGCCGGACAGGCCGACGCTGACTACAGTGATGTGCTCGAACTCGACATGAGCACGGTCGAGCCAAGTATCGCCGGACCGAAACGCCCGCAGGACCGTATCGCATTGAGCGCTGCGGATTCAGCGTTTCGCAGGGATCTGAAAGCCGCCGTAGCTGATCGGAAGGAAGGTGGCTCGGCACACGCGGTCCTGGATGGAGAGGAAGTCGACATCAGGGACGGTGCGGTACTGATTGCGGCAATTACCAGTTGCACGAATACATCCAACCCGGCCGTCATGATCGCAGCAGGATTGGTGGCGAGAAATGCACATGAAAAAGGGCTAATGACGAAACCCTGGGTCAAGACCAGCCTCGCGCCGGGTTCCAAGGTCGTTACCGACTATCTTGCAAAGTCCCAACTCCTGGACGATCTGGATGCCCTGGGTTTTTACACCGTCGGATACGGCTGCACGACCTGCATCGGTAATTCCGGCCCGCTTAGACCGGAGATTGCCGAAGCCGTGCAAAGTGGCAACATCGTGGGATGCAGCGTCTTATCCGGCAATCGTAATTTTGAAGGTCGCATTCACCCTCTCGTGCAGATGAACTATCTGGCGTCGCCGCCGCTTGTCGTCGCTTACGCACTGGCGGGGAGAATGGACGTGAATCTTCACAGCGACCCGCTCGGAGACGATGCGAACGGCAATCCCGTCTATCTGCGGGATATCTGGCCAAACTCAAAGGAGATACATGAAGCGATCGCGCAAAATATCGATTCCGGCATGTTCAACTCCAGTTACGACAGCGTCTTCGCCGGCGACAAGAACTGGAACAGCCTGGATGTGCCAGCCGGAGAGATCT
>Ga0255052_10003309_pt1 | contig 11235 bp, 11 predicted proteins | sample JV7_2_21_MG_FD_188632 | JGI IMG/M metagenome (GOLD analysis project Ga0255052, IMG submission 188632) | Seawater microbial communities from Jervis Inlet, British Columbia, Canada - JV7_2_21 | ecosystem: Environmental > Aquatic > Marine > Inlet | place: Canada: British Columbia | collected...
GAAAGAATGACTTATAATATTCGGAGATTTGTAGGGAACAGTTATGCATTGTTATGCATAGTAGTGAAAATAGCGCAACGGGTGTCCCTGTAAGTTATTGATTAATATAAATATATTAGCGCCTTGCCATACTCCTAATGTTGGGCCCCCTGTTCAAATCAGGGCGTAGTCACCATTTTCTTTCCTGTAAATCGAAAACTTATCATCTAATTTGAAACCTGAGATCCACCTCTCCCTTCTCCCGTACCCGCTATCGATCACCTTTCAGGGTATAACGCAGAATTACCTGTTGATCTCGTTCTCAACTAATTTACTATCAGACTCTCTCAAACGTCTCGCCATTTCCCGCGATAAGTTAAGCAAAAACAATCCGAAGTCTTTCGGCAAAGCCGCTTGTAGCGCATGAAACAATCCACTGGTAACCTGAACCACAACGCTCTCTTCAGGAGCAATATGATCACCCGCCCGATCGTGCAGGCCAATCATAGCAACGCAACCAAATTCCTGACCAAACGTGTAGTCGCGGACGTGAGTAAATCCATTTCCCCGGGGTTTTAAATACTCAATTCGCCCCTTAAGAACTATGTAAAAACTATCACCCGGATCTCCATAGCTAAACAGCTTATCCCCCTTATCCAACTGAAGAACCACTCCCCGTTCAATCAGGAATCTGATACATTGGTCGGATAATGCACCAAAGGACGAGCAGGCCTTGAAATAATCAATGCCAAACTGCTCAATTAATTGACGTCCATCCAGTGTTCGCACGTTCAACATCCTAAGCATCTAGTAACCAGTCACCTATTTCCCAACACCTATTGAGTGCCGATATTCAGGTTACAAAACAAGTAAATCACTGCTCTTTGCAACTCTGACTTGTATTATAGCGGTTTAAGATCACGACAAAGTAGGGAAATTTTCCCGGGAAAGTATTAAATTTGTAGCCTGTAGTGATAGGCAATAAAAACCGCCAGGGTAAACGATTGTGACGAAGCACCACCGGCCCGAACCCGGGATAATCGCCCCCGGCGCGCGAAATCGGCGGTTCGGGCTTGACTAGAGGCCCGCTCGACTATTTAATACGCGCTTCCGCATCCCAAGCCCAGGTAGCTCAGTCGGGATTTTACGGCCTTGAGAAATTAAGTTAACTGTCACCTTAATTCCTAATGATAGAGAGATTAATTGCAAACTGCGCGAAACTGATATCGGCCAGGGTTCAACCAGATCAGTACTATTCCCTAGTCAATCTTTAGCCAGACATCCATTCGGCGAATCCAACTTCGTAATCGGTCATCCGGGCGCAACAGCTCAATTTTGCTGGTCAGGCGTGACCACCGGAAAACGCTGTGCAATGTAAAGTCTGCATAATTTGGGGATTCGCCGCCCAAGTACGGGTGCTCCTTGATAGCCTGTCTTGCTGGATACAGGCTAACCTGGAAATCAATCAGACCGCTGCCTCCGGTCGAGTGCAGCGTTTCCAGGGATTGACCATACCGTGTCTCCTGCTTTTCGCGATATTTGGCCTGATCAGCCTGGTGAATACTATCATGTATGTCTTTCACTATAATCCGGTTCAACGCCCCCATAATACAGGCGTCTACCCAACGGGTAATGAAACACGCCAAAGGGTATCCACCGGCTCCCCCGAATAACAGATTATCCGGATCATGATTTTTCGCCAGGTGATTTGCAATTACCCAGCTGTCACCAATTTCGCGATCGCCATCTACGAGTACTGGAACAGTTTTATGAGTCTTGGAAAACATCAGGGCAACTTGCGAAAAACTCAATAGCTCTGTTTCATAAGGTATTGATAGCAGGTGCAGGGCTTCATGGATCCGGAAACCATATGGGCTTGCCGAAACACCGGTTGAATTGCTCATATCATAAAGGTAGAGCGTCAATTCAGTTCTCGGTACTGACCAGTCAAACTTTGATCATGTTATAGTTAGCTTGTTAAGGCAAGCAAATACAGGCCCCCTGATAGCAGCCGTTCTTTATGCTGCCGGGGCCGGGTACTGTCGGCACAGAAGAATTATTGAGTGCAGGTACACTGCATGGAGAATCCCGATTGGTGCAATGGTTTTGGGGTTAGGTTGTCGCCCACTGAGACAAGCAGTCTTATCTCGGCGCATGCACCCACAGAATGCTGGTAGCTGGGTAACTATTGCTCTCTTTATGCCGTTTTACAAAATAGCTTGAGAAAGGCTAATTAAACCTCAGTTAGTGATCATATTATTCAAGTAAATACCCATCTTTTCGCTGAGATCACGTGCATCATCTTCTGCCCCGTGGATAAAGCTCGATTTGCGACGCCGTAGAAATGTTGCTCCAAGCAGGTACATTCCCGGCGAATCGACAACGACACCACCCTCGTGTTTGATCTTGCCCTTGCGGTCCAGAACCGGAATATTCATCCAGCTTAAATCAGGTTTGTATCCGGTAGCCCAGACAATGGTGCTTATTTCGCCTTTCGCCAGATCCAGCATCAACGGCGGCGAATCCTCGACCTCGGTTGCAGGGTATCGTTGCGGTGGGTCGACTTTATCATCAAAGCCATTCTCGCTCGCCCACTCGTCGATGGTGTCCAATAGGCGCCCCATTTTCAGATCAGCGAGCGCGCAGGTGTTGCGCAAAGACCCCGAAAACAATAGCTTGTTCTCGTTGATAGCGGCAATACGACCGCGAAGTTTTACCCCCAGGCTGGTGAGACGATTCAGATCAAGGGTAAAGCGATCTGGTGTGCCTACCAGTTGGGGTGAGGGAACATTACGTGCCCTGACAATATCATCGACTTCATCATAGCGCTCATCGAGAACCCCGGAAGCGTCCATCCACCATTGGACATCACGGCTTCGGTAGGTTCTCGGAAGGCGCACATGCTCACCTACTGCGATAGTGACCGGTCGGCCGGAGAGGTGAATTTCTTCGGCAATCTGGAGTCCCGAGGCCGACGCGCCGACCACCAGAACGCCACCTTTGTCTAATTGCTCCGGACTTCGGTATTGCATCGGAGTCAGCATTGAAATCGATGCCGGAACCGAATCGGCAAATGCTGGTACCTGGGGCAGGTTGCAGGCACCGCTTGCAATAACTAGTGTATTGCTTAGCCATTCCCCTTGGGCAGTGACGATTTTATAAAGACCATCGTCCAGGCCCACCGATGTTACCGTGGTGTGCTCCCTGACTGGTGCAGAGATAAAATCCGCATACTGCTCAATGAAGCGGATGGTTTCCGGCATCGTCAGGAAACCATCCGAATCGTCACCGTTATAGCAGTACCCGGGAAGCTTTGCCTGCCAGTTTGGGGTCAGTAGTCTGAGTGAGTCCCAGCGCTCTTTTTTCCACGAATTGGCGATTTCGCCACGTTCGAAAATCACATGGTCGATATCGAGCTGCGACAGGCAATAGCTCATCGCCAGACCTGCGTGCCCTGCTCCAACAATGGTACAGGTAATGGGTTGCAAGATTATTTCGGTCCTACAATACCTGGAATCCTAGAGCTTATTCACCTCGACGGTGATATTAGTCGGGTTGGTGACTACGTCGTATACAGCAGAACGCTTTTGTGACTGGGCTACCAGTGCCTTTATGTCATCTTCGGATGCGTCGGCATCGATATCATAGCTTACCTTGATCCCGTCAAATCCATTACGCACGTCGCTGTCGATGCCGAGAATACCCTGTATATCCATACCACCCTCAAGTGTTGCAGATACCGAGTTAAGCTGTATTTCGCGATGCTGGGCAACAGCGGCGATGCCAGCTGTAAGGCAACTCGCGAGCCCTACCATGACAAGCTCAACCGGGGTGGCGCCCTTATCTTCAGAGGCAAAAATCTCCGGGTGGTCGGCGTCAAATGAAAACTCGGTTTTGTGGCTTTGTTCTTCACCGAGGCCAAAAAATCCCTGTACCGTCGATTGGCTGTGGGTACCATTAATCCACTTACAGGTGGCCCGCCAGTTAAACTGGGCGGCCTGCGGTGTTTCGGTTAGTGCTTCTCTTGCGCCGAGCAGGGCTTCTACGTTTACACCATTGTCTACACTTGCCATATCGATCCTCCCGTTGTTATTTGACTTAATATGGACCCCTAAGAATAACAACCCATCATACTTAAATCCAACAATTTAGCGCCGCAGAACGCACAACTAAAAAAAAGATAAGGCAGTTAAACTTAAATCCATCCCATTGAGGTGGCTTTTTTATGGGCGTCTCGAATGGGTCGTAAATCACCACTGCTTCACCGAGTTTGAGCGTCGATTTTGCCAATAGCAGACGCTGACAAAACTACGGCAGGAGGCAATCTTCGGCCAACACCGGACCCCCAGCCTACCAAGATCAATGGTTGTGGAATCAACTTGTGCTATCTTGAGATTTCAATCAAAGCAGGCATGCTTGAAATATGGGCTTAACGATCGGAAAGCTGGCGAACAAAGCAAACATCAGTGTCGAAACGATTCGCTACTATGAACGTCGCGGGCTAATCAAACGACCCGTAAAACCTGAAATCGGCTACCGACAATACGAAAACGAATCCCTCCAGAGATTGCTCTTCATAAAGAAAGCCAAAACCCTCGGATTTAGTCTCGACGAAATTGGAATCTTACTCGTCTTGTCGGAGGGCCATTGTGCCGATGTCCAGTCGCTTGCCAAGCAAAAACTGATTGGCATAAAAACCAAAGTAAAGGATTTGCAACGTCTCGAACACGTGCTCGAAGATTTAGTCAGTCAATGTAGCAATAACATCGACGAAGCACACTGTCCGATAATCGATACTCTTCTGGACGACAAATAGCTAAGTTGAATCTCTTGACTCTGTACTCAGGTACGGGGTTTAGATTGTGCCTATTCGTATCTCACAACCGAATAGATTTGAATGGCCAATATTCTTTCTTACGTTACCCGATTAGGCGATAAATCGGGTTCCTTTGGCGCGGTGATTGCTGCCATGGGGTGTTCATTCTGCTTCCCTGCTATCGCCAGCCTCGGTGCGGCGATAGGGCTTGGGTTTTTAGCCCAATGGGAAGGATTTTTACTCACGAAAGTATTGCCAGGTGCTGCGATCCTTACCCTGATGGTAAATGTATTGGGGTATTTTTATCACCGCCAGTGGCATAGGTCCATTCTTGGTGTGATTGGGCCAGTTACTATCTTATTGATACTCAACTTCTGGTTCGCCACTTATTGGCGTACGGATGCAATTTATGCTGCATTAGGATTGATGGTAGCGGTATCCATATGGGATATCTTTTGGCCAGCAAATCGTCATTGTATTACAGAAAATGACGCAAAACATGAAACAGAATTGCTTCCTTAACAACTAATTTGCGGTTTATAAAAAATGACAGCGATAATCCTGGATTCAACTTTAACTTGTCCAAATTGCGGCCACCGCAAGACAGAGACTATGCCAACAGAAGCTTGCCAGTATTATTATGAGTGCGAGTCGTGCCACACGTTGCTAAAGCCGAATGAAGGGGATTGCTGCGTTTTTTGCTCGTTCGGAACTATAAAATGCCCGCCAATACAGGAAGGGATTTCTTGTTGTAGTTAAGGGTCTCCTTAGGTTGGAAGCCGCCGCTGCGAAACGGATTCCGAGCGTCTGTTTTCGGGAAACCAGAAACACTATTACCAGACTTGAAGAACCAGGAGCCGGTGGGTGTTGAGTCAAATTCATTGGAGCCCCAGATTATCGATGTTAGGATGCATCCCCTTCATTTTTGCCTCACCGTTCACAAAACCATCGAATTATTGAGCAATCTGGTAAGAGGCTGAATATTAATATAACAATATTAAGGAGCGATCAACAAAATGAATAAAACCATATTACTGGCTGGGCTGATACTCTGTTTCAGTGCGACTGCAGGTTTCGCCGCCGATAAATGGGATATGCCCACGCCCTATGGCGATGGTACCCATCAAACCCAGGTTGCAAGAAGCTTTGCCGAAGAAGTGAATGCCAATTCCGGCGGTAAACTCACCATAAAGGTTCATTCGGGTGGTTCGTTAATCAAACATCCGGAAATACACCGCGCAGTAAAATCACGCCAGGTACAAATTGGCGAGGTTTTTATTGGCCGCCTGGGAAATATCAATCCGATTTATAAGTTAGATAATATCCCGTTCCTGGCGACAGATTTTGACAGTGCTGAAAAGTTATATAAGGCATCAAAACCAGCGATAAACGAAGAACTGGGCAAGGATGGCCTGATGCTACTGTACACCTCTCCCTGGCCGGCACAGGATTTATATTCAAATAAACCTGTAAGCAGCCTGGCCGATTTAGAAGGGCTCAAAATGCGTGCCTATAGTCCTACTACCTCCCGCCTGGCTGATCTGATGGGAACAACGCCGGTGAACATTCCTTTTAGCGATGTTGCACAGGCGTTCACGACTAACGCGATTGATGCGATGGTGACTTCTCCGAGTACCGGTGTGAATAGCCAGAGCTGGGACTATATCAGTCACTTTACGACGATTAGCGCCTGGATTCCCAAAAACATGATGTTTGTGAATAAAAAGATCTTCGACCGGCTGGATGACGCAACGAAGAACGTTATTATGACTGCGGCAGCTAATGCAGAGCAAAAGGGCTGGGCACTCGGTCGTAAGCTCGCTGTTGAGCACACCAACATGCTCAAGGAGAATGGCATGATAGTTTCAAAACCCACTCAAAAGCTAGACTCTGAGTTGCGAAAAATAGGCACAACCATGGTTAACGAATGGCTAACCGAAGCAGGCGACGATGGTAAGTCAATCGTTGATGCTTACAAGGCAATGTAATTTTTACTTCGTTTGCCGGTCTTGAAAGTGGTGCTATCAAAGCCTCTATCAAGACCAGCTTAATTAATTTTTGGCTCGTCTATCCGCCAGTTCGAAGTAAAAACGTTTTGCTTTAAACCGATTATTTTCGAGCAAGCAATTTAGTCATCTTTCGGCGACCTACCATGACCGCATTAAAAAAGTACTTTTATTTGTCTTCTGCCTTCTTATCGGGCGCCTGCCTGGTGACGATGACATTACTGATTTCGGCACAGATCGCGGCTCGATTTATGGGTGCCGTCATCCCGTCCTCCGAGGATTTTGCGGGCTGGCTGCTGTCAGCCACTATCTTTTTTGGCCTGGCTTACACTTTCCATGAGGGTGCGCATATTCGAGTCACGATGTTGCTGGTCAGGCTGGGAGCAACAAAACGCCGTTACTTCGAATTCTTCAACCTCGCTACCGGGTTGTTTATCAGCGGTTACTTAGCCTTTTATACCTTCCATACCGTGTATGAATCTTACGACTTTGGTGATGTGACAGACACCTATCTGGTGGTGCCGCTATGGATGGTTCAGATGCCCATGGCGATTGGTTCGTTATTCTTGTTTATTGCAATGGTAGATAGCTTCGTCGTGATGGTGGCGGGTAAGACCCCTCGCTATATCGTGAATGAAGACGAAATGAGCAAGGAGGTTTAAGCCATGGATATGACACTGATTGGCGGTATCTTGGTCGTTTGCATGTTTTTAATGCTAACCAGCGGGATCTGGGTCGCTTTGACATTAACCGGGCTAGCGATCATCGGGCTTAAATTAATCGATAACGGCAGCATCGGTTTATTGCTTGGCACCTCATCGTGGAGCGCAACAACAGGCTGGTCATTGACCGCACTGCCATTGTTTATCTGGATGGGCGAGATTTTATTTCGCACACGTTTATCGCAAGACCTGTTTGAAGGCCTGTCCCCGACTCTCTCCAGACTTCCCGGGAAATTATTACACGTCAATATTCTAAGCTGCGGGATATTTGCTGCGGTATCAGGGTCATCTGCTGCCACGGCGGCCACCATTGGACGCATGACGTTGCCGGAACTATCGAAACGAGGTTACGACGACTCGATGGCAATCGGGACGCTGGCCGGCTCAGGGACCCTGGGCCTGCTGATTCCACCTTCGATTATCCTGATTATTTACGGCGTTGCCGCTGAAGTCTCGATTGCGCGTTTATTCCTGGCCGGCGCATTACCGGGCTTGATCCTGATTCTTTTATTTATGAGCTACACCGTCGTATGGTCAATTATCAAAGGTAGATCCGGTGGCGCCGTCGACGATATCACCTATACATTTGCAGAAAAAATACTCGCGCTGAAAAAACTCATCCCGATTATATTTCTGATTGGCGGCGTTCTGGGTTCGATCTATCAAGGCATTGCAACGCCTACCGAGGCCGCAGCATTTGGCGTGCTGGGAGCGCTGGCTCTGTCCATGCTGCTGGGTAGTTTTACCCTGTCCAGTTTTGTAGACAGTGTGACCGGTGCAGTGAAAAATTCATGCATGCTCGGCTTAATTCTTGTCGGCGCACACTTTTTGACCCTGGCGATGGGTTTTATCGGAATCCCTAATGCGCTCGCCGAATGGATCGCTTCCCTGGGGCTGTCGCCGATTCAGTTGATTATGTGCCTGACCGTGTTTTTCATTGCGCTGGGTTGTTTTCTCGACGGCATATCGGTCATCGTTCTCACGACTTCGGTGGTATTGCCAATGGTCACGCAGGCCGGGATCGATGCTATCTGGTTTGGAATCTTCCTGGTACTAGTGGTCGAGATGTCGCAAATTACTCCACCGGTCGGGTTTAACCTTTTCGTGATTCAATCGTTGACCGGTAAGAATATTATCTATGTCGCGAAGGCAGCACTGCCGTTCTTTTTTATGATTGCTGTCGCTATCGTGTTGATTACGGCCTATCCCGCAATTGCACTCTATTTGCCGACCCTGATGAATTCTTAAGCGATTGAGAGCGGCTATATACGGACACGAACCAAATATTGGCATTTGCCGACGAATCTTCGTCAGGCTCTTATCAATCAAATACAGGGTAATGGTTTATTGGCCTGGTTGAACGTGTTTATAGATCAGATCGGCGCACTGCTGCGGCTGGGTTTGCAGCAGTAAGTGAGGCGCATCGATATCAACCCGGCTGACATTAGGCAGGTAATCCTCAATCATTTGCGCGTCATGCTCGGAGACGATCCGATCTCGCACCCCGTGCAGATAGAGAATGGGTACTTCGATGCTCGGTAACAGGGCTGAAACATCGACCCGGCTTAAAACCGAGATCCGGTGTTTTAACAGCGCCCCGTCAATCTGCTCCGTCACGTTCAGTGGCAACGGCTGTGTGTCGGATAAGTCTTCGTTATCGGTCGCGTAAACGTCCAGGCAGAATTCGCTTAATGCCCCGATGGAAAACATTTGCTCGGGAACATAACCCAACATGCGCGTCAACGTTGCTAATGGAGAGCGCGCGAAAGTTGCAGACAGTACCGAAGGACCTATCTGGCCAGGTAGATGGGCCATTAACGACACTGCGACGGGACCGGAGAAGGATTCGGCAACCAGCGAAAATCCTGGCGTCTCCGGGAGCTGGTTTTGCGCGCAATTGACATAATCCGTAAGCGAATCCAGATCAGGATAGGTTACGATGCTCAGGTCGAAGTGTGGTCTGAGCAAGGGAATGATCGGCTCAAACAACTTTCCAGTGCCATCAAGCCCGGGCATTAACACGAGTGTGCGTCGTTGATTCAATTTTTAGGCCTCTGTACGGGACCCCGATCAAGGTACGATCGACTCACCGTCTGCATGATTATAGTAGGCTCGCGACTTTCAATTGCAACCGATACCCCAGGCTAATTTCATTTTTACTATTCTGGGACCACTTCGAGCATCAAGAAATCAACGCGAGTGGGTTCAGGGTTGGGGAAGGTAGTATTTGCCGTTACGTGCGACAAAGTTCCACAGCGCCTGGGCTGATGGCAGGAAGCGCTTATTACCGTGTTTGACCACGAACCATTTTCGGTTGATGGGTAAACCCTTGACGTCGAGCGAAACCAGGCGAATTTCCTTGAGTTCGGCGCCAACCGTGTGTGACGATATCACCGCTATCCCCATGCCGGCCATGACAGCCTGTTTGATGGTTTCGTTGCTGCCGAATTCAAGCCCGGATTTTGGCAGGCCTTTGTTGCGTGCGAAAAGCTTGTCGGTGACCATGCGGGTTCCAGATCCGGGTTCGCGTAGCAGGAAGGTTTCATCTTTGAGTTCAGCCAGGGAGATCCTGTGCTTTCCAGCCAGTGGGTGATCCGGTGAAGCGATGATGATTTGGGGATGTTTGCCGATAAATTCTTTTTTTACCGCAAAATGCTCAGGTGGTAACCCGGTGATGGCAAAGTCGAGTTCCATGTTTTCCAGCTTTTCCATGGTGGTTTCACGGTTCCCGACCAGTAACTGAATCTTGATATCCTGGTAGATCTTCATGAACTCAGCCAGCACTGTGGGTGCAAAGTAACGTGCTGTGCTGACCACACCAACTGATACCACGCCGTGATCTACCCCTTTCAATTCATTCACGGTTTCGCCAAACCCGACCAATGATTGCTGTATTTCCTGTGTCAGGGTTAATAATTCCCGTCCTGCCAGGGTTGGTATCAGGCCGTGGTCGCTGCGCTCCAGTAACGGCACGCCGATTGCCGTTTCGAGATCGCGCAGCTGAAGTGAAACTGCCGGCGGAGTCAGGTGCAGTGCCCTGGCGGCGCTGGAAATGCTTCCAGCATTGACAACTGCAGCAAATCCCCGCATCTGTTTGAGTGTCAGTTGGCGTAACCAGGGTATAAGTTTTTCTTTCATAATGTGAAAGTTTATTAAACTTTACTAAAAACGCAAGCCCTAGCACAATCCCTGCATACGAAATAGGCGGCTTGATTAAATGCAGTTAAAAACGTCATTGGAGAAATATTTGAGTCTTGTGCAGAGTGGTGCCTCTCACAATTCTGATCTCTGTAAAACCATTATCGGCCTGGCGGATTCTGCCAAAGCAGTCGCGCGCGAGACACTGCAGAATCCCATAGTCGATTCACCGAGTTCGATTGAACAGATCGCCTTTGGATTGTTTGAACAACAACTGCGTCAGGCGCCCATCGGTATGCTGATTTCAGAAAAGCTTGAAACCCCCCGGGTACAAATCCCGGAATCCAGGCTGGCGGTCGCGATTTATCCAATCGAAGGTGTAGCCAATATCGATTCAGCAATGCCTTTTGGCAGTATTTTCTCGATTTTCCAGCTTGTATCTGAGGCGTCGAAGCTGGACATCTCGGATGCAACCCTGTTGGCGGCGGGTTTCTTCGTCTATGGACCACAAACCCACTTCGCAATGAGCTGCGGTGATGGCACTAGCGTTTTTACCCTCAACCCCGAATCAGGT
>Ga0255052_10003310_pt1 | contig 11234 bp, 10 predicted proteins | sample JV7_2_21_MG_FD_188632 | JGI IMG/M metagenome (GOLD analysis project Ga0255052, IMG submission 188632) | Seawater microbial communities from Jervis Inlet, British Columbia, Canada - JV7_2_21 | ecosystem: Environmental > Aquatic > Marine > Inlet | place: Canada: British Columbia | collected...
TCGGCGCCCTGCTCCGATTCCAGTCCAAGACTGGTTTGGCCACCGGTCATCGCAAGGTAAACATCAGCAAGAATGCGCGCATCGAGCAATGCGCCGTGCAGGCTACGATTGCTATTGTCTATGCTGTAACGCTTACACAATGCATCAAGATTATTTTTCTGGCCAGGGTGCTTCTGACGCGCCAGCAATAGCGTATCGAGAATACTGCAGCTCTGCTGCAACTCCGCCAACGCTGGTTGCAGCAGCGATAACTCGTGATTCAGAAAGCCGATATCAAACGGAGCATTGTGAATAACGAGTTCGGCCCCCGCGACATAATTACAGAAATCTTCGGCAAGCTCGGTAAAGTGCTGCTTGTCCTGCAGAAACTCGGTGCTTATTCCATGCACCTCGAAGGCCCCGCTATCGATTTCTCGGTCAGGATTGATGTAATAGTGCCAGTGATTTCCGGTGACTCGCCTATTTACCAGCTCGATACATCCGATCTCGATAATTCGGTGTCCCTGGCTAACCTCGAGGCCGGTTGTTTCCGTATCCAGTACTACCTGTCTCATGTCAGTGTCTCTGCATCTATAGCGGCATTTGCAAGTTGGTCCGCGAACTCATTATCTTCAATGCCAGAATGGCCTTTGACCCAGTTCCAGTCAATCTCGTGACGGGTAACCTCATCGTCTAACTGTTGCCAGAGATCAATATTCTTAACGGGCTTTTTGGCTGCAGTTTTCCAGCCATTGCGTTTCCAGTTGCTCAACCATTCGTTGACTCCCTGCATAACATACTTCGAATCGGTGTGCAGTTCGATATCGCAGGAACGGGTAAGCGCCCGGAGTCCCTCGATAACCGCGGTTAGTTCCATCCGGTTGTTGGTTGTCTCGGGATCGAAGCCATTCAGGGTTTTCAGGTTTCCCTGATAACGCAAAACAACCCCCCACCCTCCAGGACCAGGATTACCGCGGCAGGCTCCGTCAGTATAAATAACGATCTTGACACTCATAATGACTTAGCGGTCATACCTCATACCTCGCCCGACACTTGGACGCGCAACCTTGCTGGCAAGTAACTTGCGTGCAACCCAACGATGGCGTACCGGGGTCAAAGGCGAAATACTCTTGCTGTAAACCAGCAAATTAAGCGCACCCAGCACTGGTAACCATTTCCGCGTACCTTTCTCCAGCCAACTCAAATGGCGCGTTATTGACGCCTTTTGAATGGGTGGTAAGTATCCAACGCGATGGTGGCAGAGTTGATCGAAACCGAGCAGACGCATCCAGTCATCGATTCGTTTGGCGGTATAAAAATGGCCATTGAAAGGGACATGTTCTAACCAGCCCTGGAAAAAATGGCGCAGTCCCCATAGCGATGTTGGGTTAAAATCGATTATCACCAGCTTTCCTTCCGGTATTAAAATTCGAAATGCCTCGCGCAACACAGCATGCGGCTCACCTGTATTAGACAGGTGGTGCATTAAAATTACCAGATCGACACTGTCTGATGCGATTGGCAGCATCGAAGGAGTTGCCCGTATTTCGGCTTCAGAGTCAAGATCATTCAGCGTGAATTGATGCTTAACACGGCAACTTTCCTGTAATCGCGTGGCCAATCCAGTGCAACCGATCTGTAGCGAATAATAACCGAATGTCGTTGCCAGTAGCGGACTAATCCTTTCTGTGAGTTGGTTGAGCAAATTATGCCCAGTTTCACTCAAATACCAGTCATCAATATTCGTAAAACCTTTGCTGTCAGTCGTTTGTCGCCAAAATCTCATTTAAAACTTATCAATCCGAAGGTACAATTGGATTATTCTAGTCTCTTAGCCTATACCTTACTAATGTTTCTCGAGCAAAAGTCCCTGAATGGGGTCCGGATTATATTGGTCGCGCTATTGATGGCGCTGCTAGTAGCGGCTTGTACCAACCTGGGGCACGATACCGCGCCTGATAATACGCAGGCAGTATCCATCGCGACACCCGTTGTTAGCACTGATATTACCGGCACCCAAAGACCCCAAAATGCCGCACATGAAACTGATTCATACCATGCAGCTGATATTGCCAGTCCCGAACTAGATTACTCAGCGCTAGATTACGAGACCGAGCTTCAGGTGGCGCAGGCTGAAAAGGCAATGGCGACGCAGGCAATGGCGACGCAAGCGATGGCGACGCAGGCGATGGCGGCGCAGGCGATGGAAAATCAACTGCACGCAGAGACACAGGCGGTTGCCGTGATCAAGGCATCGCTACTAGAGATTCGCAGAAATCACAACGCCTGGTACCGATTACAAAAAGGCATGCGATTAAACGCCGTTGATAACTCACGGGTACGCGTCCAATTGAAATGGTTTCTCGACCACCCCGGCTACCTGCAACGCGTCATGGAAAGAGCGCGTCCGATTTTACCATTTGTACTCGACGAGCTTGAAAGGCGAAACCTGCCGAGTGAATTGGCATTGCTACCCATCGTGGAATCTGCTTACCAGGCTTTTGCATACTCGCACGGGCGTGCTTCCGGAATGTGGCAAATCATCCCATCGACAGGTCGATTCCTGGGTCTCAAACAGAACTGGTGGTACGACGGTCGTCGAGACATTATCGAGTCTACCCATGCAGCGATTTCATATCTTGACAGCCTGGCGCAACAGTTTGATGGCGACTGGGAACTGGCGCTTGCAGCTTACAACGCGGGTCCCGGAAAGATTCGTAATGCTGTTCGTTACAACAAGAAACGTAAACGCAAAACCGATTTCTGGCATTTGACAAAAATCCGCAATGAAACCCGGGCTTACGTCCCCAAGCTATTTGCACTCAGGGAACTGTTTGCCAATCCGGAAAAATATGAGCTCGATTTGATTCCGGTTAATAACCAGGTTAGCTATGAGGTTGTAGAGCTGGACGGCCAGATAGACCTGGCGCTCGCCGCCGAACTTGCCGACATAACAGTTAACCAGCTCTACCAACTCAATCCGGCATTCAACCGCTGGGCGACCGCACCCAACGGTCCACACAGGCTGCTCTTACCTCGTGAAAAAGCCGAGCAATTTAAACTTGCCGTGGCCAAGGTCCCACCCAGTGAACGCATCAATTGGGTACGCCACAAAATCAGAAACGGAGAGACCCTGAGCCATATCTCGAAAAAGTATCGCACTACCGTTGGCTTGATCAAGAAAGTCAATAATATCCGCGGCAACCAGATCCGTGCGGGTAAATATTTAATGGTTCCAACTGCAACTAAATCATTAAATACCTATACGCTTAGCGAAAACTCGCGTAAAGCGGCCATACAAAATACTAACCGCTCGGGTACCAAGCGTATCCATATTGTTCGGCCAGGCCAGAGCCTGTGGAGTATATCGAGGAATTACAATGTTACTACCCAGGCGCTTGCCAAGTGGAATGGGATCGCGCCGATCGATACGCTCAGTGTCGGCCAGAAGTTAGTGGTATGGACACGAGCCAGCCTCTCGCAAACTGTCAGCATCAATCAAACCCGACCAAGTAACGCGTTGCATACGCTGCGCTATACGGTCAGAAAGGGAGACTCGCTCTACCTTATCGCGAATCGGTTCAACATTCGTGTTGCCGATATTAAACGCTGGAATCGGGTCGGAAAATACCTGCATCCCGGCCAGAAACTTAAGCTCTACGTCGACATCACCAGCCAGTCAGGCTAACGCAATCGGGCCTGTGACGCGGCTTTGAAATTTTAAGGACAAGAGTTGCTTTATCCGGTACCACAAGCCAAAATAGCCGCTAATTAATGCCACTCGCAATGGATTTCCGAATACGTCATGAGCCTTGAAATTGATCCCAAACAAATCAAATCTCTATCACCGATCAATTCTCTGAATCCTGAAAATGCTCAAGAATTAATCAAAAAAATATCGGCGGTCGCGATACAGCCTGGTCACTATGTATTCAAGAAAGGGGATGCGGACAAGTTCCATGTCTACCTATTGAAAGGTGAAATTGAGCTGGTTGATGATAAAAAAGTCGTCAAGGTGGTCAAGGCGGGTTCCCCCGACGGTTTGCAACCCCTGGCACACGGATTTCCGCGACCTCTCTCCGCGCGGGCAAAATCAGCGGCAGTCATTACCAAGATTAACAGCGACATGCTCGATATCATGCTGACCTGGGATCAGACGGGGAGCTATACAGTCGAAGGGGTTGATGAAGAAGATGATGATGAAACCGACTGGATGACTCGTATTTTGCAAACCCGAGCTTTTCACCGCATTCCTCCAGCCAACATTCAGGCGATGTTCATGCGCATGGAGTCAGTCAGCTTCAAGCCCGGTGAAAAAGTAATCGAGCAAGATGCAGAAGGCGATTATTTTTACATTATAAAGGAAGGACGTTGCCTGGTTACGCGCGCAACCCCTGCCAACCCCAACGGAGTAAAACTCGCCACGCTTTCAGTTGGCGATAGTTTTGGTGAAGAGGCGTTGATTTCCGACAGCAAGCGTAATGCTACCATTACCATGCTTTCCGAAGGCCACTTGATGCGTCTCAACAAGGAAGACTTCAATTCCCTGCTAAACGAACCGCTGCTTAACTGGGTTGAATATGCCGAGGCCAGGAAACTGGTTGAGGCTGGTGCTGTCTGGTTTGACGTCCGCTTACCGACAGAACACAAGGCCAATCACATCAAGGACAGTATTAATATCCCCCTGATATTCCTGCGCATGAAAGCCAACTCGCTCGATACCCAGAAAAAGTACGTGATTTACTGCGATACTGGTCGCCGCAGTTCGGCGGCTTCATTTCTGCTGAACGAAAAAGATATCGAATCTTACGTGTTAAAAGATGGAGTTGACAGCGCCGACCCCGCTGACCTTGAAAACGCCTAGTTGGAGTAGCCCGGAATCTTGGTCTCGTCGATTTCGTCAATTTGTTCGGGATCGAGAAATTCATGGGCGTAGTCTAGATAAACCTGATTTTTTATGAATACATCGAAGATATCAGGATCGATATCATCCTCTATTTTCATGCGCCCCATAATCTTTAAACACTCGGAAAGCTTCTTGCCTTTCTTGTACGGGCGATCGCTTGCCGTCAGTGCTTCAAATATATCGGCTATCGCCATGATACGAGCCTGTATCGACATTTCATCACGCTTCAAACCGCGCGGGAAACGTGATTGGATTTGAGGAAGTTCCGCCCATCTGAATATCGAGCGTATCATTGGAAATAATTTCGAAACTGAGCTCGTTATCCTGCAGAAAGTAAAGCGAGCCGCCATCGGTATGGGTTAACGATTTTGCCCCCATCATAATCAGTTCCAACAGTTTTCGAGAATCGTTTTCAATAGATAGTGCTATCCCAATCTCATTGAGACGATCAATTCTCTCGAGCAATTCCGACATAAACTGTTTACCTGATTCTGCCAGGGAGGAGTGGAAATTTAAAGCATGGATCCAAAGCTGCTCTAAAAGTAATTCTAGGTGAATCACATGACATTTCAAATTAGTGTAATCAATCAACTTTTTGGGCCTTAACACTGGTAAAAGCAGGTCTACGACCTTATAGTTATTCGTCTTAGCGATGCCATCGGACGCCGGGGAGGTTAGGAGTTGTTAACCAGTTCGGGGTAATCGTTTAAACTTGGAAGTATTATCCGATTTGGATTCAGGCTTTATTAGGTCGCATGACCTGTTGCGACCCGCGAAAACTGCGGGGTGACTTACTAATAAAAAAACTATGGAGACGGTATGAAATCCCGTTTTTGGAGTAGCGACTGGTTCGCTGGGCTACTTATCACTATCGTGGTCGTACTTTTATCGGACTCATTGCCCTTTAAAGCCGATTCGATGGCAAGTTTGATGTTTAAAATTACTAATGAAGAAGCCGCAGATGTCAGAACCATCCGCGCCGATATCCCGGAAGCCCTTGCTGCCGTCATCAACAAGGCCTTACTGAAGGACGTAGAACTGCGGTATCGGAGCGGTGCTGAGTTCGCTGATGTCTTGAAAGTTTTGCTGAAGGCTTGATCCCGACTGTCAAATGAATTTGCAAGATAAAATAATAATCATGGGGCTGACGGATACCGGAATCGTGCGCCGTAAAAACGAGGATGCTATCGGTTACGACAGTGCGCTCGGAATCGTGGTGCTCGCTGACGGCATGGGAGGGCATCGCGGAGGTGAAATAGCGAGTAACATGACAGTCGATACTATCATCCACCAGCTGCAGCAAAATATACCCGAAATTACGCCCGGAGAGGTTGACGCTGGAAGCGGCTTCTCGATGGAATCTATTTGTATACAGAACGCTGTTGTTACTGCAAACGAACTGGTCTATAAAACTGCCGAAGAAAACGCCGAACACAAGGGTATGGGTACCACAATCGTTGTGTTGCAGTTTTACAACAATTCATTTTCACTCGCGCATATTGGCGATTCACGATGTTATCGCATGCGTGCAGATAAGTTAGAACAAATTACCAAGGATCACTCATTACTGCAGGAACTCATTGATCGGGGCTTTTATACCCCCGAAGAAGCCCGTAATTCGATGAATAGGAACCTGGTTACGCGCGCTTTAGGCATCGATCCGGTCGTCATGCCAGACATTCAAGAAGATATAGTTCTGAAAAATGATATATATTTGCTATGTTCAGATGGATTAACTGATTTAGTTGAAGATGAAGATATATACTTAACTATTAAGCAATTTAGTGCTAATCTAGAAGAAGCTGCCAAGCAATTGATTACAAAGGCAAACCAGAATGGCGGAAAGGATAATATTTCGGTAATGTTGTGCCGAATTGATGATGACTTTTCGTCGAAAAAAGGCTGGTTTAATAAGATCGTCGCTTGGTTCGATGAATAACGGATTACACCCAGTAGAAACATACTTAAGAGGCTGGATAATAAAATGGTCGCAAAACTGATCACAACATCAAGCACGGGCGAAAAAACCGAGTTCGAATTGGTCAATGAAACAACTACTATTGGCCGCAAGCCTGGTAATGATATAGAGATCGACAACCTGTCGGTCAGTGGCAGGCATGCCCAGGTGATTACCATACTTGAAGATTCCTTTCTCGAAGATCTCGGCAGTACCAACGGGACCTACGTTAACGGCAAGCTGGTAAAGAAACACGCGCTTGAAAATGGTGACAACATCACTCTGGGCAAGTATCAGATAATCTATCAAAATAGTTCCGGCAGTGGCGAACAGGATTTTGAGCAAACCATGATTATTCGCCCTGGCGAAGCGGGTATGCCCGAGGAAGCTGGTGGCAAGGAAATTGATAAATCGGTGCAGAAGATATCCGCTGCGATTGCTTCCGAGGCCGCGGCCACGGCAGCTTCACCGATGGCAAACAGGGAAGCCTGCCTGCAACTTTTGAGTGGCGCAAATGCCGGTAAGGAATTGATACTCACCAAGGCCTTAACAACGATCGGTCAGCCCGGGGTACAGGTTGCCGCAATCACCCGGCGTCCTCAGGGCTTCTTTCTGATTCATGTCGATGGTGGCCCAAATAACAGCGTTCCAAAAGTCGGCGGCTCACCAATTGGATCGAATGCTCACGAACTGAAAAGCCACGACATTATTGAGGTCGCTGGTGTAAAAATGGAATTTTACCTGAAGTAGTTCCTACCGACTGCTCGCTCGAGCTTAATTCCGGCAGCAAGCAATGCAACTACAGCGCATCATCCGATTAGTGCTCAGCGCACTGATCCTGTGCGCACTCTTGATTGACACTTCCGGCCTGATTGAATACCCGTTTATCAAGCAGCTAGAGAATTGGACCTATGATGCCAGGCTCAATTTTACCCGTCCCGATACGATTGACGACCGCATCGTAATCGTCGATATCGATGAAAATTCACTAGCCGAGGTCGGTCGCTGGCCCTGGGGTCGCGACCGGTTGGCGACATTTGTTGAAAACCTGTTCGGGCTTTACCAGGTCGATGTCGTTGGCTTTGACATCGTATTTGCGGAGAAGGACGAGAGTTCTGGCCTGAAGCAATTTGAGCGCCTCGCCCGCACCACGTTAAAGAACAACAGCACCTATCTGAGGGAACTCGACAGAATTCGCCCAAGCCTGATGCATGATGATATTTTTGCCGAAAGCCTGATCGGGAAAAATGTTGTGCTGGGATATTACTTTAAAACTAATTTACAGGAAGGCGAATTGGGCGTAACCGGATTATTACCACCGGCACTGACCAGGATGGACGTGCAATGGAGTGAACGTTTGCCGATTAACAAGGCAGTGGGCTACGGTGGTAATCTCGAAATACTGCAGGCCTCGGCAAGATCCGGCGGATTTTTCGATAACCCTTTTGTCGATGCCGATGGTGTATTTCGTCGCGTACCGCTAATACAGGCCTACGAAGGTTACCTGTTTGCCTCACTCGCCCTGGCTACGACGCAGGTACATCTCGATGCAGCCGATATCGAATTAGTGGTAGAAACTGAAGGGTCCAAAGGCGGTAAGGAATACTACGCACTCGAGTCGATCAATGTGCGGGATTTTCGAATGCCGGTTGATGCCAACGGTGCAGTGTTTGTGCCCTACCGAGGCAGGCAGGGCAGTTTTCCTTATATACCTGCCTATAAAATTCTTAACGGAGAGGCTGACGCGGAACAATTGAGAGGAAAGATAGTGCTGGTCGGCACCTCGGCACCCGGCCTTCTCGATTTGCGTTCTACCCCGGTACAGAATATCTATCCTGGAGTTGAAGTCCACGCCAATATTATTTCCGGAATTCTCGACAACCGTATTAAACACATGCCGGCCTGGACATTGGGTTACGAGTTTGTGCTACTGGTAGTCATAGCCGTAAGCATGGCATTGCTGCTACCCCTGGTTTCACCGTTGCTGGCCGCGGCTGGGACTTTAGGTATTGCCGCTATGGTAACCACCGGAACCTTCATCGCCTGGAATAGTAATTTGATTCTGCCATTGGCAAGCCCGCTGATGCTGATCGTGCTGATATTTATGCTACATATGACTTACGGCTTTTTTATCGAGTCTCGTGGAAAGCGTCAACTAGCTAACCTGTTCGGTCAATATATTCCCCCGGAACTGGTCGACGAGATGAGCAAATCTCCACGGGAGTACTCGCTTGAAGGCGAAAACCGTGAGATGACGGTCTTGTTCTCTGACGTACGAGGATTCACATCGATCTCGGAAGGCATGGATCCCAGGCAGCTAACGCAGCTGATGAACGCATTACTGACACCAATGACCCGTGTCATTCACAAAAATCGAGGTACCATCGACAAGTACATGGGTGATGCAATTATGTCATTTTGGGGTGCACCGCTCGCCGATTCAGAGCACGCCCGACATGCACTATATGCCGCAATGGAAATGATGGGCGAGTTAAAGATAATGCAGCAGGAATTCAAGCAACGCGGGTGGCCCGACGTAAATATTGGCATCGGGTTGAACACCGGCAATATGAACGTTGGCAACATGGGTTCAGAGTTTCGCATGGCTTACACTGTACTCGGTGACGCTGTGAATCTTGGGTCCCGACTAGAAGGCCTAACCAAAAACTATGGCGTAAACATCATTGTCAGTGAAACCACCAGGGCCGAGATCCCGGAATTCGTTTTTCGTGAACTCGACCTGGTCAGGGTTAAAGGCAAGAACGAACCTGTTGCCATTTTCGAACCCATCGGTCACAACAACGACCTTGAAAAATCGGTGACATCGGAACTCAGGGCCTACAAGCAGGCATTAAAGAACTTTCGCGCACAATCCTGGGATAAGGCAGAGCTGGATTTTTTCAATTTGACTCGCCTGGATCCTGACCGGCTGCTCTACCAGGTTTACCTGGATCGAGTCGCATTTTACCGCAGTGAGCCACCAGGTGATGACTGGGATGGCGTCTTTACACACACCTCCAAGTAATGATCAAGCCAGGCTTTGGCTACCAGCATGCGTTTAATTCCCGGGCCAGTATTTCGATTCCTTTTGCCAGGTCCTGCTCACTCTGAGCATAATTCATGCGCACACAACTTTCAGCATGGTCAGTAGCAGTGGCCTGTCCTGGAAAGAAATATTTCCCGGGTACGACCAGTAAACCTCTTTGCTTTAATCGTTGATAAAGTTCACTGGTGGTGATGTTTAAGCCATCAAACCACAACCATAAAAATATTGATCCCTCGGGTTTGTGAATATGCAACCCGGGATTATCGATTGCTTCACGTAACAAACGCACCGCCAGTTCGGAGCGCTGTCTATAAAAAGGCTGGATTAGATCATGACAAAGTGGCAACAGGGCATTGTCGGTAATCAACTGGTTGACGATCACCGCACCCAGACCTGAGGGTGCGAGGCTGGTAATGGCGGTCATATTAGAGAAATAGCGTATCACATCCTCGTTGGCTATCACGATCCCGGTGCGGGCGCCGGGAAGCCCCAACTTGGACAGGCTCATACAAACAATACAATTGTCGTTCCAGAACGGATTAACTTCGTTGAAAATTATATTTGGAAATGGTGTGCCATAAGCGTTATCGATTAGTAACGGTACTTTTTGATCACCTGCGATCTTATCAAGCTGCTGGCACTCATCGTCAGTCAACACGTTACCACTGGGATTGGTAGGCCGAGAAACACAGATCAGGCCGATAGTATCGTCAACTTTCAAATTATCGAAATCCACCTGATACTTAAAGAATCCGTCTTCCAGTTGCAGAATCCTGGCCTCCTGGCTGGTAATCAATCCCTCCTCGATACCAACGTCACAGTAGCCTATGTATTCAGGTACTAGTGGAATTAAAACGCGTTTCTGCCTTGAACCGGACTTACCGGCAAAAGAGTTAAACAGAATATAAAATGAACTCTGACTACCGTGAGTCAAGGCAATGTTTTTACTGGTTATTTTCCAACCGTATTGTTGGCGGAAAAACTCTGCCAGAGTTTCAAGAAACACACTTTTGCCCTGCGGCCCATCATAGTTGGCGAGCGTATCGAGCAACTTGCCGGATTCATTTAACCTGGCGATCACGGTTTCGAAAACCGACATGACTTCTGGTATCGCGGCGGGATTACCTCCACCGAGCATTATCATCCCCGGCTGGGCCAGACCTTCTGCCAGATCGTCCATTAAATGAGTGATCCCGGAGTAGCCTTGAAATCGTTCACCAAAATCTGAAAGATTCATAATATTTGTGCCAGCAACATTAATTGTCAGAATGACAATTACGAACACCATTTAAAATAAATGCAACCGTTTTCGCTGACTTTCTTGATCTGTTGACTCACCTGATAAA
>Ga0255052_10003311_pt1 | contig 11233 bp, 13 predicted proteins | sample JV7_2_21_MG_FD_188632 | JGI IMG/M metagenome (GOLD analysis project Ga0255052, IMG submission 188632) | Seawater microbial communities from Jervis Inlet, British Columbia, Canada - JV7_2_21 | ecosystem: Environmental > Aquatic > Marine > Inlet | place: Canada: British Columbia | collected...
TGGCGTGGATCATGGGTCTGGCCCTGGTGGCCATCTGGGGAGGGTCTCGCCTGCACGCCGTCTTTGGGAGCAAGTCGGATCTGCAGAAGTTCCAGCAAGCCAAGGAGGCCGTAGGGAGCTCCCCGGCACCTCTGCAACCAGAGACGATTGCGGTAGACCTGGAGCTGCCGGCGCCTGAAAAGGAAATCTTGGTCACGACGGCAGAGGTGGACTACACCCTTTGGGCCGAAGGCCGGATCAAGAAGTACGAAGAGAGTCTCCTGGAGGATCCCGGGGCACCTCAGGCCATCCTCCGCATCCCCAAGCTGGATCTCGAGGTGGCCGTACTGGAGGGAACCAGCGACCTGGTGCTGAATCGCGGAGTCGGTCGCATCGAAGGCACGGCCCAGGTTGGAGAGGGAGGAAACCTGGGGCTGGCAGGACACCGGGACGGGTTCTTCCGCGGTCTGAAAGAGATCCAGGTCGGTGACACCATGGAACTGGAGACTCTCTCGGGCACCAACACCTATGTGATCGACAACATCTCTATCGTTTCGCCGCAAGACGTCTACGTCCTGGATCCCACCGAGGAGGCGAGAATCACGTTGGTCACCTGCTACCCGTTCTACTTCGTCGGCAAAGCGCCCCTGCGATACATCGTGCACAGCCGCGCGATCTCAGACGAAGAAAAAGTAGCGGCGAGAACCATGGGATCCTCGCCTTGAGCACTCCGACGAGTTTTTCGATATAGTTCGTGGCCCAACATCAATCTGGGAAAGGAGAATGTTTGGAGATGAGAGGTATCAAGACACTCTTTGTCGCAGCAATCTGCATCGCTGTAGTTCTCGGCTTCGCCGGCTTCGCCGCCGCACAGTCGGGTGAGCACACAACTCATTCGGGCACCGGCAGAGTGCTGGCGAAATCCGGGATTACACTCATTATCGATGTCACCGAAGGCGATCCGCTTGGTCCCCGGAAGTTCACGATCACCGATGACATGGGAATCAAGTTCTACAGGAATGACCAAGTGGTGACCGTCCTCGATCTCAAGATCGGCGACACCGTCAGTGCCTACAGAACCGCGACCGCCGATCCGTCGTCGGTCAAGATCACCTACGAAGAGGTCGAGCAGGCCAAGGCTGCCCCTCCGGCAGAGGCACCGGCGCCAGCGCCAGCTCCCGAGCCGTCTCCGGCACCTGCAGCTCTGCCCTCGACCGGCAGTGCCCTGCCGCTGGTTCTGACGCTGGGAGTCGCATTCCTGGTCCTCGGTCTATCCCTGACCATCCTGCGACGCCTGTAAAGCAAGAACTGACTTCATCTGGTTTTTCCAAGCGGTCGGCCAAGAGGCTGGCCGCTTTTTTGTCAGCTAGACTCGTCGTCAACGGAGGACACCATGACGGATCTCACGGTCGATCGCGACAAGTTTCGCCGCCTCACCCTACTGCTGATGGTGGCACTGATCTCCATCGTGTTTCTCATCATGATCCGTGGATATCTGAAGGCGCTGTTCCTGGCAGCCGTTTTCAGCGCCATTGCCAACCCGCTATACCGATGGCTCCGTGACAAGTTCAGGGGTCGCAAGGCGTTGTCTGCGGTCGTCACCCTGCTCATTCTCATCCTTCTGGTCATCCTGCCTCTGTCCGGTTTTCTCGGCATTGTCGCGGCCCAGGCCCTCGATCTGACGGAGAATGTGATTCCGTGGGTTCAGGAGAAGATCAAAGATCCAGCCAGCCTTCACCTGAGCCTGCCTGCATGGATCCCCTTTCAGGACAAGATCCAGCCCTACACCCAGCAGATTGCAGGCAAGTTGGGCGAGGCGGCTGGCACCATCGGTGCGTTCCTGTTCAACAGTGTCTCCGCCGGGACGCGGGGCACAGCGACCTTCTTCCTGAATCTCTTCATCATGCTGTACGCCATGTTCTTCTTTCTCATCCAAGGAGACTCCATGCGTGGCAGCTTCATGGCTTACTCGCCCCTTTCGGACGGTGACAAACAGAGACTGCTGGACAAGGGCATCTCGGTGGCGCGGGCGACGATCAAGGGCACCCTGGTCATCGGCATCGTGCAGGGAGCACTGGGAGGGATCGCCTTCGCGGTGGCCGGCATCAAAGGCGCCGCATTTTGGGCCACCATCATGGCGGTGCTGTCCATCATTCCCGCGGTCGGCACCGCGCTGATCTGGATACCGGCGGTGGTCTACCTGCTGATGACGGGCCACATCGGAGCGGGCCTCGGGCTGCTCATCTGGTGCGCTGCTGTGGTCGGCTCGGTGGACAACATTCTGAGGCCACGGCTGGTGGGTGGCGACACCGAGATGCCCGATCTCTTGATCCTGCTGAGCACGCTGGGAGGGCTCTCCATGTTCGGGGCGGTGGGCCTGATCATCGGACCGGTCATCGCCGGTCTTTTCATGACCGTCTGGGAGATCTACGGATCGGCGTTCAAGGACGTGCTACCGGAGAAGGTCGCGGCTAGCGAATGAGGGACCAGAAGACACCGAAGATCCCCACAAAGCCGATGACAACATAGACCGCCACGGCCCAGGTTGAGGGCTCGGTGCTCAGCATCTCAGCGACAAAGCCCTGCAGGAAGACCCCCAACAGACCGGCTCCCAGAAACTGAAAGACGACGTTCTTGCGGTTGCGGAATTCCGTTTGCAGACGGTGCGCCGCGTACTGGACATCCTTGGTCATGACCAGTGGATGGCGGCGGGACTCGGCGGTGGATACGGACTGACGAACCAGCTCCTCCCCATAGGAACGGATCTGCTGCACGGCCAGATCCCGGGCGCTCTCGTGAAACTTGAGCTCATCCTTGTCAGCCGGCGTCGTCTTCGGGGATTCTTCTGCCATTCTCATCAGACCTCGTAACTCGGTTCGACACTCGATTGAGCACTCAGCTGATCGGCGAGATCACCGACCGCCGTTCGGACTATCTGGCGCTCGCCGTCGGTCAGCTGTCTTGGAAATCGCAGACCTCCCACCACCTGAATCATCGTCAGACCGAAACCCAGAAGCAGGACCATGCCCAAGCTGAACAGGGTAATGGCCACCACATCGCTACGGGCTACCCAGGCCTCTGGGATGACCCGCACGAACAGCGCCCCTACCCCTGAGACCAGGACCATCAGAACCAGACTGAAGATGACCGCGGCCCGGTTCGTCGGCGCGTGCATGAAAAGGCTCACCTGCTTGCCGGCATCGGCCAGGGTGTGGCTGACCGACTCCACAGAGAGCTGCCGCGGCCGCTGGGTGAGGATCTCGATCAGCGAGCCCACCAGATCCTTGAGAGAGAGCTCGGCCTCGATACCGCTCTCCTCTTGCAGCTCGGCCCGACGCTTGGAGATCTCATCGAGGATGATCCTGCTGGGAGGAGGTGGATCGCCGACGAAGTCGGCCATCAGAGAGACGCGGCAGCCGGCTTCGATCAGTGGTTGAAGATCGACACCGGTGTCGACCCCAATGCTGTCGAACATGGAGACCAGCTCCTCGGTGGAGACATTGCCGATGGAGTGCCGTACCGTGATGGCCCCGCCGATTCCACCGACCGAAGCGTCGAAGCTGCGCACTCCCAGCTGGTAGGCCACATAGGCATTGGTGACCCCCAAACCGCGGCGGTCGTGGAGATGGACACCGATGGGGCCGAACCCCATCTGGTCGCCCACGTACCCCACCACCCTCTCGATGTCGTTGGGTGAGGCCAAACCGTCGGTGTCCGACAAGGCGATGGTCTCGCAACCCATTGCCTCCAGACGGGTGCAGATCTCGGCAACCCTCTCCACCGGCATGAGACCATCGGCCAGGCTCCGGTCCCGAAAGGCGTAGGAGAGGTAACCGCGAAGTCGAAAACCGTCGGCCCGAGCTGCCTCGGCGATCCGCGCGGCCGCATCGAGCGCCTCGTCGACGCTCATGCGGGTGTTCTTCTGCGAGTATCGCTCCGAGGCGGAGACGAACAGCGCCACCGTATTGACTCTGGCGGCGCGCTTCAGCTCATCGTAGTAATCCAGCGTCGGAGCCAGAGCCGCGATCTGCCCATCGTAGGGTGGCATCCGGCGCAAGACCTCGGAGGTGTCCTGCATGGCCGGCACGACTCGGGGATTCACAAACGACCCCACCTCGATGTAGGGCACCCCGCTGCGAATCAGTGCCTCGAGCAACTGCAATCGGACTGCCAACGGAATCACTGCGTGGCGGTTGAGGATCTGCATCCCGTCGCGCAGCGAAACATCGCAGATCTTTACCGTGGACATGGGGATCTCGAGCGGCCTCCAAATGACAATATCATTCGGCAAGACGGAGTCTCGGGAGTCGAACTTGGCACTCCAGCCGAAGAACCCCCCCACTGCGACCCGCCGGTGATCCGATTGATGAGCATCTCGAGCCCTGTCTCGCCTGGTACTCATCCATCGTCGGTCCCATTCTGGGCTTCTGCAGTGAATCACTGCACTGTCGACAGGCTCGTCGAGCTGAGTCGAACGCAGAATCAGCGGTTCTGTTTCAGACAGCGATTGCGAAAGCGGGACAGACGGCGCAGGTAGCGCTTGCCGCCGAATCGGTGGACATCGTTGTGACCGGCCCGCCGAACGATGTAGAGCTCCTTGGGCTCGCGGGCAGCCTGGTGGAGCTTTCTGCCCAGATCCACAGGCACGGTCTCGTCGCAGTCGCCGTGGATAAAGAGCTTTGGGATCCCGATCTTCCCCACTTTGTCGATGCTTCTGAATTGGCGGGTAGCCGCCAGATGCAAGGGCAGGGTCGGGAACATGGCTTTGGCTGCATCGCGAATGTGGGTAAAGCTGGATTGGACCACCAGGCCCGCTGCTGGTCGGTCGAGTGCACAGTCAACGGCCACGGCGCCGCCCAGAGAGTGACCGAAGAGGATGATCTGTCGCGGATCCTGGGCGAGATCTTCGACCAGATAGTCGTGCGCGGCCCGAACATCGAGAAACAGACCCGGCTCGGACGGGGACCCGCCACTCCTACCGTAGCCCCGGTAGTCGAACGCCAGGAGATTGACGCGCAGCCGCTGGAGATGTCGAAAGACGCCGATCCGGTGAGCAATGCTCCCGGTGTTGCCGTGACAGTAGAGAAGAGTGCCCCGAGCCGCCGAGTGGGGCATCCACCAGCCATGCAGCTCGATGTCATCCTGCGATCGAAACCAGATGTCCTCGGCCGACAGACCGAAGGCCGCCGGATCCCAGACCCCATCCGGGTAGCGATCGGGAAGAAAGACTCGCGAGTGCTGCAGTCGGTTCCGCAGATAGCCGAGAACCCCGACCCCACCGGTTACAGCCAGGGTCGGCAACCCCACGGTCAGCAGTCGCGGCCGGCGAGATTTCGTCTTGGTCGTCATCACAGCCTACCCACTAGGGAAACCACGAGCCGGAGACTACTATTCCGCGCCACCCACCGGCTATGGAGCCGGGGGATTCGGTAAGATAGCCGCATCATGAGGTCGAAACCGCTATTTGCAGCTGCAGCCGTCACAGCGCTCCTACTCGCTCCCGCGTCGATCCTGGCCCAGGAGGGGGAAGCCCCTGCCCCGCAGGTTACCGTCAAGGCGATCACCATCGAGCCGTCGGCTCCCGGGGCGGATACGCTGTGCAAATTGCAGGTAACCCTCGAGAACGATGGCACCGAGATCGCCTCGCAGCTCGACTTCAAGGTCAAGATCAACGACCAACCACTACCCGTCTACCGCAATCAGCTCTTTATGTATCCACTGGAGGCCGGCACGACAGCCGACGTAAAGCTGTACAACTTCTGGAGCACTGAGACCTCGAGGCCGATGCCCAAAGACGGCAAGCTGACGGTGGAGGTCACGCTTGCAGCGGCCCAGTGGACCAAAGTCTCCATGGAAGACGGAGTGGAGGTATGGCAGCCATTGGGAGAGGTGTCGGGCCTGCCCCACTCCACGAGTGTGACGCTCGAAATGAAGAAGTAGATGCCACGGAGATCAGTCGGCCGACCAGCCGAGGATCTCCAAGCCCACCGATCGGCGGGCCAGTGTATCCACCTCGACAATCTGGAAATTCGGCCGCAAGAGGATCTCGCACTCCTCGGGTAGCTGCCCATCCTCGCCAGCCCCCACTGGCACCTGCAGCTCGAATCTGCCGTACCCCGAAACCGCGGTCTCCTCACCACCACAGGTGCTGGAGAGAGTAAAGCCAGGCTCGATTGTGCCCTCTTCGAGCGCCAGCTCCTCGAGATCCGGCACCGGCTCCGACACCTGCAGGACCAGCCAGACGGTGCCGGCGGTTAGCACCTCGGCAACCCGGATCGTGCCTTCGTCCGTGAGCCACCGTCGACCCAGGATCTGCACATCGGTGCCGGCCTCAAGGGGGAGCCACGAGGGAGAGAAGTAGAACATCGGCACGGCCGCAGGATCCCCCTCGGTACCCAGGGTTCCAACCTGGTATTCGAGCTTGGCGATCTCCGCGCCGGTTTCGGCAAGGGCCCAGCGCTGACCGCTCGAATCGTAGATTCCCAGACTCACCCGATAGGTCCCTGTGTCCATGGGGGGAGCCAGGGCAGACTGATAGAGAGTGATGTCGTAGTCCTGGCTCGTGCCTGGCTGCCAAGCGAAGGGCAGGGGATGGTCGAACGTGCGCTCCACATTGCTCTCGGCGTCCAACACGTGCACAAAGACCGTCGGTTCGCCGGCCGCTACCTCCAGTGGCGCCAACATCTCCCAGTGCAACTTGACCTTGGCGACACCGGGATATGGGAGCTCGATCTCCGACGGTGTCAAGCCGACCTTGGCCACCGGTGCGGGAGCCTTTTCGCATCCCCAGAACGGGAGCAGCATGATCCCTAGGACGAAAATGGTTCGAGCATTTGTCATGGTTCTATCCCTCCCGGATTCGACATTGTAGATGCACGTCGGCACCAAGGGCAATGGGGGAGGTGCACCTCGAGCGGCCGCTGCGTTGCTAAACTCGACGTCTACAGCTTCCTGGAACAGGAAGAATTCCTCTACGCCATCCGCCTGCCGGCCAATCGGGTGCTGCAACGCGAGATCGAGCACCTGCTGACGCGCCCGGTGGGCCGTCCGCCGAAGAAGCCGATCGTCTGGTACGAGAGCTTCTCGTATCGTGCGGCGAGCTGGGACAAGCCGCGCCGCGTGGTGGCGAAGGTCGAGTGGCACCGGGGGGAGCTGTTTCCCCGTGTGGGTTTCATCGTCACCAACCTGCGCCGGGACGCGGAACGAGTGGTGAGGTTCTACAACGGGCGCGGCGTGGCGGAGCAGTGGATCAAGGAAGGCAAGAACGCGGTCAAGTGGACGAAGCTCTCCTGCCACGACTTCGTGGACAACCAGGTCCGCCTGCAGCTCTTCGCGCTGGCATACAACCTGGGGAACTTCCTGCGCCGCGTTGCTCTCCCGCCCGGGGTCAGCCATTGGTCGCTGACGACCCTACAGGGCAAGCTCATCAAGATCGGTGCGAAGGTCGTCTCCTCGGCCCGGTACGTCACGTTCCAGATGGCGGAGGTCGCAGTGCCCCAGCGGCTGTTCCGGGCCATCCTCCGCAGAATCTCCCGGCTCATGCCGCCTCTCCTGGAGCCGGGATGATGGAGCCGGCACCGACGATCCCAGGGAGTGCTCGGTGGAGCACCCGGACCGGTGCGTTCGGCCGAGCGAAGGGGTCCGGAAAACCATCGAGTCAGCGGTTTCCCCGGATCTGCAGGCCCGCTGGAAGCCCACTGCGGGCAGAATCCTCCAAGACACGGGAGGGGGAAGGGGTATCCTCGCCTCCAATCCTGCGTCGGAGAACTCGTCAGAGAGCCAAATGGGAAATCCCGGTTAAGATGATCGAGGCCGAGGCTTCGAGGATGAATCACGAGGAGATGCAATGCGCAGACTATTGGGTGTTTTGATGCTGGGCCTCACCTTCCCGGTGGTAGCGCAGGGAGAGCCGCCGGGTGCCGAGGATCTGATTCGGCAGATGTCCTCCAAACTGGCATCCCTGGAGAGTTTTCATTTCACCGCCACTGTGGGTTTCGACGAGGTGCCATTGCCCGAGGTCAAGGTGAAGTATGCCGGATCTATGGAGGTCTCGTTGCAGCGGCCAGGTCAGCTTCGGGTCAGCTATCGGGATGAGCGGATGGCCAGAGAGGTGTGGATCGATGGCGAAACGGTGAGCGTGCTGGCGCCGGCAGAGGGGTTTTGGGCGTCGGCACCGGCCGCTGCTTCGATCGACGCCACCCTGAACCAGTTTGCTGCCGACTACGGCGTGTCGATTCCCCTGGACGACTTGCTGCGCAAAGACCCGTACTCGGTCCTGATGGCGGGAGCGAAGGCGCACCGCTATGTGGGACCCTCTGAGATCCACGGTGTGCCGTGTCATCACTTGATCGTCGGTCAGGAGGACATCGTGTGGCAGATCTGGATCGAGTCGGGCGACAGGATGCTGCCCAGGCAAGTCGTGATCACCTACAAGAATCTGCCGATGGCGCCCGAGTTCATCGCGGTCTTGAGGGAGTGGGATCTGAACCCGAGCCTGCCCGACTCGAAATTCCAGCCAGAGATTCCGACCGACGCAACCCGGATCGACTTCCGGGCGCTGAAGGAGGCGCGGCCATGAGGTTCCCGACGACTGCAATCTGCTTGATCGCGGGTGGCATCTTGATGGTGCAGGGTCCGCTCTTGGGTCAAGGCGGAGGCGGTGGGCATGCCGGGGGCGGAGGTTTCGGCGGCGGCGGCTTTCACAGCGGGAGCATCGGTAACGCCGGCCACGTGAACAACCGTCCCAACTATCCAGGTGGCTACTACGGATATCCATATCGGATAGGGCCCACCACTTTAGCGGGTGACGAGGATCTGAATGCACGTGGCAGTGGTTCTGCCGCCCCCGTGGCAGGTACCGGTACCGGCGGCGGCCCACCCGAGAAGCTTCAAGATGGCACTGGTGTCTACGTACCGCACGGCCCCACAGATCCGGGGGGGGCGAGTTGGGATAGCGACTGGTGGGCCCGGGATCCTCGCTCCGAAGGTGAAAAGACTGCTAGCGCGGCGGCGGCCGACGCGAGCATCGGCACCGTGGTTCCATCTCTACCAAGGGGCTACGACACCTTGTATGCGCCGAACGCTCGTTACTACTTCGTTGAGGGGACCTTCTATCAAGCGGCGGATTCCGGCTACCAAGCCGTGGAAGCGCCGATGGGTATCGAGGTCAAACAGGTGCCTCGTGACGCCGAGATCCTAGAGGTCAAGAGCCAGCAATACTTCGTCTACAAGGACGTTTACTACCAGGCTCTCTACAGTGGATCCGGAATCGTCTACAAGGTGGTCGAAGACCCGAATTCCTGAAGATGGCGGGGCCGATTGACCTCAAGTATGGTGGCATCCTGCAATCAGTAGGCGTTCTTGTGGACGCTGCCGACGGCCCGGCCGGAGGGGTCGGCCCGTTCCCTGAAGGAGACATCCCAGCTACAACGTTTTCGTTCCCATGCGGTACCTGCCATCACGGGTCATCCCGTCCAGCCTGACCCGGGGCTACCACCTGAGCGCCTTTCTCACCGAGATCGATGAACATTCTCACAGCCGCTTTTCTCGGCGCGGTGGTCCTGCTGGTCAGCCGCACGATCACCATCCAACAGGCCTTTCACGCGATCGACTGGACGGTCATCTTTCTCTCGGCCTGGATTCTGCCCCTGGGAATAGCCATCGAGAACACCGGTCTGGCGTCCCTGATCGGTGAAGGCCTGGGACAGATCGGCATCGAGTGGGGCCCCCTGCCGTTCTACCCCTGAGGATCGGTAAGCTCATCCCGCATCGAGGAGTTTCTCGATGCGCGCGATCACCATCTCCAGAGCGACGCGATTCTCTCCCCCTTCGGGCACGATGATGTCGGCCCACCGCTTCGACGGCTCCACGAACTCCAGATGCATGGGACGCACGGTCTGGGAGTACTGACGGAAGACATCGTCGAGCTCGCGACCCCGCTCGCTCATGTCGCGTCGGATCCGCCGCATCAACCGTACATCGGCATCGGTGTCGACAAAGATCTTGAAGTCGAGAAGTTCCCGGAGTCGGGACGAAGCCAGGATCAGGATTCCCTCCAGGAGAATGAACGGACGGGCGGGCATGGTCAGGGTCTCCGATGTGCGCCGATGGGTGACGAAGTCGTAGATCGGAACCTCCACGTCCCGGCCCTCCTTGAGCATACGCAAATGCTCGACGAGGAGATCGTGATCGAGGGCATCGGGATGATCGAAGTTGTGCTTCAGGAGCTGCTCCTCCGTCTGCCAATCGATGTCCCGGTAATAGCTGTCCTGGGCCAGAGCCGAGATCCGCTCGCGACCCACCGCTCCGAGAATCGCTTGCACCACGGTGGTCTTACCTGATCCGGTGCCGCCGGCCACTCCCAGAGCTACACCAACCTGTGTCCCAGAGTCGCCCATGTCAGCCGATCTTATCGCCGCCACTGCTCGAGGAGCATGGGGAGCTCTGCCAGGGCACCCACACTGGCATCGGCATCTGGCCCGCCGCCGTCTTGGCTGCGGACCCACACCGTTCGAGCACCGGCAGACCGACCGGCAGCGATGTCCCGATCGCGACGATCACCGACCATGACCGTGCTCTCCGGATCGGCGGTAACCGCCATCATGGCGTGGCGCAATATGGCTGGGGATGGCTTGCGGCTACCGAAGTCGTAGCTGAAGAAGAGCTGGTGAAGAAATTGTCTCAGACCGTGCCGCGCCAGCACATTCGCATAGAGCTCCCCCGGCAGGGGCACGTTGGAGACCACCGCCAGCTTCAGGTTCATCTCCTGCAACTCCTGCAGTGCCCGGGCTGCCCCGTCGAAGGGGATCAGCTGTTCCCCATAGGGACCGAACCACGCCGCCAAGAGGTCGAAGTCACTGGCCCGACTACCGGTCGCCGAGCGCAAACGCTCCAGGTGCGGAGCCCAATCGGCCTCCCGTCCCCGATCTTCCCGGGCTTCGTAATCTTCGCGCCAGGGTTCAAACACCAGGTTCTCGAGAGCTTCCAACTCCACCCGACCCCCTTGCTGGGCGATGGCATGTACCATGGCCTGACGTCCGCGCCAGTCGAGTCTGGCGTGGGGAAAGCCGCGGCCACCAGCCATCTGGAGCATCACGCCTCCCATGTCGAGAAGAACTGCCTGAAGTTTTCTTCTTGCCATCTGTAGGACCCTAGCGCTGGCAGCCGGGACAGTAAAAGGTACTGCGACCCGACTGGACGATTCGACGGATTGTTCTGCCGCAGCGGCGGCAGGGCTCTCCGGCCCGATCGTAGA
>Ga0255052_10003312_pt1 | contig 11233 bp, 11 predicted proteins | sample JV7_2_21_MG_FD_188632 | JGI IMG/M metagenome (GOLD analysis project Ga0255052, IMG submission 188632) | Seawater microbial communities from Jervis Inlet, British Columbia, Canada - JV7_2_21 | ecosystem: Environmental > Aquatic > Marine > Inlet | place: Canada: British Columbia | collected...
GGACATCGCGTCCGAAAAGCCGCCTGAATCGATTGACGCCAGTCTGTTGGTTGCTATTGAAAACGCTCAGGACCTTGTCACCATGGTGGCGATGTTGGATCCGCAAATTGCGGCGCTGAACTTGCTGCCCGATGGCAAGCCAGTAAAACTCGAAATAGCGCAGTTGACAGAGTTTGCCAGCCAGGCGTTCGCAGCGTTATCCGAAGGCGCCGTGGCAGTCTCTGTTGGTGAAGGATCTGAAGCCAATGCGGCTAACATGTTGGTTGCGGACGGCAGCAATCCCGCGCCGCTTTTCAGCATGAGCATGGACGTATCGCGTTACTACGGATTTATCGGTGAGGCCATGATGGAGGCGGGGCCGGACGAAGGTGAGGAAGAGATGCCTGTTGAAGTGCGAAACGCAATGAGAGATGTGATGACTTTATTGGGCGATTTGTACAAACGCATGCACCTGGACGTCAGGATGACCGAGCGCGGAATCGAGATGGGAAGCCACCTGACGCTGGCTGACTAGAACACTATCGGAGACGACATGAAGAGAATGCTGCTGCTAATTGTTGTACACCTCCTGGCCTCCAATGCTTGCGCAGGTGATATCGACGTGCCTGTATTGCCGCCGCTCAAAGTAGACCTTGAGCAGGTTGTGGCGACAGGTGTCGTGCAGCCGGTCGACGGCATCACGTCGGCAGGGCAGCCCGATGCGGCCGCATTCAAGGTGTTCGCCGAAAACGATTACGGGGCTGTCATTGACTTGCGTACCGAAGGCGAGTCGCGTGGACTTGATGAGAAAGCAGTTGTCGAAGGCCTGGGTATGGACTATGTGTCTTTACCGATCGGTAGTGGTGGCATCAGTTTTGAAAATGCCGAGGCGCTGGACAAGCTGATCAAGAGTTACGATGAACCGATACTCGTACACTGTGGCAGCGCGAACCGCGTTGGTGCGTTGCTGGCTTTGCGTGCGAGCCAGCAAGGAGCCGATAATGAAGCTGCAATCGAGATTGGCAAGAAAGGTGGGCTAACGCGACTTGAGCAGCAAGTGCGAGAAGCTCTGGGAGAAAAATGACTTTAAGGAGGTCACGCAATGCCTGACTACAAGCTTACCTACTTCGATTTCGACGGTGGGCGCGGTGAGCCAATCCGCATCGCTTTCCACGCGGCTGGCATCGAATTTGAAGACGACCGCATATCGTTTCCCGAGTTTGGCGAGATGCGCAAGAACATGGGCTTTAATTCAGTACCCGTGCTGGAAATCGATGGCGCCGCTGTGACGCAATCAAACGCGATTTGTCGCTACGTCGGCAAGATGGCAGGGCTTTATCCTACCGACGCACTACAGGCGCTCCACTGTGATGAAGTATTGGGCGCCCTTGAGGATCTTCTTCACTACATCGTGCGATCGTTCGGTTTGCAGGGAGAAGAGCTCAGGTTGGCCCGCGAAAAATTCGTCGACGGTTGGTTGTCGGTTTATTTACGAGGGCTCGGTGAGCTATTAGCCCGCGGAGGGGGTGACTATTTTGCCGATAACGCTCTGACCGTTGCCGACCTGAAGGCTTTTGTTCAGACACGCTCGCTGTGTGCGGGGACGCTTGATCACGTTCCGACGGATCTCGTGCAGCGGCTGGCGCCGGGCCTCGTCGAACATCAAAAGCGTGTCGAGGCTGACCCTAGAGTGGTCGCGTACTACGCCTCGCGCGCGTAATCCGAACCCAAGTTAGCGTACAGCTTTCTGTGCACGAGCTCTTTGCTCACGTGTCAACTCGCCCGGGTGCCTGCCCTTGCGCAGGCCATCCAGCTGATGAGCGATCGCGAGTGGTGGATGGCGGAACAACATCCGGGGCGCACAAAAAAGGCCGCCAAAAGGCGACCTTTGATGTTGGTGGAGGTGGTGGGAATCGAACCCACGTCCGCAAGCCCTACGCTACGAGGTCTACATGCTTATTCCGTCTTTAATCTCACTGCGAGCTACCCGACGGGCAGGGAAGACTCACAGCCAGTTCAGTAAGGATTTAACGGTTTGAGCCCTGAACATGCTCGCGTCGCGGTCCTGTGTCGGTGACTCCTGTGATCCGGACGCACAGGCACGATCCGGGCAGAAGGCATTTACTGGTTTTTAAGCAGCTAGTGCGTAGTTGTCGTCGTTGGCAACTATAAGTTTTACAGCTGGATTTACGAGGTTATCTGTTCCTCGGCATGCACCCGGAGTTTCGCGACCCACGTCGAAGCCATGTCACCCCCGTGTGGCTGATAGTGTAAGGGCTCGAAAACCAAATTCAATGCGAAGAGGCCACAAATCAGCGGGAAAGGTGGTCGCACACACATAATAAAAGACTTTAATAAAGTAAAGTAAGTATTTGAAAAGTAACTAATGTTTTAGGATTCTTTCTTTTTGCCGCTGCCAGTCCCGGTCTTTGTCGGCAGCCCGCTTGTCATGCTGCTTCTTACCTTTCGCCAGGCCGACAGTCAGTTTTGCGCGGCCCTTGTGCCAGTGCAAATCCAGCGGTACCAAAGCATAACCTTTTCGCTCAACCGCCCCGGTAAGCCGGTCAAGCTCGTGCCGGTGCAACAGGAGCTTCCGTGAGCGCGTTGGGTCAGCCTTCAGGTGAGTCGCCGTGGTATTCAGCGGTGAGAAATGAGCGCCGACCAGCCATGCCTCTCCGTTGCGCAAGTTTACATATGCTTCCGTTAACTGCGCACGACCCTCTCGCATGCTCTTCGCTTCCCAGCCTTCCAGCGACAGACCCGCTTCAAACGTGTCCTCTATGAAGTAGTCATGGCGTGCCCGCCGGTTAACGGCGATGACTTTATCTCCGGGCTTTTTGGATTTCTTGGCGCTCATCAGTCTCTGGTCTTGGCCTGGCTTAAGCGAGCGGATTATACGGTCAAGCGTTGTCAGACTCCCGGTTTTGTATAAGAATCGCGGCATTCGATGCCGATTTGAGAATAACAATGCTAAGTAATCAGGCAGGCGACGGGAAAAGATCTTCGTTGCACGGCCATTGGTCGTCGCGAATGGCTTTCATACTGGCCGTCACCGGCTCGGCCGTCGGGCTGGGCAATATCTGGAAATTCCCCTACATCGCCGGGCAGAACGGCGGCGGCGCGTTTGTTCTGGTGTACCTTGTGTGTGTCATCGTTATCGGTATGCCGGTCATGATGTCGGAAATCCTGATCGGACGTCGCGGGCGTCGTAATCCGGTAGCGACAATGGAACTGCTCGGCAAAGAAGAGGGCAGTACCGGGGCTTGGCGCGTGGTCGGCAGCATGGGTGTGCTGGCAGGCATTCTGATTCTCTCATATTACAGCGTGATCGCAGGCTGGACCCTGGCCTACATCGTCAAAAGCGCGAGCGGGGCTTTCGTTGGTGCGAGCGCGGTCGCCGTGAGCGCCGAATTCGGAAATTTTGTTGGCGATTGGCGCCTGGTGGCCCTGTGTCACACCTTGTTTATGGGGCTCGCCGTTTTCGTCGTTGCGCGCGGTGTCGAACGTGGTCTGGAACAGGCCGTCAGGTTCATGGTGCCGGCATTGCTGCTGCTCATGCTCGTGTTGTTAGGCTACTCGATTAATTCAGGGTATTTCGGCGAGGGCGTGGCGTTTATGTTTACCCCGGATTTCGAAAGGCTTACGTGGAATAGCGTGCTCGCAGCTTTGGGTCAGGCGTTCTTCACGCTGAGTATCGGCATGGGGGCGATTATGGCCTACGGCGCTTATCTGCCCGAAGAAACGTCGATCACCGGCGCGTCAGCCGCGGTGGTGACGGCCGATACCGGCATCGCGATTCTTGCGGGACTCGCCATCTTCCCGTTGGTGTTCGCCAACGACTTGAATCCCGCTGATGGTCCCGGCCTGGTTTTCGACACGTTGCCGCTCGCGTTTGGCCAGATGGCAGGCGGGGTTTTCTTCTCGACTATTTTCTTCGTGTTGTTGGCGTTCGCGGCATGGACGTCGGCCATTGGCCTTATGGAACCGGCTGTCGCCTGGATCGTGGAGAAGTACCACAAGACGCGAGCGCAGGCGACGATAATGACGGGCCTGACTGTATGGTTCATTGGACTAGGCTCAGTCTTGTCATTCAATGTACTGTCGGACGTGACGTTTCTTGCGGGGACCATTTTCGATAATATCGATTACCTGACGAGCAACATCATGTTGCCGTTGGGGGGTCTGCTGATTGTCATTTTTGCGGGCTGGGTTATGTGCCGCAATTCAACGTCGGACGAGCTCGGCAGCACAGGTTTCCTGTTCAAATCCTGGCGAACGCTGGCCCGTTTCGTTGCGCCAATCGGGATTCTGCTCGTCCTGATCAACGCCGTATTGTAGAGCTTGCCAAGGAGCGGATCGCGACCGATGTAACTCGGTCGTCCGATCAATATGCATATCGTCAATCGCAATGCACTGGTGCCGTATTCCGCCGCGCAGATGTACGCCTTGGTCAAGGATGTTGAGGCGTATCCGTCGTTCTTGCCGTGGTGTAACGATGCGGAAGTGCACGTGCGCGAGCCAGACTGCATCGAAGCCTCACTCGAACTGCACCGCCATGGCATCAGCAAGCGATTTCGAACGCGCAACGCCTTGCGCGAAAATGAATCGCTCGGAATCGAACTCGTCAATGGTCCTTTTCGCCGCTTGTCCGGTGGCTGGTTGTTTCAATCGCTGGGCGACGACGGCAGCAAGGTGTCGCTGGAACTTGAGTTCGAGTTTGAGAGTCGTACTCTGGAGATGATTTTCGGTCGGTTTTTCGAGAAGACCTGCAATTCATTGGTGTATTCGTTCACGGAACGAGCCGCACGAATTTACACCGGGACGAATTAGCCGACGTGGCAGAAATAACGGTCGAAGTCGTTTTTGGGATTGCCGAAAAGCAGCAGCTGGCGACGATCACCTTGCCGAGCGGCGCGACAGTTGCCGATGCCATCGTCCAAAGTTCTATGGCACATGAATTTCCCGAACATGATTTGCACTCATTGAGCGTTGGTGTCTGGGGACACGAAGTTACCAGAGAGCGTGTCCTGTCAGACGGTGACCGCGTCGAGATTTACCGCCCCCTAAAAATGGACCCACGGGATGCGCGGCGACAACTCGCGCTCGCCGGGCAGACGATGGGAGGTCGGACGAAGGGCTAGACACAGCATCGCGGGTTAGTTACTGGTCGTCTGGAATAAGTGCTATGTCAACTCGGTTATTGCTTGCCGCGATATGATTCCAATTGGACGCCGATATGCCTGTCGCCGTTGCGGGGTAGTCCAGCAGCGGACTCGAGTTGCCGAGCGAAAGCACCTCATAACGAATTCTTCCGCCATCGCGTTCGTCCGCCAGATTAATGAAATTTGCGAAAGCGACGGATTGTCGAAGTCCCAGGTCATTCGCCTCACGTGGTTCGTATCCAATCCGGTCACATTCGAGGGCCGGAAGGTCTCCGACAGCTAGAGCGTATCCGTCGGTGCCACTGAAGGACATGCAGTAGTTTCCAACATGTGATTCGATCCTGACCAGCCCTGCAAATTCGAGTGTAGCAAGGTGGCTCGCTAGCTCGGCGATAATCGACACTCGAAAGTCACCCAGCGGTAATTCATCGAAGCCGTACTGCGATGACTGGTTTGCTCCCCATTCCATAGTACTCAGCGCAACAGCGCGTGTGGATTCCAGAGCCTGTTGATATTCGGCCAATTGCTGCTGGACCTGACGCGCGCCTTGTGTTCCGACAGACTGGCGCTCGTCCAGGACGCGCCGCAGGTCAATGTTCTGTCGCTGTATTTCCTGCCCCCTTTGTTCCGCCTGCCAGTACAACCAGGTAAAAAGGATCGCAAAAAACGAGACGACTGCAACCACGATCTGCGATACAGCGGGTCGATGCCGTTCAAACCACCGGCTCCAGGTGCTGTTGCCATCAACCTCAGGCGACTTGATCTCATCCGCAACACGCGCTGCGATCGCCGCCTGACTGTCGCGCAGATCTCGGCGTAATATGGCTCGCTGCTGGTCAAACAGTTCCTGAATCAAAACCCCCAGGTCCTGATCGAATTTCTCGAGACTCGGGTATTCGCCACTGACTGATTTTTCCTCGGCCTCGTCGTAATGCTCTCGCCGCTCGGCGTCCTCGCCTATCACACGCAGAGACTCAAGCACTTTCGATAGCTCTACAGGCTCGACCTCTTTCGGTAGTACGCCAACGGCACCCAACGCGCGCGCCTGACCGACATAGAGTTCACCCTCTTGTGCGGTGTACATCATGATCGGGATCGTCGCGGTTGCCGGGTTCTTCTTGATCGCCGTAACGGCCTCAAAGCCATCCATGCCGGGCATCTCGTGATCCATGAAAATAATGTCGGGCCGGTTTTCGCCGAGGTAAGTCAGGGCGTTTTCAGCTGAGCCTGCAGTATCGACCTCCAGGTCGTGCGTCTCGAGCATTTTTTGCAGCACGACCCGCGCAGTCTTGGAGTCGTCGACAATTAGAGCCGTTTTACGCAACGATCATTCCCCGTGTGGCCGGTTCGACTTGTCAAATAAGAGGCCGATTATGAACTTACTAGAGTCCCGGATCGAGCTCCTGTTCCTTGCGAATCTCGTTCACTCGATCTTCTGAAAAAACAATCGACACCCAGCGCTTTTGAGCCGCGTCCTTTCGCCCGATCTTGAGGTAGTAGACGTAGTCCCATCGATCCCTGTGGAACGGATCGTCAACCATCGGCGTGCCAAGCAGAAAACGAATCTGGTTGCGGGTCATTCCAACTTCGACCTGGTCGAGGTCTTCCTGCTTGATCAGGTTGCCTTGCGCAATATTGGCGCGATAGACACAGCCGCTGGAAACCGCAAGTGCGATAAACACTAGGAATATGAAGGTAGATTTACGGTTTGCCATAGAGCCGAACTGCCAACTGCGCCATAATAGGCGCGCATCATACCTTGAAAGAGTTTGTCCATGCAGCAACGACACGAACTTCGTAAGGCCGGGCTGAAGATCACCCTGCCGCGCCTGAAAATCCTTGAGATTCTCGAGGGCGCGAAGCTGCGCCATCTAAGTGCGGAGGACATTTACAAGGACTTGCTGTCGTCGGGCGAGGACATTGGTCTGGCGACGGTTTACCGGGTTCTTACGCAATTCGAGGCTGCCGGTCTCGTTACGCGGCATAACTTCGAGGGTGGACATTCCGTTTTTGAACTCGATGATGGTGACCATCACGACCATATGGTGTGCATTGATTCGGGTGACGTTGTTGAATTCGTGAGTGAAGAAATCGAGCGCTTGCAGCACGCAATTGCCGATAAACACGGTTATGAGTTGCTGGACCACAGCCTGGTCCTGTACGTGAGAAAAAAGGGACAGGGCCGGGACTCAGACGATAGCTGAGTCAGGCGCGTTTCTTTGGCGCACCCGCCAACATTTCTGCGGCGTGTGCGAGCGTCTTCTGAGTAATTTCAACTCCGCCAAGCATGCGGGCCAGTTCCTCGACACGTTCGTCCTTGCTCAAAACATGTAATCGCGTTCGCGTGGACTTGCCATCGGTGACCTTGCTAACACGAAAATGTTGATCGGCGAGACTCGCAACTTGCGGCAGGTGAGTGACACATAGGACCTGGCGGTTGGCCCCTAATTCCTGCAAACGCCGACCGACCATTTCCGCGACACCGCCGCCGACACCACTGTCGACCTCGTCGAAGACCATGGTCGGGATCGCACTGCCGTCGCTCGCGATTACCTGGATTGCCAGGCTCATGCGCGACAGCTCTCCGCCAGACGCGATCTTGGCGAGGGGCTGCGCGGTCTGACCCGGATTGGCACTGATCAGGAACCCAATGTCGTCAAGGCCCCAGGGCCGCGCGGCTGATTCTTCGAGGGACGTCAGCGACACTTCAAATATGCCACCAGGCATACCGAGACCCTTCATCGCGTCCGTCACCGACGCGGCGAATGCTTTGGCCGCTTTGTGTCGAGCGTTCGATAGTGCTCTGGCCACCTTGATGTATTGCGCCTTGGCGGCCTCGGATTGCTGCGCGAGCTCGTTTCCGAGCTCCTCAGCGTGGCTGAGTTCGTCGTGTTCGTTGCGCAGTTTGTCCGCCGTTGCGAGCACTTCACCGGCGGCAACCCGATGTTTGCGCGCCACCGTCTGTATCGAATCGAGACGTTCCTCGACCCAGTCGCGGCGCCCGGGATCCATGTCGACCGAATCGACGTACCGGCGCAGCGATTCGGCTGCCTCGGTCACCTGGATACTTGCAGTGGTCATCAATTCGAGCACCGGCTCGAGCGTGGCATCGTATTCGACCAATGTCTCAACACTGCGAACGGCCTCGGCAATCAGGTTGTTGGCGTTCGCCGCATCACTCTCAAAAAGGTTGTGCAGCGCGTTGGCAATGCCCTCAGCGAGGCGGCCGCTGTTTTGTAGTTTCTGTCGCTCCGCATGCAGGTCATCGACTTCGCCGGCCTGCAACGCAAGGCTGTCCAGTTCCTGCAATTGGAAGCTCAGTAAATCGAGGCGTGATGCCCGGTCAGACTCCGCAGCAGAGAGTCGTTGCATACGATCCGCAATAGCATTCCAATCCGCAAAACTTTTCTCGGTTGCGGCGCGTTTATCGAGTAGGCCGCCAAAATGGTCGAGGAGGTCGCGCTGTATCGAACGTCGACTCAGCGACTGGTGAAAATGCTGACCGTGTATATCGAGTAGTTGCTCGCCCAGTTTTTTCAGTTGCGACACCGGAACCGCGTTGCCGTTGATAAATGCGCGGGAGCGCCCATCGGCATTGATCACGCGACGCAGGAGGCACTCGTCGTCCATATCGAGCGCCTGTTCTTCAAGCCAGGCGGCAGCGGAAGCCAGCTTGGAGACATCGAATTCGGCCGCGAACTCGGCGCGTCTTACACCGTCGCGCACGAGTTGTGCGTTGCCGCGCTCGCCGAGCACGAGTCCAAGCGCATCAACCAGTATCGACTTGCCCGCGCCGGTTTCACCGGTCAGCACGGTCATGCCCGACTCGAACTCGACGTCAATACGGTCGACGATGGCGAAATCGCGTACCTGCAGACTCATTAACAAATCAAGTGTCCCGCGAATCAGTCATTGCGCTGGCGATTGTCACGGCCCCACAGCAACTTGGAGCGGAGAATGCCGTAGAAATCGTAGCCGGGCGGATGAATGAGAACGATGCGTTGCTCGCTTGCCGCAATGATCAGGCGATCAGCAGGCCTGATTTCACCCATCGAATGTCCGTCCACCGTAATTTCCGCTTTGGTATCGTCGCGCTCAAGCAGAACCACTTCGATGGGTTGGTCGGCCGGTATTACGAGTGGCCTGTCGGTCAGGGTATGCGGACAGATCGGAACGATTGCGACAGCATTCAATTGCGGTTCGATGATCGGGCCGCCGCAGCTCAGGGCATAGGCTGTCGAACCGGTTGGGGTTGCGATGATGAGGCCATCGCCGGAATGCGTATTGACGAAATGGCCCGCAACTTCGGTGGAGAAGTCCACCATTCGGCCTGTCTCGCGTCGTTGCAGGACAACATCGTTCAACGCGAACCCGGTGCATTGTTCGCCCGATTCCTTATGCAGGTGGGCCTCCAGGAGCATTCTCGAATCGCGGCTGTAGTTCCCGCTTAGCACTTGGTCAACGCTGGCGATCATTTCGTCTGTCGGTACGTCGGCGAGGAATCCCAAACGGCCGCGATTAATACCGAGGATCGGCGTGCCTGATTCACGCGCAAGGCGGCTCGCGTAAAGCATGGTGCCGTCGCCACCGATCGCGATCACGAGGTCCGCGTTTTCGCAGAGTTCTGCCGAGCTCACCCGGGTAACGGGAAGCTCCAGCGTCAGCGTATCGGCTGCAAACACCGTAATACCGGACTTGGTCAAATGCCGCGTCAGCAGCTGCATGGGTTCGGCGACTCTGGAATCGTCGTGGCGCCCGAGTATCGCGATGTTCGAAAATTGCGTGTTCATGTGGCGATTGTTGCAAACCCTTGACCGGCCGCCAAGCCGTTGCTAGCGTGTTGCTCAGTACCCTAACACAGCAAACGGGCCGGGGATTTCCCTTGTTTCTAGCGCATGTCAGCAGAAGCAACTAAACGAATACCGAGTGATCGCGGTCAGCGCTTATTGCGCACGCTGATCCAGCGTTACATACGTGACGGCCAGCCAGTGGGTTCGCGTACGCTGTCAAAAGACTCCGGACTCGACCTGAGTCCGGCGACGATTCGCAACGTCATGTCCGACCTGGAGGAAATGGGGCTGGTGTCTGCACCGCACACGTCCGCCGGGCGCATACCGACGCCCATGGGGTATCGTCTGTTCGTCGATACGCTGGTTCGTTATCGGCAACCTGGTCACGGCGACATAAAGAAAATTCAGCAGCAGATAAAAGGCGAGTCGGACAATACGGGCGCTTTGGTTACAGCGGTTTCGAGTATGTTGTCCGAGTTCACGAGTATGGCAGGCGTTGTTTCGGTGCCGCGAGCAACGCAGGTGACACTAAGGCAAATCGAGTTTCTGCCGCTGTCGGAAAACAGAATCCTCGTTATCCTCGTGACCAACGATCGCGAAGTGCAGAACAGAATTCTTCACACGGACCAGAATTACGATGCGTCCGAGCTGCAGCAAGCCCAGAATTTCATCAACGAGCACTACTCCGGTACAGATCTGGAATCGGTCCGCGAGCGGCTGCTGCACGACCTGGAAGACACGCGTAATTCGATGAACCAGGCGATGCATGACATTATCGCGGTCGCGCATTCTGCGATGGATAACGCCGGGCGCCCAAATGACGAATACGTTGTGGCGGGCGAAACCAATCTGATGGACTTTGCCGAACTCTCCGATGTCGACACGCTTAAGCGCCTTTTTGAAGCGTTCTCGCGCAAACGGCTGATCCTGGACTTGCTGGATCGCAGCATCAATGCTGATGGTGTGCAGATTTTCATAGGGGAAGAGTCGGGCTACGGTATTTTCGAAGACTGCAGTGTCGTGACGGCGCCGTATCACGTCGACGACGAGACGATCGGCGTACTCGGTGTCATCGGCCCGACCCGCATGGCCTATGATCGCGTGGTGCCGATCGTCGATGTAACCGCCAAGCTGCTGGAGGCTGCCCTGAGCCAGGGTCACTGAGTCGGAGCGCCGCAAAAAAGTCTCCGGGCCTCTTGATATTTTTCGCGGGGACCCCACACTCCGAACGTTATTTTCACGTTGGCCCCTGCGGTCGGCGACCTGAACGTTGATTTGGAGCACACGAATGACTGCAGAACG
>Ga0255052_10003313_pt1 | contig 11231 bp, 8 predicted proteins | sample JV7_2_21_MG_FD_188632 | JGI IMG/M metagenome (GOLD analysis project Ga0255052, IMG submission 188632) | Seawater microbial communities from Jervis Inlet, British Columbia, Canada - JV7_2_21 | ecosystem: Environmental > Aquatic > Marine > Inlet | place: Canada: British Columbia | collected...
ATCGTTGCCACCGGCAATGACGAGTTCGAGTTGTACCTGGACCGTAGCTACGAGCGTTACTTCCAGAACTGGCTACAAGACAGCATCGCCACGATCTAGCGCCTGTTCGAGGTCCGCGATCAGGTCGTCTACGGATTCAATGCCAATGGACAAGCGCAGCCAGTCTTTCGGCACCGGACTGTTTTCACCTTCAATCGTGTGACGATGTTCGATCAGGCTCTCGACACCTCCAAGTGACGTTGCACGGACGAGAACATCGCATCGTTTGACCACATCCAGGGCTCTTTCCGCACCGCCCTTGACCTGCAGGCACAACATTCCGCCGAAACCACCGTCCATCTGCCGCCTGGCCAGCTCGTGTCCCGGATGGTTCGGCAGACCGGGATAAATGACGGCCTCGATATTGGGGTGTCCATCGAAATGCCGCGCAATGGTCAGGGCTGACTCGCACGCCTTACGAACCCTCAGGAACAAAGTGCGCATGCCGCGTTGTAGCAGCCAGGCCTCGAAGGATCCCAGGATGGCGCCCGACTGCAGACGAACCTCGCAGATGCTCTGCCAAAGTTCGTCTTTCCTGGCCGTGGCGATGGCACCAGCCACGATGTCGCAGTGGCCGTTCAGGTATTTCGTTGCCGAGTGCATGACGACATCGGCCCCGAGTTCAATCGGCCGAGTGAGCACGGGCGTCGTCACGGTCGAATCCACAGCGAGCCAGGCGCCGGCCTCATGTGCGACGTTGGCCGCTGCTGCGATGTCGATCACATCCCAGCTCGGATTGCAGGGCGTTTCGATCCAGACGAGACGGGTTTTTTCCTTTCTGACCGTGGCGGCAAGCGCATCCGGATCCGAGGCGTCGAACAGGTCGAGGTGGAGACCCCAGGTGTCGCAGAACTTGAGCAGCCACTTGCGCAATCCCCAGTACATGACCTTCGGCGCCACGATCCGGTCACCGGGCTGCAGCGATTGCACAACAGACATGGCCGCTGCCATGCCCGAGCTAAACAAGATGGCGGCGGCCGCTCCTTCAAGATCGGCCAGCATGTTTTCCGCGACCACATAGCTCGGATTCTCGTCGCGCCCGTAACTGTGCTTTTCGTTTATGAGTTCGTACTGCTCATCGCGAACGAAGGTCGACGACGGGTGAATGGCGGGGGTCAGAGCTCCGGTCAGCGCATCAATTTGATGCAGGGCCTGAGCACAACGTGTTTCCGGCGAAAGTTTTTTTGTCTTACCCATTGCGCGCAAGTATATCTAGAAAGACAATCAGCCGACATGAGCAGAAATCACCGCTACGACATTCTCTTCGAGCCGGTAAAGATCGGGCCCGTCACGGCGCCGAACCGATTCTATGCCGCACCTCACGCCATAGGCGCGGGCAACCAGATGCCACATACGCGTGCCGCAATGCGGGAGGTGCGCGCGGAGGGCGGCTGGGGCGTCATCAATACCGGCTATTGCTCGATTCATCCGAGCTCCGACGATGCGCCGTTGCCCTACGGTCGTCTCTGGGATGACGAAGACATCAAGACGCACGAGATGATGGTCGACGCTGTGCATCGTCACGGTTCGCTGGCCGGTGTCGAGCTCTGGCATGGCGGCAGCGGGACCGGTAATCGGCTGACGCGGATGCCACTGATGTCAGTGTCCGGCGTTTCTTATGACACGACGTACCCGGGCTGGATCAACCTGACGCGATCGCGACCGATGGACAAGGACGATATTCGCGAATTCAGGCAATGGCACATCGACGCCGCGAAGCGCGCGAAGTCGGCTGGCTTCGACATCATCTACATCTACACCGGTATGAATTTCGGCCCCTACCAGTTCCTGTTGCCGTGGATGAACAAGCGCACAGACGAGTATGGAGGCAGCCTGGAGAATCGCGTGCGGCTGACGCGCGAGATTATCGAGGACATGCGGGAGGCAGTGGCTGGCTCCTGTGCCATCGCGTTACGGTTCAGTACCGACGAGTTAATGAAGGTCCCAAGCGCATCGCACGAAACCGAGGCGCATGGGGTCATCTCGCTGCTGTCAGATTACCCGGATCTGTGGGATGTGAAATCATCGGACTGGATGGTCGAGACGGCCTCGGCAAGATTCGTTGAATCGGGCGCGCAGGAGCCGATCAACAGTTTCGTCAAGCCTCTGACCAACAAACCTGTTGTCGGCGTCGGCCGCTTTACCTCGCCCGACGAGATGGTCAGCCAGGTCAAACGCGGCGTGCTCGACCTGATCGGCGCCGCGCGACCATCGATCGCAGACCCATTCCTGCCGAAAAAAATCGACGAGGGTCGTGAGGACGAAATACGCGAGTGCATCGGCTGCAATATCTGCGTTTCCGGGTATCACGATGGTGTGCCGATTCGTTGCACACAAAATCCAACTACCGGTGAGGAGTGGCGGCGTGGCTGGCACCCTGAGCGCATTCCGCCGGGTGACTCCGAACAAAGCGTGCTCGTGGTCGGGGCAGGACCGGCCGGACTCGAATGCGCCCGAGCGCTCGGCCAGCGTGGTTTCGCCGTAACCATGGCCGAAGCACGGCAAGAACTCGGCGGACGTGTCACGATCGAATCGAAACTGCCCGGTCTGGCAACCTGGTTACGCGTGCGCGATTACCGGACGAACCTGTTGCAGACGATGGGCAACGTCGATATCTATCGTGGCAGTGAATTGTCGGCGCAAGATGTAATCGATTTTGGCTGTGACCATGCGGTTATTGCGACAGGCGCCAGGTGGACGCGCGAAATCCTGAGCGCGGGCCGCTATCCGGTCAGTGGTTTTGAAGGCGACAACGTGTACACGCCCGACGATATTCTCGCCGGCGCTGAGCCTGCGGGCCCAGTCGTTATCTACGACTTTGATCATTACTATATGGGCAGCTGTCTCGCCGAGTTGCTACGGCAGCGAGGCCTCGATGTAACGATCGTAACGCCTGCCAACGCCGTTTCCGCCTGGACATTCATGAACAACGAAATGAGCGATATTCGCCGCCGCATGATCGATCTCGATGTCTCGCTCGTCTTCGAGCAACTCGTTATCGGTTTCTCCAATGGTTCGGTGGAACTAAACAGCGTCTACCGTCGCGGCGAACCGACTACGATCGACTGCGGCTCGCTGCTTGTTGTCGGAGTTCGAGAAGGCAAAGACAGTCTTTACAACGAATTGAAATCTGCCGGCGTGCAGTCACTTCGGCGAATCGGGGACTGCCGCGCGCCGGGCGCCATTGTGCATGCTGTGTATTCCGGCCACGAGTGCGCCCGTACCATAGATGCCGGGGATGCCGAACAAGCATACGCATGGGAGAGACCTCGGCTGGGACTTTAGTGATGGCACAAGACAAATACGATGTGATCGTTATCGGCGGTGGCCACAATGGCCTGACTTGCGGTGCGTATCTATCCCGAGCCGGCAAGAAGGTGCTGGTGCTCGAGCGCCGCCCCATCATCGGTGGCGCTGCCGTCACCGAAGAGTTCGCGCCCGGCTTTCGCGCTTCGACCTTTTCCTACGTCATGAGCATCCTGCACCCGAAGATCATTCGCGAACTCGAACTTCGTGAGCTCGGGCTCGAGGTGCTGCCCGCAACGGACATGTTTTGCCCGATCGGTACCGACGACTACATTATCCTGACCGGCGATGCGGCGAGCACGGCCGAGCAGTTCGGCCGATTTTCCAAACACGATGGCGCGACCTACGCCGAATTCGATGCCTGGCTCGAAGGTGCTGCTGTCTACATGCGCAAGCTGCTCTTCGATACACCGGTCGACCCGTCCAAGCGAGATTTCAGGAATCTGCGCAGGACCTTCGACCTTGTCTGGCGCTATCGAAAAATAGGCAACAAGCTCTACGACCTGCTCGACCTCATGGTCATGAGTGCTGACGAGTTTCTCAAGCGCTGGTTCGAACACAGTGTCACGCGCGCGATTCTCGGTTATTACAGCTCAATCGGCACCTTTGCCAGTCCCAAAACGCCAGGCTCGGCCTATGTGCTCCTGCATCACCTGATGGGGGAACACGAAGGCGCTGGCGGCTGGGGTTTCGTCCGTGGCGGCATGGGCAGGATCAGCGATCTGATTGCCGAGTCCGGCCGGCGTCATGGCATGGAGATTCGCACCGACGCTGATGTCGCGAGCGTGGAGGTCTCAAACGGTCGGGCAGCGAAGGTCGTAACGACGAATGGCGACGAGTACACAGCGCGCGCGATCGTCTCCAATGCAAGCTGCAAGGTCACGTTCAACCAGCTCGTGGACGAGAAGCATCTGCCCGACGACTTTGTGAAACACATACAAAACTACCGGACATTTTCGACGGCATTCAAGGTCAACATTGCGGCCGAAGCGCCACCGCGTTTCGCGGCGTTCGACGCGGCGAAATGCGGATTCGACGCACCCAACTACGTGCATATCGGGCCGACGGTCGAGTACCTGCACGAAGCTTACGAAGACGCCTCTAACGGTACCTACTCTCGTCGACCGTTCATTACGCTGGTCGTGCCGACAATGGTCGATGACTCACTCGCGCCGCCGGGCAAGCACGTCATCAATGCGTTTGGCGGGCATGCACCGTATGAGCTCGAGGGTACGAGCTGGGAAGCAGAACGCGCCGCGTTTACCGATACAGTTTTCGACACGATTGACGAGCTGGCGCCGGGATTTAGTGATGGCGTGATCGAGAGTCAGGTACTGTTGCCTCCCGACATCGAGCGCATCATCAACTCGCCTCACGGGCATATTTTTCACGGCGAGCTCGCGCTAGAGCAGCTGTTCTTCCAGCGACCGGCCCCGCACTATGCTGATTATCGTTCGCCCGTTGACGGGCTATACCAATGCGGCGCATCGACACACCCGGGAGGCGGCGTGTCAGGCATTCCAGGGCACAATGCCGCGCGGGAAATCCTCAAGGATTGGAAACGACTATGACTTGCCGGAATCCGTAAAGCTGAAGCCGAATCGATCGATAAGACTTTTGTCCTTTTCGGATACCAGTTTCTCCAGTTGCGGTGGATACCTGCCGACGTAGGATTTCGGACGTTGACTTGCATTTAGCGGTTGGGCTTCTTTCAGGTAAGCATCAATGCCATTGGTAATCGGCGTGCCTGTTGCCTCGAGTAGCCTAAGCGCGTCGTTACGCAAGTCTTCGAATCGACCGATGTGAATGACGTGCGCACGCTCTGACCGAAACATCAACTCGAACAACCAAGAGTAGTAGCCGAGGCCTTCAGGGTAGTTCGCGAATTGTTCGGAGCGTAGCCCGGGCAGCTCTTTTCGACCCGGCCGCTGGGCATTGATCACTCTCGGTGCGGTCCTGACCAGTTGTTTCAGCAGTCCCTGGCTTTGTTCGCTACCGTCGCCGAGATTCAGGAACCGGGTGACGGCTGGACGAAAGTTCAACGCACCGCGATCGGACAGGATCTGGAATACATACTGTTGCTTGCGCTTGTAGTCACAGTACATGGAGACGTACCAGTCCCACGGGTTGCGCACGAAGCCGATAACCGGCAGATGTGCGAATTGCTTCGGCAGGTCCTTTAGCTGACCGTGGTACTGGATCATGCGGGCGCCCGGCACCTGCTCCATGACCAGCTTGTTGAGAAATGTGCCCCCGGTGCGCGAGACATGGATGTAAATAAAATGGTCCGTAACAATCATTGTCTCCAGCCGTGTTTGCATTCGTATCATGCGCAACATATTCTGATGCGGCCTTAGTCGCAAACTATCTGTCATCGCCCATTACCCTGGATCAGGTGTTGGATTCTGTCAAAGCCGCGCGTGATAAGTTGCCGCCACATGACGTCTGGCTCAAGCACATGGTCGGCATGGCAGACTATTCGAAGCGCTGAGTACGTCATGAAATTCAAAGATGCCCTCAGAACAAAAGAATTCGTCCTCACGTCGCGCGTGAATCTGGTTGACGTGGCGGATGTGGCCGCATTGCACCGCCAGTCTGAAATCCTGTGGCCGGTCGTCGACGGCGTCCACTTGGCCGAGGGCAAGCTGGCACACATGTCGGGCCTCGCGGCCGCCGCGCTGCTATTACCTCAGGAAATCGATCCAATTGTTCACGTAAACTGCCGCGATCGGAATCGCATTGCGCTGCAAAAGGACCTGATCGGAGCTGCCGCGCTTGGCGTGACCACCGTTTTGGTTTCGCGGGGCGGCAAGATCCCGAAAAGTGTTGAGCTCGGGATACGAAATGTCTTCGATACAACGGCGCTCGAATTCATGACCTACATACAAGGACTGAACCAGGCCGACGATGCTGTGCCTGGAGCGGAAATTGCCGTCGGCGCCAATGCCGAGATCTTTGCACCGGGCGATGACTGGATACCGAATAATCTCATCCGGAAATGCGATGCAGGCGCCAACTTCGTGCAGTTACAGGTTTGCTTCGATATGCACGTTGTACGCTCCTACATGGCGCGAATCGTGGCGTCCAAATTGACGCACCGGGCGAGATTCATAATGGCGCTGACACCACTGCCATCTGCTGACATGGCACGCTGGGTTCAGAAAAACGTCAAGGGCGCGCTTATTCCAGACGGCATCATCGAACGATTGGAGCAGGCGTCAGATCCCAAGCGCGAAGGAATAGAAATCTGTGCGGAGCTGTTGCAGGAGCTCAAAACGATTCCAGGAGTCTCCGGCGCCGATTTGCTCAACCTGGGGAACATCGAGGCCATACCGGCTGCGATTGATGCTTCTTGCGTGCGCTCACCGTAATGCGGTGTCCTGCAGGGATGTTGACTCGGCCATTCTCGATTCTCGCCGCCTGTGCATGACTCTATGAAATATCTTGTTGATGCTTTTCAAAATTTGTTTGTCGCGACAGCCGAGGCAGGTGGCGACCTGGCGAAGACCGTGCAGTCCACGCTCGACAACGTGGACTGGCAAGGCACGTTGGGCAGACACGAACCGACAGACCAGACGGACAAGACCATCGTGGACGCGTATCTCGAATCAGCCTGCGCCCGATCCGGCGAGGCTGGTTCGCACTCAAACGACATTGCGAATGCGCTCTTGGCCGTGGCCAGTCAAATCGACTGGCACATGTCGCCCAGGGACCCGGTGGAAGGGCCCGACGCGGTCCTCTTCTCCCGGAACTTTGTTGCGACAACCATTATTGGTGACGGTGGAATTCTGCCATCGGATAAAGTAGCGGCAGGATTTAGCCTGCAGGCACCGGATATTTATTACCCGCCACATGCGCACTTCGCCGAGGAAAGTTACTGGATAATCGGTGGGGAAGGCGACTGGCGAGTCGATTCAGACCCGTGGTTCGCGGTGAGGCCGGGCGACACTACCTATCACGCGCCCGAAGCTCGACACACTATGCAAACCAACGCTTACCCGATGCTGGCGATATGGCTATGGACCAGCGATCTGGATTCGGAAGTGATTATTGTCCGTAGCTAACTGGCTTCGAGCAATACGAAAACTGAGCTCGTGCGCGTGGGCCTAGCAGAGTATTCCTGGGTATTGGCCGCGAACAGAGTTGGCGAGTGTTATCTGGCCGGACTCACGCAATTCGTCAATATGAATTGTGCGCTCCTTGATTTGCTCTTGTTGCAGCAGCCAATCTCGATAAGTGCCGCCAAGTAATCCGCAGGACACGGGCGGCGTGAACAAATCACCATCCAGCTGAACGATTACGTTGGCAATTGTCGTCTCTGTGATGAAACCGCCCGGGTTCCACAGCAATACGTCATCGCAATCCGGCATCAGGTGCCGCGCCCGCTCATACGTATGACGCCGTGTCGTCTTGTGGTACAGGAAAGGGTCGTCGACATTGATTGGCTCGGCAGCAAGCCGGATTCGCTGGGGTGAGCCCTGCCCAATCTCGGGTTCCGGCGTTGATTCAAGGTCAATGTTCCCACAACGATTCAACAACAGCCGTACGCGGCACCGGGGTCCGTCAAACCTAGCGGCCAGGTCGGACAGTTGTTGCTCGATATGGGCGGGATCGAATGAAAATTCGAAATATTCTGCAGAATCCTTCAGGCGATCCAGGTGCTGTGTCATCAAGAAGTATCCGTCGCTTGCAGTCCACAGCATCGTCTCGAGTAACTGGAAGTCGCGGTCGTCCACGGACATGCTAAGAACCTTCGCTTTCTCGAGACACTCTTCGAATTCGTCGTCAGGGTCTGAATCCCACACGATGCCACTGCCTATGCCGTAGGTGCCGACGTCCGTCCGCTTGTCGACCCAGGCGGTACGAATTGCGACACTAAACTGTGCTCGTCGAGAGGGTGCGAAATAGCCAATCGCGCCGGTGTAGACCTCTCTCGGCGAATCCTCCAAATCGACGATTTTCGCCATGCTTGACGACTTGGGCGCGCCGGTCACTGAGGCGCAGGGGAAGAGTGCGCGCAAGATTTCTGGAAGTTCCGCATCCGTTGTTGCGGTCACTGTGGACGTCATCTGCCAGACAGACGCGTATTTTTCGATGTCGAAAAGGGAAGCGACCTGAACGGTGCCAGGGGTAGCGATGCGGCCCATATCGTTACGGATCATGTCGGTGATCATGATGTTTTCGGCTCGATTCTTGGTTGATTCATGCAGTGCCTGGGCGGCAGCGTTATCGTCCAATACTGTTTTCCCGCGCGCTGCCGTTCCTTTCATGGGTCGACAGGTAAGGTCCGCCCCTGCAAGCGAGAAAAACAATTCGGGGGACGCCGATACGATGGCGTGGTCGTCGCAGTCGATATAGGCGGCATATGGCGCATCAACAGCAACGGACAAGAACAGATTCCACGGGTCCGCAACATCGTGGGCCTCCTGACGAATCGTGTAGTTCACCTGGTAACAATTGCCGAGTTCTATCTGATCCTTGATTCTTGCGATGCGTTCCAGGTACGGGGGCCGCGAGGTCGTAAGCTGCCAGTCGATACCTTCGGGGCTGGACGCCTGTGAGATGGGAAGCTCACCCAGTTCGGTGGGTTCGGCGAAGAGTCCAAAACAGGCAACTGGCAGATGCCCGCAAGGTCGGGTGGCCAACGCCGCATCGAATGCCGGAGCAGCCTCATAGCACAGGTAGCCGGCAGCGAACAGATCATCCTCATCCACACCGCGCTGAATCTTCTCCAGCAGGCCCGGGACCTCGCCAGGCGATCGGGCGTGCAGGACTTCCCTGGGTCCCTCGAATACCAGCCAGCTATGAGATAGCGTATTTCGCAATACGATTTTTCTGATCATATCGCCAGGCATCAAGAATGTTTCGCCAATGCCTTCCAGCTGTCTACCGGTAATTCGCACTTCGTTCCTGCGCACCGATAGGCAATGGTTTCGCGGTCGACTGGCTTTCGCTCCGCCAGCAGTCCGGGCAAGTCTTTCTGATCCCGGTCAATCGCCAGAACGAGTCGCGAGGGCGAGTAGATCCTTGCCAACTGATAGCTCCAGTCAATCATCTCTTTCGCATCACCCCGAATGACGATGATCTCGGGCGGCTCGAGGTATTCCTCGAGGGCTGTGATCAATGTGACGTGCCCATGCGGGTACTCGTCCATCGCTTTCCAGGCACTGCGCAGTGTTTTCTCAGCTGCCTCGATGTAGCGATGCTCGCCGACCAGGTGACCCAATCGCTGCAACGCGAGCGCAGCCGTGCCGTTGCCTGATGGAACCGCCTCATCGGCCAGCGGCTTGGGGCGATGCATCAGGGCCTCATGATCGTCGGCCGTGAAATAGAACCCACCGTCATTGTTATCTTCAAAGTGCTCAAGCAGCAGGTCGGCCAGTTCAATTGCGTAGGCGAGGTGAGAGCTGTCCCATCGTGACTGCAACAGTTCGAGCAGCGCGTCGAGCAGGAACGCGTGGTCGTCGAGATAAGCCGGGAAGCGTGCCCGACCCTCCTTGTAGCTGGCCAGCAGGCGACCATCGATGGTGAGATTGTCGCGAATAAAGTTGGCCGCCGATGTCGCAGCGTCAACCAGGTCCTTACGCTCGAGTACTCGTCCCGCAATTGCCATGCCGCGAATCGCAAGTGCGTTCCAAGACGTGAGTTGTTTGTCGTCGCGCCCGGGCGGAATGCGTTTATCGCGCTTGGCGAGCAGTACTGGCAAGGCCTGTTCGATCAGGCCATCCGGGTCCTCGACGCTTTCGCGCACAGTCAGGTGCCACTTGCCTTCGAAGTTCGCTTCCTTATCGAGACCGAACTTGCGGGCAACGAGGCCGAACTGCTCGTCGTCGAGCAAAACACCGACTTCCTCGGGCGTCCAGACGTAAAACTTGCCTTCCTCACCTTCGGAATCTGCATCCCGCGATGAAAAGAAACTACCGGCAGGCGATAGCATGTCGGCAAGCATCCAGTCGGCAGTACGGCTGGCCGTTTGCCGGAACAAATCCTCGCCGGTCGCCAGGTACGCGAGTGAGTAGGCCGAGAGCAGGGCGCCATTGTCGTAGAGCATTTTCTCGAAGTGCGGGATTTGCCAGTAGCGATCGACCGAATAGCGACAAAAACCACCGCCGACATGATCAAAGAGACCGCCGTCGGCCATACGCGTCAGCGTCAGCGTAGCCATGAACAGGGCATCGATGTCGGGCTCTTCGTCGTTTGCAGTCCGTCGCCAGGTTCGTAGCAGCCACTCAATGGTCATTGCATGGGGAAACTTCGGCGCACTTCCGTGACCACCGTAGTCGTAGTCAAAGTTGTCGGTCAGCAGCTTGCGCAGCTTCTCGACAGGTTCCGGCGTCATCACATGGCCGTTCGGTGCGATCTCCGGGATCAGCCGGTCGAGCACTTCATTGAGCCGGTCGCCCTGTTCGCGAATGGCATCGCCCTGTTCAGCGTAGTAGCTGGATACTTTCTGCAGTAGCTCGCCGAACGAGGGCATCCCATAGCGCGCTTCGTTCGGGAAATAGGTGCCGCCGAAGAACGGACGCTGGTCATCGGCACTCAGGAATATCGTCAGCGGCCAGCCGCCGCCGCGCTGTGTCAGTAGCTGGTGGGCGGTCTGGTAAATCTTGTCCACATCCGGCCGTTCTTCGCGGTCGACCTTGATGTTGACGAACAGCTCGTTCATGAGCTCCGCAGTCTTCTCATCCTCGAACGATTCGTGCGCCATGACATGGCACCAGTGGCAGGCCGAGTAGCCGATCGATAGCATTACCGGCTTTCCCGTTTCGCGAGCGAGCTCAAAAGCCTCGTCGCCCCACGGGAACCAATCCACGGGATTGTCGGCGTGCTGCAGCAGGTAGGGGCTGGTTTCTGTGGCGAGTCGGTTCGGCATGATTTGCTATGAT
>Ga0255052_10003314_pt1 | contig 11227 bp, 8 predicted proteins | sample JV7_2_21_MG_FD_188632 | JGI IMG/M metagenome (GOLD analysis project Ga0255052, IMG submission 188632) | Seawater microbial communities from Jervis Inlet, British Columbia, Canada - JV7_2_21 | ecosystem: Environmental > Aquatic > Marine > Inlet | place: Canada: British Columbia | collected...
CCCGGCATGGCGCCGAATCCGTAGATCATGGCCGCGACCAGACCCGCAAAAGCAATCATCGCGATGACCGACTTTCTTATCAAGCCGCTCACGGCTCGGCCATAAGAACTGGACATGCGATCGAAGTACTTGTTGAACTGCGTAAAGAACCAGCCCTTCTTCTTGCCCTCCGAGCTCGGCCGCAGCAGCATGCCACAGAGTGCGGGACTCAGCGTCAGCGCGTTGATGGAAGAGAAGACCGTGGCTACCGAGATCGTGATGGCTAAGGGCCGGTACATACGGCCAGTGAGGCCCGGCATGACCAGCGTCGGTGCGAAAACCGCCAGCAACACAAGCGTAGTCGCCACGATGGCCCCACCCACTTCATCCATGGCCTTGGCCACAGCCTCTTTGGGACCCAGGCCTTCGGTGTCCATCAATCGCATGGTGTTCTCCACTACGACGATGGCATCATCCACAACAATCCCGATAGCAAGTACCAGTCCGAAGAGAGTCAAGTTGTTGATCGATTGCCCCGTGACCAGCAAGACGGAAAAGGTGCCGATCAGAGCGACGGGGATGGTCACCGAAGGAACGACTGTGGTGCGAAGGTCCTGCAGGAAGATATAGACCGAGAAGATCACCAGGATGACTGCGATCACCAGAGAAGTGACAACCTCCTTGATCGAGGCCTCGATGTAACGAGTCGCATCAAAGGGCACGGAGAACTCGAGACCCTCGGGGAATCGCTCTGAGAGCTCTTCGAGAGCTGAGGTCACCCCCTGGGCGACACCCAGGGCGTTGGAACCCGGCAGCTGATAGATTCCCATGGAAATGGCCGGTGCGCCATCGAGCTCGGCATACCAGGCGTAGGATTGGGCGCCCAGCTCGACTCGGGCCACATCCTTGATGCGTACCAGCTGTCCGCCTTCGCCACGCTTGACGATGATCTGCTCGAACTGGCTGATTTCGGCGAGCCTGCCAAGAGTAGTGATGGTGTACTCGAAATTGAGACCCGCTGGATTGGGTTCCTCCCCGATCTTTCCAGCCGCGACCTGAACGTTCTGCTCCTGAAGTGCCGCCAGTACTTCATTGGTGGTCAAATTACGGGCCTTGAGCAACTGCGGATCCAGCCAGATCCGCATGCCATAGTCCTTGGCCCCGAACATCATCACTTCGCCGACACCATTGACACGGGCCAAGACATCTTTGACCTGGGTGGTGGCGTAGTTGCTCAAGTAGAGCTCATCGAACCGTCCATCCGGAGAGGTCAGCGCCGCGACCATTACCAAAGCCGTGGACTGCTTCTTGGTAGTGACACCCTGTTGCTTCACCTCAGCGGGCAGCTTGGGATCGGCAATGGATACTCGATTCTGGGCCAGCACCTGAGCCATGTCGGGATCGGTTCCCACAGCAAAGGTGATGGTGAGGTCCATACTGCCGGTGGCGGGGCTCTTCGAGGACATGTAGAGCATGTTCTCGACGCCATTGACCTCTTGCTCGATAGGCTGAGCCACAGTCTCAGAGAGGACCTCGGCGCTGGCACCCGGATAGCTGGTCGAAACCTTGACTGTCGGTGGGGTGATGTTCGGCACGCTCTCGATCGGCAGAATCGGAATCGACAGTCCCCCAACGAGGACGATCACGATGGAGATCACCATCGCGAAGATGGGCCGATAGATGAAGAAGCGACTGAATCCACCCATGGATCAACCGTCCTCGCTGCTGGTCTCGACCGGCTCTGATTCAGGCTCGACCGGGACCTCTTCCATCTCGGCCGGGGCGCTCGCCTGGCGTGTGTCCGCCACCTTGTCCGGGGTCACGGGCATTCCGGGACGTGCTCTCAGCATGCCGTCGACAATGTAGGTCTCGCTTCCGTCCAGGCCCTCGATGATCGGCACCATGCCATCGGGCTCGACCGGGCCCAACTCCACGTAACGCTGCTCGACCACATTGCCTTCACCCACGATATAGACATAGCGGCCACCCAAATCCGTACCTAGAGCTTCCTCACGAATCAAAATCGCGTTCTCGAGAACCCCCATCGGGATCCGGACCCTGACAAAGAGACCGGGAAAGAGGTTCATGTCTTCATTGGGTAGAACTGCCCGCACCTGGATCGTACCGGTCGCGGCATCGACAGTGTTGGACACATAGTCGATGGGACCCGTAAAAGGGTAGTCGTCGTCGATCAACGTGGCTACCTCGGCGTTCGTCACTCCTCTTCTGGACGCCTCATCTTCTGAATTGATATCGACTACCGTAGTCAGAGCCAGGTTCTGCAAGGCCCGCAGAACTATTTCCTCTGGCGCATCGAAGTAGACAAACATCGGTTGCATTCGATTAACTGTCGTCAGCAGTGTGCCCTGGCTCCCGTCGACGATGTTTCCTCGGTCCACCTGGTTGCGCCCCACTTGACCAGTGATGGGTGAGCGTACCTGGGTATAGGAGTACTGCAGATCGGCTCTATCGAGAGCTGCTTCGGCGGAGAGTACCGACGCTCGCGCCATGTCACGGTTGGCCCGCGCCAAGTCGACATCCGATTGGCTTACGGCGTTGGTCTTGACCGCTTGCTCGACGCGTTTGAGATCGGATTCGGTCCGCGCCAGGTCCGCCTGCGCAGATTTCAGGGCTGCATCCGCCGCATCTCGCTCGGCCTTGTACTGTCGCGGCTCGATCACAAAGAGCTGTTCATCCTCCTGGACGATCGTGCTGGGCTCGAAGGTGATCTGCTCTAGCTCCCCTGAGACTCGAGCCTTGACCTCTACCGATTCGAAGGCCTCGGTGGTACCCAGATGCTCCGAGTAGAGAGTGACATCCCGCTTGATCGGCTGGGCCACTCCCACGTCAGGTGGTGGCGGTGCGACAGGCTCGGCGCTGCCCCCGCAGCCTACGGTCACACCGGCCAGCGTTGCTAGCGTTAGGAAACTCAATCTCATGGCTCACTCCCTGCACTATCGATGGTGGAGTAGATCTCCTCCGCATCCTCTTTCGGCGTGTTGTCGGGGTCGGGTGGACCCCACCCGCCCCCGAGAGCTCGGTTGAGGGCGATCAGGTTCTGCACCACCTGCCCCTCGGATTCGGCATAGGAATCCTGCTGCGTGGCCAATGTTCGCTGGGCGTCGAGCAGATTCAGGAAATCGGTCAAACCCGACATGTACTGAGTCTTCACGAGCTCGACCGTCCGCTGGCTGGCGTCCACTGCTTCAAAGAGTCGCTCACGCCGAACCTTCTCGCGTTCGTAGGCCACCATGGTGCTTTCCACTTCGTCCAGGGCGAAAAGAACAGCCTGCTCATATGTGAAGAGGAGCTGCTCGGTGCGGGCTTCCTGGACCCGTATGTTGTTGCGGATCTTGCCACCGGCAAAGATGTTCCAACGCAGTCCCGGGACCAACGACCATGTAGTGCTGTCACTCTCGAAGAAATTGCTGCTGTCTAGCGATTGGAGTGCCAGAACCCCGGCCAGCGAGAATGTGGGGTAGAGGTCGGCCTTCGCCACTCCTATCAAGGCGGTTTGTGAAGCCAACTGCCGCTCGGCAGCCCGAATGTCGGGACGACGACGAAGAAGGTCAGCAGGCATACCCACGATCATCTTTTCGTCGGGATCCGGAATTGCAGCCTCGCCCGTCAACAAGTCATCAACAGCACCGGGCGGCTTGCCCAATAGCACTGCCAGTCGATTGATGGCGGCCGCGAGCCGCGCCTCCAAACGCGGGATGGCGGCCTGCGAATTGGCCAGGTTGTACTCGGCTTGGGTGACATCGGTCAGAGGGCTCAAGCCCGCATCAAAGCGGTCTGTGGTCAACTGCAGGCTCTCCGATTGGGCGTCGACGTTGGCACGGCCATACTTGATGCGATCCTGTATCGTTCGAACTTCGACATAGTTCGCTGCTAGATCGGCCATCAGAATGACCATCACATCGCGGTAGTCTTCGATGGAGGCCTCGAGACCGGCCCTGGCCGATTCGGCACCTCTGCGAAGACGTCCAAAAACATCGATCTCCCAGTTGAAGCCGACTCCGAGGTCATAGGTGTCGAAGGGGTCCCCAGCCCCGGGAAAGGGGATCTGAGCGTTATTCTCGCTGGGCTGAGTCCTGCTGTAGCTGCCATCGACGATCACATCCGGGTAGTACTGCCCCGTGGCGATCCCCAACTGTGCCCGCGCTTCACGAACCCGCGCCGCCGCGGTCAGCACGGCCAGATTGTTCAACCGGGCCTCGTGAATGAGCTCCACGAGCTTGGGATCATTGAGCGCCGTCCACCATGTCTCGAGTGGTGATCCGGCCTCCTGGATCTCTTCCGCCGCCGCCGACTTCCAGGCGTCCGGAACCTCCTGTTCGAACTCAGGCTTCTCGTAGTCGGGCCCCACGGTACAGCCGAACAGGACGATCAACGACACACAAAAGGTGGCAATTCTTTGATTCACAGCGCGTTAGCCTACCACTCTGAGAGTCAACTATGTAGCCAGCCCAGACGTCCGGCAGCGCATCAAACGGGCTCGATCTACTCGGGGAGTGCTTCGAGACCGGATAGGCTATCTCCTGTGATCAGCTGATCAACTTCAACGAGGAGAAAAGCAATGCTCGCAGAAAGCCACTTCTACTTTCACAAAGCAGCGGATGTACTCGGACTGCCGGACAAGATTCGAACGATCCTGTTGACACCGAGGCGGAGCGTCAAGGTGGAGCTCGCCATCGAGGGCGAGGACGGTGAGCTCCAGATCTACAACGGCTATCGGGTACAGCACAACATGGCTCGCGGCCCCATGAAGGGCGGTCTGCGTTATCACCCTGCCATGGATGAGGAGCACGCAGCTGCCCTTGCCAACCTCATGACCTGGAAGACCGCCGTCGTCGATGTCCCCTACGGTGGCGCCAAGGGTGGAATCAACTGCGATCCCCGTTCCATGTCCGAGCAGGACCTTTTCCACGTCACAACGCTCTTTGTGGAGCAGATGAAGGAGGTCATCGGACCCATGACCGACATTCCGGCTCCCGACGTCAACACCAACGCCAAGGTCATGGGCTGGATCATGCACGAGTACTCCAAGTACGCGGGCTTCTCCCCTGGTGTGGTGACCGGAAAACCGCTCGATCTTTTCGGTTCCGAAGGTCGTGACGCCGCCACCGGTCGCGGGGTCATGGATGTCCTGGCCGCAGCGCTCGAGGAGCAGGGCAAGGGCCTCTCCGATGTCACGGTCGCGGTGCAGGGCTTCGGCAACGTCGGTAGTAACGCGGCCCTGTTGATCGCCGCCCAGGGCGCCAAGGTCATCGCTGTTGCCGACCACACAGGCGGCGTCTCGAATGAAGCCGGCCTCGATGTGCCGGCACTGGACGCCTGGACCGACGAACATGGAGGGGTCAAGGGCTTCTCGGGAGGCGAGGCCTTCGAGAACACCGAGATCATCACCTGGGATGCCGATGTTCTCGTGCCAGCGGCCCTGGAAGACGCCATCAACACCGACAACGCCGCCGACGTCAACGCGAGCATCGTCGTCGAAGGCGCCAACGCACCGACGACTCCCGAGGCGGACGAGATTCTCAATGAAAAGGGCGTCTTGATCATCCCGGACATTCTGGCCAACGCGGGTGGTGTCACCGTCAGCTATTTCGAGTGGGCACAGAACATCCAGCAGTTCAAGTGGGACGAGGAACGGGTCAACGCGGAGCTGGACAAGAAGATGAGCCGCGCCTATCGCTCGGTGCAGGAAGTCGCCACCGAGCACGAAATCGATATGCGAACGGCTGCCTTCGTGCTTGCCATCCGGCGGGTTGGCAAGGCCGCTCTGGCTCGGATGCCTATCAAGACAAAGCTACCCTTTTGAATCCGCAACGGGGAAGGGGCTCTCTGTTCTTCTGATCAGCGCTTGGCAGGGAACTTCTTGAACATCTTCTTGGTGACGCGCCGGGCCAGCTTCTGGCGCTTGGCCGTACTTTGCACGTTGACCGCGCCTTCTGCCTTGCCTCGCCAGACTGGTTTGCCAGTCTTGCCGTCGAAGGCTTCGATCTTGAAGAGCCCGCCATCGAACCACTCGTCGGCCTTCGCATGAATGGTGATGTAGCAATCGGCATCACCCTCGACCTTGGTATACCCCTTGGCCACCATCTGCTCCTCGATGACGGCTCGGGCCGCACGTTCTACCTCCTGATTGGGCAACGGCGAGCCCTCGCCCCAGTTCCAGGTCGCAAAGCCTGCGATGTCGACACCGCCGATGAATTGGACGTCGACAAACATCGCCGCCGCCGAGGTCACTAGCGCTAGTTTCAAGGCAATCGAGATCCAAACGTATTCTGTCCGCATTACGCCACCTTCCCTTCGAGAACAGCTTTGGGTACCTCGATTCTGGCCATCCTCTTGGTCAGAGTGTAGGCCCGTGTAAGAGCATCGACTCGGCGCACAGCCGAGCTGCCTGTTCTTTTAGCTCGATGCCTTCTTGGGGAGGACCACCTTGAGAACGATATAGCCAAGGATACCGGCAATCAGCGATGCAGCGAGAATTCCTATCTTCGCTTCGTCGATGATGGCCGGATCGTTGTAGGCAAGCTCGTCGATAAAGATCGACATGGTAAAGCCGATCCCGGCCAGACAACTGACGCCCCAGAGTTGCGCCCAGGTCACCCCGGCGGGCAGGCCCGCCTTGCCACTCTTGATGGCCAGCCAACTGAAGAACATCACCCCGATCTGTTTGCCCAGCACGAGGCCCAGGATGATCCCCAGGCTGACTGGGCTTGTCAGGATGTCCAACAGGTCGCCGCCGATACGCACACCGGCGTTGAAGAAGGCGAACAGGGGCAGGATGAGAAACGCCTGACCCAGGTGCAGGTATCTCTCCAGAATGAGCCCTGCGGGCATCATGTCGGTGGTTGCTTCGCTCAAATCCGAAAGGGCAGTGAACTGCTCGTCATCATCTACCATGCTGTCCTGTGTCAGTTCGGAAGAGCGCAGATTCGCCAGACTGCGGTCGGCAGTAGCGAAGAAATCGGTAGGGTCGATGCGAGCCCGCACCGGCACCACCAACGCCAGCAGAATTCCGGCTATGGTGGCGTGGACCCCCGAGGCGAAGACCCCCAGCCATACCCCGAAGATAAGAGCCAGATACAAGCCAAACCGCCGGATATTCGCCTTGCCGGCGAGGAAGATCAGAACGAGAAGAACCGCCGCCACCACCAGAGGTAATAGCCGCACCTCCTCTGTGTAGAAGAGCGCAATCACCAGAACGGCACCCATATCGTCGGCGATCGCCAGGGCCGTCAGGAAGACCTTGAGCCCCAGCGGTGCCCGGGTCCCGAACAGAGCCAGAATCCCCAGGGCGAAGGCGATATCCGTGGCCATGGGGATGCCCCAGCCGCTCTGACCCGGACCCCCGAGATTGAACATCAGAAAGATTGCGGCCGGCACCAACATGCCCCCCACCGCCGCCATGATGGGAAGAGCGGCTTTGCGAACCGACGAGAGTTCCCCGAGAACTAGCTCCCGCTTGATCTCCAGACCCACCACAAAGAAAAACACCACCATCAACAGGTCGTTGACCCAGTGCTTTAGCGACAATTCGAAGGAGTGCTCACCTACGGAGACTCCGAAGTACGTATGGGTGAGGCTCTCGTAGCTCTCGGCCCAGGGTGAGTTGGCCCACACGAGAGCCAGCACCGCACAGACCAACAACACAATGCTGCCTGCCGCTTCCCAATGGAGAAAGCGTTGGAAGAGGCTGTCGTTATTGTCCGAAGAGTGACTCATGACAGCGAATCCTACGTCAAGGCGCCCAGATCCTGCGAATCAGCAACAGGCTGATCGCGAAAAGGCCCAAAGTGACGAGCATCGCCGCCCAGGTCATGTCCGAGGCTCACCGTAGATCCTCCGCATGTCCGGCAGCTCGGTGCAGAAGTAGTGCACCCATATATAGAGGTGTGAGAACAAGGCCAAGAGCAGCCCCGCCTGCGAGGCGTACAGAAGCCCCGGCAGCCAGATAGCGCCCAATCCAAAGGTGTACATGCCATTCCTGGTGAAACGAAAGATCCCCTTGCGAACAAAGGGCTGGTCTCGATACGACGGATCGAAGTGATCGATACCCAGCGCCCGCCGGAAGCCGAAGTGACGCGCCACCGAATAGAAAAGATAGATCGCCGGGATGGCGATCACCAGGGCAAGCGCATTCAGGATTCGATGATCGACAGGCACAGTCCCCTGATTGGCAATCGAAACAGCAATTGCCGTGTAGATTCTGCCTGCCGCAAAGACCGCAAAGCCGAAGCCGTAGACTCGAAAACCGAGAGCGCCCAGATTCCGACTGAGCCATTGGTGATGGAGCTCCAGTCGCCAGCAGATCGCCACCCAGATCTGGTGGAACACCGGAAAAGCGACCGACCACCAGAACCAGGTCGCTGTAGAGGTTCCCAGGTAGGAGCCCTCGGTGATCACGTCACCTCGAGCGACCCACGCCACCGCGGCCAGCAGAACGCTCAGCAGCATCAGGTGCAGCAACTGTTTTTCCATCACTGGCTTCGGTCTTACCATGGCAGGAGACCTGTAGGGGAGGGCCTCTGCGCCCTCCCACCGGCCGGCACGGAGGGCCGGCCCCTACACGATTGTGCCCAGACAGCGACGGGCGGGCGCAGAGACCCGCCCCTACTATTTACGCTGGAACGAGAAGTCGCTCGTGGCTACCGCCCAGGCCAGCTCGCCGTTGAACCGTGCCGGCTCGTAGCGCCAGCTCATCAGGGCCTGCATGACAGTGAAGATCGCCAGATCTGAGGGCGGGTCCCCAACCAACTTTGGCGCCTGGACCCGCCCTTGGGGGTCCACCAGATAGGTCACCGACACACGCTCACCCGTCAGAACGGTGGGATTCCTTCTCGGGGTCTCCGCCGCGATCGTCTGCATGACCTTTGGCTCCTGGGCGCCCTCGCCCTCCGCCAACTTGCCCTCCGAGCGCAACCACTCCACTGCCGAGTCGTGAGTGCGCAGCGGCGTGCTGTCCAGGATCTTGGCGATCTCGCTATAGCTGTGCATCAGGTCGGAATGCAGCTCGGGCAGAAGAATCTGCGCCGATTCCCAATGCCACAGCGCTTCACGATTCATTTGCAGACTCAGCTCGGCCAGACCCTGCAGCGCCATACAGAAGGCCAGTTCCCGATCTTGGCCCTTGCGCCCCTTGTGAAAGATCTCCCAGCCAAGGGAGTTGGCGTTGACCATGGCCCGCAGGGAGTCACCCAGAATCACCTGCAGACCGATCTGACGCAGCGTCACGCGCATTTTCGGATCTTTGACCGAATCCAGCGGCAGGCTGCCAACAACCGGTCTGGCCATCAGCAGCACCAGGCCGAGGACCAGGCTCCTTGAGATTCGATGCATGGTGGTATGTTAACCGCCCTTTCGGACTACCGAGCCTCAACAGGACATCATCGATACAAGACTGGAGTTCGACTGACGCTCCCCATGATGAACATCACTCCCAGGCTGCTCGCGGTAGCTCTCGTTCTATCGCTTCTCACCCTGCCTGCATGGGCGCAAGATCCAGGCACTGAGGCTGCCGCAGGAATCATGGGCAAGGTGAAGGACATGAATCTCGTCTCGACCCGGATTCTTACGGTCGACCATCAGACCCTGATCGTACCCAACAGCAAGATCTGGGGCGACGTGATTCGCAACGTCACCGCGCAACCCCGGCGGCGGGTCGATATGGTCTTCGGAATCTCCTACGAAGACGAGATCCCCAAGGCGGAGCGGGTCCTCCAGGAGATCGTCGACAGTCACGAACAAGTGCTCGACGACCCTGCGCCGGTTATCAAGGTCCACACCCTCAATGACTCGTCGGTGGATTTCGTCGTCCGCCCGTGGGCCAAGACCGACGACTACTGGGATGTCTATTGGGACATCACTCGCGCGGTGAAGATGCGCTTCGACGAGGAGGGCATCTCCATCCCCTACCCGCAGAGGGATGTGCACTTGATTCGCGAAGGGGATGAGCTCCCAACCGCCACCGACCAGACCTAGAAGACGGTCACCGCAGCATGTCCCACAGATAGGCATAGGTCAGAGCCCACATCTTCGATCGCTGGGCGTTGGTGGCGCCGGATCCGTGACCACCCTCTGTGTTCTCGAAGTACAGCACATCGTGGCCCTGGTCCGTCATCTTCGCCACCATCTTGCGCGCGTGGCCCGGATGGACGCGGTCGTCCCGTGTCGACGTATAGAAGAACACCTCGGGGTAGTCCACCCCTTTCTTGACGTTCTGGTAGGGGGACCAGGTGCGAATGAACTCCCACTCCTCCGGCTTGTCCGGGTCGCCGTACTCGGCCATCCAGCTCGCTCCGGCAAGAAGCGTGTGATAGCGCTTCATGTCGAGCAGCGGCACCTGACAGACCACAGCGTTGAACAGATCGGGGCGCTGGGTAAACACCGCACCCACCAGCAGACCGCCGTTGGAGCCTCCCATGGTCCCCAGGTGCTCTGGTGAGGTGATCTTGCGGGCGATGAGGTCCTCCCCCACCGCGATGAAGTCGTCGAACGCCTTCTGCCGATTACCCTTGAGCGCCGCCTGGTGCCAGGCGGGTCCGAATTCACCGCCGCCCCGGATGTTGGCCAGCACCCAGACTCCGCCCCGCCCCAGCCACGAGCTACCCGAGATACCTGAATAGCTCGGCTTCATGGCGATCTCAAAACCCCCGTAACCGTAGAGAAGCGTGGGGGCTGTGCCATCAGGGGCAAAACCCCCGGGCATGACGACGAAGTAGGGAATCTTGGTGCCGTCGCGAGAGGTCGCTTCGTATTGCGCGGTCGTCATCCCCTCGGCATCAAACCAGGTTGGCGACGTCTTGAGCTTCTGCAAGCTGTCGTCCTCGTTGACGAGATAGAGACTCGAGGGATTGAGAAAGTCGGTGTAGGTCAGCAGGAATCGTCCGTCGAAGTCGGACACCGAGCCAATGGAGACGGTGCCGATACCGGGAAGCTCGATCTCGGTCTTCGACCAACCCTCATCGCCAGGACGCAAACGGTAGAGCCTGCCGCGCACGTTGTCGAGCACCGAGATGACGATGGCCTCACGAGTCGTGACCACTCCGTCCAGAGCGACGCGATCACTAGGCTCGAACAGCACTTCGAATTCGCGAGAGCCACCCAGAAAATCGTCGAGATCGATGGCGATCAGCGCATCGGCTGGGTAGGTCGTCTCACCCACCTCCCACGGAGTTCGCAGACTGAGCAATATCCGGTCCTCGAAGACTCCGCGAACCGATACATCTTCGGGCAG
>Ga0255052_10003317_pt1 | contig 11224 bp, 10 predicted proteins | sample JV7_2_21_MG_FD_188632 | JGI IMG/M metagenome (GOLD analysis project Ga0255052, IMG submission 188632) | Seawater microbial communities from Jervis Inlet, British Columbia, Canada - JV7_2_21 | ecosystem: Environmental > Aquatic > Marine > Inlet | place: Canada: British Columbia | collected...
TCCGCTGACGCTGCTCGAACAGGCAACGCGCGGCAACATTTCGGTCTATGCGCGCGGCGACGACTATCACGACCTGATCAAGAAGCGTCTCAAGACGCTGGCGCGCTGGCTGCTGGCCACCGCCGGCGGCGATGTGAAGGTATTCGTCGATACCGCCGCGGTGATGGAAAAGCCGCTGGCGCATACAGCCGGTCTCGGCTGGCAGGGCAAGCACACCAATCTCGTGTCGCGCGACTACGGCTCGTGGCTGTTTCTCGGCGCGATCTTCACCACACTCGACCTGCCGCATGATGCAGCCGATATTGATCATTGCGGATCGTGCCAGGCCTGTCTCGACATCTGCCCGACCAAAGCCTTCCCCGCGCCCTACCGCCTTGATGCGCGCAAATGCATTTCGTACCTCACGATCGAGCACAAGGGCGCGATCCCGCACGCGTACCGCGAAGCCATCGGCAACCGCATCTATGGCTGCGACGATTGTCTGAGCGTGTGCCCCTGGAACAAGTTCGCGCAGGAAGGGCATGAGGCGAAGCTCGCCGCGCGCGATGCATTGCGTGCGCCATCGCTGGCCGAACTGGCGCGCCTCGACGATCCGGCGTTCCGCGCGTTGTTCACGAAATCGCCGGTCAAGCGGATCGGCCGCGACAGGTTCCTGCGCAATGTGCTCACCGCCATCGGCAACAGCAACGATGCGTCATTGATTCCTGAAGCGCGCCGCCTGCTCGACGATGCCAACCCATTGGTGCGGGGAGCTGCGGTGTGGGCGCTGTCGCGGCTGTTGCCGCGCGCGGAATTCTCCGAGCTCGCCGCACGTACGCATGATGCCGACGAGGATGTGCGAAGTGAGTGGACGGCGGCGCTGACCTGACCGCGCGCTAACCGTTCGACAACTCGCTCACGGCGCCCAGCATGCGCGCGATGTCCTGCGGCCGCGACAGGCGATGATCGCCGTCCTGCACCAGGGTCAGCACCACGTCGTCGCTCGGCAGGCAGTGCGTCAGTGCAAAAGCGTGACGCCACGGCACGTCGGGGTCTTGCGCTCCTTGCAGAATCCGGACCGGACATCCGACATCGATGGTGCCGCCGAGCAGCAGATGGTTGCGGCCTTCCTCGATCAGATTGCGGGTGATCGGATAAGCCTCGCCGTAGTCGGAGGGCCGGTGCCACACGCCCTTGGTCATGATCTCGTCGCGGATCTCCTGCGAGAAACCTTTCCACATCAGGTCTTCGGTGAAATCCGGCGCAGGCGCGATCAGCACCAAGCCTGCGAGCGTGGCGCGCGGCGCGGGCCGCTTCGCCAATGCGCGCGCCAGCAGCAAAGCCATCCAGCCGCCCATCGACGAGCCGACGACGATCTGCGGACCTTCACAAAACGAATCGAACACCTTGAGGCTTTCTTCGTGCCACTGCCCGATGGTTCCGTCGGCGAAGCTGCCTGAGGATTCGCCATGTCCAGAATAATCGAACCGCACGCAGGCGCGGCGCTGCATGGCGGCCCAATCGTCGAGCGCCTGCGCCTTGGTTCCCTTCATGTCGGAGTTGAACCCGCCCAGCCAGAACACCCCGGGCAGATCGCCGGCGCGTTTGCGCACGGCAATGCGCCGCTTGGGGCCGCTGTCACCCACCTCGATAAAGCCGAGCTCCGGCGTCGCGGAACCGTCTGATACATGCGCCATGAACATTGCCCCGTCCGGACCTGTTATGGCGGCCGATGCCGCCGTCCGTCAACGCGGCCGCTTCAAGTGGTTCGTAACGCTTGCGAACCGGACGCCGGACCTCTATGTGGAGCGGGCTGCGGGACACCCCGGGGGCGGTTATTTGTCAGGCATTTTACGGTTTTGTGCCTGATCCCGACGTCCTGCGGCAGCACCGGAAAATGCACGCGAAAGCCTGCACGCGCTTGCCCGGCGGGCCTTAATCCTTCAAACTGACTACTTCGTTCACAACACCGGAGATTTACCCATTCGCCGTCCCAACAGAGCCCCGCCCGCCGCCGCAAAGGACGGGCCGCGCACCAATGATGAAATCCGCAATCTCACCATCCAGCTGATCGATCAAACCGGCGTCAACCACGGCACCGTCGAGACGGCGATTGCGGTGAAGATGGCGATGGAAGCGGGCATGGATCTCGTCGAGATTTCACCGAACACCAATCCTCCCGTTTGCAAGATCATGGACTACGGGAAGTTCAAGTATTCGGCGCAGAAGAAAGCCGCCGAAGCCCGCAAGAAGCAGAAGGTCGTCGAGATCAAGGAGATCAAGCTCCGCCCGATGATCGACGATCACGACTACGACGTGAAGATGCGCGCGATGCTGCGGTTCTTCGAGGAAGGCGACAAGGTCAAGATCACCCTGCGCTATCGCGGCCGTGAAATGGCGCATCAGGAAATCGGCACCAAGCTGCTCGACAAGGTGAAGGCCGCCGTCGCCGAGGTCGCCAAGGTCGAACAGGACGCGCGTTTTGAGGGCCGTCAGGTCGTCATGGTCCTGGCGCCGCGTTGAGATCCGCCGCGAGGATCAGGACGATTACAGACTGACCGCGATCGCTCGCCGCGTTGAACATCTGAAATAAAAATGGCGCTGCGATTTGCAGCGCCATTTTCGTTTTGGCAGTTCGCGAATTCTTACGACGCGCGGGTCGCTTCCCAGCGGCCGGAGCAGGACGTGCTCGACGACTTGCCGCTCCATTGGCCGGAGCCGGAATTGGCCGAGAGCTTGCCGTTGGCGCTGGCCTTCTGGTCGCCGCGGGCTATGGCGACGCTGACCGCGCCGGCATCGCCGACATGACCGGAAATATCGAAGCTGCCGTCACCGGAATAGCTGACGCGGCCGCCGACGACCTTCACGGGATAGCTGTAGGCCGGATCGCAGTTGCCGGACTGGGTGATGATGGTGACTTTCCAGGCACCGTCGAACGAGGAACCGGCCTTGGCCGAACCGGCCAGCACAATAGCCGCCGTCAGGGCGGCCGCGGCGAATGCGGCCAAGGCAAACAGCCGGGCGGCAGGATTCAAGGACAAAGCGATCGTCTTGGCGCGCACGGCCATGTGTATCCCTCGCGTTGGGTGGATGCTGAGAGGGATATAGTCAGACTGTGGCGAAAGTTCCAGTGCAACGCAGTATATAAGAGGCCTGCGACAACGTCGAATCCGTTCAAAAACGATAGGTATCTTAATACGTTACCCGCTGAGGCCGTCCTACTCCCCGCGGCATGGATCCGTCTGCCGGCGCAGCCGCTTCGGTGCTCAAAGCAAGCAGGCATGACGACCCGGACGCTCCGCCCGGGCGACGCAAAAGCGGTGTTAATCGTTGCCAATTCGCCGATCGTCTGCCATAAGCCCAACCTTCGTCGCCCGGCTGATCAAGGGCTGCCGTGGCGACGCCAGTGCTGATTTTCTCCATACGGGATTAAATCGAGCATTATCAACGCTCTAACGAGCATTTCAGCCGCAACAGCGCCTCTCGGGGCGCGTTTGTTTTGCGGCAACAGGAGAGCCAAATGCCCAAGCTGAAGACCAAGTCGGGCGCTAAAAAGCGCTTCAAAGTGACCGGCACCGGAAAGGTGATGTCCGCCCATGCAGGCAAACGCCACGGCATGATCAAGCGGACAAAGAAGCAGATTCGTCAGCTGCGCGGCACGCGAGTGCTGTTCAAGACGGACGGCGACAACATCAAGCAGTACTTCCTGCCCAACGCCTGATCCTCTGGCCGCGTTCGCGCGGCCCAGCTCACATCTGGCTGCGTTCGCGCAGCCGTCTGTCTCACACTTTTCAGATGAAGGAGTTCCGTCATGGCTCGCGTTAAACGCGGTGTGACCGCTCACGCCAAGCACAAGAAAGTCTACAAGGCCGCCAAGGGTTTTTCCGGCCGCCGCAAGAACACCATCCGCGCCGCCAAGGCCGCCGTGGACAAGGCAGGCCAGTATGCCTTCCGCGCCCGCAAGCTGAAGAAGCGCACCTTCCGCGCGCTCTGGATCCAGCGTCTCAACGCCGCTGTACGTCCGTTCGGCATGACCTACAGCGTGTTTATCAACGGCCTCGCCAAGTCGGGCGTCGTTGTGGACCGCAAGGTGCTGTCGGATCTCGCGATCCACGAACCGGCGGCGTTCCAGGCGATCGCTGAAAAGGCCAAAGCCGCACTTGCGGCGTAAGCCTGGCAACAGCCGCACGCGCGGCTTGAGCTTGCCATTCAGCACTCCCCTCTTGGACGAGGCCGATGCGACCGGGGCGTAGTACGCCCCGCTCCGTTCGGCTGGGCTGATTGATCCCCGCCGGACGGTTTTGATGAAACCGTTCCGATGGGGCTTTCTCCAATGTCCGACCTCGCCAAACTCGAAGCCGAAATTCTGGGCGCGATTGCCGCCGCTTCCGATGAAGCTGCGCTGGAAACCGTGCGCGTCGGCGCGCTCGGCAAGAAGGGTTCGATCTCCGCGCTGCTCGCGACGCTCGGCAAGATGTCGCCGGACGAGCGCAAGACCGAAGGCGCGAAGATCAATCTCGCCAAGGACAAGGTGAGCGAAGCGCTGACCGCGCGCCGCGACATCCTGAAGAACGCCGCACTCGATGCACGGCTCGCCTCCGAGACCATCGACGTCACGCTGCCCACGCGCGAGACGCCCGCCGAGCAGGGCCGCATTCATCCGCTCACTCAGGTGATGGACGAACTCACCGCGATCTTCGCCGACATGGGCTTCTCGATTGCCGAGGGTCCGGACATCGAGACCGACGACTACAATTTCACCAAGCTGAATTTCCCCGAGGGCCATCCGGCGCGGGAAATGCACGACACGTTCTTTTTCAACGCTAAGGAAGACGGCTCGCGGCCGCTGCTGCGCACCCACACCTCGCCGGTGCAGGTCCGCACCATGCTGTCGCAGAAGCCGCCGATCCGCGTGATCTGCCCGGGCCGCACCTACCGCATCGATTCGGACGCGACCCACACGCCGCAATTCCACCAGGTCGAAGGCCTCGTGATCGACAAGGGCTCGCATCTCGGTCACCTGAAATGGATTCTCGCGGAATTCTGCAAGGCGTTCTTCGAGGTCGACAACGTCAACATGAAGTTCCGTCCCTCGTTCTTCCCGTTCACCGAGCCGTCGCTCGAAGTCGATATCCAGTGCCGCCGCGACAAGGGCGAGATCCGGTTCGGCGAAGGCGAAGACTGGCTGGAGATTCTCGGCTGCGGCATGGTGCATCCGAACGTGCTGCGTGCCTGCGGCATCGATCCCGACGTCTATCAGGGCTTCGCGTGGGGCATGGGCATCGACCGCATCGCGATGCTGAAATACGGCATCAACGACCTGCGGCAGATGTTCGAGAGCGATACGCGCTGGATCAATCACTACGGCTTCAAGCCGCTCGATGTCCCGACGCTGGCGGGAGGGTTGTCATCGTAATGCTAGCAGTATGCACGGCATATCCCCTCCCCCGCCTGCGGGGGAGGGTTAGGGAGGGGGCAATGGTTGACGAACCGAAGCAGCCTGTCTGGAAAACAACGAGCGCAGTGCGTGACAACGCTCGCCGTCTTCGTCGCACTTTGACCGACGCCGAGCGCGTGATGTGGAACGAGTTGCGCGCTCACCGGCTGAATGGCGCAAGCTTTCGGCGGCAAAAGCCAATCGGTCCGTACATCGTCGACTTCGTCTGTGACGCCGCAAACCTAGTTATCGAGATCGACGGTGGGCAACACTATGAGCCGCAAGGCATTGAGCGTGACGCACGGCGAGACCGCTATCTGGCGTTCGAAGGGTACAACGTTTTGCGTTTCAACAATCATGACGTCCTGACCAACAAAGCGGGCGTCCTCGAAACCATCACCACCGCATTGCAGACAAAGGCCCCCTCCCTGACCTCCCCCGCAAGCGGGGGAGGAGAAGAAACCGAGGGCGGAGAACCAAAATGAAATTCACCTTCTCCTGGCTGAAAGAGCATCTCGACACCGACGAGCCGCTCGAAAAGATCGCCGACAAGCTCACCATGATCGGCCTTGAAGTCGAGCACATCGACGACAAGGCCAAGGCGCTGGCGCCGTTCACCATTGCGCGCGTGATTTCCGCCGAGCAGCATCCGAACGCCGACCGTCTGCGCGTGTGCATGGTCGATTACGGCCAGATCGCGAAGGGCGACAAGCCGCTGCAGGTCGTGTGCGGCGCGCCGAACGCGCGCACAGGTTTGATCAGTGTGTTCTCGCCGGCCGGCACCTACATTCCGGGAAAGAACATTACGCTCAGCGTCGGCACCATTCGCGGCGTCGAAAGTCACGGCATGCTGTGCTCGGCGGCCGAACTTGAGCTTTCCGAAGATCATGACGGCATTATCGAGCTTCCCGCCGATGCGCCGGTCGGCAAGGCTTATGCGGAGTGGGCCGGGCTCGGCGATCCGGTCATCGAAATCAATCTGACGCCGAACCGGCAGGACTGCACCGGCGTGCACGGCATCGCGCGCGATCTCGCCGCCGCCGACATGGGCAAGTTCAAGGACCCCGCACCGAAGCAGATCAAGGGCGAGTTCCCCTGCCCTGTTCAGGTGAAGATCGAAGACGAAAAGCTGTGTCCGGGCTTCGCGCTGCGTCTGGTGCGCGGTGTCAAGAACGGCCCCTCGCCCGAATGGCTGCAGAAGCGGTTGACGTCGATCGGGCTGCGCCCGATCAATGCGCTGGTCGACATCACCAACTTCATGACCTTCGACCGCGCGCGGCCGCTGCATGTGTTCGACGCCAAGAAGGTGAAGGGCAATCTCACCGTGCGCCGCGCGCGCAACGAGACGGTCATCGCGCTCGACGGTAAAACCTACGCTCTCGACGATACCGTCTGCGTGATCGCCGACGAACGCGGCGTGGAATCGATCGCCGGCATCATGGGCGGCGAGGCCTCGGGCTGCGACGAGAACACCACCGACGTGCTGATCGAATCGGCGCTCTGGAACGAGATCAACATCGCCCAGACCGGCCGCAAGCTCGGCATCAATTCCGACGCACGCTACCGCTTCGAGCGCGGCGTGGATCCGGCCTTCATGGTACCGGGCCTTGAGATGGCGACGAAATTGGTGATGGACCTGTGCGGCGGCACGCCATCGGAAATCGTCGTTGCGGGCAAGAGCCATGGCGAGGACCGCATCATCGAGTTTCCGGTCACGGAAGTGAAGCGGCTGGCCGGCATTGATGTGCCGCTGCCCGAAATCAGGCGGATCCTCGCGCATCTCGGCTTCATGGTCGCGGGCGCGGGTCCGGTCGTGAAGGTCGCGGTGCCGTCATGGCGCAGCGACGTGCACGGCAAGGCTGATATCGTGGAAGAGATCGTGCGCATTGTCGGCGTCGACAGCGTGCCGCTGACGCCGTTCGAGCGCGGCGATGCGCCGCGCAAGCCGGTGCTGACGCAGCTTCAGCTCCGCACCCGCCGCGCCAAGCGTGCGCTGGCGGCACGTGGCATGACCGAAGCCGTCACCTGGTCGTTCGTCTCCAAAACGCAGGCCGAGCTGTTCGGCGGCGGCAGCGCCGTCCTGACGCTGGCCAATCCGATTGCATCCGACCTGTCTGACATGCGGCCTTCGCTGATCGCAGGACTTGTCGCAGCAGCGCAGGCCAATGCGGATCGCGGCTTCGCCGACGTGGCGCTGTTCGAGGTGGGGCAGATCTTCAAGGGCGACCGACCCGAAGATCAGTTCATGGCAGCGAGCGGCGTGCGCCGCGCGCAGGCCTCAAGCAAAGGCATCGGCCGTCAGTGGTCGGGCAGTTTCACCGTCGATGCGCTGGACGCCAAGGCCGATGCGCTCGCCGTGCTGGCCGCAGCCTGCGCGCCGATGCAGGGGCTTCAGGTCGTCTCAGCTGCCGAGTCGAAGAATTTCCCGGCATGGCTCCATCCCGGCCGCTCCGGCGCGATCCAGATCGGACCGCCGAATGTGCTGGGCTATTTCGGTGAGCTGCATCCGCGCGCTCTGGAGGCCCTGAAGGCCGATGGTCCGCTGGTGGCGTTCGAGGTCATTCTCGAACGGATTCCCGATGCCAAGGCGAAGCCAACCCGCGCCAAGCCGCTGCTGGAGTTGTCGCCGTTCCAGCCGGTGTCACGCGACTTCGCGTTCATCGTCGATCGCAGCGTCAAGGCCGGCGACATCGTGCGCACGGCGCAGGCCGCCGACAAGAAGCTGATCACCAATGTGACGGTGTTCGACGTCTATGAAGGCAAGGGTATCGACGAGGCCAAGAAATCGATCGCTATCGCGGTCACGCTGCAGCCGCGCGAAAAGACCCTGACCGATCAGGAGATCGACGCGGTGGCCTCGAAGATCGTCGCGGACGTCACCAAGAAGACCGGCGGCGTGCTGCGCGGTTGATGTATTGTTCAGGCGTCGCCCCAGCAAAGGCTGGGGCGATGTGAACAACCTGCGTCTTCAGTTCCGCGGCCAGTTCAGGCTGCGCCCGCCAGGAGACGCAGGCTCCGCCGTCGTGCGGGATTGCGTACGCTTCGGCTTCTTGCCGGATTTTTCGGCAACCGGCGCATCCTTCAGCGCGCCGATCTTGCGCAGGGCTGCGTCCGCCGCACGCTCGCCTGATTCCCATGCGCCGCCGACGGTCCCCCACTGGGTTTCATGCGCGGCATCTCCAGCGAAGAACAGGCTTCCCAGCGGCTCCATCAGAACCTTGCGCGCCGGCTGACCGCCGGGAGACGCCGCTGACATCGCGCCGAACACATAAGGCATGTCATTCCATCGCGTCGCGGTGGTGCGCTTGGCGATGTTCTTGACGTCAGCGCCGAAAAGCTTCGTCAGCCAGTCCGTCGCAAACGCCACCATGGCGGCCTCGCCCCGCGCGGACAATTCAGTGCCGAACGAACCGGCGACATCGACCTGGCACAGCGACGAGCCGCCGAGATTGGCGAGCAAAAAACCGGTGCTGCGGTCGGCGCTTTGTTCGATCACGATATCGTCGCGCAACAGGCCGAGCGGATTGCCCGGCAGTTCCAGCGCGATGTGATCGTAACTGCCGAGCGTCAGCTTCGACGCCGCATCCTGCTGGCGCTTCGGCAGCTCAGGCGCGAATTTTACCTTTCCCGACAACAGCGCATTTGTGGACGCCGTCATGATGACCGCCTTCGCGGCAACGGTGCCGGCTGGCGTCTCGACCTGTGCATCACGTCCGCTCCAGACCACGCGCGTCACCGGTGTCGACCGCACGACCGGGAGTCCATCGCCGAGCTTCGCGATCAGCGCACCCAGGCCCTGACGGCAGGCCGATGGTCCGTCGCGCTGCGCCATGGCGACGAGATCGAGCGCGGAAAGATCCCTCAGGTCCTTGCCGGTGGCATAAGCGCCCAGCAAAAAGTCCGTCGTCCCCGCCCACACGCCAAGATCCTTCGGCAGTCCTGCCGCCGCCGGCATATCGGCCTTTCCGCGCACGGCATCGCCCAGCGCACGGTTGGCGCGCACCAGCGTGGCGAGAAAGTCCTCAGCTTCGCCAGCACGCGCATTGCGGCGGCCAATCCGGATGCGCTGACCGCGTGGTGCGGGAAGCATGTCCATGCCGACGCCGCGCGCGAGTTTCGCGATCGGACTGGTCTCGGCGTTGTAGAGCCAGCGCGCGCCCCGGTCGAACGGCACATCGAATGCGGCCGCGTCGGTCATGCAACGCCCGCCAATCGCGGAAGCCGCCTCGATCACGACAACCTTGCGGCCAGCCGCGGCAATACGGCGCGCAGCGGCAATACCGGCGGCGCCGGCGCCGATCACGACCACCTCGGCATCGCGCGGCACGGGAGCCGCCCATGCGCGCGACACCATCGGCGACAGCGCCACCGCAACTGAGCCGGCCAGGACGTCGCGCCGGGTAATTGTCATGTCATGGTTTCCAGAATTCGACCAAGAGCGAGAACATCCCAGCGTGGTGGTTCGCAGGTCCGCACCGCGTTTGCTGCAGCTTCTTATGCGGACTTGCGAACCGAAACCACACTGGAATCATGTATTTGCTGGTGTCTTTCGAATCTGAAGTTCGCTCCGGACGTGCCGCGCAATTCAGCGAACTTCAGATTCGAGCCACCAGAACTTGCCGTATCAAGCGCCTCGCGGCAACGGTCATGGTGAATGTTTGATGAGCAGCAGGCTTGACGCATGAACTAAATTGAAATTGCTTTCGACCAAACTAAGTCAACAAAAAAGCGGCCTGAATGCGCCGCTCGGGGGGAAGAACACCATGGGCTTCGTGCTCGATACCGTCGGCAAGATTATCGCCGGGTACCTCCAGAAGGAGGTTCCGGGATATGAGCCTTTTACGCCGAGCGATCCGGAGCGGCTGCGCGGGCTGGTCGAGCCCGGCGACGTGCTGCTGGTCGAAGGCAACAACCGCGTTTCCGGCATCATCAAGTATCTCACGCAGTCGACGTGGTCTCACGCCGCGCTTTATGTCGGGCCGATCGACGGCGCGACCGAGCCTGACGGCGAGCCGCACGTGCTGATCGAGGCGAATATCGGCGAAGGCGTCACCTCCGCGCCGCTTTCGAAATATTATCCCTATCACACTCGCATGTGCCGCCCGGTTGGCCTGTCCTACGAGGACCGCACCACGGTGTGCCGCTATGCGATCAACCGCATCGGCTTCGGCTACGACACCAAGAATATTCTCGACCTGATGCGCTACCTCATTCCGCTGCCTGTCCCGCAGCGCTGGCGGCGGCGCATGATCTCGCTGGGTTCGGGCGATCCGACCAAGATCATCTGCTCGGCGCTGATCGCGCAGGCCTTCGGCGCGGTGCGCTATCCGATTCTGCCCAAAATCACGCAGGCCGCCAGCCGTCAGGCCCGGCGCGAAATCCTGCACATCCGCGATTCCTCGCTCTACATGCCGCGCGACTTCGACATCTCGCCCTACTTTGAGATCATCAAGCCGACCATCGTCCGCGGTTTCGATTACACGGCGCTGCACTGGGCCGACACGACAAAGCCGTCCCCGGAGGTGACGGACGAAGCTGATCCCTTTCCAGAGGGAATCTTCGAAACGCCAGAGGCGCCGCTCGCGCCTGTTGCGACGTTTGAGCAGGCTTCGCCGAAACGGGAACCGGCGCGCGAATACGCAGCGTGATCCTGAATCTGATCTCGAGCGAAGCGGGTAAATCCGCGCGTCGTCATTGCGAAGAGCACTTGCGACGAAGCAATCCAGTTCTTGCGGCCAAGGGTGGATTGCTTCGCTTCGCTCGCAATGACGGGGTTGCCACTTGCCAGACACCTTCCCCATACTTAAC
>Ga0255052_10003318_pt1 | contig 11223 bp, 7 predicted proteins | sample JV7_2_21_MG_FD_188632 | JGI IMG/M metagenome (GOLD analysis project Ga0255052, IMG submission 188632) | Seawater microbial communities from Jervis Inlet, British Columbia, Canada - JV7_2_21 | ecosystem: Environmental > Aquatic > Marine > Inlet | place: Canada: British Columbia | collected...
GAGTTTTACGAGCCGTTCAACATCGTGCCGTTTCCCTGTGGTAACACAGGTGTGCAGATGGGCGGCTGGTTCAATCGTGAGATCAACTCTGTCGAGGACCTTAAAGGCCTGAAGATGCGCATTCCAGGGCTGGGAGGTGAAGTCATAAAACGTGCAGGGGGTACGCCGATAACGATGCCCGGGTCCGAAATATTCACGTCTCTGCAAACGGGTGCGATCGATGCAACGGAGTGGGTCGGCGCATACAACGACATCGCGTTCGGACTGCACAAGGCGGCGAAGTATTACTACTACCCGGGGTGGCAAGAGCCGGGCGCGGGTCTTGAGTGCACGGTCAATGCAGACGCATGGGCCTCGTTGCCCCTCGACTTGCAGTCAATAGTTGAGGTTGCCTGCCAGGCAATAACGGCGGACATGATGGCTGAGTACACGCACGGCAATGCCGTGGCGTTGCGACAGTTGATTGATGATCCGGACGTCGAGGTTCGGCCTTTCCCAGACGATGTACTGCGCTTATTGAAAGCGATCACGAAGGAAATCGTCGAAGAATTATCTGCGATCGATCCAGCCTGGGAGAAGATTGCGACGTCGTACTATGAGTACATGGAGAAATCGACGATGAACCAATACGTTACCGAAATGGCAAACCTGAAGACACGTGACTTGTGATCTTGGGAGGAAATAGTAATGCCCCGAGCACTAATCACAGCAGAAGTTAAAGGCATCGGGAATAATTTATGACTCATATGAAGAAGGGTGTTTTGCTTGCGGGCCTTTGTTTGCTTGGCGCTTGTAGCGGAGGGTCGGAAAAACCTTTCTCACTCGTCGAAGCCACAATCTCTGATATTCAAAGCGCCGTTGAGTCCGGCGAGGTGTCATGCCGTGCTGTGATCGAGGGCTACATCAAGCGGATCAAAACATATGACCAGGCAATGGGTATCAACGCAATCACTGCGATTAACCCAAAGGCTGTTGACAGGGCCGATGACGTCGATCGTGCAATTCAAAATGGCGAAAGCCTTCCTGCCCTTTTCTGTGCACCTCTTTTGATCAAGGACAATTTTGACACTCATGACATGGTCACAACCGGCGGCTCTGTTGCGCTCATGGACAGCTATCCTCCCGATGACGCGTTTATGATCCGGAAGCTTCGTGAGGCCGGCGGCATTGTGCTGGCCAAAACGAACATGGCCGAGTGGGCCTTTAGTCCAAGAGAGACCGTGTCTTCCTCATATGGTCGAACCGCAAATGCATATGACGTGGGCTTTGTCCCGGCGGGGTCTTCGGGCGGCACCGCGTCGGGAGTAGCCACAAGTATGGGCGTCGCCGGTATGGGTAGTGACACAGGCAATTCTATTCGTGGCCCGTCCTCGCATCTGGCCCTCTTTGGAATTCGTTCGACGATCGGACTAACCAGCCGTGACGGCGTTATCCCCCTTATCTTCGATCGGGATATCGCAGGCCCCATGACCCGCACGGTGGAAGACGGCGTCCGCCTGTTCAATGTCGTTGCAGGTTACGATCCGTCGGACACTCTGACCCTTCCGGACAAAAGGGAAGCGGATTACATGCGTTTTCTCAGGCCGGACGGCCTCGAAGGGAAGCGTATTGGTGTGCTCCGAGCCCTCGTTGATCATGACGATGCCGACGAGGAAATAAAGGCCCTCTTCTATCAGGCCGTTGACGTTCTAACAGCAGCCGGTGCAACAATCGTTGACCCGCTTGACATAGAGGACTTCTGGAAACTCACTGAAGAAATCCCTTACTGCGGCCGATTCAGATACGATGTTGGCCGATACCTCAGCACGCTCGACAATCCGCCCCTGTTGGACGTGAACAAGGTATTGGAAACGGGCGAATATGCTCCTGAATCCAAACGCGCGTTTGATTTTTACTCGCAATACCCATTACACATCAGTCCCGATGATTGGGACGAGCCGTGCCCAACCTGGCCCAACAACCCTTTGCGAAACCAATTACTTGCCAACACGATCAGGGCAATGGACGAGGCTCGACTGGACGCACTGATCTACCCAACGTGGTCCAATCCTCCGGCCCACATTGATAAGGCGAACGAAGAATACAAAGGTGATAACAACCAGATACTGGCACCCGACGCAGGGCTACCGGCCGTGACAATTCCAATGGGATTTTGGCAAGACAGACTGCCGGCCGGCCTTCAGTTTCTTGGGCGTCCGTATTCAGAAGGAATCTTGATAGAGCTGGCCTATGCTTACGAGCAAAAAACCAACCACAGAAGGCCACCACAAGGTTTTGGGGAAGTTCCAAAACAGAAGTAATTTCTATTAACAATCATCCGTAGATTCTATTTGGCAGCCAGGTAATGAGGTCAGGGAAGAGCGCAAGCAATAACAGCGCGAATACCTGAATAGCGACAAACGGAATCACGCCGCGATAGATCTGTGACGTTGCGACTTGCGGCGGGGCAACGCCGCGCAGGTAAAACAACGCAAAACCAAATGGTGGCGTTAGAAATGACGTCTGTAGATTGATAGCGATCATGATGCCGAGCCACACCGGGTCGAGACCCATCGCGAGCAATACCGGAGCAACAATCGGCACGACGACAAATGTGATCTCGATAAAGTCCAGAACGAAGCCGAGCAGGAACATCACGAGCATCACAACGACGACAGCGCCGATTACGCTGCCGGGCAATGATTCGAGCATCGTGCGCACAGCGTCATCACCACCGTAGCCGCGGAACACGAGTGAGAACACCGACGCACCGATCAAGATCAGAAACACCATGCTGCTGATCCTGAGCGTGCTTTGCATGACCTCCTGAAGTCGCTCAAGATTTAATTGCCCTCGCAGCACCGCAAGTAGCAATGCGCCCATGGCACCGATGCCGGCGGCCTCGGTTGGCGTCGCAAACCCGAACAGGATCGATCCGAGCACAGCGAACATGAGGGCGAGGGGCGGCAGCAATGCCTGGAGAACTTGCACGTAGGTCACATTGTCGTCCGGGCCGCGCTCGTGCGCTGGCATGATTTTCGGCCGAAAGACAGCCACGCCCAGGATGTAAAGAACGTACAGCAGGACAAGCAACAAGCCAGGAATTAGCGCCCCGGCAAACAGGTCGCCAACCGAAACCGTCTTCGGCGAGAAAATGCCCATGTCGAGCTGCGCCTGCTGATAAGCAGATGTCATGACGTCGCCGAGCATCACAAGAATGATAGACGGCGGAATGATCTGCCCGAGCGTGCCCGAGGCGCAGATCGTGCCAGCAGAAATCTCTGGCGAGTAACCGCGGCGCAGCATCGTCGGTAACGACAACAGCCCCATTGTCACAACCGTGGCGCCGACGATGCCCGTGCTTGCGGCGAGCAACATGCCGACAAGCGTTACGGAGATTCCGAGTCCGCCGCGCAAAGAGCCGAACAGACCGCTTAGTGTTTCGAGCAACTCTTCGGCTATGCGGGCGCGTTCCAGCGTCACGCCCATGAAAACAAAAAGCGGCACCGCGATAAGCGTCTCATTGTTCATGATGCCGAACACCCGGTTCGGCAGGCCGGATAGCAGCGCGTCGTTGAAGTCGTCAGTCAGAACGCCGACTCCTGCGAATATCAGCGCGGTGCCACCAAGCGTAAATGCGACCGGAAAGCCGGCCAGCAAGACGACAATTACGGAAAGGAACAGCAACAGGGCGACCCACTCCATTACGGCGCCTGAGTCAATGCTGTAAGCGAGCGACGCATCAGCGACACGCCCTGCAACGCGACCATAACCGGCATAACAACGACAATTGACTTCAGCATCGGTATCAGCGGATAAGGCAAACCACCCGGCTCGCGTGATGTCTCATGTATCGACCACGAAACTGCAGCGAAGTCGTAAGCCTGGATGGCCAGGAAGCCACAAAGAGGCAGCAGAAATACGATGATCCCAACAAAGTCGACGGCTGCGCGCCCCCGTGAACTCATCTTGCGATAGAAGATGTCAACGCGAACATGTTTCTCATGCAGCAAGGTGTACGCCGCGCCGAGCATGAACACGGTCGCGTGCATCCACGTGACGGACTCCTGCAACCAGATGAAGCCGACGTCGAACACATAGCGCAAGACTACGATGATCGACGTGATGATCACCATGGCCAGGGTTAGCCAGGAGATTGTTCTTCCGGTGGCGTTGCTGAGTCGATCATAGAAGCTCCGCAGAGCCGCGACATCTGAAGAGTCGCTCATTCAGACCATCTCAGTGACGCCAGAATGTCGGCGTAATCAGGACGAGCAGCGTGAAAATTTCCAGACGACCGAGCAACATTCCCGCGATCGCGATCCATTTGGCCGGGTCAGTCAAAGTCATAAAGCCGGACGCGACATCGCCAAGCCCGGGGCCAAGATTGTTAAGCGTGGCGGCAACAGCCGAGAAAGCAGTTACCTGGTCAAGACCGGTCATCATCATCAATACGAGCATGATGCTGAACACGACCACGTATATGGAGAAGAAACCCCAGACGGCGTCCACGACGCGATATTGAACCGCTTTGTTCCCCAGCTTGACTGGAATCTCGGCGCTCGGATGGACAAGCCGGACGATCTCGCGGACGCCCTGCTTATAGATCAGAAGCCAGCGGATAACCTTGATTCCGCCCGCCGTAGATCCGGCACATCCACCAATGAAGCTCGCGAAGATCAGCATCACTGGTAGCGCGGCTGGCCACAAGGCGTAATTTGCCGTTGTAAATCCAGTGGTGGTCGCGATCGACACCGCCTGGAATAGACCATTAACAATTGTGTCAGCCGCGTTGTCGTAGCTGCGATGCTGAAACAGCCCGATGATTACCAGCACGGACAGACCAAGCAGGATCATCGCATAGGCGCGAAACTCGGGGTCGAGTGAGTAGTGCTTTATTGACACGTAGCGCCACGCAAAAAAGTGCAGCGAGAAGTTAATGCCAGCGGCGAACATGAAGACGATGGCGACGAGATCAATGGCCGTGCTGCCGAAATATCCGATGCTCATGTCATGTGTGGAAAAGCCACCGATGGCCACCGTGGAGAATGCATGACACAGGGCATCGAACCAGCCCATACCCGCCGCCATGTAGCTGGCGGCGCAGGCAGTCGTGAAGGCAAGGTACACGTACCAAAGCGCCTTTGCCGTCTCGGTGATGCGCGGCGTCAGCTTTGTATCCTTGACCGGGCCCGGCGTCTCGGCACGGTATAATTGCATGCCACCGACGCCAAGCATCGGCAGCACAGCTACCGCCAGAACGATGATGCCCATGCCGCCGAGCCACTGCAGTTGCTGCCGGTAATACAAAATCGATTTCGGAAGATCATCGAGGCCGGTTAGCACGGTGGCCCCGGTTGTCGTCAGGCCGGACATCGACTCGAAAATAGCGTCGGTCAAGGACATCGTAATCGAGTCCGCAAGATACAGTGGTGCCGCGCCGAACGTACCCAGCACGGTCCAAAACGCCGCGACCACCAGAAAGCCGTCACGCAAGCGCAAATCCTTGCGGGATCGATGGACCGGCAACCACAAAATCAGTCCGGCCGCGAGCGTGAGCCCAAAACTCTCCACAAAAGGTAGCCATGAATGTTCTTTGAAGATCATGGCGATGATGACCGGGGGCAGCATCGTCAGGCTGAACATCATGAGCAGCAGCCCGAGAATTCTTTGTACTACTGTCCAGTTCATCTTGGGAGCAATGGCTTAGACGAAAGACACGCCAACCTGGAACAGTTTCTCCAGGTTCTCAATCTTCCGCCGATCTGTCAGGAACAGGATGACGTGGTCATCCGTTTCGATAACCGTGTCGTGGTGCGCGATGATCACCTGTTCGTTGCGAACCAGCGTCACGATCGCGGCGCCCTTTGGAAGATCGATATCCTCGATCTTGCGACCGACAACCTTGGATTCACCTTCCTTGCCATGGGCAACCGCCTCTATCGCCTCCGCCGCACCGCGGCGCAGCGAATGCACTTTGGCGACGTCGCCACGCCGCACATGCGCGAGCAGCGAGCCGATCGTTACTTGCTGTGGTGAAATCGCGATGTCAATACTGCCGGCTTCTACAAGATCGACATAGGAAGCACGGTTGATCAGCGCCATGACCTTGTGTGATCCGAGTCGCTTCGCAAGCATCGAGCTCAGGATATTCGCCTCTTCGGAGTTCGTAAGCGCACAGAACACATCAACGTTGTCGATGTTTTCCTCAAGCAGCAATTCTTCGTCGGCGGCGTCGCCAACAAGCACAATCGCCTTATTGAGCTGCTCGGAGATCTGTCGGGCGCGCCTGGGATCGCGCTCGATAATCTTGACCTGGTTCGTCTGCTCCAGGGCAAGCGCCAGTCGGACGCCGATGTTGCCGCCGCCCGCGATTACGACGCGGCGCACCGGATCCTCGAGGCGCCGCATCTCGCTCATGAAGACGCGAATATCTTTGCGGTCAGCAATAAAAAAGACCTCGTCGCCTTCCTGAATGACCGTATCACCCTCGGGTAGCATCGCTTTGCCGCGGCGGTAGATTGCGGCGATACGACCTTCCGTGTTGGGCACATGTTCCTTAAGGGTCGCGATACGCTGCCCGACGAGCAGGCCATCACGATCCGCACGTACGCCGACAAGGCGCACACGCCCGCCGGCGAAATCCAGGACCTGTGATGCCCCCGGATAGAGAATCAGCTGCTCGATGTACTCGCAGACAAGCTGTTCCGGGCTGATTCGCACATCGACCGGAATGGCGTCTTGCGTAAACAGGCCCTTGGCATTCATGTACTCGGCGGCGCGAATTCGCGCAATCTTCGTCGGTGTGTGAAAAAGCGTGTAAGCCACCTGGCAGGCGACCATATTGGTTTCGTCGGTATCGGTCAGCGCGACAACGATATCGGCATCGTTCGCGCCGGCACGGTCGAGCACTTCGGGATGGGCGGCATGCCCGACGACGGTACGAATATCGAGGCGGTCCTGCAGCTCGCGCAGTACATCAGGTCGCGTGTCGACGAGGGTGACTTCGTTGGCCTCTTCGCGCGACAGGTGATATGCGGCTGAAGAGCCTACCTGTCCTGCACCGAGAATGAGAATTTTCATTGTTCTTTTCCGGCCTCGGAGCGCAGCGAACTACGCTGCCTCAGGGCCAGTAGTTTACATCAGATCGAGATTTGCATAGCTCAGAACGAGCCATTTTGTGCCCGCAGTCTCAAAATTGACCTCAACTCGCGCGTGAGCACCCTGGCCCTCGCAATTGAGAATCACACCGTCGCCGAATTTGCGATGTCTCACGCGCTGGCCAAGGCGAATTCCAAGCTCGGCGCCAGGTGCTGTGGACTTCGAGCTGCGGACCGGCGATCGCGCCGGGCGTGAGACTTGTACCCGTGGGCGAACTTCCTCGACGTGTTCATCGGGAATCTCGGAAATAAATCTGGATGGCTGCGAGAAATTGTCCATGCCGTGCAGGCGTCGCTGCTCAGCATAGGTCACATACAAATTCTGTTTTGCACGTGTAATTCCGACATAACACAGCCGCCGCTCTTCTTCGAGGCCGCTCGGGTCGGCGATGGAGCGCTGATGGGGAAACAGCCCGTCTTCCATGCCCGACATGAACACGAGCGGAAACTCCAGTCCTTTGGCAGAGTGCATCGTCATTAGCTGAACACAGTCTTCCCACGCATCCGCCTGTCCTTCACCCGCTTCGAGTGCCGCATGCGACAGAAACTCGTCGAGCAGCGACATCTCTTCAGCCGGGTCCCGCTCGAAGCTCTTCGCGGCACTGACCAGTTCAAGCAGGTTCTCGACCCGGGTTTCGCCTTTCTCGCCCTTGTCCTTTTTGAAGAAGTCGACCAGGCCGCTTGCGTGAATGACGTGATCGACCTGCTCTTGCAGATCCAGGTTAGCCGTATCGTGCACCATCTTTTCGATCAGGTTCATGAACGCGAGAACCGCGTTGGCCGCACGACTATTGAGCTCGTCACTTGCGACGGCTCCTGCTGCACGCCACATCGAGCAGCTATTGGCGCGGGCGTACGCACGCATGGTTTCGACCGTACGCGCACCAATGCCGCGCGTCGGACGATTTACGACACGCTCAAACGACGCGTCACCGTCACGATTCGACATCAGGCGCAAATACGCAAGTGCATCCTTGATTTCGGCGCGCTCGAAAAATCGCAGGCCGCCATAGACACGATATGGAATACGGGCGTTGATCAACCCTTCTTCAAGTACGCGCGACTGGGCATTCGATCGATACAGCACTGCCGCATCGGCGCGCAGATTTCCGTGATCGATCCAGTCTCGCAGACGCCCAATGACGAAGTCAGATTCATCGCGCTCGTTGTAAGCCGCATAGATCCTGATCGGCTCGCCATCGGCGCCGTCGGTCCAGAGGTTTTTGCCCATGCGTGAATTGTTGTTTGCGATGACGGCGTTCGCCGCATTGAGAATCGTCGCCGTCGAACGATAGTTTTGCTCGAGCTTGACGACCGTAGTGCCCGGGAAGTCCTTTTGAAAACGGTGAATGTGCTCAACACGTGCACCGCGCCAGCGATAAATCGATTGGTCATCGTCGCCGACAACGAACGGCACACCTTTGGTGCCGGCCAGCAGGCGCAACCAGGCATACTGGATGGCGTTTGTGTCCTGGAACTCGTCGACGAGCAGGTGCTGAAAACGGCGCCGGTAATGCTCCAGCAGTTCGGCATTATCGCGCCACAGCTCATGCGCACGCAGCAGCAACTCTGCAAAATCAACAAGGCCGCCACGTTCGCAAACCTCCTCGTACGACTGATACAGGGCAATCATCTGGCGGCGAGCCGGGTCACCTTCATCATCAAGATGTTGCGGGCGCAGTCCCTCATCCTTTTGCGCGTTAATGAAATGCTGAATCTCGCGCGGGACCCAGCGGCTGTCGTCCACTTCGAGGTTGCGGAGCAGGCGCTTGATAAGCCGAACCTGATCGTCAGAGTCAATGATCTGGAAGTTCTGCGGCAATCCGGCTTCGCGCCAGTGTCGGCGCAACAAACGATGCGCCAGGCCATGAAACGTGCCTATCCAGAGGTGACCGACCGGCATACCGAGTAAGGCCTCGATTCGGCCGCGCATCTCGGCGGCGGCTTTATTGGTAAATGTTACGGCAAGGAGGCTTTGCGGCGATACGCCCTCGACATCGATCAACCATGCGGCGCGATGGACAAGTACGCGTGTTTTGCCGCTACCGGCACCGGCGATGACCAGCATCGGATCGGCCGCCGCGGTGACGGCCTGGCGCTGAGCGTCGTTCAGGGACTCGAGTATCGGGGTGACATCCATTGGAGGAGTAAGGCCACTTCGGGGAAGCGCGCCATCTTAGCAAACTACGCGTATCTCAGGGATCGCGCTTATTTTTGCCAAACCACTCCAATTGAGTAACGGATTTGATCGTATTGAATGCGCACGTCGTTCGATACCGTTTCGCGGTATTCGATTTCGGCGATAAGGTCCAGATGCCGGGTCATGCGGTAGCTGGCGATGAGCTCACCATCGGCCGACTCATAGGTCTTGAGGCCGGCGACCGGATTGTGGAAAGCGAAAGCGTTTTCGTAGTCGTAATCTCGGTAGTAACCGTTCGCCTCGAGATCAAAGCGGCTTCCCGGAGACCAGTGAAACTCGAAGCTGTAGCTATGACGTTTGTAGTCGTTGTAGCCGAGATAGCGATCGGTTCGGTCGGTGTTCTCGTAGCCGAAGCCGAACCAAATAGTATCGGTGATGCGCTGCCGGGCGACTATGCCAAATTCGAGATAGTCATAGCGTAAGTCCGGGTTGGTAATGAGTTGCTGACCATTGAGATCGAACGATGGCCGGTCACCGTATCGCCGGCTGGATTTTTCAATGGTCAGTCGCAGCAGTGAACTCGGTGCGAACTTGTACTGAACGCTGCCGCCAAAGAGAAAATACTCGTGGTCGTATTCGGGGAGGACCTCGATCTCCTCGTAATTCCACAGTTGTCCCTTGATGCGCAGGCCGAACGAAATTCGCTCAAAGCCGGTTTGCAGAAACAGCTCAGGTCCATAACGGACGTAGTTCATGCGGTCGTCGACAAGCTCACCACCGGAAGCTCTCAGCGCACCGTCATCGGGGTCGTAATAGGTCTCGTCATGTTGCGCAATCGTAAACGCGCTATAGACGCGCGTCTTGCGATTTTCTTCGGCTCGATCGAACTCGCTGCCGAATCGAAATTCGTGAATGAACTCATTGGCGGCATCGAGGTCCTTGTCCAGGTAGTAACGGCCCGAAATCCGGTATTCACTGAAGAAGGATTCCCACTTAAGGCTATTGATCCCAAGCTTGGCGCGAAAATCGACCGGCAGGAACGTGCCGGAAATTTCCTCAGGTACGATTATCGGCAGGCCCGGGTCGGAAAAATCGATGTATGGCTGGTCCGGGGCGCGGAAAATGTTGTTGTCAGTGCCAAAGCCGACCCGACCTCCCAAGTCTATATTGACGATCGGTTTTTTCTCCGCCCGCTCTCTGGCGCGAACGAGCACCGGATCGGCGGCCCGTTGTTCGGTCCGCAACCTTGAAATCGCGACGATCGCAAGTTGGCGAATTTTGGCGTTCTCTTCCTGGTCACGCGCCTGACGGAACCAATTCAGCGCATCGTCGATATCGCCGGCTGCGTAGGCGTTCAGTCCGAGGTTGTACTGTGACAAGACGCGCAGGTCAGGCGATTGCGCGGACTTGAGCAATGAGGTGCGAGACCGGATGTGCTGCCCGGCGCGGTAATGGGTAATACCACTATTGTAGTGCAGCAGCGCGGAGTCCATCCCGGCCTCTCCGGCCTGGCGGTAGCGCAGCAATGCAGCCCAATAGAGATCGTCCCGGTAAAGTCGATTACCGTCCTGGAACGCTTCATAAGCTGTCGTTGCGGCTGCGGGCGATACGGGCCCCAGGCATGCGAAAACCGCGGCTAGCGCTATCGCTCCGCGGATATGTCGGCATACGGTCGTCTCACGTATCACGAGAATAGCCCAAGCTCCAGGTGGTCCGTGTTATGTGGAGTCGCAAGGGTACCGGCTTTGTATCGCTAAAAACTATGACGTGGCGCATAAAAATCCCCCCGAAACGGAAACGATCGGGGGAATTAAGCTGGATATGCCACGCGGTAAACCGGTTATCAGGTCAAGGGTGATTCAGACGGCGTCGTCATTGATGTCGTCACCGGAGTCGTCGCTAGTGTCGTCCATGTCATCGTCGTCGTCTTCTTCATCTTCATGC
>Ga0255052_10003319_pt1 | contig 11222 bp, 14 predicted proteins | sample JV7_2_21_MG_FD_188632 | JGI IMG/M metagenome (GOLD analysis project Ga0255052, IMG submission 188632) | Seawater microbial communities from Jervis Inlet, British Columbia, Canada - JV7_2_21 | ecosystem: Environmental > Aquatic > Marine > Inlet | place: Canada: British Columbia | collected...
GGTATGGTTGCTTCCCTTGCGACGGGAGTGCTCTATCCGGCCCGGCAATCGACTCCTAGTTGGCAACGTGGGGATCTGAATCCTTCGATCGTCGGGCCACTTCACATCCTCCAGTAAGGCAACCTGATGGACGAGTCATTCCGGGCGCCCACGGCGCGCGAACTGCTTGACGAGTACGAGGACGCCTTTTTCTGGGCCGAGGAGGGCTACGCGAGTTTCCACGCATCCCCCGGGGGGACCTGGATGGTGGAGATTTATAAACACGCAACCAACGTCCAGATTGAAGAAGAGGGCGAGGGGTTTTTGGATGCCTACAGGAAGGCCCGTGCTGCGTGGGAACGGGATGGGGGGGACGAAATCGTATGACCGATCCCGAGCCCCGTTGGGAGAAAAACTGGCCTGAATACTCTGAGGCGATGAAAAAGCGCTTGCGGCACGGGTACATAGAGTACGGCGACGAGAGTTTCGCCCAGACGCCCGAAAAACTGATCCAGGAGCTTCAGGAGGAAGTGCTGGACATTTCCTGCTGGGGACTCGTCCTCTGGACCCGATTCCAGGCGATGTACGGCGTGGTAGACGCACTGCGCTGCGAGGTTGCCGCGCTCGAGCAGGCGCGGGAGAAGCTGAAATGAATGAGGTTGATCTGGACACTCAAGATATCGTGTATCAGCTACGCAAGCGTGCCGAGATACGTGCCAAGATAGACCGCGGCGATGGCAAGATCGATCGTATCAGCGTCCAGCTATTGAGGGCCGCCGACGAGGTGGAGCGGCTGCGGGCGGCGCTGAGATTCTACGCTGACCCCGACATTTACGAACCCGTAATGCATATGGACCCCGTACCGGTCATCGAAATTGATGTAGGCAAGATCGCCCGTGCTGCCCTAGACAATGCAAAGCCCGATTAGAACGCTCCTAGACCGCGTCCAGGGCAAGGCCCCCGCGGGCGCCAGGCGTGCTGGTGGCTGGTCCGCGTTTCGCCGTCAGTTCATGCAGATGCGTCCCATCTGCGAGGTTTGCGGTCGCAAGCGCGGCCTCGAGGCGCATCACGTCATTCCGTTCCACGTGGCACCCGATCTTGAACTCGAGATTCACAATCTGGTCGCGCTTTGCCGGCGCTGTCACTTGCTGATCGGTCATCTGGGCGGCTGGTCGCGGGTCAATCTCGACGTTCTCGCGGATGTGACCGCGCTACGCTTCAAGATCGATCAGGCTCGAGAATGATACATTAGCCCCGATTGTGGGTGTTATGACCCACCTTTGAGGCGTTGCAGTCCGGCTTTTTCCTTAGATTCCGCCGGGTTGGAAAACTTTTACTGGAAAAGTGAAACTTTTTTCTATTAGGACCGAAATGGTCCCAATTCTGTGCTAAGCTGTGCCTTCTGATCGTCATATTCTTGACGCTTTACGAGGGCATTTATGGGAAGGAATCGGGACGGGTCTCAGCCCAGTCCAGAAGGTAGCGCGTTTTCCAGGGCTAGAGAAAGAGTCGTAGCCAGACCGAAAGCGAAAGCTGTAGCCAAACCGAAGCCCCTGACGAAGACAGAAATCGCAGAGAAGTTCGTTTTGGGTTTCTGGGGCCATTCCAGCGGCGATCCGGCCTCGCTGAAAGCGGCTGCGATCAAGCTGAGCGAACTCGACCTTTCTCTCAACGAAATCAATGAGTTGCGCGCTGATCTCCCGCTCGGTGGTGCCGGCACGACCGGCGACCGGGTGAGGCGAATGGATCGCGTATTGAAGCGCCTCGAGCACGGGGCCAAGTAGGAGGCTGAATTGCCTGCAAAAACACCTGTAGTGTCAACGGCCACGGCTGGGTATGTCGTGCCCGGCTTGGGCGTCTACGGCGGCGTGAACACATCGACCGCGAATCTGCTCACGGGCACGGCCGAACACCACGCGAACCGGAACGGGCTTCAGTTGAGCATTTTCTATTTCGGTCCGAGCGCGAGCGCTTTCGACATCGACGATACGGATACCTGGACGAGTGGCATTCCGGGCATCGTTGCGGTGGCCTGGCAGGGTGCCGATCCCGACGACGACGCTGTGGTTCCGTTTCTTTCGACGGCCGCGACCGGGGTGGTCACCTTCCAGTCGGAGAGCGCCAATAGCGAGGGTTGGCTCTGGGTTCTTCACTCCACCTAGATGCCCGTTCTCGGCGAAATCATGGCGGAGCCGATTCTGCCGAAAGCTGCGGTTTTCGAGGCGATGGGATACGAGATCTTCGCCGACGAGGTGAAGGCGTTCCACGAGTCGAAAGCACGTAGGCGCATTATGTGTGCTCCAGCGCGCTCGTCCAAGAGCTATTCGGCTTTTCCCGAAGTCGTCTATCGCGCCCTCCCGCACCGTCCCCTGCTGGGCTCTTTGCAGTGGCTCGTGGGTACCGATTACCCGACGAACAAAGAGTGGCAGTACGTGTGGAAGTCGTTGGTTGAGGAGCGCGAGCGCTGGACGATGGGCGGCAAGTCGATCGCGATTGAGAAGGCTCAGAACAACCCACAGAACGGGAACATGCTGATCGTGATTGACTGGGGCGAGGGCAAGTACGGTAGGGCTAAGGCGATCATCGAGGGCAAGTCGTCTACTAACGAGAAGGCGCTTCAGGGCGAGCACGTGACGCAAGTGGTCTTGTCCGAGGCCGCGGAACATCCCGCTCGGATCTGGGACAAGTTTTTAAGGCCCCGGTCTACGTGGGGGATCTTCCCGACTACGCCTAAGCCACATGCCGAGTGGTTGCACGAGATGGTTGAAAAAGGCGAGAAAGATCCTTCTTTGTCTATCGAATCGTTCACCTATCCCATGTACGCAAATCCATTCTACGACATGGAGCAGTTCTATATCGAAGAAAAGATGGCTGCGAGCAGGAGCGAGACTGGCAGGGCGGCAGACGATCCGTATTTTGCAGAGCAGTTCCTCGGGCACTGGGTTTACTACACGGGAATGGTTCTGCCGTTTGGGTCGCAGAACATTGTCACGTTGGATCCGGCCTGGCTAGACGAAGCACAGATCTACGTGTCTTGTGACTACGGCTACGAAGATGCTTGTGTGGCGCTGTTCTGGGCGATGATGCCTTCTGGCGCGTTGCTGATTTGGGGCGAGATTTACGAACGTCACCTAACGACGTTCGAGTTCGTCGAGAAGATCGAGAAGAAACTTTCCGGTCTCGAGGACCGTGTGGTTTATGCCTGTGGAGATCCCAAGCAGCCACAGGTTGCGCGTTACCTGACTGACTTCGGGCTCAACGTTGTGGACGTGAACAAGAAAGCACAGGCAGATCGCGCTGTGGGACATCGCCGGCTGGTGGACGTGATGAGTGTAGATCCCGTCAAAGAACATCCGATGTTGTTTGTTGCCGAGGATCGCTGTCCGAAAACCGTCGCTGAGTGGCGCCACCTTCGTTACAAGCCGGGCATGAAGAATGAGTATGCCGAGGCTGCGTTTGAGGGTGAAGATCACAGCTACGACGCGGCCAGATATTTTGTAATGACGCGGCCAGCAGCAGAGAGGGAACGCGAACGGCCAGACTGGCTGCGCGAAGCCATGCAGAAAACTCGTGAGCAGCGCCATGTGCGCAACTCGCACCACGCGACTCGGGGTCTCGCGCGCTGGAACCGCACGAAATCGTCTCCGTATCGGAGCGCGCTTTGAAGCCCAAGGAATTCAAGCTCTGGCAGGACCGGCTTCGGTTCGCGAAGGGTGTCTGGACCCGCAAGGGTCTGATCGGCACGGATGAAGCGTCAACGATGCGGCTTCTGATCGAGCTCAATCGCGGGAACCAGTGGGCGCACTTGAGTAACACCTTTGGCGATCTCGACCCCGAGTTTTATGCCACCGCAAACAAGGTCTTCCCGATTGCTAACTCTATCGAGGGCGAGGTTGCCGCGCGCAATCCGCGTGTCCAGGTTTTTCCGAATGTTCCCAAGGCTGCCAAGATTGCGTCTCCTATCGAGCACCTCATCAATTTCGACATCGACGAGCTCAACTTCAAGCGCCAGAACAATGCGACGTTGAAGCATCACCTCTGGGCACCGTTTGGAGTCACTCGCCACGGGTTTACGCCGAGAGAAGAGTTTGAGACGGACGACGAGCGCAGGCTTCAACTCTACCGCCCCGCAAAGCCAGATCGGCCGTGGATTCGTAACGTGCCGATCTGGGACGTGTTGATGGACCCGACCCAGCGGTCTTTCCACGTCGATGACGGAATGTGGTGGGTTGCTTTCCGAGACATCATGTGGCTCGAGGACATCAAAGACAACCCGAACATGATCTCTCGGGACGATCTGAAGGACTTCGCTGGCAACATCAGTCCCGAATGGCAGCAGATGAAGACGCCGGAGTTTGACGCCGACGACGACCCCGACAAGGAAAACTACGTCGAGGTGTTCACGGTCTATGAGTCCAGGGACCGGACGTGGTTTCAGATGACGCTTGACGGGTTGGACAAGACGCTACGAAAACGCGACGACTGGCCGATTCCGTGGGAGACGCTTCCGGTATCGATATTCCAGGTAAACGAGCAGGCTGACACGCCGTTCCCGCTCGCGATTATGGACGAGGTTCCGTCGGTCCAAATCGAAATCAACCGGCTTCGAACGATGATGGGCCAGTTGGTATTTCGTCTGCGGCGATTGATTGTTTATGACTCGACAAAGATCGACGACGACGAGGCGAACAAGATACAAGACGCGGCGATCATGGAAATGATTCGGGCGACAGGGCTTCCCGGGGACGCGATTGCGGCGATTTCTTCTGGCGTATTCCCGCAGGAACTCGTCCAGTATTACGAGATGCTGTTGGAAGAGCTTCGCGAGCTTACGGGCCAGAGCAAGATGGGCCGCGGTCAGCGCATCAACGTCGAGTCAGCGTCCGAAGCGACGTTTGTTCAGCAGGGCCAGGACGTGAATACTGCGCGGATCTCCGACGCTTTTGAGGATCATAACCGCGACGTGATCCGGCTCTATATGCAAGGTCGTCGTGCGACGATGGACGTAACCGGCGACGAGCTGGTTCGCATAGTGGGCGAAGTCGATGCCGACGGGCTCCAGCAATGGGTCACAGTGACTCCAGAAGATTTACACGCCGACTATGGGATTCAGGTCGTACACGGCTCGACCCGCAAGCGGGACAAGGCCGCCGAGGCGCAGGCCGCAGCGATTGATCTTCAGGTAGCGCAGGCCGCACCAGACATTTTTCGCGTGAATTATTTCGCGCGCAAGTTCCTCGAGGCGAGGGGTATTCCGCCCGAGCAGGGCATGACGGCAGAGGCGCTTGTTGCCGCGAAGATTCAGACACTCGACCAGATCAGGCGCAATGCGCAGGTCGGCGAAGAGGGCCCGGCGCAGCCCGGGTTCAGCCCGGACGTGGCCGCGCTTTCGTCTGGTAACGGGGACACGCCTTCATTTGGACAGGGTGGCGGGGGCGCTGGCGGGGGTTAGGTATGGCAAAAGCGAGAATCAGACCGAAGGCACGGACCGGGCGAGTGGCTCGGCTCGTGCGCAAGAAAGTCAGGGCGGCGACAGGGCCCGCGCGAAAGAGAGTGCGCGGGGCGGTCCGCTCGTTTCGGCGGCGCCGGTAACGCAGTGCCCCTGCAAACCCGCGACCTACGTTGTACCGACTGCGGGGAGGTGGTCTGGAGCGTGGCTTGTGCCTACGCAAAATACCCAGACTGCGCTAATTGCGGCGGCAGGATGCAGATTACCTGGGAGGGCGGACATGCACCCTCCACGGATGTTTTCGGTAGCGCGCAATACAGTGACGCAACCGGGCAGTGCCACACGAGCCAGCGCGACAAGGCCCGCGTGATGAAGGAGAGCGGCTTTTTTGAGGCCGGCGATCTGGTGGGGGGCGCTCGCGCCGACCATCGGCTCAAACGCACGACGTTCTCTTACGGCAAGCAACAGTCCCGTCGCACGGCTAGCGAGGGGACATAACCAAAACGGCGAGGGAGAAAACCTTGACGGCAGCAGACCCGACAACGACCGCAGGAGCGGGTGGCGACCCTGCTTCAGCGGGAGCAGCAACAGAACCTTCGGCACCGCCGGAGGCCGACTACAAACAACGCGCAATAGACAATCCCGTCTGGGGCGCTGAGCAAATGGTTCAGCACCAATCCAGGGGGGATCGCGCGGAGGCAGATAACAAAAAGCTCGTCGAGCAAATCGAGCCCGTGAAAAACCTCCTTGATACCTACGGTGCACAAACGGTTGCGGCAGCGGTGGAAAATTACCGAGCCGTCCGTAACAGCACGGAGATCGGAGAGATGATTCAAGAGTTCGAACGGACCGGCCAGCTTCCTATACGCACGGGGAGCGAGCCGAAGGCGGAAGAGGACGAGTACAAGACACCCGAGGAGCTTGAGATCGTGGCGCTCAGGTCGGAGCTGGCAATGCTTCGCAACGAAACGAACGCCAATACGCTTGCTTCCGGTAGAACGGTGTTGCAGGGCCACATGGAGAAGGTCTTTTCGGAGTATGGATTTACCCAGGAAGACACAGACAAGATGAAGACAACGATTACGCAGCAGTTCGAAGCGTGGGGAACCCAAGGGGACCCCGGCAAGGCTGCGATGAAATCGCTGACTAGCGCGGGCGGTGAGGCAACCGTTCGCGGGATCATGCTTTCTTCGATTACTCCAGAAGCGCTCCGTGCCGCGGCTGCAAACACCGACCTCCGCAAACGACAGGGACTCGAGAGGCTTGCGACGGATGGACCGTCGGGAATTTCGAGTACGGGGAGGGAAGCTCCAGCGCAATTCGACTCGCACGTTGCTGCGGCGAAATACGCGCGGGAAAACCCAGACGGACACGATTCCTACTGACCCTCTCCGAACAGGTTTCGGAGGTAAACCATGAGCGTAACTGCTCAAACCATTACCCGATCTGACCTTCGGGTATACGCCTTTACTCGCGACCACGTGATAAAGGGCGTGAAAGATCACGTCTACAGTCACGACCCGGTTACGGCGGTCTTTCTCGCGAAGGATCTCGGCAGCTTCGGCGGCGTGAGAATGCGCGGCACCGGCAAGACAACTCAGGTGGGTGGCGCGGCGGTACAGATTCCGGTGAGACTCGGCAAGCACGCTGGGTCGAAGTGGATGGCCGGACCGTGGGACACGCACAACGTGGCCCCAGACGACAACGTGCGCCTTGCGGAAGCCAATTGGATTCACGCATCTGGCGCGTTGACCGTTACCGACTACGACAAGGGCGTCAATCGCGGCCCGGAGGCGATGGACAACTTCATTGCCGACCAGACCGAGAGCGTGATGCTGAGCCTGGTCGACCAGGTTGGCGAGGCGTTGCAAACTACAGCGAGCGCGGCGAACGCGATTACGAGTCTCGACACGTTGATCTCGGCAAGTGGCACGGTGCAGGGGCTCGCGACGGGTTCGTATTCGAACTACTCCTCACGCGGAATTTCCGCGCGGGGTACGGCGCCAGCTTCGGTTTCGTTCGCTTCGGGCTCGTTTGCGGCTCGTGGCATCTCGGACATGCGTACGTGTTTCAACAACGCATCCGAGGGGACGATCCAGCCCAACATCGTCGTTAGCACGTACGACGTGCATCAGTTCTACGAGGGAGCGCTTCAGCCGCTCGAGAGGTTCCAGGGTGCGGTGAATACGGCCGATGCGTCGTTTCAGGCGCTCGCGTTTCGCGGAACCCCCGTAGTCGCTTCGCCGAACACGCCTTCCGGGTACTTGTGGATGCTGCGTGTGGGCGATGACGGTGTGAAGGTGGTCATTCTTGACGGGTTTGATTTCGACTTCGCCCCCTTCAAGGACGGCAGCAATCAGGAGACGCACGTTTCCGAATTGCAGCTCAAGGCCCAGCTCGTCATCAAGAACCGGAAATTTGGGAGTAACAAGCTCACGGGCATCACGGCCTAGCAACAATCCTCGCGGAATCAGCCGCGTAGAACGAAAGGCAAGGGACAGCCCTTGCCGAAAATAAGGAGAGACAAAGGTGAGTTCACCTTATCCCATTTTGACTAACGGTCTTGCGACTTCGCAGGGCATCTACGACGTGGAGACGAGTGAGGTCGTCCCGGTTGGGACCCGCGCTGCGCTCGGTGACGGTCGAGTGTACTACTACGCTCGTAGCTCAAGTTCGGCAATTCTGGCAGCCGGAGCGATGAATCGTATGCCGGCGGTTTCCGTAGACCACGACATTATTGCGATCACTACGCAGGTTGTTGGGGATACGACCATTGGTGTGACTCCGGTAGGAACCGCCGTCTATACGGCGAATTCTTTGGCTGGGGGCTTCATCACCATCCACACCGGCACAACTGGTGCGGGAATTGCGTACAAGATCAAGAGCAATCCCCTGACGGTAGCCGCTACGGAATATACAGTGACCCTGTATGATCCGATTGCGGTTGCGATCCACGCGGATTGTACCGCGACGGTTACGCAAAATCCCTGGATGGATGTCCTCATTTCGGCAACGGGTGTGGCGCAGACCTTTGCTGGGGTGTCGAACATTGCCGTCCCTGCTGGTGACACAACGGCGCAGTATTTCTGGTGCCAGACCTGGGGCGTCTGCGCGGTCAAGCACGACCTGGCGACCGCAACGGGCGGGGTCGTGTCCGGCGGCGCAACAGTGGCCGGCGAGGTTCAGGTGTCGGCGACGGATGGTTCTCAGGCGCTCGGTGTGAATCTGTTCACGGCGGCGGCTAGTGCGTTCAATCCGACGTTCCTGACGATCGCACCGTAACAACGATTGGTTGGGGGACCGGGCCGCCAGGGGTCCGGTTCCCCGAGTAGCGGTGCGTATGGGGGAGGTGATAGCCGCCTTTCCCTAAAGCATTGCTTAGGAGGCAAGATGAGTTCAGCATTTCCGCAGGGTCAGGCCCATAACGTTTTTGGTCCGGGTGCGATGGCAGTGCCGGTACCCGAACGCGGCACGCACATACCGGCGCTCTACGTTCGCAATCCCCACCTGGACCCCGAGTTGGTGGTGAGGCGCGGCGATCTTCCGATTTTGGGCGCGGGCGCAGATCCGCAACCGTTCACAATTTCGCAGGTGGCGCCAGAGCGTCGCTGGGCCGTTCTCTCTAACGGGAACGTGATGGATCAGGCCCAATTCGACGCGGACTACAAGCAAGTTGTTCTCGAGTTCTTCGCGATGTTGCGAGAGCGCGGCAACGCAGGCGCGCGCTTCGAGGGCAAACTCGACAACGTGCCGATCCCGGACGTAGCGGAATACGTGTCGAAGCGTGTTGATCCCGACGACGAGACGAAGCTTCTCGCGATTGGGTATGACCCCCATGCCACAGATGGAGCCGTTTCCGAACACTTCCACGACGCGAAGGGCGAGCAGATCATAGCGTCTCGCTTGCAGATTCTCGAGAGAGCGTTTTCAACTGCGGCTGGACGCAAACAAATGACCGCCTCTGAACGCGCCGAGGTAGAGCTCCATCTCGGCCTGTCCGCGCAGGCTGGTGACGATGGAGTCGCTGCCAAGCTCGAGGTTCTGACCGAGCTTCATAAAGACGGGAAACTTTCGAGCGAGGACTATCTCGCGTCCGTGACGGCGCTATCGGGTGCCGAACCCGAGCGCGAGGTGTCTGCGGCGAAGCAGCCCACGCTGGCACGCTGCGGCAAAGACGACTGCAAGGGTGAGGTGGGCCGCAAGGCGCACGAGAGCCGTTGTAAGAAGTGTCTTGGGATCATCGCTGCCGATGAGGAGAGCGATAGCTAATGGCGTTGCTTCAGATGGTGAACTCGGTACGGGGGAAGCTACGCGAGGAGCGGGTGGGCTCGATTTCCTCAACAGACCTTCTCACGACCGAGATTATCGATCTGATTAACGACGCCGGTTCTGAGATCCTGGAGGGGGACGACTGGGAGTTTGACGTTCGCCATGACGGTAGGTTGTGGTTCCCCGCGAGCCAGTCTGGTACGGGAGGGGTCTTTACGTCTGCGTTGCTCCCAAACCGTTATGAATCAGCCAATACTCCCGTCATTTCTACGCTGCTAGATACCGCAGCCGGCGAAGTGTTCAATGACGTGGACCTTGCCGGATGGAGAATGTCTGGCAACCGTATCCGTTCCCGCGTTTTCAACGGTAACAGCATTTATCCGAATACGTCCTGGATTATTACGGACGTTGACAGGACGACCAACCAGCTTGATTTGACTCTCGGGTCGAATCTTAATATCGACAACGACGACCCGAGCGGTGTTTGGACAACCTACGGAAATGAAGTCGTGCTGCCGACCACAGTAAAAGATGTCTTGTCGGTTCGGCACGAAGAGGAACCGATCCGGCTGGAGTTTGTAAATCGCAGTAACCAGTTCGACCGATGGGTTCCTCGTTCAATCGATAGCTTTAGTACCCGCCCCCATCTAGTAATGGTTGGCGGGACGATTACGAGCACTTCTAGGACGGCGACGGTTGCATGGACAACAATTTCGGTAGAGGCCGCTGTGACGGGTACCGGACTGGCGGTCTGGCCGATTCCGAGTTCCGACCTCCAGCTTGGATACAGTTACCGGGTTCAGCACGCTGACCTTGTAGCCGCAACCGATACCTGGACAGGTGTTCCGCAGAACGTGATTCGTATTATCGAATGGCGTGCGTACCAGGGCGCGCTGGATTCTGGCATTCAAAACGACCCCGAGGCAGCGCAGCGTGCGGAGAGACAGGTAGAGAAGCGCCTCCTCCGCGCGCAGATGGGTCAGTCCAGGCAGCCAAACCGCAGGCGCGTTCCGACAGAGTTCGGGTACGGAGACCGCGGAAGCTCGCGCCGGCGTTGGTCGTCGCAGTCCATCTCGGCGCCGAGCTGATGGCGAGGTTCCAGCAGCGGAGCATAGGACCGTTTGGCGGGCTCAACGAAGACGAGAACCCGCACGCGATCGACCCTAACGACCTCGTTGAGGCACTAAATGTTGTCCATCGCGGCAACACGTTGGGTACGCGGCCCGGGCTGATTAGAGAGGTGAGCGGGAAACAGTACGAGAACGCAACGACCGGAACCAATCCCATCCAGGGCCTTCACGAACATCGGGAGAATGTCGATACGGGCCGGCATCTGCTCGCGGTGGGGAATGATGGCGGGACACAGAACGTGTTCCATGATGACGCCTCGCTACTTCCCAACAGTGCAACAATTACTGGTGGACAGGATAACGTCTGGACGTTTGCGAGCCACAACAACAATACCTACGCTGCCGGTGGTGCCGCAGCAGATCATTTTTGGTATTTCAATGGGAATACCGGCGTC
>Ga0255052_10003320_pt1 | contig 11222 bp, 9 predicted proteins | sample JV7_2_21_MG_FD_188632 | JGI IMG/M metagenome (GOLD analysis project Ga0255052, IMG submission 188632) | Seawater microbial communities from Jervis Inlet, British Columbia, Canada - JV7_2_21 | ecosystem: Environmental > Aquatic > Marine > Inlet | place: Canada: British Columbia | collected...
CCGAAATCGTCTGACCGAAGATCTGCAGCTCGAAGCTCTGACGGATGTTGCTGTTGCCGGTCTCGGGGTCGAACCCGCCGTTTTCGGGCAGCAGGTACGCCAGCGGCACCTCGCCGAGGAACTCGAACGGGTAGATCCTGTAATTCTCGAGGCTCGCGCTGCCGTCCGCGGGCACGTAGATCGCGGTGTCATAAGTCCACTCGGGCGAAGCCGTGGTGCCGCCGTCCGTGCGATACGGTCTGATCACCCACCGCGTGAGGTTGACGTCCTGTTCGGCTCCAAGCGAGACCTCAGGGTTCTTGGCCTCCGACGTGATTTCCATGCTGTCGATCGCGATGTCGGTCAACTGCAGACAGAGATCGATGTCCGGGTTGTACGCCGCGATATCGACCGTCAGGAACACCGCCGCTTCGGTGTTGTCCAAAGTGCTGCTGCCGCCGCAAGACCACACCACGAGGGCGAGGGCGAGCGTGACGAAGACGGGAGTGATGCGCTTCATCTGATCCTCCACCTAGTACTTCACGATTCTCGGGGTAATGAAAATCAGGAGTTCGTCATGGTTGTTCGTGATCGACTTGTTCTTGAACAACCACCCGAATATGGGGATATTGTGCAGGCCGGGAACCCGGTTTTCCCCTTCCCCCGAGGTGATTTCGTAAATCCCACCGATCACCGTCGTGCCGCCATCGCGCACCAGAAGCTCGGTCTCGGCGTCGCGCGTGAAGATCGGCGCGTTCTGACCACCTACCACTGCAAATTCCGGTGCCGGGCGTTGCTTTTTGATCATGATGTCGAGGTTGACCGTGCCCTCGGCGGTGATCTGCGGCGTCACCTCGAGGCGCAGGGTCGCGTCCACGTACTGGACGGTCACCGTGTTGTTCGCCACCGTCTGCACCGGGATTTGGAGACCCGAGCGGATCGATGCTGACTTGAGGTTCTGGGTCGTCACTCGCGGAGTCGAAACGACCCTCGCCTGGTTGTCGTTCTCGGCAGCATTCAGCATGAAGTCAAGGTTGAAGGTGTTGAGAATGTCGCCAAATGCCATCCCGAGCACCGCGTTGTTGGCACCCCCTGGCAAGGTGACGGCGCCCTCCACGTCGATACTGTTGGGGAACTTGAGCCCGGTATCGTTGCCGTGCTCCGCATCCATCACACCCGTGAAACCCCACACCACACCGAGCGAGCGCGAGAACTGTTTCGTGGTCTCGACGATCCGGCCCTCGATCACCACCTGCGGCGTCGGCAGGTCGAGTGAGTCGATGAGGCGCAGAATCCCCTCCACGCGATCGACAACATCGCGGAGGATGAGAGTGTTGGTGCGCTCGTCCACGGTCACAGAGCCGCGGGCCGACAACAGGTAGCTGTCGCTCGACAGCAATGCGGCGATGTCGCTCGCTCTCGAGTAAGAGATCGGTTTCAGGATCGTCTTGAGCGGTTTGGCCTTCTCCTGTTCCAGAACGAACGCCGCTCGTGCACTCTTTTCGGCAGCGAGCTTGGAGATCGGCGCCACTCGAAGGACGTTGTTTTCAAGCACGTAGTCGAGGCCGTTGATCTTGAGGATCAGATCGAGGGCCTGGTCCCACGGGACGTTACGAAGTTCCACCGTTACCGACCCGCTGACCGAGGGGTCGAGGACGATGTTCATCTCGGTGAGCACCGAGAAAGTCTTGAGCACGTCCTTGATATCGGCATCCTTGAGCGTCAGGGTGATCGGCTCCCCGGTGAACTGCTGCTCCTCGGAGGAGACCTCGGTGGCCGCAAAGCCCTCGGCTTGGGTCGTCGGTCCGTCAAGGACTGTCACCGCCTCGGCCTGCTCGATCAGTTGTGAGCTGTCTGCAACCCATGGGCTTCGTTCCGTCGTCGACGGGCTCTCGACGACCGCGGCCGCCACTGTCTCGTCCGGAAGATCGAAGAGGGACGAAACCATCTCCTGTGCGGGCTCGGGATCATCGATCGCCTTTGGCGTCGAACGGGTGATCTCGATAGTGCCCGCGGCCGCCACTTCAATCGACTCGGTGATAGCCGGGAGCGGAGCGCCATCGGCGCCAACGCTGATCGTCGCACCGAAATTGGTCTCGTCGATGGAGTAGTCGGCTTCGCTCCTCAGGTCGATCACAACCCGAGTGATCGGCACCGGAGTCGCCTGGAACTGTGCCACTCGCACCTGGCTCACCAGGGGGGAGTTCACCGGCAGCAGATGGCGGTCGACCCTGTTGATAACGCCGTTGAGATCGAGAACCAGACGTCGCGGCTCGGGAAGGGTGAAAGCCTTGACCGAAATCGGGCGGTCCGACCTCAGCTCGACGACCACTCCGTCCCCCGTCCGCGTCGGCACGACTTCGACCAAGCTCGGTGTGCCGACCGCTGATGTCGACGCGGCAGCTTCGGCCGGAGCCGGGTGGCTCCTCGATGCCACGGCGACCTCTTCGCGAGAAACGGCAGTCGAAGTCTCGGGCCCCCGGTTGCCAAATGACGTAAACGAGAGCTCCAACCCACCGGCGAACCGGTCCATCGTCAGCTGCGCGGGCTCGGCCAACCACACGGTGAGGCGGGAAACCCGCTTCCCGAATTCGTCAACGTGGTTGAGCTCCGCACGTTCGATCCCGAGATCGGGATCAACGATGAGCCCAGCGCCCTGGCCCCAGCTCGCTTCTGGCAGCTCTACTACCCACACGCCGGGTTGCGGCGAATAGTGGACCGTCTCCAGCTCCCCTGTCGCCCGGACTCGGAGCACGGGCCCAGAGGGCCCCGCCTCCGCACCCATTCCCTGGATAACCGGAACGGGCTCCTCGGCGAGGAGCGGCATACCCAGCAGGACGCAGGCTGCAGCCGCCACCAGGATGCGGACGTTTTTCATCATCATGCCGTCCCCCATTTTTCCTCTCAAATCACGGCTAGTCCGTGATTTCTCGTACCACTTCCTCGTACTGCTTGCTCCGATTGGGGTCATTCACATCTTTCCTGAAGACCACCTTCTTGAGCTGAATCTCCCCGACCTCACCGTTGAAGAGCTTTGTTCCCGGTCGGATGATGTATGACACATTGTCGCGCGCGAGAACGAAGGCCAGAATGCCGCTCGGTGTTTGGATGATTCCCTCGAGCCTCAGCTCCTCGATCATCATTCCCGGCAGACCGGGCGGGCGGGCCTTGGCGGGTCCCTCCTCGTTTTCTTCAAAACCCTCGAGGAGCGACCGGAATGGATCTCTCCGACCCGCGGGGTCGTAGCTGAACATCCTGCCTTCCAGAACCTCCTCCTCGCCGCGCAGGATCTGTTCGATCCCGGACACGTCGACCTCTTCGTCAACCAGCGGCGAGAATTCCTCTTCGGCCGACGGCTCTGGCTCCTGGGCCACAACCGCGCCAACGGCTGCCATGAACACAATCAAACCCCACGAAATTAAGAATTTGTGGTTCATTGTGGCGTCTCCGTCTCCGGCGTCTCTTCCTTATAGATATAGGTCCGTTGTACGAACTCGGCGTGGATCGTGAAACTCCCCTCGGCCTTTCTGATCGGATTGATTGTCAGCTCGGTGACATTGATGATCCGTGAGAATCGACTCAGCCGATCGAAGAACAATCCGAGCTCGTGGTACGTGCCATCGAGACCGACCCTGATCGGCCACTCGATAAAGAAGTCGCGATCCTCGAAGGCCCCCGGCGTGAACCGGGTCAAGCGGAACCTCCCGCGCTCCGTGAGCTGTTTGGCCCGTTTAATGAGATTGTCCGTTTCACGCTTGGTCGGCAAGATCTTGCGCAGCCGCTCGAGCTCGATTTCGTAGTTGCGAATGTCTTCCTCGAGCCGCGGCAGGTCCGCCTTGGCCGCACGCCCCTTCTCGATCTCCCGCTCGAGCTCATCGATATTGGTTTCGAGGCGTTCGATCTGGGTGCGAATGTCTTTAAAGATATAGATGTTCATCACCACGAACATCGCAATGCCGAGAACGACGCCGACGATGGCCGCCACGTACCAGGGCTTGGAGTTGAGATCTATCGCCATGGTGTCAGACCCCCGTCCTCATTGGCCGGAGCTCGCAGCCTGCGAGTCCTCGGCCGCCTCGATTTCCGGCGGAGTGTTGATGAATGAGAACGTCATACCGAAGCTGAAAGTGTCACCCCGTCCTCGAGACAGGTTCTTGAGCACCGGCTCGTCGAAGAAGGGCGAAGCGTCGAGATTCGAGATGTAGTTGGCGACCGCATTCTCGTCCATCGCGCTGCCCGAGATTTCAACATTGTTTCCAACGAGCTTGAGATTGCCCAGCCACACCAACTCGGGGAGCGCCCGCGACACCTCGTCCATAATCCGGACTGGTCCCTGCTGGTTGCGCTTAAGCTCGTTGATGACGTTGATCTTGTGGCGAAGCAACTCACGCCGTGCTTCGAGCTCCTCGACCTTTTTGATATAGACCAGCAACTCATCACGTTCGCGACGCCGCTGACTTTCGATCTCTCTCAGATCTGATCGTTTGCTCGTCAGGATGAACCACTGGGTGCCGACGACGACCAGGCCGAGGGCGAGCACGATCAAAAGAACGATGTCGCCCTGCTTGGCCCCCAGTGAGAACTGCGGGCGTTCAGCCTGAATCGACGACGCCGCCGGAGTTTCCGCAACTAGATTAATCTTAATCATCGCGTCATTCTCCGACCCTGCGCACTGCGAGGCCTACCGCCACCGCCATCGCCGGAGCGTGCCGGTTGATCCATTCGGGATCGAAATCGGACTCGCTGTAGCGAATGTTGCGGAACGGGTTCATGACTTCGACGGCGACCTGGAAGCGCTCTCTGAGTACTTCGTCAAGATTCAGGATCTGAGCACTCCCGCCCGCGAGAACCACCCGATCAATGTGATCGACCGACGAGGTGGCGACGAAGAAATCGATGGTTTTCTGGAGTTCTGCGGTGAGATCCTCGGAAACGCTGTTGAGCACACTGAGGACCTGCTGCAGGGTGTTCTCTCCAACCCTCTCCCCGAGCTTCAATCGTTCAGCATCATCGCGTGACAAGCTGAGCTCGCGCTGAATGGCCTCGGTGTACTGATTGCCACCGAACGCCACATCGCGCCAGAAGATCGATGTCCCGTGGTAGAGAACGTTGATGTTCATCACCGACGCGCCGATGTTGACCAGCGCGATCGTCTCCGGATCGACGTCATAGTTGGCCTCGAAGGCGTTCTGCAGAGCGAAGACATCGACATCAACCAGAACCGGGTCCTTACCGGCCTGAACAACCACCGATGTGTAATCGGCGATCCGGTCCTTTTTCACAGCCACCAACAGCACATCCATGGTGTCACCGGCATCGGACTCCAGGACCACGTAGTCGAGGTTGACGTCGTTGATGTCAAACGGAATGTATTGCTCGGCCTCCCACTGGATGGATTCGGCGAGCTCGGCATCCGTCATGGACGGGAGTTGGATTTTCTTGATGATTACGGAATGGCCCGACAATGAGCCACCGAAATTCGCATTCTTGATATTGTTTTCGGCAATCAAACGGGATAATGCCTCGACAACAAGTGACGAGTCCATTATCGCGCCGTCAACAATCGCTTCCGGCGAGAGATCTGCAATTGCCGCATGGAGAAGTTGAAATTCACCGCTCTTGAGCGGCTTCAACTCTACGATCTTGATCGCAGACGATCCAACATCGCAACCGACGACTTGTTTTTTAGGCTTTCCAAACACGGCTTACACCTTGATCTCAGAAGTTTTTCTGGACAGGATCATAAACCCCTCTTACTTTGAAGGCTACCAAAGGCCTCGTCTAAGGTCAAGAACAGAGATCACAACAATAAAGGCTTTGAGTGACGTGCAACATACTCGGCCGGCAGTCGTGCGAAATTTACCGCACGAGTCGGTGACACCGTTTGGTGAATTCTTGGCACAACGCCAGACCCCTATTTCGGGCAACAATTCCCCATACAGCAACCAGTATATCGACCGCGACGTCTCGCCTTTCGACACCGAAATACCCCCCTTCATTTCACGTCTGAGTCGCCGCCTCGACGGCTTCGAAGACAAAAATACGGGGCTGAGAGCGACGCTCGTACTTGCAAAACAGAGTCACATGTGTTAAACAATTCAACCCCAAAGCGGGGACCTCGAGGAGGAATTCGACGATGGCGCAGCGATGTGAAATCTGCGGCAAGGGCCCGATGAGTGGAAGCAATATCTCCCACGCCCACAACGTGACCAAGCGGCGGTGGCGGCCCAACATCCAGCGTGTGCGCGCTATGGTGGACGGCAAACCGAAATACGTCAAAGTGTGCACCCGCTGCATCCGTTCGGGCAAGGTCACGAAAGCCCCCCGTATCTAACTTGCCTCGGCCGGTCACGGGCTCGCTCCCGCTTGCCCGCGCCGTTCAACCCGCAGCATCCCTTTCAGATCCTGGAGACGGCTCAGGATTCGGGTGAGCTGCGCCTTGTCATGTACGACAATCGTCATCGCCGCGAAACCGGTATCGTTGGGCTCGGTGCGAAGGCGGCAGCTGAGGATGTCGCTGCCCTCTGTCGAGATTGCCTGCGAGATGGACGCCAGTATCCCAGAGCTGTCGTTGAAGGACATATCGACGTCGACCTGCGATGTGGGTGCCTTGGTGGCTGGGGCGGTCGGCGCCCACTGAACCTCGATTTCACGCTCTGGGTGATAGAGGAGGTTCCTGACGTTGGGGCACGAGCGCGAATGGACCGCCACCCCTTTTCCCCGTGTGACAAAACCGACAATCTCCTCGCCCGGCAGCGGCTTACAACATTTCGCCATATAGACGAGAAAGTCGGCATCGCCACTGACCTCGAGAGCATGATCGTTCTTTGACGCTGGGGCCGGCTTCTTTTTGCGAGTCAGCTCTTCCTCTTCCGCCGGGGCCTCGCCCTCCTTCCGAAAGGCTGTGGTGAGAGTGGTCACCGGAATCTTGCCAAATCCGATCGCCGCGATCAGATCATCTTCATGGGAGTACCCACCGGCCTTGATCACCTCGGCCAGCTCGTCACTCCCACTCGCCGAGCGCAGCGAAGTACCGAGCTTTCGCATCTCCCGGTCAACCAGCTTCCGTCCAACCTCGACGGCCCGCGCCTTCTCCTCTCGCTTGAGCCAGGCCCGAATCTTCGATCGAGCACGATTGGTGCCGACAATATTCAACCAGTCGTGGTGGGGCCGCTGCCTGTTCGAGGTCGTGATCTCGACGATGTCGCCGTTAACGATTTCAGTCTTCAGAGGCACCCAGCGACCGTTGATTCGGCCGCCTACGCAGGTGTGACCGACCTGGGTGTGGACCCGATATGCGAAGTCGAGGACCGTCGCACCACGCGGAAAGGAGAAGACATCACCGCGAGGGGTGAAGCTATAGACCTCGTCCGGGTAGAGGTCGACCTTGAGTGAATCGATGAATTCTCGAGGTGACGAGCCCTCTGAGTTGTCGAGCAACGCCCGCAGCCATGCCACCCGGGAGTCCTCGGCGGGCGCTTGCGAGCCCCTCTCCTTGTAGCTCCAGTGCGCGGCGATGCCGTACTCGGCGATTTTGTTCATATCGTCGGTCCGGATCTGGATTTCGAAGGGATGGCCCTCGGGGCCGATCACCGTCGTATGCAGCGACTGGTAAGCGTTGGGCTTGGGAATGGCAATATGGTCCTTGAGCCGCCCCGGAACCGGCGGCCATTGTTGGTGGATGAGACCGAGCGCAGCGTAACAATCGGCGACCGTCGACACGATAATCCGGAAGGCCAGGAAGTCGAAGACGTTCGCGACGTCGACCCCTTGCCGTTTGAGCTTCTCGAATATCGAGTACAGATGCTTGATCCGGCCGTGAATACTGCCCTCGATGCCGTTGGCTTCGAGAAGCCCGCCCAGCACGCCCTGAATCTCGGCAAACCAGCGATCGGCCGCCTCCTTGCGGTCTTCGACCTCGTGATCGAGCTTCTCCGCCTCTTTCGGGTGCAGGTACCGGAAGCAGAGATCCTCCATCTCCACCTTGATGCTGCCTATACCGAGGCGATTGGCGATCGGTGCGAAGATGTCGAGGGTTTCACGGGCGATGGCGATCTGGCGATCGCGTCGCAGGAAACCCAGAGTCCGCATGTTGTGCAGCCGGTCCGCGAGCTTGATGAGGATCACGCGCAGATCGTCCACCGATGCGAGGAGCAGGCGGCGGAAATTTTCGGCTTCGGTGGCCTCGCGGCTCGAATAGCTGGATTCGAAATTGGCCATCTTGGTCAGCGCGGTCACCAATCGCTCGATCTCGGGACCGAACTCAACCTCGAGCTCTTCAGCCGTCGTCGCCGTATCTTCGAGCAAATCGTGGAGCAGCCCGGCGGCCACCGTCTCCTCGTCCAGCTCCATGTCGGCCAGAATCCACGAAACGGTCAAGGGGTGGGTCAGGTAGGGCTCGCCCGAACGCCGGATCTGGCCCTGGTGGCGATTGGCGGCAAAGACATACGCGTGCCGCAAGAGGTCCTCGTCCAGGTCAGGACGATACCGCTCCATGCGGTTGAGGATGTCCTCGATGCGGACCTTCGCCTCAACCTGCGCAGTCGCGATTCCAGCAGCCATCTATCTATTTTAACGTTGGGGTCAAGGAAACCCGTGTGATACCCGTCTCCGTCTCCGCCTCCGTGAACTGGTCAAGAGTTAAGAGTTAAGAGTAAAGGTCTTAGGGCGTGGCTTCGGGCAGTCTCGAGATGCCGAATTCGGAATTCGGAATTCGGAATTATCGCCCACCCACCCCGGGAGAATTTCGGATTTCGGATTTCGGATTTCGGATTTTTTCACCCACCCACCCGAGGGAGTTTTGAGTTCTTAGTTTTGAGTTTTCAGTTACTGCCCACCCTCCCGGTTCCTTTACCCCAAAGCTGTCATTTCGAGCGAGGCCGTAGGCCGAGCCGAGAAATCTGCGGGGAGGATGGGCAGAGGTTCTCTCTTCGTTTCACAGGCTTGTCCTGAGCGAGCGAAGCGAGTCGAATGGATCCCTCCGCTCGGTCGCTACGCTCCCTCGGTCGGGATGACAAGAAGAAGGGATCAACTCCTCCCTCGGTCGGGATGACAAGAAGAAGGGATCAACTCCTCCCTCGGTCGGGATGACATGGAGGAAACAGGGAGGGCCAGAGAGGACAGAAAACCGCCCCAGGAGATTCCGGGGACGGGCGGGAACCCGCCGTCGGGAGCGGAATGTGATCGTGGCCGGGGATCGCCGGCCCACGATCACCCGCTCGTAACGGTGCGTCGCGACGGCCGAAGGCCGTCAGCAATTCCTAATTCTCAATTCTTAATTCCCGCTAGCGGCGTCCCTTGAGGCGTCTACGCTCACGGCGCGAGACCAGCACCTTGTTCATCGCCAACGCCACGGGCGAAGCGACAAAAATGGATGAGTAGGTACCGACGAGGATGCCTATCAGAAGCACGAAGGCGAATGTGTTGATGACGTCGCCACCAAAAATGTAGAGGCTCAAAACGACAACCAGCGTGGTTCCCGAAGTGATGAAGGTCCGTGACAGAGTCTGGTTGATAGACAGATCCATCACCGGCTCGAGATCCTCGCCACGGCGCAGCCTCAGATTCTCGCGCACCCGGTCGAAGACCACCACCGTGTCGTTGACCGAATAGCCGACGAGGGTCAGGAGGGCCGCAACCGTCGGCAGGTTGATCTCGCGGTGGGTCACGGCGATGGCGGTGAGGGTGATGAGCACGTCGTGGAACAGGGCCGCTACCGCGCCCACCGCGTACGGCAGCTTGAATCGGATCCAGATATAGACCAGCATGCCGACAAGAGAGAAGCCGATCGCCAGCATTGCCTTCTTCTGCAGGTCCGCACCGACCGCCGGCCCGACGCTTTCGGCACCGAGCAGCGAGAATGCGCCCACCGCCGCGTTGTTCTCGAGATAGGTTCGTGTAATTTCGCTCAATCCCTCGACATTCACGAGTTCATCGAGAGAATCGAAAATACCGTTTGTCTTTCGATACTCGAGCACCGCATCGGCCATCGGCCCATAGTAGGACTCTCGGGCCTCGGCGTCGCCGCCCATACCATCCGGGTCCGCCGCAACGAGGAGACCGAGGAGCGCCAGCGATCCCTGGGTGTTGAGGTCGAACCGGTCTCCGAGGCCCGAGTTGAGATCTTCGTGCAGAAGCTCGAGGATCGGACGGGCGAAGTCACCCTCCGCGCCCTCGGGGTTCTCGACCCGGATCAGGATCTCGTGCTTCTCCGCCTCGTCAAAGCTTTGGATGGTCGGGGTGCCAACGGTGAGCTCGTCGATCGCAGATCGCAACTCACCGAGATCCGGTGGCTCGCGGAACTTGAGGGTGACCTGGGTCCCACCGACGAAGTCGATGCCGAGGTTGAGCCCCGGTCCGAGGAATTCGTAAGCGAGCCCGCCGACGATCGCCAACGCCGAAAGCGTCAGGGCGATTTTGCGGTAGGAGAGAAACGGAATATTGGTGTCGCCAATGATACGCATGGATTCATCCAATCAGATACTGAGGCTCTCGACGCGTTCGCGCCCGGCAAGCACGATCATGTAGACGGTGCGGGAGACAAAAACGGCCGTGAAGACGCTGGCCAAAATGCCGATAGACAGGGTCACAGCGAAGCCCTTGATCGGGCCGGTGCCAAAATTGAAGAGGAAAAGGGCGGCAATCATGGTCGTCAGATTGGCGTCGAGAATGGTGCCAAAGGCGCGGGCAAATCCGGTGTCGATGGCCGCCCGCACTGTCTTGCCCACCCGCAGCTCTTCGCGGATACGTTCGAAGATGAGCACGTTGGCATCCACCGCCATGCCGATCGTGAGAATCACGCCTGCGATCCCGGGCAGGGTCAGCGTGGCGCCGAAGTAGGCCATGGCGCCGAGCAGGATGATGATGTTGAGGATAAGGGCGACGTTGGCGTTGAGCCCCGACCGCCGGTAGTAGACGAGCATGAAGACCATCACCATCAGTAGACCGGCTACCGCCGCCCGCACACCGCGCACCACCGAGTCGTGACCGAGCGACGGGCCGACCGTCCGCTCTTCGAGGTAGACGATGGTGGCCGGAAGGGCGCCGGCGCGCAGCTTCAGGGCCAAATCTTCGGCTTCCTCGATCGTAAAGCTGCCAGTGATGCGGCCATCACCCGGGATCCTTGATTCGATCGACGGCGCCGAGATCACCTTTTGGTCGAGCACGATTGCCATGCGGGTGCCGATGTGGGAACCCGTGTACTGCCCAAACTTGTCGGCCGCATGCGGTTGGGTCGCGAAGTT
>Ga0255052_10003321_pt1 | contig 11221 bp, 8 predicted proteins | sample JV7_2_21_MG_FD_188632 | JGI IMG/M metagenome (GOLD analysis project Ga0255052, IMG submission 188632) | Seawater microbial communities from Jervis Inlet, British Columbia, Canada - JV7_2_21 | ecosystem: Environmental > Aquatic > Marine > Inlet | place: Canada: British Columbia | collected...
CGATCCGCGCCGCGCCCCTGCCAGTCGATTTCGGTGGTGTTCCAGTCAAGGGTCTGCCTCACCCGTTGCCCCTCGAGATCGATCAGGTAGGCTCCGCCGTGACTGTCTCCCTGGCGGCTACCCCTGACCACCGACGTGGCTATCAGTGTCGTCATCAGCCGCTAAGCGTTGCTTTGGGATGGGTCGGGCGTGTTCATGATGATGTCGGGCCGCTCCAATATTGTCTGGACAGACGCTGGAGCGCGATTGTACGTCAGGCGATCGCCATGGGTCATATTTCAGCTTGCGTCACCGTTTCGTGCCCTATACGCAGCTACGCGCCAGCAGATGGAACCCGGTAGAATTGCCACAAGGTATTAAGTACTATCTCCAGCGAGGCGGAGGTGGATCATTTTGGGGGACCCATGATGGCGCTTCACAACGAACCTACCCAGCAATTTCGACCGCGGGCACTCTGTGTCGCTGTCTCCGCCGCTTGTGCCGGCGTGGCGCCCAGCGCCATGGCCCAGGACAATGACGATGATCTGCGTATCGAGGAAATCATCGTTACGGCCACCAAGCGGGAGGCCAGCCTGCAGGACATTCCCATGTCCATCACTGCTTTTACCAACGCAGATATAGTCCGCCAGGGCTTCAAACAGCTCGACGACTACATCGGGCAGATTCCCGCCCTGTCCTTCGCCCGGCGGGAACCGGGCGGCACTAACGTCATTATGCGGGGCTGTGCCACGTCCGGGGTCGCCTTCGCCGACACCGCGACCACCGCGGTGTACCTGGACGAGCAACCGATCACGGTGGCTGGAATCAATCCGGATCCGCGCTTAGTAGATATCGAGCGAATCGAGGCGCTCAGCGGGCCCCAGGGCACGCTGTTCGGCGATGCTTCGCAGTGCGGCACGCTGCGCATCCTCACCAACAAGCCGGACACCACACAGTTCGACGGTTGGATTGACCTCACCGCAAACGCGATCGAGCACGGTGATACGGGTTACGACGTCAGCGCCATGGTCAACATCCCGCTGGCAGACAACAAGGCTGCACTGCGCCTGGTAGGTTTCTATGCCGAAGAAGCCGGATACGTCGACAACGTTCTCGGCGTCAGTCCGGGAGGGGTTGCGAAGGATGATATGGGGGTACCATTTGCCCCGGGAGGGACCTTTGACAACGCAGCGTTCGTCGAGGCCGACATCAACAGTTCGACCGTCACGGGTGGCCGCCTTGGCCTGCGGGTGTCGCCCGGCGACAACTGGACGATCGATCTCACGGGTATTTTTCAGAACACCGAGTCTGACGGACTCGGCGACACGGACCTGGCGGAAAACTGGCATGAAGGCGCCACTATCGGCGAATGGGAGCAGCTGCGCTTCGGCAACGATCGGTGGGAGGACGAGTGGTACCAGCTTGCCCTGGCCGTAGAAGGCTCGCTCGGCTGGGCCGATTTGACCGTCACTACCTCGTTCATGAATCGCAAAACGAGCTACGATGTCGATTCCACGGCGTACATGGCGGTCTGGCAGGAATTCTACCCCGACAAATCGATATACCTCATTTACGACTTCGGTGGTGATCCGCAAGCTATGTCGTTCGACAGATCGGACCAGGATCGCTTCTCCGTCGAGGCGCGCCTGGCCACACCGTCCGATTCCGACAGCCGCTGGAGCGGCGTGATCGGTGCTTTCTATAACAAGACAGAGGATCACACGCACTTCTCCGCCAATGTCCGGCAACTGGCGGAGGCCGAAGGCGTATATGCCTTTACATACCTGAATTACTACGCATTTACCGAATGCCGTGACGGGATATTCGATCCGAACCCCCCTTACTACTGTGTGACTTATTATGACCCCTTGGCAACCGGCGTGGGCAATACGGCACCATCGGTCAAGTGGTGGGACGGCGTCTATAACTCCAACCTGGATCAGGTGGCGATATTCGGCGAGGTGAACGTTGATATCACGGATCGCTTTTCTCTGACTCTGGGTGGCCGCTGGTTTGACATCGAGACTGATCGCACTCTGGAGAACGGCGCGCTGATTCCAACAACCACCCCCTTCACCGTACAGGGGCCGGAAATTAATTGTGATCTGCTGTCCAATCCGCCTGCCCCGGGGACCCAATTGACAGAGCAGCTGTGCTGGACCGGGCCGCGTAATTTGGCCACATCCGATGAATCCGGATTCGTTCCAAAGGTCACCGCCACATTCAACCTAGCCGACGATAAGATGATTTACGCCACCTACTCCGAAGGTTTCCGCCGCGGCGGGGGCAACGCGGCCCGGCCTAGCTCGGTCTTCGGGCGACCGCCGCTCAACCAGTTCGAGTCCGACCTGATAACGAACTATGAGATTGGCACCAAGACGACCTGGGCTAATGGCCGATTCCAGTTCAACCTCACTGCCTACCACATGATTTGGGACGATATGCAGATTGAGGTCGAGGATCCGACGCCGAACATCTTTACCCTGGGGACGATCAATCTCCTAGAAGCCGAGATCGACGGCGTCGAGGCGTTCATAAGCTGGATCCCGATGGAAGGTATGTCGCTCAACGCCAGCATCGGTTACAACGACGGCAAGTTGTCGGAAACATCCATCCTGTTCGAGGGGCAAGTCGACGATCCACTCACTCTTGAGAAAGGCAGCCCGCTGCCGTTGGTACCTGACTGGAAGTCGAGCATTATCCTGGATTACGAGTTCAACAGCGTGCTCTGGGGAATGACGCCGTCGTTCAATCTTGCGTACAACTACACCGGGGATTCGTTCAGTTCGCTGGCGGGTATTGCATCCACTGAAGTTATCACGCCCGTGCGCGTACAGGACGCTTACTCCATCACCAATTTACGCTTCGGCCTCGAGAACGATAGTTGGAGTGCCACGTTTTTTGTCAACAACGTGTTTGACGAATACGCCAAGCAGTATTACAACGACCGCTGGATCCAGACGCGACTGTCGGTCAACCAACCGCGCACGATCGGCATCAACTACAGAAGGCGCTTTAAGTAGAGTAGGCCGGAAACAACGACTACGCATCGTCACGATCGTGGCGGTGCGTTTCCGACTATCTCTCTCAACGGAAGTCGCGATTAGCTTTGCTAATTCGCTTGTCGTGCCCTAATCATCCGGCCAGGCGTTATGCTGTGGTCGTCCGTCCGTGATCTCGTGCCAGGGCGCCTTCGAAGCAACGAACTGGTGATAAGGGAGCGGACAATCCGGATCGCCGTCGACGGTGCCCATGGTCAGATACACAAGATCCGGCTCGGGCGTATAAAAGACCACGAGTTGGGAACCGCAGTTGCTGCAAAAAATCCTGTCGATCTTGTCCGAAGAGGCATAAGTCCTGAGCACATCTTCTCCCATGGACCAGCGGAATGTGTCACGAGCCACGCCGGCGTACGTTGCAAATGCTGCGCCATGAAGTTTGCGGCACATGGAGCAGTGACAATGGCTCAGGTCCGAGATCGCACTATCCGCTTCATAGCGGGCCTTGCCGCACTGACAACCGCCCTGAATCATGTTTCTTCCCTCATAAAAGATCTTTCAGGCTGTAATAGACCATGCCGAGCGCGACCATCGGCTTGCTGAATACGCCGCTTCCCGGCACTGTCACTGGTTTTATTTTCTCAAAAACATCGAAGCGCTCGAACGTGCCGGCGATCGCATCCGCCAGAATCTGGCCTGCCAAATGCGTCACGTTGACGCCGTGCCCCGAATAACCCTGCGCATAAAAAATGTTCGGCGCGATTCTGCCCAACTGAGGTACGCGGCTCAATGTCACGCCGATCGTGCCGCCCCAGGCATAGTCGATATTAGTATTCTGCAATTGCGGATAGATTCTGCACATCTTCGGCTTCTGCTTGTTCCTTATAATCTCGGGATCGTCTCCAAAGTAATTGCATCGGCCGCCAAACAGCAATCTCTTGTCGGCACTCAGCCGGAAATATTGCAGCACGAAATTGGGATCACATATCGCCAGGTCCTCGGGATTGATCTCGGCAACAAGCTGCTCGGACAATGGCTCGGTCGCTATGATGAAGCTATTGACCGGAAATAGCTGACTTCTCAGTTTCTTGTTTACAAACTGGTAAGCATTGCCCGCGAGAACGACAAAGTCGGCGGTCACGGTACCGTTTTCGGTGACGACGGTCGGTTTGTCGCCCTGCTCTATTCTTCGAACCTTGGACTGCTCGTAAATCGTCGCACCCTGAGTCACCGCGGCCCGAGCTTCGCCCATGCAAAGGTTGAGTGGGTGCAGATGCCCGTTACCCATATTTTTCAGCGCGCCGATGTATGCATCTGTACCGATCAGGTCGCTGGTCTCGTCCTTCGAGAGCAACTGAATTTTGTGTGGAAATTTGTTTTGCTCGAGGTAATCAAACTCTTCGTGAAAGTCACGGACGTGTCGTTCCTTGATCGCGACATCGAGATAGCCCGACTTCAGGTCGCAACGGATGCCATACTGTTGTGTGCACTGGCGAATGATCTCGTGTCCGGCCCAGCGCATTTCCCATATCAGCCCGGCAATCCCCGGGCCATGATGTTTGAGCATGGTTTTCTCGCCGGCGATGCCGCCGATCATCTGGCCGCCGTTTCGGCCCGATGCCCCCCATCCGACCTTGTTGGCCTCGACAACATGAACGTTGTATCCGCGTTCTGCCAGATGCAGTGCCGTCGAGATTCCGGTGAAGCCCGCGCCTATGACACACACATCCGCATTCACCGAACCGGTAAGCGGCGCAAAGTCGCTTGTGTCATTGACGCTGGCGGCGTAGTACGACCCTGTGTGCGACCGGGGCTGTTTCATATTGTGGCGTTAATTGTGATGATGCTGACGGGGCAGGTCAATGAGCCAATGATACTGGTTTCGTCTGCCGCTGTCGGCATTCAGTCGTAAAAAATGGCTGGGAAAAATTTATCGAGAGCTTCAAATTGGTTTGCTGTTGCTTATCCCGTTTTATTCGTTCGCGAATGAGCAAAAAGACGAGGCGATAGCGCTTAACGGGGTGGTCAGCAGTGCCCTGCAACCGTCAGTGGCAACCCGGGCGCCCCAGCTCCGGCGGCAACACAGCCTCAATGCGTTCCATGACATCGAGCCTGTGTATCAGGTCGTGAATGTAATCCAGTTTGTCTGTTTCGAGAACCAGTACTTCGCTCATCCTGTATGACCTTATCCACTCGTCGTACAGGCCATCGAGACGCTTGAGGTATGCGAGCGGTACGTCCTGTTCCATGGCGCGACCCCGCAGTTTGATGCGTTGGCGCAAGGTCCGCATCGAGCAGCGAAGATAGATCATCAGATCGGGCGGCTTGATCGCGTCCAGAATTGCCTGATAAAAGCCCCAGTACGTTTGCCAGTCGCGTTTGTCTATTTTTCTCATCTGGTGCAGCGCGGTCGCAAAAATTTCGGCGTCTTCGAAAATAGTGCGGTCGAGGGCCACGACTCCCGGCGTACGGTCCAGCTCCTGGTGCAGGCGGAACTTATTGCTGAGGAAATACAATTGCGAGCGAAAGGCCCAGCGCTTCATGTCTTTGTAAAAGTCGGGCAGGTAGGGATTTTCCTCATTAGGCTCGTAAAACGGTGAAACATCGTAAGTGCGCGCCAGGAAGTCCACGAGCGTGGATTTTCCCGATCCCATGTTGCCGGCTATTGCTATAGAGCGTCGCATTATCGTTTAAGAGGGAACAGACCCCGGGACAGACCCCGGGTCTGTCCCGGGGTCTGTCCCGGGGTTGACGTTGCCAATGGGTGTCCCCATCTTAGTCCCCATTAGTCCCGTAGTGTCGTCGGGCCGGCACTGCCACTACCGGGTCTGCGCGGGTCCGCCGCACCGACGTAATACCCGTTTTGCTGGGCGACGGAGTGAACATTGCCAATCGTAAATCCGGAGCCCCGAATCGCATGGCCGCGGCGTTGCAGTTCGCGAATCGTATCAGGGCTGAAGCCGGACTCGAGCTGGATAACATCCGGCAACCATTGATGATGTAATCGAGGTGCGCTCGAGGCAACACCGATATTCATCTCGTGGTCGATAACGTTCACGATCATCTGCAGTACCGACGTTATGATCCTGCTGCCGCCCGGGCTGCCCGTTGCGAGCACGGGTTGACCGTCCTTGAACACCATTGTCGGCGTCATAGAGCTCAACGGCCTTTTATATGCTTCAATCGAATTCGCCACCCCGCCGATCAATCCATAGGCATTTGCCGTGCCGGGCTTGGATGAAAAATCATCCATTTCGTTGTTCAGGATAAATCCGGCGCCGTCGACACTCATTCCGGAACCGAAAGACAGATTGAGTGTATAGGTATTGGCAACCATGTTGCCGTCGCGATCAATGATCGAAAAGTGGGTCGTATCGACACTTTCCTTGTCGGGCGCAACGCCAGGAGCGATGTCCCCGGAGGGCCTCGCCTTTTGCATGTCGATTCCGGCAGCGAGTTCCCCGGCGTACTCTTTGCTCGTCAGCCAATTGCTCGGCACATCGTAGAAATCTGCGTCTCCTAGGTGTTTACTCCGATCTGCAAAGGCAAGTTTGGCAACCTCGACAAGCAGATGAACATTATCGGCGCTTTCCGCGCCATACTCCCTGACTGGAAAATGCTCGAGGATATTCAGCATCTGGATAACATGGATGCCGCCGGAACTCGATGGCGGCATTGATACGATGTCATAGCCGCGGTAGGTGCCGCGGACAGGGTCCCGGACAAGCGGCTGATAGGTAGCGAGCGATTCTGCGTCGATCAGACCGTCGCCCTTTTTCATTTCGGCGATGATTTTTTTCGCGATCTCGCCACGATAGAAGGCGTCCGGACCGTGTTCGGCAATTTGTTTAAGCGACCAGGCAAGGTCCGCCTGCACGAGGCGCTCCCCTGGCAGATAAGCCGCGCCATCCTCTTTGAAGAAATACGTGAGCGATGAAGAATCGCGGCTGAATCTTTCACGCGTCCTCTGCAAAGCGCGAGACATGTCGTAGCTGACCTTGATTCCATTCCTGGCCAGTTCGATCGCAGGGGCCAGCAATCGCTTCCATGGCAGCTTGCCGTACCTGCTGTGCGCAAGATGCAATCCCGCTACCGTGCCGGGCACCCCTGCCGACAGATGGCTGAACCTGGCTCGCTGCACATCGACATTTCCTTGCAAATCGAGAAACATGTCTCGCGTCGCACCGACCGGAGCGACCTCGCGGTAATCGATCGCTTTGGTTTTTCCGTCGCCGGCAGAATAAACGAGCATGAACCCGCCGCCACCGATATTTCCTGAACGTGGCCGGAGTACTGCCAGCGCGAAGCCGACGGCGACCGCCGCATCGACGGCTGTGCCGCCATCTGCGAGAACGCGTGCGCCAATCTCGCTGGCAAGGATATTCGACGAAACAACCATACCTTCTTTGTCGTAAATCGGATGACGCACATCCCCGTAACGAATGACGTCGGTGCCCTGAGTTTGGGCGGACAGGTTTGGAGACGGCAGAACAACAGCGACTGCCATCAAAATAATGCCTAAGTTTCTCATCATTGAACGTCGCAAAGTGTTACGGCAACGTGGCCTTGAACACGTAGAAAAAGAGGATCGCGAGGAACGCACCAGCGGGAATTGTAACGACCCAGGACACGAAAATCCGGCCGACGACACGCAGGTCGATGGCCTCGATGCCGCGCGCAAGACCGACGCCGAGCACTGCGCCCACCAGCGTATGCGTTGTCGAGATAGGAATCCCTGTGCCGGATGCGATGACGATGGTCGTTGCCGCGGCCAACTCTGCCGCAAACCCACGACTTGGCGTCAACTGTGTAATTTTGTGTCCGACCGTCGCGATCACACGCCGGCCATAAGTCCCCAGTCCGACAACGATGCCACCACCACCGAGAGCCAGTACCCATATTGGAATTGCAGACTTGGCACCGACGACGCCGGTCTGAGCGATACCGATAACTGCCGCGAGCGGGCCGATCGCGTTAGCCACGTCATTTGAGCCATGAGCAAACGCCATCGAGCAGGCCGTAACGATCATCAAAACGGCGAATACGCGCTCGACGGAATAAAAATGTTGTCTCTTTTCCAGTTTCGGATCCGGTTTGATGCGTCGAATCGCAAACGCACCGATAGAAGTTATGACCAATGCAATCGTAATAGCGAGCAAGTAAGCATTTGCAATGCTGATAGTAAGGCCGACATGCTTCAGCCCTTTCAGTATTGTCATCAGCGTAATCGTGAACGCTGCCAGGAAAATATAGGCCGGTACATAGCGCTTCGCGCGCTCAAGAGGGTCCTCCTGTCTCAGAATGAGGACCTGCACGCTTGCGAACACAAGATATGCAATAAAGCCCGCTATTAACGGCGACACGACCCAGCTCATCACGATCGTGCCGACTTTGCCCCAGCGCACAGCATCGATACCGACGCCAACGGCCGCGAAGCCAACGATTGCGCCGACGATTGAGTGAGTGGTCGATACCGGCCATCCGTTGCGAGAAGCAATCAACAACCATGTGCCCGCAGCCAACAGCGCCGCAAGCATGCCGTATATCAGTGTCTCCGGTGTGCCACTTAGCAGGCTTGCATCAATGATGCCTTTGCGTATCGTCGAGGTCACCTCACCGCCCGCAAGAACCGCGCCAAGAAATTCGAACACGGCGGCAACGAAAATTGCCTGCTTGATCGTCAGTGCTTTTGCGCCAACCGACGTCGCCATGGCATTTGCGACATCATTTGCCCCGATTCCCCAGGCCATGAACACGCCGAAGATGGCCGCGAGGACAACATAGACAATCTCTGCTTCCATCAGGTCAACTCCGGTCTAAAGGCCAGCGTTTTTATCCGGGACATTTTGTTTAATGGGAGAGCAAAAGCTCCAGGCGGCGGCCAACACGCTCAGCCATATCCGCAATCTCGCCTGTCAATTCGATCACCTGATAAAGGAAGATCACGGTGACTGGATCCAGAGTGTCTTCGATTTCGAACAAGGAGCCTCTCAGGCTTGCCTGCAGGTCATCTGTTTCGGTTTCGATCCTGTCGAGCTCATCTATGAGCGATTCGACCATCGACACTTCGGCGCCGCGAAATCCGGTCACAAACAACTCATCGAGCTCACGAACACTTTTTCTCGCCTGCTTGGCTGCATCGACGTTGCGGCTGACGAAAGTAAGAAACTCTTTCGCTATCGGCTTCGGGATCTGCAATTTTCGGCCCATGACCAGGCCGGAGACATCCTTGGTCCTGTTTGCCATTTTGTCCTGGACCAGCAGCAGCTCGAGGAGATCCTGGCGCGGCACCGGCATGAAAAGGCTCTTCGGCAGATGCATCCGGATCTCTTTCTTGAGATCGTCAGCCTCGTGTTCAAGCGTCGAGATTGCGTCTCGAATCTCGGCTGCTCTGTCCCACTTGCCTGCAACGGCAGCTCTAAAAAAGCCATTGAGTTGCTTTGTGCAACGGTAGGCGATACCGACATGCTTCTCCAGGGGCCTGACGGGGGATTTGCCGAAAATATTTGCCAGGAGATTGGCCAACTCGCATCCTCTTCGTTTTTATGGAAACCGGCCATGCCGATGGGCACCACCAGCGCCGATTCGCGCGCATATTACCACACAGACGGGGCATCTCTAGTAGTCTTCCTGACGTGCTAGAATCCGCCACCCGCGTACTTGCCGAACGCCGCATAAGGAGCAGACGTGACCTACTGGCTGATGAAATCCGAGCCTGATGCCTACAGCATCGACGACCTCGAAAAAGACCGCAGCGAGCCATGGGACGGCATCCGCAATTATCAGGCGCGCAACATGATCCGCGATGAAATGAAAGTCGGCGACCGGGCATTCTTTTATCACTCGAGCTGCAAGGTGCCGAGCGTCGTGGGCGTGATGACCATCGCAAGCGCGGCCTATCCGGATCCGACGCAATTCGATCCAGACGCCGAACATTTTGACGCGAAGAGCAGCAAGAATGAGCCACGCTGGTTGCTCGTCGATGTCGCTTTCGAGCGCAAACTGAATCGCCCGATCACACTCAAGGAATTGAAGGGGCACCCGGGTCTCAGCGACTTTCGGCTCAACCAGCGCGGCAACCGCCTGTCGATCTTCCCGGTTAGCGAGGAGCATTGGAACCTCGTTCTTGGCCTCGAGTAACAGCCGTATCACAGCGATCCCGCGTACCGAACTTTTCCTTGATTAGTGGTCTGACTTTTCCTGTATAGACGGCCAGTTATCGATTCACCCCGGCGGTCCAACAAGGCTATATTGATGGGCCACCAGTACAGGACACACATAATGAAGTGGCTACACCTGACAGGCTTTTTTCTCACGACCATGCTGTTCGCATGTTCCGATGACGCCAACATGACCACATCCGGCTCGAACGACGATAATGCTGCGGAAATGAGCGCGACGGCGCCAATGAGCGCGACGGCGCCAATGAGCGAAACCGCGCCAGTACTTTCCGGTAATCCCCTGCTGGACGATTGGGATACACCATTCGGCACGCCGCCGTTCGACAAGATCGAATCTGAGCACTACCTGCCCGCCATTCGCGCCGGCATGGCAGAACGAAGGAGGGAGATCGATGCCATCATTGCAAACCCGGACAAACCGACGTTCGCCAATACGATCGAGGCGCTCGAAGCCTCCGGCAAGACCTATACCGAAGTGTCAAGCGTGTTCTCCGCAGTCGATGGCGCGCATGCAGACGAGGTCACCAAGAAAACGGCAAGAATCATCGCCCCCGAGGCTTCGGCCCTGAGGGACGACATCCTGCTTAACGCGGCTTTGTTTGATCGAGTCAGGCAAGTCTACGATCAGCGAGGCGAGCTGAGCCTGAACGACGAGCAGATGCGACTGCTCGAGGAGACAAAGAAGAATTTTGTACGTTCGGGTATTGATCTCGACGAGGCGTCTCAGGCCCGCCTGCGCGACATAAATGCGGAACTCGCAACATTAACGACCAGGTTCCGCGACAATCTTCTCGAGGAAACAAACAATTTCGAATTACTTGTCACTGACCGGGCCGACCTCGGTGACTTACCATCCAGTCTCGTCGCGCTCGCTGCCGAAGAGGCCAGGCGCCGCGGCCATGACTGCGAGTGTTGGACCTTCACGCTGCAACGCCCCAGCATCAACCCGTTCCTGCAGTACTCACCGAATCGTGAATTACGCAAGAAAATATATGACGGCTATGCGATGCGTGGCGACAACGACAACGATGCGGATAACAAGGAAATCGTAAGCCGGATCGT
>Ga0255052_10003322_pt1 | contig 11219 bp, 8 predicted proteins | sample JV7_2_21_MG_FD_188632 | JGI IMG/M metagenome (GOLD analysis project Ga0255052, IMG submission 188632) | Seawater microbial communities from Jervis Inlet, British Columbia, Canada - JV7_2_21 | ecosystem: Environmental > Aquatic > Marine > Inlet | place: Canada: British Columbia | collected...
TCGCTTTATCTGGGATATGCAGTATCCCGGTACCGTGATGCCTCCCCCCAATGGTGCGCTGGACGGCTTTATGAGCGTTGACTACTCGCCGCCGACATCGCCGGTCGCGCCGCCGGGCCAGTACCAAGTCATTCTGACCGCGGCTGGCCACGCTTTCGAGCGGGATTTCGAGATTCGCAAGGACCCGAGAATCACCGCCAGCGACGACGATCTCAGGGCACAGTTCGAGCTGATGGTCGACATTCGTGACCGATTTACCGAAGTATCTGACACCGTGCTCAAGATCCGGGAGGTTCGCGCAGCCCTTGACGAGCGTCGCGCGGACTTGCCGGCGGAATCCGGCGCCGAAGCCGATGCCATCCTCGCTGAGCTGCGAGAGATTGAGGGCACATTGATGATCTGGATGGGTTCAGAGGCTCACCCGATGATGTGGAGCCCGCCGGGTTTGACCGAAAAGTTGAGTTCGCTCTCGAGCGCGGTGAACAGCGGCGACGCGCGTCCTACAACATCGATGTATTCGGTATTTGCTGATGTTACAGAGCGCTTCGAACTGCAGCGCAACCGCTTGAACCAGATCATTGACCAGGCGCCATGAGGAGAAATATGAAAATTCGAAATTGGTTCTCGGTTGTCGCGATGTTGCTGGTCGTATCGGTGGCGTCTTCGTTAGCCGCTGCATCCGATGAACTGCGCCCGATCGAGATCGACGACTACTTCGCGATCAGGTACGTGGGGAGCCCCCAGGTCAGCCCGAATGGTGAGTGGGTCGCTTACACGGTATCGAGCCAGGACCTCGAGAACGACAGTCGAGAAACGAGAATCTGGATAATTCCGACGGCTGGTGGCGAAGCACTGCCGATGACCGCACGCGGTAACTCGGCGTGGCGCCCCCGCTGGACGCCGGACGGCAAGCACCTGAGCTTCCTGTCAAGTCGCAATGGTTCGGGAACACAGGTGTTTACGCTTGATCTTCGCGGTGGCGAGGGCGAGCAGCTGACTGACCTGGAGCAAGGCGTCGATAGCTTTGAATGGTCGCCCGACGGCACACGTCTCGTGCTTACGATGACGGATGCTGCCCCGGAAGAAGATGGCCCGGGCCCCTGGGTCATCGATCGCTTGAGATTCAAGTCCGATTACGTCGGTTACCTGGACCGGCGGCGTGGCCATCTCTATGTGTACGACGTCAGCACGGATTCCGTAATGCAAATCACGTCCGGCGACTATGAGGACTACTCGGCGGCCTGGTCTCCCGATGGCAGCAAGATTGTTTTTGTCAGCAACCGCACTGCCGAGCCCGACGCCAATTCCAATACGGACATCTGGTTGGTCGATCCGGGTACTCCGCATGACGAGCAGGAACCCGTCCGGGTAACCACGAACCCCGGTCCCGACGGCTCGCCGATCTGGCACCCCGATGGCGAAAGACTCGGCTATATCACGGCGTACACGGACCGGAATGACGTACCCGCGTCCTACCTGCAGTCAAAAATCGCGATCATTCGTATTGGCGAAGACAAGCCTGTGCTTCTTACCACGGAGGATCTCGATCGCAGGGCCTATGGCCCGCAGTTCTCACCGGACGGAAACACCGTCTATGCCATGCTCGAGGATGATGGCCGCGTGGACCTCGTGTCCGTGTCTGTCACCGATGGCGAATTGAGCCGGCCGATTACGGGCCAGGTCCGTGTTGAGGACATCGCAGTAGCGCCAGACGGCAGCGTCGTCACAGTCGTCAGCAAGCCCCGCTTGCCAGGAGACTTGTTTATTCTCGACGCCGAGTCATCTGAATCGCAACCCCGCCGTCTCACGGACGTGAACGGTGAATTATTCAGTTCGATATGGCTATCAGACGTGGAGGAGCTGCGTTTTCCCACGCTCGACGGCACCGAGATCCAGACGTTGGTCTACAAGCCACGGGATTTCGACCCGGATCATCGTTACCCGGCCATTCTCTGGCTTCACGGCGGCCAGGAATCCCAGTACGACTATGGGTTTAATTTCCGGGTCCAGCTGTTTGCCGCCAATGGCTACGTCGTGGTGATGCCCAATGTTCGGGGCTCAGGTGGCCGGGGGCTCGAGTTTGCACTCGAGCTCAACAAAGCCTATGGCACAGACGATGTCGAAGATGTGATCGTGGCTACTGACTACGTCATCGAACAGGGTTACGTCGATCCTGACCGGCTCGGCGTCGGTGGCTGGTCGTCTGGCGGAACGCTGACGAATTTCGTGATTGCCAAGACGGATCGATTTGCAGGCGCCATCAGTGGCGCCAGCGTTGGATGGTATACGACCACCTACGGTCACGATCCCTACGTGCGGTGGTGGCATACCGAACTCGGTGCGCCGTGGAAGAATCGCGATCTCTGGGACAGCATCTCACCGTTCATGTACGTCGAAAACATCACCACGCCAACGCTCTTTATCGGCGGGGAAATAGACTGGAACCAGCCGATCATCCACTCCGAGCAAATGTACCAAGCGCTGAAATATCTCGGTCGCGAGGTATCGCTGGTCGTGTACCCGGGTGCGTACCACGGCATCAGGCGTCCGATCTATCACCAGGATCTGCTGACACGCTTCGTCGACTGGTTCGATAAATACGTCAAGCAGGACGATTGATGACCAAACGAAAATTCAAGGTTCCGCATACGCTCGTCATTTTGTTTTCGATGGTCGTACTGGCGCAGCTGCTGACCTACGTCATCCCGGCCGGGTCCTTTGACCGCATTGAGACCGAATCAGGGCGGATGCAAGTGGTTCCAGGCAGCTTTCACCTGACGCCGGATATGCCAGCGGTATCGCCGTTTGCCAGCCTTACCGCTATACCGAAGGGGTTCAGTGGGGCACACGAGATAATCTTCTTCGTCTTCATCATAGGCGGACTGTTTGCGGTTCTCCGCGCAACGGGATCGCTTGAAGCGGGCATGGCGAGCTTGCTCCGGAGTTGGGGAGATAAACCCTTCTGGCTAATTGCCGGGGGCATGACGCTGTTCGCCTTCGGGTCCGCCACCGTAGGTTTTGGCGAAGAGTATTACCCGTTAGTGCCCGTCCTCGTCAGTATGTGCCTGGCCCTCGGCTATGACCGGATGACGGCAATCGGAATCATTATGGTTGGCTATGGTGCCGGTTACGGGCCAGCCTTTATCAATCCCTTCACTACACTCATTGCACAGGATATCGCCGGACTGGAGCCTGCGTCAGGTATGTGGTTCCGCCTGGTGTGTTTCGTCATTTTTGTGTCGATTGGTATTCATCACGTCTGGTCTTACGCGAAGAGAGTGAAGCTCGATCCTTCGTCTAGCCTGGTAGCTGATATCGAAGTGCCGGCGGGCGCGGCGATACCCAGTAATCAGGAAGCGGTTGGCCTGACAGACCTGGCGCCAATGACAAGTGTACAAAAACGGATCATGACCGCGGTGGGTGCTGCCATGGTTATCCTTATTTACGGGATGATCGTCTGGAAATGGGGCCTGTTTGAGATGCAGGGCTTATTCGCCGGCCTGGTTCTTGCCATCGCCATCCTCGCCCGCATGAGTCCGGACAAGACAGCGACCGAGTTCAGTATTGGTGCCGGAAGCTTGACGAGCGTGGCTATTTTGATTGGCGTGGCGCGCGCCATCCAGGTGGTCCTTGATGAGGGTGGCGTGGTGGATACCATGGTCTACGGCATCAGCGTTCCGATCCAGGAGCTTCCGAGCACCATTTCCGCAGTCGGAATGTTTTTCGTGCAAAGCGTCCTTAACTTTTTTATTCCGTCGGGAAGTGGGCAGGCCTACGTAACGATGCCGATCATGGCACCGCTGGCGGATATCGTGGGTGTGGAGCGTCAGGTGGCGGTATTGGCCTTCCAGTTTGGCGACGGTTTCAGCAACATCTTAATTCCAACGCAGTATGTGCTCATTGGCATTCTGGCGATGGCGGGAATTCCGTACGATCGCTGGTTGCGATTCGTCATGCCGTTCATGATTAAAGTTGTGGTCATGGGTTCGCTCGCACTGGTGGTCGCCGTGCTGATTGGCTACGACTAATTGCTCAGATCGGTGGGCCATCTGGCATCACTGCGAGCGGGCTCAATTCGAATTGGGCTGGATTCTCCATGAAACGCGTGATCGTCGAGATCGCATACAAGAAATGTGCCCTCTGTGCCTCATCGTCCTTTTGCCCGCGACTCAGGCGCGTGTTCATCCAGGACTTCAATTCGCCAAGTTTGCTCTCCGCCACCGCGCGGACTTGTGGCGCGGCTTCCGTGTCGGCCGCAAGATGCATGAGATGATAAAGCACCGCCTGATCCGCTGTGCGCCCGATTTCAGCGCGGTATCCTTTCTCTCGTGAGGACTTCCAGGTGCCCTCGATCAAGTGGTCGATCGGCTCCTCAAGAGCCGGGTACTGCTCATCGCGGGCGTGAAATTGGACGAGTCTTGCAGCACGAGCCGGATGCAATATCATCCCGACGCTATAGCCGGCAGCCGCTTCCGCCGCGGCAAGCGGGTCAAACACGGGGTCGGTACGGGACACGAAAGTCTCGCGTCCGCGCTGGTAGTCAAGCGGCCTCGGCGCTATCAAGCGCAATATCCGTTCGTCGAGGGCCAGAATCTCGGGTTGCAAGGTCTCGATCAGAGCGTCCAGCGCTGCTCGTTGGCGCTGGGGCGCGACAATCTCGGTAACTGTCTGCCCGTCTCCACGCAGGGCGTAATTGTAATCCATACCGCCCAGCAGTTTGGCGACAGCCTCAACCTGGTAGCGGTGATAAAAGTAAACCGGAACCAGGGTTTCCTCCAGCGTCGCCATTGGCGCACCTAACGGGATATTACTGGGCGAAAACCGCCCCAGTGCATGAGCACGCACCTTCATTACTTCGCCCAATTCCGCAATTGGATCGGCACCGTTATCCCACAGGTGTGCTCTCGGATGTGCGCTACCAGGTAGCCCGGCGTCTTGCCAGGCGATAAAGGTCATGCCGCGTTCGATAGAATCCGCGAGTATTACCCCCAGCCCGGCCGCCTCATCTTCGGCCTGATCAAACTCGCCGTAGCCAAAGGCGATCGCGACCTTGTCCCAGTCCCCGATGCCAACGTCGTAGGCCTGGGAAAAATCAAGCCCTCCGCTATCGTTCAGACGAATCAGCGGATGGGGATAGTCCATCACCGACTCCCGCCCACGGGCGCTGGCGGCGTGATTGTGATTCAGGCCGAGCGTATGGCCGACTTCGTGTGCTGACAGTTGCCGTAGCCGGGCCAGCCCCATCTCCTCCACCCGGGGGTCGACGCTGCCGTCCTCGGCAAAAGGCGCCAGCAAACCGCTGGCTATCAGCATATCCTGGCGCACGCGAAGCGAACCCAGGCTGACATGCCCTTTGATGATTTCACCTGTTCGCGGGTCGGTTACGCCGTAGCCGTAGGACCATCCCCGGGTCGAACGGTGAACCCAGTTAATGACGTTATAGCGTACATCCATGGGGTCGGCGTCGGCAGGCAGCAGTTTGACTTCGAAGGCGTTTTTGAAGCCGGCCGCCTCGAACGCTTCGGCCCACCACTTCGCGCCGTCAACCAGGGCAGAACGCACGGGTTCGGGCGTACCGGAGTCTACGTAGTAAACGATTGGCTGGACCACCTCGCTTACCGCAGCGCCTGGATTTGTCTTCTGCAGGCGATGGCGTCCGATGAAGCGCTGTTCGACCGGTTCATCGAGCGCGGCCGCGAAATCCAGGAAATTTATGCTCCAGAAACCCGCCCTCGGATCCCACTGCCGTGTTCGGAAGTCCGTGTCAGGTAGTTGAACGAAGGAGTGGTGCTGGCGAACCGTCAGCGATTCGGGGCTCGGCGTCACCGACCTGACCAGTGGACTGGGTTTGCCGCTGGTGAACGTGAGTGTGGCCTCAACTTCGGTGTTGCGGGGAAAATTACGCGTACGCGGTAAATAGAATGCCGAGCGTGAAGCCTCGAGCATATACTCGCCCTCATCGACCTCGGCGAGTGTCTGTACCACCCTGTGCGCGTCGCTGAGGAAGAAATCAGCTGCGTTGATAAGCACGCGGCCGTCTTGCTCGGCCGCGACCTCGAAGCCCCACAGGACCGACTCGGCGAAAGCGTCGCGCACCGCGCGTCGCTCCATTGAATTATCGCTGTCGGCGCGAAAGCCGGTGTTGGATTGAAGCAGCAATACGCGGGGGCCGCTGCGTTCGAAGCGCACCACGCGTGATCGACCGAGCTGCGCGCGGTCAAGGCCGATGTCATTGGATCCCACCCCGGTCGAGAGGGAGTGTATGTAGAGAAACTCCTGCTGCCAGCGATCTATCTCGAGCCAGATTTTGCCGCTTCGTGCATCCCAGTAGTAGTCAAAGAAGCCCTCATGCTTTTCAAAGCTGCTGGTCTTCTCGGCAATAGTCGGCAGCGGTTCCTGCGAATCAACTTCGCTCGCAACGGCTGCCGACGTCCACCAGCACAGCGTGATGATCAGGCAGGCTCGTAACATTGTGGATCTCCTTCTACTCTACGATGATGACCTGGCCGCTGAGGCAGCCTTCCACCGCCTTGCAGAAGGCGAGGCCAACGGCTTCATCAGACACATGATGATGGCCGGGGAAATATCCATCGTACGCTTCCCGGCACGACTCCAGTACTTCGGGGCTGACGGCATTGATGCGGATGCCACGCGGCATGTCAACAGCGGCGCCGGCCACGAAGCCATCGAGGGCACCGTTTGCGGCCGCCGCGCAGGTACCGCCGCGAATGGGGTCGCGATTGGTTACCCCGCTGGTTATCGTAAACGACCCGCCGTCATTAACGTAACTGATGCCTTCCAGCACAAGGTTGACCTGCGCCATGACCTTGCGATCGATGCCGATCATGAACTCGTCATGACCGGTGTCCTCAACCGGCCCGAAGTGCACATGGCCAATAGCACTGATGACGGCATCAACCTTGCCAACCTGTTCGTACAAGGACCGAATGTTGCTGACGTCATCGATATCACACTGCACATCACCGCTCGACCGGCCGACACGAATGATGTCATGACGGTCCGCGAGTGCAGCGACCGCGGTCCGGCCGACGGCACCGGTGGCACCTACAATAATGATCTTCACAACGGTTTCCTGGTGTGGCAGCGCACGGGGGCACGAACTTGACAGAAAAAGCAACGGCATTCAAGATGGTATTCCAAATGGTATGAGTAAATAGCGGACTCCAAGATGGCAGCCAATAAACCTGAACCGCTGATAGACAGCGTCTACTCCCGTCTCCGCGACCTGATTCTTTCGAATGTCTTGCGGGCGGGTCAGAAGCTCGTGGACCGGGATTTGGCCGAGCAACTCGGTGTGAGTCGTACGCCGGTTCGCGAAGCTCTGGGCCGCCTGGCGATGATGGGCCTGGTCGAGGCGCGTAGCCGAAGGGGCTACTACGTGCGCCAGTATTCCGCTGACGAAGTGTCGGATCTGTACGAGTTCAGGAAGATCCTGGAAGTCAGTGCGGCAAGGCTCGCTGCACAGAATCTGCAACCGGAACACGAACGAGAATTCGATCGCATCCTGCAGGACATGGCGAGCCTGGAGTCGAGTTCTGCAAATCGCTCACGTTCGGTCGAACTCGATCTCGAAACGCACAACATGATCGCGACAGCCAGTGGCAATACAGAATTGCAAAAGGCGATACAGAATCTGATGGACAAGGTCATGTGTTTCATCTGGGTGGACTGGGTAGATCCGTCCCTCGCAGACCCGGAGACAATAGCAGCGGCAAATCGCGAGCACGAAGAGCTGATAATCAGTATCAAAGAGCGGGATGCGGATGAAGCAGCCAGGAAACTGGGCGCCCACATCGATCACGCGCGGGACGTTATGACCAACCTGTTGCGTTCCAGGGAAGAGTTCCAGGACGCGGTACTGGCAGGTGTATCGTCCAGGTAGACAAACCGTTACGCCAATAAAAACACGACAAACTATGGCGTAACAACCATTTGGGGAAATTGTGGAATTCACAGATAAGCGCGTTCTTGTAACGGGCGCCAGTCGTGGCATTGGTTTCGAGATTGCCAGGAATTTTCTTGACGCGGGTGCTCACGTCGCGATCAACGGCAGTAGCGAACAGTCTGTTAGCGCAGCGATGGACAAATTTTCCGACTACGAGCACACGGTTGCGGCTTCAGGAAACCTCGGCACAGTCGCCGGGTGTGAGGCGACCGTCGGGGCGGCGATCGAGGCGTTCGGCGGACTCGACATACTGGTAAATAACGCTGGTGTCGGCGCGGGCAGGCCCATCGCCGATTGTGACGAAGAAATGTGGGACGCACATTGTGACGTCAACCTGAAAGGCCTGTTTTTCTGTTGTCGCGCTGCGCTTCCTGAACTTCGAAAGTCAAACGGCAACATCGTCAATATTGCCTCGGACGCCGGCTTGATGGGTGTCCCGGGAATAGTTGTTTACTGTGGAACCAAAGGTGGCGTCGTCAACATGTCGCGTGCGATGGCACTGGAAATAGCACCCGACGTACGCGTCAACTGTGTCTGCCCGGGTTACGTCGATACCGACATGATTCGTATCAGTGCGAAAAGGAAACCGGACCCCGAAGCGTACTGGCAAAAAATGATCGACTACGCGCCCTTGAAACGAATTGCCTCCACGGACGAAATTGCCCACGCGGTAATGTACCTGGCGTCTGACCATGCCCGGTTTATCACCGGGACGTCTCTGGCGATCGACGGTGGGTCGACGGCAGGCAAATAGCGAGAGAGAAAAAATGCCAAAAGTACTCAAGCTTGACGAAATCAAAAGGCAGATCGATGTGCCCGAAATGATTCAGGCGATCGAAGATGGATTTGTTCTCTATTCTGAAGACAAGGTTGTCGTGCCGCCCGTGGGGTTTCTAAATTTCAAGGAACCGCCTGGCGACGTTCACATCAAGTATGGCTACGTCAAAAACGACGACGTCTACGTGCTGAAAGTAGCATCCGGTTTTTACGACAACGAAAAAAACGGCGTACCGTTTGCGGACGGCGTGATCCTGGTGTTCAGCCAGCAAACAGGCCATCTCAAGCTGGTTCTTCACGACGAATGCTGGCTCACCGATATGCGCACAGCCGCAGCTGGCGCCGTCGCCGCGAGACACCTGGCGCCAGGCAACGTCAATTGCATCGGCATTATAGGTACGGGCGGGCAGGCCAGGTTACAGCTCGAATTACTGAAAGATATCGTCGACTGCCAGGAGTGTGTTGTCTGGGGCCGGGATGCAGGGAAAGTCGAGAAGATGCTCGCCGATCTTCGGGCGAATCCCACGATCCAGGATTGGGGCTTGCAGATAGAGGCGGCGGAGTCTGTCGAGGAGCTCGCGGCAAAGTGCAACCTGATTGTTACGACAACATCGGCGCGCGAAGCGCTTGTCCTCGCCGACCATGTTCAGGGGGGCACGCACATCACGGCCATGGGGTCGGACGATCATGGCAAGCAGGAACTCGAGGCCGCATTGCTCGGCAAGGCGGATATCGTCGTGGCCGACAGCATTTCGCAATGTGTCGATCACGGTGAGTGCTTTCATGCAGTGAAAAACGGTTCGCTTGCCGAAGATTCCATTGTTGAGCTTGGCAACGTCATCAAGGATACAACGCTTGGTCGATCAAACGACAATCAAATCACAGTGGCGGACCTGACCGGTATCGCTATCCAGGATATCCAGATCGCCAAGATGGCGAGCGGAGCGTGAATCGCGGGGGACAGAAGTGACAGCCGACACTCATCAATCGATTGACGTACCCAAACTCGTACAAGAGGCGCACGAGCGAACGAAAGACTACCTGACTCCAACGCCGCTCGAATTCTCGCGTCACCTGAGCGACCTCATCGACGGTGAGGTGTGGTTGAAACTGGACCTGGTACAACGGACTGCCTCATTCAAGTATCGCGGTGCTATCAACAAGATCCTGTCACTGACCGAGGAAGAACTCGACCGTGGCATCGTGTCGGCCTCCACCGGCAACTACGCACTGGCTGTCGGCGAGGCGATGCGGCAACGCGGCCGCCGCGCCACCATTTACGTGGCCAGGGACATGGAAGAGTCACGTCTCGACATCCTGCGCTCGCATGGCCTGGACCTTGTTATTCATGGGGATCTTGCCTGGGATGCCGAGACCGAAGCTCGCCGCGTCGGCGAAGAAGAAGGCAAGGTCTATGTATCGCCTTACAACGACCCGAATGTCGTCGGCGGGCAAGGGACTTGTGGCTACGAGATTTCCGAGCAGCTTCCGGACGTCGATGCGGCATTGTTCGCCTGCGGGGCGGGCGGCCTGCTGACGGGTTCCTCAGGCTGGCTGAAGCACCATAACCCGAGCGTCGAGACCTACGGCGTGTCCCCGGCGAATTCGCCGGTGATGTACGAGTCGGTCAAGGCCGACAAGATGATCTCGATGGACACTGAGCCGACGCTGGCCGATACCTGCGCCGGTGGCGTCGACCTCGACAGCATCACGCTCGAACTGTGCCGCCGCCATGTTGATGAGATCCTGTTGCTCACTGAGGACGAGATTGCCGCGGCGATTCGCCTGCTGTTCTATGAGCACAGGCTTGTCGCCGAAGGTTCGGGTGCGCTGGGAATCGGCGGCCTGTTGCAGCGCAAAGAGAGCTTCAAGGGTAAGAAGGTGGTTGCTGTCGTTTGCGGCCGGAATGTGGACCTGGAAGTATTCAAAAAAATCATCAATTAGGCCTGCAGGCGGCAATTTTACTGCCCTTATGCCGCAATGAGCTTGACATCATTTTTGACGGGATGCAGTATGGTATTCCAAATCGCATAAAAAAATAATAAATGCGGTTGAGTTTCGTGTAGGTCAATAATTTAGCCCTAAAATTCTGTAGGTTGATCGCAAAGATCACGGGGGAACAGGAAAATGACGAAGAAACGCTCGGCACCTGTCGGATCAGACAAGAATTACTTTGCAATGACGCCGCTCGCGGCAGCCGTGGTGGCGGCTGTGTCACCGGCTGCTACGGCTGTGGCGCAGGATAGCGATGAAGGGATTGAAGAAATCCTCGTTACTGCCACAAAGCGGGAAATGAACATCCAGGATGTAGCCCAGTCAATCACCGCTTTTTCAACGGCGGAAATTGAACGTCGGCAACTCCTCAATATGGCCGATATTGCGGTCAACCTGCCAAGCATCTCGCTATCAACACAAAGAGCCGGGCGTAACGAGCTGGTGTATCGAGGCATTTCAAATGGTGGCTCGTGGCGGCTTG
>Ga0255052_10003323_pt1 | contig 11218 bp, 9 predicted proteins | sample JV7_2_21_MG_FD_188632 | JGI IMG/M metagenome (GOLD analysis project Ga0255052, IMG submission 188632) | Seawater microbial communities from Jervis Inlet, British Columbia, Canada - JV7_2_21 | ecosystem: Environmental > Aquatic > Marine > Inlet | place: Canada: British Columbia | collected...
ATTGGGGTCGGCGGACTCACGAGCGCGAATTTCGCAGCAACGGCATGCCAGACATTTCCGGATTGCTACGGTTCATGGCTACCTGGCAGCGATCTGGCGACGGCGTTCAATCTGAACCGGACGCACGAGATTAGTGCCTCGGGCTTTGTGGTCGGCGGCGCGGAGCGTATGGACATTCACAAATTGCATCGACTGGTAGCTACTCTTACCCTGCTAACGTCACTTGCAGCGGGTCTTCTTGCTTTACGAGCCCGACTCGGGCTCACGGCAATAGCCGTGATCGTGATCGTATTGACAGAGTTCTCCGTTGGGGCCACCGCCGTATTGACCGACCTGCCTATTGGCATTGCGGTCGCACATAACTGCTTGGCAGCAATCCTCCTGCTCTGCCTGCTAAGATTGCTCGCCCTTTGTAACAACCGCCAGGCATTGCTTGTCTGATGATTAACGATCTCTCTACAGAAACCCGCAACCGCCGCGTTGCGATCTGGCTTCTCATTTGCTGCGGCCTCGTGTTCGCGATGGTGGTCCTCGGCGGCGTTACGCGACTAACCGGATCTGGTCTGTCCATGGTTCACTGGCGACCCATTATGGGCTGGTTACCGCCGCTGACCGATGCCGAGTGGCAACGTACCTTCGAGATGTATCAGCTGTCGCCCGAGTTTCAGAGGATCAACTCGCACATGGATGTGAATGCCTTCAAGGGGATCTTCTGGCTCGAATTCCTGCACCGCCTTCTCGGCCGCACGATAGGCATTGTGTTCGCCTTGCCATTCCTGTTTTTTCTGGGCAAAGGCTACATCGCAATACGCGAGTGGCCCAAGTATGCGCTGATGTTCGTGCTCGGCGGCCTGCAAGGCGTGCTCGGTTGGTACATGGTAAAAAGCGGCCTCATCGATAATCCGCACGTCAGTCAGTATCGCCTGACTGCGCATCTGCTCGCTGCATTTCTGATTTACGCGTACATGTTCTGGGTTGCGATGTCCTTGCTTTTCCCGCATGCGGGAAACACGCGCCACTCGTGGTATGGCAGGACATTGCTTCTGACCTGCCTGATTTCGATCACGATTATCTCCGGTGGATTTGTCGCCGGGCTCAAAGCCGGTGAGATCTACAATACCTTTCCCATGATGGGCAACGCCTGGATACCGCCTGGTTTGACGGCGTTGGAGCCATTTTGGCGAAATTTCACGGACAACATGACTACGGTACAGTTCGACCATCGCGTACTCGCGATCACGACATTTCTAGTCATTGTCTTCTACTGGTTGCGTTGCCGAAAAACCGAATTGCCGCCGCGCGTCCATACGGCAAATAACGCATTGCTGCATACTACTATTCTGCAGGTCCTACTCGGGATTTCGACCTTATTGCTCAGCGTTCCTACAATTCTCGCAGCAGCACACCAGGCGGCCGCCATGCTACTGTTCACCGTCGCGTTATTTCTCGTACATAGCCTACGGAAAATACCCATGTGACATCGCCGGGTTTTCGGGGACTATCGAACCATGTCAGTTGCGCCAAATACAACATCTGTTGAAGAGTCGGTCTGTTTTGACCTCGACTTGATTCAACGCTATGACGGGCGCGGGCCTCGCTATACCTCGTATCCGACGGCCCTGCAGTTTAGCGACAAATTGACCGTAGACGATTACCTCAGGAACGCATTAGCCAGCAATGCCAGTGAGGTTCCGCTGTCGCTGTATTTTCACATCCCGTTCTGCCACACGCTTTGCTATTACTGCGGCTGCAACAAGATCGTGACCCGCAACCAGGATCGCGTTCGCACCTATCTTGGGAATCTGTATCACGAAATAGACATGCAAGCCGAACTGTTCGACCGCGACCGACTCGTCGAACAATTGCATTTTGGCGGCGGTACACCCACCTATCTGGACGAACCACAGTTACGCGATTTGCTACAGAAAATCGGCAGTTCCTTCACATTGGATACGAGCGATTCCCGCCAGTTTTCCATTGAAGTCGATCCACGCACCGTGGATACGAACGGCATTCGTTTGCTGACGGAACTGGGCTTCAATCGTCTCAGCCTCGGTATCCAGGACTTCGACCCGGTCGTGCAGGAGGCCGTTAATCGCAAGCAGACCATTGCCGAAGTGTCGGCGCTGGTCAACGAGTCACGAGATGCTGGCTTCAAATCCATCTCTTTCGATTTGATTTACGGCTTGCCGCACCAGACCGTTTTCAGTTTCGACAATACGCTGGACACCGTTATAGATATGCGCCCGGACCGTTTCGCCGTGTACAACTATGCGCACCTGCCGCAGCGCTTCAAAGGTCAGCGCATGATCAATGCGGCTGACATTCCGGCGCCGGAAACCAAACTCGACATCCTCGAAAAGACGATCGATCGCCTGACGAGTGCGGGCTATATCTACATCGGTATGGACCATTTTGCGCTCCCCGATGACGAACTCGTAACGGCTCGGCGCGATGGCACCCTGCAACGTAATTTTCAGGGCTATTCGACGCATCGGCATTGCGACTTGGTTGGGCTCGGCGTCAGTTCTATCAGCAGCATTGGTAACGTCTTCTCGCAAAACTCCGTTACCACGTTGGAGTACGAATCCCTGATCGAGAGTGGCAAGCTTCCGGTTCGGAAAGGTGTTGCGGTGGACGCCGATGATCGACTACGCGCCGACGTTATTCAGTCATTGATGTGCTATGACGAACTGCTGTTCGATGATTTCGACGCGAAACACGATATCGATTTTCGAAATTACTTCGCCGCAGAGATCGACCGATTCACACCGTTAGCTGACGACGACCTCGTCGAACTCTCATCAAACGGAATTCGGATAACGCCTAAAGGCCGCTTGTTGTTGCGAAATATTGCGATGATTTTCGATCGTTACATTAACGACGCACAAAACGACAATCGCTTTTCGAGAGCAATCTAGCGAGATCAGGAAATTTCCGTCAGCCAGTTATGCGTGTCAGGCGCATTGCCGCACTGAATGTCCTGCAGTGCATTGCGCAACTTTTCAGTGTTAGGACCCGGATTGCCGTCCATCACGCTGAATTCTTCACCGTTGTAGACAAGGCAGCCAACCGGCGACAGGCAGGCCGCTGTACCCGATAAGGCAGCTTCATGAGTCGGAACCGCCTGCATGAGTTCAGCTACTGTGAAGTCTCTTTCGCTGACTGTATAGCCGAGGTCTGCAGCCAATCGCAGAATGGAATCTCGCGTGATGCCGTGCAGGAATGAAGTGTGTAGTGGCTTCGTAATGACCTCGTCGTCGCTGATCAGGAGAAAGTTGGCGGCGCCGGTCTCCTGCACATCGCCGCCGGGACAGAACAAAACCTGATCTGCGCCGTATTCGGCTTTTGCATCGAGTGTCGGTCCAAGGGCCGCTGCATAGTTGCCGCCGGTTTTGGTGCTGCCCAACTGATCGGTCGAGCGTGCACGTTGATCATCGACCAGTAGCTTGAGCGATCGTGCGCCGCCTTCGAAGTAATCTCCAACTGGAGAGGCCAGAACGAATAAGCTTGCCTCGGTCGAAGGCGAGGCGGCCGCACCGATATTCGGCAAGGTGCCAATCAAGGTCGGTCGCAGATAAAGTGAGCTCGGTGGCGCAGGAATATCATTGCTGTGTTCGGCAACAAGTTCGGTCACCATGCTGGCCAGCAAATCCGCATCCGGCACCGGCAGGCACATAGATTTGGCACTCCGCTGCATGCGCGCAACGTGATCCGGCAGACGGAATATGCGTGCCTTGCCATCATTCCAACGGTATGCCTTGAAGCCTTCGAAACAGGTGCTCGCGTAATGAAAGACGTGCGCCGCGGGATGCATTGCAAGTGGCGCAAGCGGCTCGATAGCCGACTCCTGCCAGGCGCTATCCCTGAAATGCGCGATCGCAATATTGTCGCAAAATACGGTGCCGAACTGAGCCATGAAAATTTTAATCTGGATTAAAAAAACCGAGTGGTAATTCTGGATCAATCGCAATGCATTGACCACCCTCTGGCGAAAAATAATTAGAAACTGGGTGGACTACACGCCGTAATCAATTCGCAGGGCGCGTTGCCAGGATTGCGGAACTGGTGCGGCTGGTCGCTCTTGAAATAGTAGGCATCACCTGCTTTGAGTACGGCAGATTGATCGGCGACAGTCACTTCGAGCCGCCCACTCAGGATAATTCCGCATTCCTCACCCTCGTGCGTGATTGCGTGCTTGCCGGTGCCGGCACCAGGCTGATAGCACTCTTTAAGTAATTGCACCGCCTTGTTGTGCAGGTTGGCACCCACTTGCAGGAACGACACCCCACCGTCGGCAATTTTCGTGAGCTCTTCGGCACGAAAAAATACGCGATCCGCCACCTCGAAATCATCGACGAAAAACTCGCTCATGCTCATCGGCACGCCATCGAGTACTTTCTTCAGCATGCTAACCGTCGGATTCAGTCGACCCGCCTCAATCTGCGAGATCGTCGCGTTCGCGACCCCGGACACGCGCGCCAGGTGACGCTGCGATAGTCCCAGACGAGTGCGGATTTCCCGAAGTTTGCGGCCTATTTCCTGGTCCATGACGATAGCCCTGAGAAGTGTTTACTAAAGTAAACATTTTGCCAAAGCGACCCAATACAATCAATAAGTTATATTTGCCAACATAACTGATTGTTTAACATAGCAGCTCGATATTAGACTGATGCAATTGTCCAACCCTACCGGAGTACCAAGCCATGAGCGCTGTCGCCAGCAATTTCGATGCCTATTGGATGCCATTTACAGCCAACCGCGATTTCAAGAAGAACCCGCGCCTGATTACGGGTGCCGAAGGGCATTACTACACCACCGCGGACGGAACACGCGTGTACGACACATTTTCGGGTCTGTGGACGTCGGGCGTCGGCCACTGCCATCCGAAAATCGTTGCAGCCGTGCAAAAACAGGTCGCTTCGCTCGACTATTGCATGGCTTTCCAGATGGGCCATGAGAAAGCTTTTGCGCTTGCCGAACGGGTTGTTGATCTGGCTCCCGATGGCTTTTCGAATTGCTTTTTTACGAACTCCGGATCGGAATCGGTGGATACGGCTTTAAAGATCGCACTCGCTTATCACCGTGCGCGTGGCGAAGGCAATCGCACACGACTGATTGGTCGTGAGAAGGGTTATCACGGCGTTAATTTTGGCGGCATGTCAGTCGGCGGTATCGTGCCAAATCGCAAGGTCTTCAGCGCCAACCTGATTCCCGGCGTCGACCACTTGCGGCATACGCTGGACCTTGAGCACAACGCGTTCAGCCGCAAGCAACCCGAGTGGGGGGCGCATCTGGCGGATGACCTGGAACGGCTAGCCCAGCTGCACGACGGCAGCAATATCGCCGCTGTGATCGTCGAACCCGTTTCCGGTTCGGCCGGCATTATTCCGCCGCCTGTTGGCTATCTCGAGAAGTTGCGTGAGATTTGCGACCGGCACGGCATCTTGTTGATCTTTGACGAGGTCATTACAGCTTTTGGACGCGTCGGCAAAGCCTTTGGCGCCGAACGCTTCGGTGTGACACCTGACATCATAACCACCGCAAAGGGGCTGACCAATGGTGTCGTCCCGATGGGTGCCGTCCTCGTGCAAAAGAAAATTCATGAGGCCTTCATGCAGGGGCCGGAGCACATGATCGAACTTTTCCACGGCTACACTTACTCCGGCCACCCGCTCGCGGCCGCAGCCGGCCTCGCCGTCATCGATGTTTATGAGGAAGAAGGCATATTCGAGCAATCCGAGGCGCTTGAACCGATCTTTGAAGACATTCTGCATTCGTTCGCAGATCACGAGAAGGTCATTGATGTGCGAAACTTAGGGCTAATGGGCGTTATCGATATTGCGCCTCGAGATGGCGCTCCGGGCGCTCGTGGCCTCGAAATTCACAAGAAATGCTATTGGGATGAACATCTGGTCGTCCGCAATGGCATGGACGGTCTACAATTGTCACCTTTCCTGAATTCTGACGTGGATGAAATGCAACAATCCTTTGAAGCGATTCGCCGCGTTATTGACTCAGTCGACTAAGCGACTGAATCCGGAGATACCGTGAACGCAACCCCTGCAAAGAACATCGATACGGCGAATATCGTCGGACATTTCATCAATGGTGTCGACGTCGCCGACGACAACCGGCCACTGGCAGTGACCAACCCCGCGACCGGCGAGGTCACGAAACATGTCGCTATGGCGACGAAGTCGACGGTCGAAGATGCTATCAGTGCCGCTGAAGCCGCATTTCCGGCATGGCGCAATACACCGCCGCAAAAACGGGCAAAGGTGATGTTCCGTTTCAAGGCCCTGCTGGACCAGCACGCGGATGAAATCGTTGCGGCACTTACCAGCGAGCACGGCAAGGTCCTGAATGACGCGATGGGTGAGTTTATGCGCGGCGTTGAAGTCGTTGACTATGCCTGTGGTGTAGGCGAATTACTTAAAGGGGAGCACACCAAGAACGTTAGTCACAATGTAGACAGTTGGTCTGAATTTCAGCCGCTGGGTGTTGTCGCCGGAATCACGCCGTTCAATTTCCCGGCTTTGGTGCCAATGTGGATGTTTCCGATGGCAATCGCCTGCGGCAACACCTTTGTGTTGAAGCCCTCGGAGAAAGACCCCTCGGTTCCAATGCTGTTGGCGAAATTATTTCAGGAAGCCGGACTACCTGACGGCGTATACAACGTTGTCAACGGCGACAAGGAAGCTGTTGATACATTGCTTGAGGACACACGCATTCAAGCGGTCAGTTTTGTCGGCTCCACCCCTATCGCCGAATACATCTACTCGACAGGCACAAAGAACGGCAAACGCGTGCAAGCATTGGGTGGTGCCAAAAATCACGCCGTCATCATGCCGGACGCAGATATCGACAACACGGTCAATGCATTGATGGGCGCGGCATACGGATCCTGCGGTGAGCGCTGCATGGCGATTTCGGTTGCGGTTTGTATCGGTGACGAAACGGCCAACGAAGTGGTGGACAAGCTAACAACCGAACTGCAGGGCCTCAAGGTTGGCAATGGCACCGACAGTTGCAATGAAATGGGCCCACTGGTTACGCAGGCACACCAGGAAAAAGTCCGCGGCTACGTCGACCTGGGTGTCGAAGAAGGAGCAGACCTGGTCGTTGACGGTCGCAACCTGGTCGTAGCTGATCACGAAAACGGCTACTTCCTGGGCGGCTGCCTGTTCGACAACGTGACACCGAACATGCGTATCTATCAGGACGAGATATTCGGCCCGGTGCTGTGTGTTGTTCGTGCCGAGTCGCAGGAACAGGCGATGCAGCTCATTAACGACCATGAATACGGCAACGGCACCTGCATATTTACTCGTGATGGCGAGGCAGCGCGCTATTTTGCTGACAACATCCAGGTCGGCATGGTCGGTATCAACGTGCCTATACCGGTACCGGTCGCCCTGCACAGCTTTGGTGGCTGGAAACGATCCCTGTTCGGTGACCTCTTCGCCTACGGGCCTGATAGCATTCGTTTCTACACGCGCCGTAAAACAATCACCCAGCGCTGGCCATCGGGCGGCGTACGAGAAAAGGCGCAGTATTCGTTCCCGAGCAATTCGTAGGAGAGAAATCATGTTTCGAGTCTTGCTGGTTTTCGCCGCGCTTTGCGGCTCACTAACTGCTCTGGCTCAAGATTTTGCGACCGCGGTCAAATCTGCTGAAGTCGTACCCGGTGTATACCTGATAGAAGGCGCCGATGGCTTCGCAGGCGGCAATATTACGTTGCTGGTCGGCGAAGAGCGCGTTGTCCTGATTGACGACGGCGTCGAACCCATTGCCGATGTCTTGATCAAATCAGTCGCTGAACTTGCCGGTCGTCCCGTGGATTTCGTCATCAACACGCATGTACATGGGGATCACGTAGGAAGCAATGCAGCTTATTCTGCCGCGGGCGCGGTCGTTTTCGCGCATGACAATATTCGCAAGCGCCTGCTCGACAACCCGGCCGAGGCAGGAGGGACCGCCGGCTTGCCGACTGTAACATTCGCTGATGAGGTTACCTTTCATGTCAATGGCCTTGAGGCTTACGTCTTCCATGTCGAAAATGCGCACACTGACGGTGACGCGGTCATCGCATTTCGCGATCTCAATGTAATACATGCGGGTGACGTGCACTTTAATTACCTATTCCCGTTTATCGATCTGGACAATGGTGGCGATGTAGCCGGATTCGTTGCCGCGCAGCGTCGAATAGTGGCTATGGCCGACGATGACACGATCATCATCCCGGGCCATGGTCCTATCGCGAGCAAAACCGATCTGCAAACGGCAATCGACGTACTGCTCGATTGCGAGGCACGCGTCAAAGTGCTGGTCGACGCTGGCAAGACCGAGGATGAGGTACTGACCGCGAATCCATTAGCCGACTATCACGACACCTGGAACTGGGGATTTATTACTACAGAAAGGATGACGCAGACGCTGTATCGTTCGCTGACATCGGAATAGTGGAATAACGGAAAGGCGCACAGCATGGACAATAAAAAGACGGCGGATTTCGTCAGCGACATGTGGGATAACTCGATCGTCCCGGAACTCAGCGAGTACATCAAAGTCCCCAATAAATCGCCGATCTTTGACCCGGACTGGGAACGAAACGGTCATATGGAACAGGCGGTGCAAATGCTCGAAGCCTGGTCCAGGCAACAGGCGATCGCTGGCATGCAGATCGAGATCGTGCGCATTGAAGGTCGTACGCCGGTGTTGTTTATCGATATACCAGGCGCATCAGAAGATGTGGTGTTGTTGTACGGCCACTATGACAAGCAACCGGAATTCAGCGGCTGGGACGACGACCTGGACCCTTGGACACCGGTTATCAAAGACGGAAAACTTTACGGCCGCGGTGGAGCCGATGACGGCTACGCGACCTTTGGTTCTCTGACGGCGGTTCGCGCGCTTCAGGAACAGGGCATTCCACATGCGCACTGTATTGTTCTGATTGAAGGTTGCGAAGAAAGTGGCAGCTTCGACTTGCCCTATTACATTGACCTGCTTGAAGATCGGATCGGCTCACCTGATCTCGTCGTCTGCCTCGACGCTGAATGCGGCAACTACGATCAGCTGTGGTGCACGACCTCATTGCGCGGCAACCTGACTGGTACGCTGCGCGCCGACGTACTGACCGAGGGCGTGCATTCAGGTACCGCCAGTGGTGTAGTGCCGTCGAGCTTTCGCATTTTGCGAAAGCTGCTCAGCCGTATCGAGGATGAGTCGACCGGGACTTTGTTAACAGAGGCTTTGCATGTCGATATTCCTGAGCAACGGATCGAGCAGGCCAAGAAAGCCGCCGAAACGCTCGGCGATACCGCTTACGCCAAATTTCCGTGGGCGGTCGCTTCGCCAGAACCGAACGAATCCAATCACGAATTGCTACTCAACAACACCTGGAGACCAACTTTAAGCGTTACCGGGGCAGATGGCTTGCCAGCTCTAGTTGATGCGGGCAACGTACAGCTGCCATTTAACACTTTGAAACTTTCCTTCCGTCTGCCGCCGACGTGTGATGCGGATAATGCAGCCATTGCGGTAAAAGACATTCTGGATGCCGATCCGCCACCCCTGTCGGAAGTGAGATTCGAGGTCGAATCGACCATGGTGGGTTGGGATGCACCGCCAATCGCAGGATGGCTTGAAGCGTCAATGCAAAAGGCGTCCGAAGCGTTCTTCGGTGAGCCGTCGATGTACATGGGCACCGGCGGGACGATTCCGTTTATGGGCATGCTCGGCGAAAAATTCCCGCAAGCGCAGTTCCTGATCACGGGGCTGCTTGGGCCAAAATCAAACGCGCACGGTCCGAACGAGTTCTTACATATCGAAACCGGCAAACGCCTGACGAGCTGCGTCGCGCAGGTGCTTGACGATCACTTCAATCGCTAGCCGGACCTGCTGTATGTCAACGCAGTAATCTGCTCTGAGATCAGACCGATAAGAAAAATGATCACCGCGGCACTGAGGACCAGCAAACTCATGTTAGTGAAGTGGCCTGCTGTGAAGTACGTGTACGCGTAGTAGCCCAATCCCGTAACGAAAAACAAAGCGCTCACTGGCAAAAATACTTTCAGCGGTGAATAGAGTGTTGCGATCTTGAAAATGATGACAAGAAAACGTACGCCATCCCTGATCGGGCGTATGTGACTCTCGCCTTTGCGCTCTGCCGCCTTGATCGGTTCGAAACACACCGGGAAGCCAGAGCGAAGAAACGCCATCGTAATTGTCGTTGGGTAAGAAAACCCATTTGGCAGCAAATACAGAAATTCCCTGAACAGGGAAGCGCGAACGACGCGAAAACCTGACGTCAGGTCGTATATAGGACGGCCGCTGATCAACGACGCGAGCGCATTGTATAAACCGTTCGCATACAGGCGCCCGATATTGGCGTGTGAGCCGGAATCACGAGCACCGATTACCATTTGATAGCCCTCGCCGAGTTTCTCGATCAGGTTCTCAAGCTCGCCCGCATCATGTTGACCGTCACCGTCCATAAATGCGATGAATTCGCCCGATGCTGCACGAGTACCGCTCTTAACGGCCGCTCCATTGCCGAGACTCTCGGGGTGTCGAATAACGGTCGCTCCGGAGTCTTCGGCTGCTTGTGCCGTCGCATCGGTCGAGCCGTCGTCGACGACAATGACTTCAGCGTCCGGGTACGCCAACTTCGCGGTTGCGACCACATCACCGATCGCTGCCGCTTCATTCTTGGCCGGAATGACAATCGACAATTCGATGGGGCTTGAGTCCTGGCTCATGATTCCTCGTTTTCCGGTTCTGCGACAGGTTGAGTCATTTTCTGGACCTCAGAGTATCGCTCAAGTTCGCGGACGTAAGCACGCAATTTCTGCAAATCGCGACGCCAGGCGGCCGCTCGCAGCAGATTGCGTGGCGCTTGCTGCATTGCGTCGTCTATAAACGCATCGGCACCTGCATAGTCGCCCGCGCCAGCCAGCAAAGTGACCATCATCATATTTATCTCTGATGATCTTGAATGCGCAAGCGCCTGCTGCAGATGCTCGCGAGCGTTTGCATCGTCACCTTGTTGGCGCGCAATACCAGCCAGCAACCTGTGATGAAACTGATTGTAGTTTGGATCGTTAATGTAGCGCGGGTTTCTGCGCAACAACTCGGCCAGTTCGATCACGGTCTCGAAATTCACGCCGGCGCAATTAGCAGTGATGACCGTACTGAACAGCTCCGAAAGCAT